>Ga0256833_1000503_pt1 | contig 30610 bp, 34 predicted proteins | sample 356284metaG_FD_190535 | JGI IMG/M metagenome (GOLD analysis project Ga0256833, IMG submission 190535) | Hydrothermal vent microbial communities from Mid Atlantic Ridge, Atlantic Ocean - 356-284 | ecosystem: Environmental > Aquatic > Marine > Hydrothermal vents | place: Atlantic Ocean: Mid... | reverse complement strand
AAACGTCCTTATCCAGCTAATACTCGTAGTTTCTGCTACAATGGCACCACTGCTAGTCTTTGGATTAGGCCTAGCATATCCAAGCATGGTTGCATCGTCTCGAAAGACAATGGTAGAGAACGAGCTACCATTTTTCATGTCTTACGCAGCCACTATGGCAAGGGGAGGTGTCAGCATAGATAAGGTCATCGAAAGGGTTGCCGAACTAAAGATATTCAAGGCAATGAGAGACGAGGCCAGAAGAATGCTTTCAAAAATCAGATTCTTCGGAGCCGACCCCATAACAGCAATAGATGAAGTAGTAAGGTACCATCCAAGCACAAAATTCAGGGACATCATGCTCGGCTATATAACAACACTAAAGACAGGCGGTGACACCGTACATTACCTTGAACTAAGGACTCAGGAGCTATTTAGCCAAAGAACAAGAGAAATAAGGGAGCTTACAGAGAGGTTAGGTTCGTTTCTGGAACTCTACATAGTTATTGGAGTCATCGCTTCCATCACTCTCTTCGTATTCTTCGCTGTTACAGGGGCTGTGTCCTCGGCAGCCGCGGGCACCGGGGCCTCTGCACTTAGAATGCCTGCCATGGACTTATCCATGCCAATACTGTATAACTTTGTTGTGCTTCCGATGCTCGGCATGATGGTTTTATTAATGGCCCATTACTCTCAACCAAGAACCCCTATAGGGTATCCCGGACCCTACATAGTACTATTAATAACCCTCCCAATGGCAGCCATAGTATTTATAGTCGCCCTTTGGACCACAGGAGGGTTTGAGCTATTCTCTGGTCACATAACACTAAATGTCGTCAGCTCAGCAACGATCTCTATGACTATGGCCGTTCTCACAGCCTCAATACCGCCTTGGATTGTATGGATAAAGGACACAAGAGGTATGAAGGGCCTTATCAAATCGACAGCCGATTTCTTAAGGGATATGGCGGAGGTAAGGAAGACCGGGCTCTCACCAGAGAAGTGCTTTATATCTCTATCAAGTAGAGACTATAGAAACTTAACACCTGTCGTGAAGAGGGCTGCTGCAGCATTATCTTTAGGAATGAGCTTAGAGCATGCCCTAGCTAAGGCACTTAAGGGAATACGTGAGTGGTTCGTCGTAGCTGTCTTCAGACTTCTTGCTGACTCTATAGTGGTCGGGGGAGGGTCACCAGAGATTATGGACACCCTTGCTAGATTCACGCAAAGCCTCGCAGAGTCCGAGGAGCTCCTAAGAAGAAGGCTTAAGTACTACGTGGTCTTACCCTATTTCGGAATAATACTGCTTGCCTCAACTCCAATAATGATAATGAATTTACTCATAGGCGCTACTGGTGCAGCAGGGAACGCTATGATGGCACCCATGCTGCTGGTCCTTGGACTAGGCACACTCATAAATGCGTATGTAATGGGCCTGGTTGCTGGAAAGACAAGCGAGATGAGCATAGCAGCAGGCTTCAAACACGCAACGTTAATGAGTATAATAGCCGCTGCAACAACGGTTCTGACAACGGCCACGCTCAGCTGATCCATTAACCCAGCCCATAACTTAATTTTGTTCATAAGACAATACCTTAACGGGATAGTGACTTGATATCACCTAAGAAGGGGATTTCGTCGCTACTCGTCTACGTGTTAATAATAGGTGTCACACTAACTATAATAATAGGGTTTATTGGATACGCATTGAGCGTGTGGTCACATCAAGGTACATACAAAACACTACTCATATATCCAGATACAAGAATTGACACAGAGAACAACACCCTAATTCTACACATAACGAACAAAGGCTCTGTAACAGCTCAAATTTACAAAATAATAATTCAGAACAGTGAAGTTATAGAAACAACGATAATAATAAGACCCGGAGATAACGTTGAGGTGACGATTCCATTAAATAAAACATACAAACCTGGCAACTCATACATTATTGAAATATACACAAAGGAAGGGGACGTACTCAAACAACCTATATACATACCAATAAAGGCAGAATGAGCAACAATCCAATCCAAAGACGTAAACATACACCTATGTTATTTCATTCATATTAGAACAAAATTCTCGGAATATTTTACGGTTTACCCATTCAAGCAAAATTAACTATATAAAGATCAGATAACAGAGAACATGGTGAATCCATTATGAAGGCTAGGAAGGGTATCTCGCCTGTGCTCGCGACGGTCATCATAATAGCAGTGACGCTAGTGATTGCAATAGGTGTGATAGGGTGGATAATGGGCATATGGGGAAGCTTTGGAACAACAGAATCGCTGCAGGTATTCCCTGACTCCTACATAAACGCTTCAAGTAAGTCACTCAGCCTTCACATAAAGAACACAGGTACGGCATCAGCTGTGATCTATAAGATAGAGATAGTTGGCACTACAGACACTGTGGCCTCAACGATTACTATCTCTCCTGGCCAAGACACAACTGTCGACATAACCCTCGGTGCAACATACACACCTGGAACATACTACACCGTTAAGATATACACTCAGGCTGGTAACATCTACACTGCACAGGTAAGAGCGCAGTAATAAGGTACTCTATGATGAATAATGCGAAGCGCACACTTTTTTCGCTTTTTGCACAAAAACTGCACTATGAAGTGTACGTTATATTAGTAACAACACTAGTGTTCGCTTTTCTTGCGTACTCATCACGGTATCTGACGTCACTCGTCCCGCTATACCTTGACGAGAAAGTGTACATACAATGCGGAATAAAATACATAAATGGATTACCACCAGTACTGTGTAATTTCGAACATCCCCCGCTAGGAAAGTACGTAATTGGCCTATTTGTATCAGTTAACGCAGGAATGCTACTGCTCGTATTGAATTATTTTCTTTCTTTGTTTATATTATATAAAATTATTTACGCGATAACTGACAATAGAGAAACATCATTGTACGCTATGTTGATGATAGGTTTTGACACGTTATTCATGTTCACGTATATGCACTATCTGCTTGATCCAATAGCCTTTACGTTCTTATTGATGGCTATATACCTATGCATAATAACGGTAAAGAACGTAAAGAGAAAGAGCCCGAGCAAGTACAAAGACACGGTCTTTCTCAGTGTATTTCTGGGGCTTGCACTAGCAACAAAGTGGCAGACAGCCTATACATTACTCGGTATATTAATTATAATCTTCTGGACATATTTTAAATATTTTAATTTAAAATTGAGTTTTTCAAAAATAATCAAACTAGCTATTATTTTCGCATTAGTTTACTCGTCAACATTCATGATGGACTTAACACTTGGTATAATGGAACCCATAAATCATAATATTATGGCATTGACCTATATGTCATATCGGCATGGTCTCTCTCCACCTCTAGCTGTGATAGGCGTGATAAAGCTATTGAGCAGGATAGAGGTCTGGAGGCTTGCTTCATTTGTCATCATGTACGTTACTACTACATCAGTAGCACCAAACACAACGTCCCTTATATTACTCAACTCGACATCTGTTGAACCCCATGCCAGAGTATTCATGCGAGTCGGTGTAGGTGTCCCCAGTGTGTTATGGCCGATTTTATTCCCGGTATACCTACTAGTAATAAAGACCAGACTTGAGAGAGGTCGCTTCAGAGAACTGGACCCGTTGATAATAATTACATCCACGTCGCTGCTTAACCTACTTAATGGCCCACTTGACTGGTACTACGTATATGTTATACCTTTTCTCTACATCGTCGCGGTTTACTATGTGTTATCATACCAGAGAGGTAGGTACATAGCGATGGCCCTATTACTTGTACAGCTGATTCAATGCCTCCTTTTCTTCTCCGGGTTGATTCCATATGCTGAGGAAGTATCCATATGATATGGTGCTATGAGGGTACACAGCACTGTTAATCTTACGTTAATATACCGTGAGGAACCAAGACAGATTGGTGGTTTAATGAGTTACCCCGAGGAACTACTTAAGGCCCTTGAGATAACTAAGAGGCACAATGTCTGGCGCAGGTTTGAGTGCATTAATCTCATAGCATCCGAGAATGTTATGTCCCCTCTAGCCGAGGCCGCTTACTTCACCGACATGATGCATAGATACGCCGAGGGCAAACCGAGGAAGAGGTACTACCAGGGCAACATATACACCGACGAGATCGAGCTCCTGGTCATGGATCTGATGAAGAAACTCCTTCGGGTTGAGTACGTCGAGCCAAGGCCTATCAGCGGTACGATAGCGAACGCTACAGTGTTCCGCAACCTCGGCGGCCCAGGCGATAAGGCTGTTATTGCTCCGGTGCAAGCCGGTGCCCACGTCTCACACACTAAGTTCGGGACCCTGGGCGCTCTCGGGATCCAGCATATTGAGATGCCTTATGATCAAGAGAACTGGAATATCGACGTTGACAAGGCCGTTAAGCTCATTGAGGAGGTGAAGCCCAAGTTCGTCACGCTGGGCGCCAGCGTTTACCTCTTCCCGCATCCGACTAAGGAAATAGCTGAGGCCGCCCACGCTGTGGGTGCTAGGGTCGTTCACGACGTTGCCCACGTTCTTGGACTGATCGTGGGGAAGAGGTGGCCTAACCCGATCCATGAGGGCGCCGACGTGGCCACGTCATCCACCCATAAGACGTTCCCGGGACCGCAGGGAGGCATAATCTTCACGAACTCCAAGGAAATATACAAGGCCGTGTCAAAGACCATATTCCCGTGGTTCCTAAGCAACCACCACCTTCACAGACTACCCGCCATGGCAGTAACTGCGGTGGAGATGGAGCACTTCGGCGAGGCCTACGCCGATCAAATAATAAGGAACGCGAAGGCGTTCGCCGAGGCCCTGATGGAGGAGGGCTTCAAGGTACAGGCAGAGCACCTAGGCTTCACCAAGTCTCACACAATCGTCGTCGACGTGAGAGACCTCGGGAGAGGGGCTAAGGTGGCGAAGCTCCTCGAGGAAGCGAACATCATAGTGAACAAGAACCTCCTGCCATGGGACCCGCCGGAGGCGGTGAAGGACCCGAGCGGCATAAGGATCGGCGTGCAGGAGATGACCAGGTTCGGGATGAAGGAGAGCGACTTCAAGGAGGTGGCGAAATTCTTCCGGGAGGTCATCATCGAGGGCAATGACCCGAAGGCTGTGGGCGAGAAGGTCAAGGAGTTCAGGAAGAACTTCCTCGAGGTAAAGTACGCGTTCCCGATACCGAAGGAGTTCGAGGAGAGCCCGATCAAGGTGCCGATGCTGCTATGACGGACGCCACCCTAATACCCTGGACACGGTTTTTATCAGGCACAAAAACCAGGATACTTATTCTCCCTACCGGGAGCTTAGAACAGCACGGGCCTCACCTACCGTTATGGACGGACACGCTCATAGCATGGAAGCTCGCCCTCAAGGCAGCAGAGAATCTGGAAAACGAGGATGTGGAAGCACCCGTCCTACCCCCCATACCCTACGGCATCAGCTACATGTGGAACAATAATGAAGGAACCATCAGCGTTAAACAGGACACGTTCGTCAAGTACCTGATTGATGCTGCTGTGTCAGCCCTCAGGTGGGGTACCCACCTAGTGATCCTTAACGGACACGGAGGAAACGTCGACGCCGCCAAATACGCCGCTAGGGAGATAGCACAACTAAGCAACAAGCCCGTCGCCGTAGTCAATTGGTGGGAACTAGTAAGGGACGTAATCGAGGGTGTTTGCGAGACAAGCTTCTTCCACGCCGACGAGTGCGAAACAAGCGTGGCCGCCTACCTAGGGATCCCCATCACAGGAAGGCCAAGACCATCGCCCCAACCATTCCGAAGGAGGCAACCTGGGGGAGTCCATGTCTATATGCCAGAGCATGAACTGAGACACGAACCTGGCTCCTTCGGCTCCCCTGACAAGTACTCAGCCGAGAAGGGCAGGAAGATAGTCAAAGAATTCGTGAAGAGGTTCACTGCTTTCGTTACGGACTTCATCAAGCAAAGATGAACAAGTTACTCTACTAACCTATACTCCCGGCCAGCATACAGGTAAACCCTGCCCTCCCTCATGAGTTCGTCGAGCAGCATCTTCTCGCCCGATGAAAGCTTCCTCGCCATGGTAACAGGTAGCGGGAACTTTCTCTTAAACCTCTCCAGGAACCCCGGATCAACAACGTACTGCCCAACTATCACCACATCACCCCTCACTACATACGTCTCGAGCGGAGAGGAAGCTATGGCCCTGGCCCTCGATACCGGTACTATGCCTATCTCCTTAACCTCAGCAATCAGCCTATCACCGCCCTTCGCACCCTTATCGACGCTGGTCTGCATCCTCCGACTCTGAAGCCCCATCAGCAACTCCCGGACCTGCTCCTCAAGCTTCTCAACCCTCGCCATGAGCTCCTCCAACTCCCTCCTTAGCTCACTCACTTCGTTGTTGAGCATTGCGTAACCTTCTTCAGCCCCCTTTAAGGTTATGCCGTATGTGCTCGGAGGCGCTACCCTTGCCACATAGCCCTTAGAGGATCTGACGACGTATCCCTCCTCCCTTAGCCTATATATTATTCTTCTAACCTCCCAAAGAGGCATCCCCAAAGCATCAGCTATCTCCCTAGGCGTCACACCTGGGTTATCCCTGATGAACGCCAGCACCATGTTAAGGGCTTCGTCGTCCCTGCTCATCTCTGCCCACACTAAAATTTTATGGTTACTAAGAAAATTAGGTTCGGTGAACTGGGACGCCCAGGAGAGAGGAATTAATAAGGACAATACTAGAGGAAGTGGAGCTCAGCGCAGATCCCTGGAGAAAGATGGCGTTCTACTCGGACAGAGAGGTCGTGGCGATCATGGACGAGGTCTACGCGAGGTGGGAAGAAAGCGGGAGAATAGGGGAGCCCCTGGACTACGCTACCGACGAAGAACTTGAGGTGCTGGCCAAGAAGGCTGAGGCCGTCAGGGGCGTGGTATCGAGAGGTGACATCAACCAGGTCATGCTGAGGGCTGCCTACGGAGCCGTGAAGTGGAAGGATGAGGAAGAGGAGTAACTCACCTCTTCTTCCTCGGGCAGATGCGGTCCTTCGGCGCTGCCTTGAACGGTTCTAGGTACTTACGCAGTACCTTGGGTATCTCGACACAGCCCTCTTCGTCCTGGAAGTTCTCGAGTATGGCCGTTATTGTCCTCGTGCTTGCTATGGCCGTCGAGTTCAGCATGTGCACGTAGCCCTCTGTCTCTCCGCTCTTTGCCCTGTACCTCACCATGAGCCAGTATGCCTGCCAATCCGTTACGTTACTGCAGCTCACCAACTCGCGGAACCTGCCCTGGGCCGGGTACCAGGCCTCGAGGTCGTACTTCATTGCTGCCCTCAGGTTCAGCTCCCCGGACGCTATGTTGACCACGCGGAAGGGTATCCCCAGGCCACGGAATAGCTCCTCAGCGTTGTCTATCAGCTCGTTGAAGTACTTCCAGGAGTCCTCCGGCAGGGTGTACGCGAACTGCTCCACCTTATGGAACTGATGCACCCTGAACACACCCTTCAGGTCCCTGTTAGCTGCGCCCGCCTCCCTCCTGAAGCAGGGGCTCACGCCCACGTACAGCAACGGCAGTTCCTCCTTAGGGATGGACTCACCTGCGTGGAGCGCCGCTAGCGGATGCTCCGCCGTTGCTATGAGGTAGAGGTCCTCGCCCTCCACCTTGTAGAGGGCGTCCTTAAACGCCTCGAACTCCTCAACCGCCTGCATGAACCTACCCTTAAGCATATAGGGCGGCAGGACGAGCCTGTACCCCTTGGCCGTCAGGTAGTCCATGGCGTAGGTGAGGAGGGCGAAGTCCAGCCACACCAGGTCATCGAAGAGGTAGTAGAACCTGGACCCCGCGACCTCGCCAGCCTTAAGTGTGTCGCCCAGCCTCAAAACGTTCTCCAGCATGTCTGCGTGACCCACTATCTCTCTGTCAGTCACCTCATACTCCATTGGCGCTCCCTTACCCTCAGTCTCTGCCAGGAAGGCCTCCAGGTGCTTCCTCTGAACGAGGGCCTTACCCCACACCCTAACGACCGCGTTGTAGGTCTCGTCGGGACCCACGGGTACAGAGGGGTGGAGGAGCGAGGGCATCATCTTGAGGAGCCTGAGCCTCTCCTCCTGAAGCTCCCTAAACCTCGCCTCGAGCTCGTCGATGCGCTGCTTAAGCCTCTTGGCCTCCTCTATGAGCCTCTTCCTCTCATCGCCCCTGGCCTTCTGGATCTCCCTAGTGACTAAGTTGCGCCTGTGCCTGGCATCATCAAGCTCCTTATGAACGCGTCTCCACTCAATATCAACCTCTAAGAACCTGTCGACAAGGCCCACATCCATGAAACGTTTCCTCAGGTTCTCACGCATTATGTCGGGGTTCTCCCGCAGGGCCTCAAGCACCGACCACGTGGGCATACCTCACTACCGAAACCATGTGAGATAATCTACTTATTACTTATCCTTACTGGCCACGGCCCCTTTCCTCGCCCAGAACCTCCTTGTTGCCAGGTACCTCCTCTCAGCCAGGTATATCATGTAGTAGAAATCATCACCGGAGTAACCGAGGATCCTCTTAGCTGTTTCCGGCCCTACCCCTCTACCGGCGAGCGCCTCAACGGCTCTCCTACCGAAGTAGGATATCAGCTCCGCACTCTTGAAGACGTACTTTATGTCCTCATCTGCCTTAACCCTGGCCCTACGGCCCTGCCTGATGAACGCCCTGACCTTCTTCAGTAACTCTCTATCATCGTATCTTGGGAGGAGCCCGACAAACATCTTCCCGCACTTCTCACACCTTATCACATCTGGGAGAAACGCCACCCTCGTGTTCCAGCTGAAACCACACAGCAGACACACTAGGGTGACATCCTTTCGTCTCACACGCTCCTTCACAGCCCTCACAACGAGCTCCTTCGGTATCATAGGGGCGACCGTGTCCACCCTCTCGACCCACATAACATTCTTGAGCAGTGACCGCGCGATGGGGGAGAACTCCGAGACCGTTATCTCCCTCACCCTCCCCTTACTGAGCACCTCGCCAAGGAAGCGCTTGAGTAGCGACACATCAGCGTACCTGGTGAAAACCTCGTTAATGACCTCCCTATCAACTACGGAGCCGTCACACGCTTTCCTCATGAACTGCCTCAACACAGCCGCGGCGTTCTTTGGGCTGACACGGATGAGTGTACCCATCCGGGTCAAGACACGGTATAGCACAATCCTGTACATATCGCTTCTGCAGACCTCCTCCCTCACTATGTCCTCAACATCGCTTGCCGAGACTGAGCCGAGCATCCCAGCCAAGCTCTCGCGCACACCCCTCGGGACCTCCCTCACCCATGAGACGAAGACACCGTAGGGTGTGACCGCGTGGCCCCTGGGCCGGGCACCTGACTCCCTTAAGAGGCCCTCGATGAGATGTGCCAGGGCTCTGTTACCTCTGTGTCCAAGGCATGAGTGAATGAATGCATCGAATCTCCCCTCCTTCTCCGAAATCTCTATCACGAGTTCATCAGGCCCGGGGAGCGGGTACCCCCTCCTCACCTGCTCGGAGATAACCCGGATCACTGACTTAAGCAGGTCATAACCCTGCTGCAAGGTACCTACACTTATTCTGGAGTAGTGAGAAGGTAACTTCCCATACTTTAGAAGGAACCTCCGGAGAGCACATACCTCTCTAGCAACACCTCTCTCGACGGGTATGGTCTCGCCCGACCACCTCGGAATGTCCGCCTCAGCACCCCTGAGCTCCTCAACATATATGCGTCGTGAGTCGTGCTCGACAGAAATAACGCCCCAGGCGCGCCCAGCCAGAACTATGGCAGGGAACTCGTCTATGCCCCCCGCCTTCCGCGAAAGGTAAGCCGCTACGAAGTCCTCATCGAGTTCGCCTATCTTTCTGTCGCTTAACGCGTCGATGACGTCGTACTTTGGTGCATCAACTATCGTTGTGGTTGTCTTGTAGTAGATCTCCCCCTTCTTCGTCGGAACAAAAATATTTGACAATAGTCGAAGGAGCCTGTTCTCGGAGGCATAGAGCGCTACCTCAAGAACCTCGTCCTCACTAAGATCGATGAAGGGGTAGGACCTGCTGATAACCCTTTCAACATCTCTCGGATGAACTCCGCCCTCCTCAATCGCCATACCCACAACTGTATGAAGGAGGACGTCGAGAGGCTTCATGTGGATAACTAGCGGCTCCAGATTTCCCGCAAGGCTTCTCCGTGCAATTACCAGAGATTCCAGAACATCGTGGATATCGGGCATGCCGACAATAAAACCCGCAGCCTTACCCCCTAAGCTGTGCCTAGACCTGCCGAGCCTCTGAAGGAACTTAACGGCCTGCCTCGGGGAACCGACCTGAACAACCACAGATATATGACCTATGTCTATCCCGAGCTCGAGGGAGGAGGTAGCGATGACTGCGTCGACATCGCCCCGTCTCAAGGCGTCCTCAGCAGCAAGCCTAACCTTCTTAGCGAGGCTCCCGTGATGGACCAATACCTTCACGTTCATAGACCTGAGGAGGGCTCCCAGATGCTCCGCCATGCTCCTCGTGTTAACGAAGACAAGAACCGGGCCCTTATCCCTGTGCCTCTTAATGATTGAGGCAACTGCTGTGGCCCAGTCATAGTATTTCCCCATTATGAGCCTGCCTGCGCTCACGAGCACAGAAATGTCGGCGTCCCTGGCCCCGGGAACCTCTACGACCTCCGCTGCCGGGCCCAGCCCTGCCTTCCTCGGAGAGAGGAACTCGGCCGCCCGGTCGGGCTCGCCTATGCTCGCAGAAAGCGCTATTCTCTGAGGTATCATGCCCTCTTTTCGGGTGAGGGCCGTTAACCTCTCTAGCGTGGCGGCAAGCATCGACCCGCGCTTGCTTGTGACGAGTTCATGAAACTCATCAATAATAACCCATCTCGTGCGGGACAGTATCTCCCGCATTCTTCTGTTACTCAGCATTATTGTCAAGGACTCGGGGGTAGTCACTAATACTCTCGGTGGGCTCTCCTTTATACTTCTCCTTCTAGAGAAGGGAGTGTCACCGTGATAGAGAGCTACCGAAGCACCAATACCCTCAAAGATCCTCCTAATCCTCAGCTCGATGTCCCTGTTCAGCGCTCTCAGAGGCGTCACATAGACCGCCAACCCTCCAACACCTCTTGTCATAAGCTCAGCAACAGGAACAACCGCAGCCTCAGTCTTCCCCGACCCCGTAGGCGCTATGACTAAAGTGTCGGCACCGCGCAGGATCACAGGAACAGCCCTCTCCTGAATAGATGTTGGTTTCACTAGTCCGAGCTCTCTCAGGAGGTCAGCAACCTTCCTCGAGATACCCAGCTCTTCCCACCGCATACCGTGCCCTGCCTTCGAGATTGGTCATACCAGAGTTAATTATCTGTTAACACCTCAATAGAGCAGGTATGCGAGCACGCTCATTAATAGTGGGGGCGGGTTCCGCTGTCGTGCTCTCAACGATATTCCTAGGCATCCATAAAGATCTCGTAACACAGACAGTCTCCTCACTGGTCGCTGGTTTGCTGGCTGCTGCAAGCGGGAGTCTGACAGCCTTTTTGGCGGGGTTACTGGTTATATGGAACACTGCACTCATGAAGGAAACACCTATTCTTACGGGCCTCACTGCCTATGTCGCACCCTACATAGCGTCTGTGGCTGTGATCTCCAAGCTCTGGAAGGTTCCTTTTTCGTTAAGGGGGGTAAGCGCTCAAAAAACATACCTAGCATCGGCGCTTATCTGCGTAGGTGCTTCGCTGGCAGCCCTAGGAAGCATCTATGTAGTGGGCGCTGATCAGGTGTTCATAGGCGTACCTTCCTATGGTTCACCTGAGCAGCTACTTTCGGTGCTGGCGCTTTCGGCTGTCGTCGGTGTCTCCCTAAAGGACAACAACCCAGTCAGTACCTTCTTGGCTGGGTTAGCGATACTTTTATTCTCACCGATCTCCGTGCTGATAGCTTCTACGAGCCCGCGGAGGCATGTCGAACCCGCTGAAGGTGGTGTGGTTATAGGGGAACTTATCGGAATAATAGAGGAGGGTGGTGTACGGGAGAGTAAGGGACATGCCACACTGGATTTCAGCGAGGCAGGCAGCCACACAATAATCATTGGAGCGACAGGCACGGGGAAATCGAGACTCATCAAGAATATCGCTAGAGAGCTACGGTCAAGGGACTATGGCGTTGTCCTGATCGACACCCACGGAGAACACTCAGAAATCGACGGCTCTATACCGCTTACACCAAAAGAGATAAGACTGGACCTAGCCTCCGGAGGTAAACAGGAAATCGACGACATCACGGACATAATTAGCGAGGCCTTCAGGCTAGGTCCTCTTCAGAGGGCAGTCCTTCATGAAGCGATGACGAACGTGTACGAAAGGAACGACGGCGCGCTACCGCTCAAGGGCGTTATCGAGGAACTATCGTCGGAGCCCTCAACCCCGGTAAAGCGGAGCTTGACCTCATATCTCAGATCACTATCAAAGTACTTCAGCGACAGCGGAGTGAGTGTCCAGGAACTCCTCAGACCGGGCGCAGTACACATCATCGATATCTCAGGCCTGGGGCACATAACTGCCCGGATCTTCGTGGACATCCTCCTGCGCTCAATAATCTACAGCGCGATGAGGCGCCCCTCAAGAGTTGCGGTGATGGTTGAGGAAGCCCATAGGTTCATAGGCGGGCGTGCCACCGCATTGGGCCGCCTCTTTAGGGAAGGGAGAAAATTCGGCATCACAGCAGTAATCACTACCCAGAGCCCCACGGACCTCCCTAGCGATGTTTACGTGAACTCACGGTACATAATATCGTTCTCAGTAACCGACGCAAAAGGGGCAAACTACCTCGCACAGACAATCTCCGGCGGATCCAGAGCCACCTATGTAGGTGTTAGGAAGGTACTGACGAGGTTAAAGAGAGGGGAGGCCCTACTGTGGGATAGGGAAAGCGATCACATATGCATACTAAGAACTTTTTGAGGCATTGCTGATGTAACGCATTTAAGCTATACACTAACTCCTTACTGAGTGGTGGTCATTTGGAGAACGAGGAAGCGTTGATGCCTGAGGGAGAGCAGGGCGGGGAGGAGGTCGTTGAGGAGGAGGTCATAGAGAAGGAGATACTGAAAGACGAGGGCGTTATTGAAGAGGGCGAAGAGGAAAAAGAGGAGGAAGTTGAGGATGTAACTGATGTTGTCTTGACCGGCGAGATAAACATAACTATTCTTGAGAATTTTATAGACATAACCGACACAATCATAGGTGTGCTGGACGGCACTGTTCCGCTCTCCACCGCAGTGTCCAAGATCTCTAAGCTGAGGAAGCGTCTCCCCACTGGGGTAAGAACGAGGGGTGCTAAGAAGCAGGCAAAAAGGCGTAGGAGATGATCACTCTGTTAAGAGCTCAATTCCCGCCTCTGAGGCCGCCCTACGAAGGAGGTCATTGTCCACCCTCTTATCGAAGATTATGATAGCTTTGTTGGCGCCCTGCTCCTTCATTAGCCTTATCTTTTCGACGACCGCAATCCCTCTCACGAGATCGGCCTCGCTCTTCTTCGGCGCTATGTAGTCCTTGGATCTCCTTCTCATGGTCTCGTAGAATTCCTCGAAGTGCTCGAGTATCCTTATAGTGTCGTTAACGTCTTCGGTGTTCCTCCCGAGGGAGTCCCTTATCGCCTTCATCAGCGTCAGCACGTCCTCGACCTCACCGGTCACGTACGTGTAGCCGAGGTACTTTGAGAGCCTTACCTTGCCGCCCACGATTCTCACCGACCTTACTTATCTCACCAAGTACTTTATTGCTAATCTGCGAGAAACGTTTGGGTAAGGATATATGTTCAAGCTCAAGTACCCTGACGGAGCGATTTTCAAGAAAATAATGCAGGGCTCGCTAAAGCCGATAGAGGAGGTACCGATCAAGGTATCGGACACGTTCCTGGTCAGGGCCCTCAGCCCGGACAAGAACATACTTGTCGAGGTGATAATCCCCCAGACAGCCTTCGAGGAGTTCGAGGTAGAAGGGGAACAGAGCCTCACGGCCGATAGGGACGAGTTCCTCAGGTCAGTGAGGAGAGCCACTAAGAGGGACGCCGTGATCCTCGAATACGTGCCAGAGGAGAGGCAAATCAGGCTCACGCTACTTAACACACGCACAGGCACCGAGAGAAGCTACTCGATAAAAGTTATGGACATAGCCAGGGAACCGGTCCAGTCACTCACCCTAGAACTCCCCGTCTCATTTAAGATACCGACAGAGGACCTGAAGAAGCTCATCCGCGACGTGAAACTCGTGGGGGACATATTCGAGATAGTGTATAAGGAGGGCAGGATAGAGGTGGCTGCGGAGTCTGAGGGCAAGAAGTTCCACCAGGTGATGGAGCTGGACAGACCCCTCATATCACTCAACTCCTCCGAGTCGATGGTGTCGAGCCGATACGATGCCGACCTCCTTAAGTCAGTTTCTGCGGCGTTCGACATAGCAGATACAGCAACCGTCGAATTCGGGCCCGACCTCCCAATGAAAATAACGATACTGGCCGAAGATGGGACCCAGGTAACCTACTGGATCGCATCGAGGGCATGAGGACTTAGTTGAAACACGAAGACACTTTTGTTTCTTCCTGTCCCGGGCATCTTGAGCACCAAGCCTTCCCGAACTAGGTGAGCGAGTGCTTCTCGGATGAGTGTCGGCGGCGCTGAGCACTCGGTCATGCGCTCGATTTCCCTAATTATTTCTCTCGAAGTAAGCGGGCCTGCCTCCCTCAAAAGAGTGATTATGTTTTTGGCTATATCATCTCTTCCGCAGCTACCCACTTTCAGCCTCCTCTAACCTCCTTGTCAACATCAGCAATTATCTCCTCAACTATGTCTAGGGCCTTGTGAGCGATCTCCTCAGTGATCACCAGCGGAGGCGCTATCCTTATCGTTGAGACTCCTGCACCTATTAGGGCGACTCCTCTCTTGAAGGACCTGTTCAGTATGTCGCCTATCCTCTTCTTCAGCGGTTTCTTGCTCTCCTTCGACTCAACTAACTCAACACCTATCATCAGTCCCTTGCCCCTAACGTCGCCAACTATCTCGTACTTATTGACCCACTCCTTGACCCTCCTCATTATTGATTCGCCGACCCTGGCAGCGTTCTCTATCGCTCCAGCGCTCAAGATCTCGTAGACAGCCTCTGCTGCCGCTAGAGCGACTGGGTTACCTCCGAATGTGTTGGCGTGCGAGCCTCCCGGCAGCGTCATCACGTCATCGCGCCCGAATATCGCGCCTAGCGGCAGGCCCGAGGCTATAGCCTTCGCCGTGGCTATCAGGTCAGGCTTAACGCCCCAATGCTCTATGGCGAACCACTTGCCGGTGCGCCCGAACCCCGACTGCACTTCGTCCACGACGAGTAGTATCCCGTGCTTTTCTGTGAGCTTCCTTAGCTTCGGGAAGAAGTCGTTGGGGGGGACTACGTACCCACCTTCTCCCTGTATCGGCTCTATGAAGACTGCCGCCACCTCTGTTGGGTCAACGAGCTTACTGAATACCCAGTCCTCCATGAATCCTATCACGGCGTCGCCGCACCCTTCAGGTTCGGTGGCGAAGGGGCATCTGTAGGGGTAGGGGTAGGGTACGTGGATGACGCCGCTCATGAGCGGTTGGAACCCCTTCCGGTGAATGGGCTTACTCGCGGAGAGCGCCATAGAGCCTGTCGTCCTGCCGTGGAAGGCGCCGTAAAAAGCTATTATGTAGGGGCGGGAGCCCTTGTGGCACCCCCTGGTTATCTTTATTGAGCCCTCGATGCTCTCTGTGCCGCTGTTCGTGAAGAACACCCTCCCCTTACCAGGTAGTGGAACCTTTGTGAGGATCATCTCGCTATACCTAACGGCTTCCTCGTAGTAGAAGTCCGTTAGTGAGTAATGAATTAGTTTCTCTACCTGCTTGCGGACCTTATCTACGACGAGAGGGTGTGAGTGACCAACATTCATGACGGCTAGGCCGGAGTTATAGTCTATGTAAGTGTTTCCGTCAACGTCCTCTACAGCAACGCCGTAGGCACGTTTAGCCACTAGGGGGTACCACCTCACGAATGACTGCATTATGTACTCGTTATCCCTGCTAAGGATCTCCCTAGCCCTTGGCCCAGGGGGCTCGGTCACTATCTTAGGGAGGTTCTCGTGAGTGTACTTGTCGGTGTAGTAGAATATAAGATCCTCTCTCATAGATTCACCAACGAATAACTCCCAAAATAAAGTTAAAGAAAATTCAGAGAGATAGAACAAAAATATCACTTAATTACGTACCCGCGTTATGTCCCTGAGGACACAGATGAAGAGGCCGGAAACTAATAGAAAAGTAGAGTTCGAACTCATTAAGGAGTACTATTACGCTAGTCAACATCGGTTCAAGCTTAGGGTTAAGGGAACCTCTATCACAATTAACGTAGCTGCCAATAACCTGGATGAAGCTGTCGAGAAAGCCTTCGAAATACTGCGTAGCTCTGGTGCGCTGAAGAGTTTACTAGAAGATTAGGTTGTGGTGGGGCCGCCGGGATTTGAACCCGGGACCACCAGCGCTCCGGGTACCCCGGAGCCGGGGAGACCTCCCCAGGCTGGCATCCTAGCCAAGCTAGACGACGGCCCCCCGATTCGGGGTTATTACGGGGTTTTAAGGATTTAACGGCGCGAGGCCCAGGCACCTGGTGGACGCTGGTGAGGGTGTTCATTGCCGTAGAGATAGAGAACCGTGATGTACTGAATAAGCTAATATCGATTAAGAGAGAGATCGAGTCCTGCGGGGGAAGAGCGATCAAGCCCGTTGAGGACGAGAACATACACCTAACCATTAGGTTTATAGGGGAGGTGCCCGAGTCCTACCTTCCAAGGATTCGTGAGTGCATGGACATGATGAGGGCTGTTAAACGCTTCAGCATGACCGTTGCAGGGATTGGTGTGTTCCCGAACCCGGCACGGCCTCGGGTGATATGGGCTGGCGTAGTTGACGGTGTTAAAGAACTTAAAGAGCTGAGAACTATAGCCGATAAGTGCTTGAGAGGGATAGCACAACCTGATAGGCACGGGTTCTCACCTCACATCACACTCGCCAGGGTCAAGAGCCGTGTGGGTTCGTGCATGAGGGACGTAATCGAGAGATACACCGACACCGTTATGGGCGAAACTCCTGTAACAAGGGTAGTACTTAAGCAGAGTAAGCTCACACCAAGAGGACCGATATATACAGACCTCTACACTGTTGATCTGGAGTGAAAGGAATGAATAAGGAGATGCGAGAATTACTTAAAGAAGTTCTAGAAAGAATAAAACCAACTACAGACGAATTAGCAAAGGCCAGAACGCTTTTCGATAAGATAAGGAACATAATCGAGAAAGAACTAACAAAAAGAATTAGCTACGAGTTCATGGTTGAACTCGAAGGAAGCGTGGCAAAGGGTACGGCATTGAGAGGCGAACTCGACTTAGACATATTCGTACTGATAAGGAACGAGAAACTAAGCAATGAGTGGATTGAGAGGGAAGTGCTGAATCCACTAATAAACGCGCTTGAAGCCTCTGGCTATGTCGTTGAACTCAAGTACGCATCACACCCCTACATTCGAGTAATGGCCGAAATAGAAGTGGACATCGTGCCAGCGTACTGGGCAATGAGCGTGGAAGAGATAAAGACATCAGTTGACAGAACACCCTTCCACACCAGGTTTGTCAAAGAACAAATAGAGAAGAAACCGGAGCTAGCTGACGAGATAAGGCTAACAAAGAAATTCTTCAAAGGAATCGGTGCTTACGGCGCCGAGATGAAGACACAGGGCTTCTCCGGCTATCTGAGTGAGATCCTTACTATAAGGTATGGATCCTTCCTAGACCTCCTTAGGGCCATGAGTAAGTGGAGACCACCTGAGATAATCACCACAGCCCCACACCAGCCACCTAAGGATGAGTTCATAAAGCTATTCGAAGCCACACCACTCATAGTGCCTGATCCGGTTGACTGGAGAAGGAACGCGGCTGCAGCTGTCTCCCTAAGAACTATGGCGAGGGCCTGTCTAGCCGCTTCATACTTCCTTCGAAAACCCTCACTCAGCTTCTTCTTCCCATGCACACCCAGCTATGGGGCTGAAGATCTATGCAACGCGCTTAAAATACTAAGAAGCCATGGGATAGAGTCAACTGTACTTTTGCTCTCCCCAACAGATAAGTCCTTTCCGCCAGAGACAGGGTGGGGAGAGATAAGGAGGCTTGAGAGACGCTTAAGGTCTGTTGCGAAAGGGCTCAATTTTACTATAGTCTATACAGACTCATTCTTTGACGAGGACACAAAGAATGCTTACATCTATGTTGAGACCTGGAATGGACACGGTGATTATGAATTGAGAACCGGACCTGACGCCTTCACTCACCCTAATGCCGAAAACTTCTTGAATCATTACCTCGCCGATGCGGAAGCTATTGGTCCTTGGATCGGTCATAACGGGGTTCTATATGTGGTCAGAAGAAGAAAGTACAGAAGCATTAAAGAATTAGTCGCTTCTAGAAAAGATGAGTTTCGAACTAAACATTTTCATGTCGCGCTGTTTGCTTCGGACTGCTTCTCGATACTCTCGCTTCCAGGTATGGATAAACCGGAGGTACTTACATGGCTTATGGAGGTTGTCAAGAGAGTTGAGCCCTGGCTCAGAACATGTTCAGAAGCGAAACGCCTCACCTGATCCATTAATATATACCTCCTGCTTGGCACTCTCCCAAGGATAAAGACATCGCCAAGCGACGGCTTTCCCAGAGGCATTTTACACCTAGGACATACCGCACCCACCCTATCCTTAAGCTCAGATGGTGTCGGCAGACCATAACAGTCCTGTCCAACGCGTTCAAACACGTATATTATCTCACCACAATGACGACAAACATAGACAACCGGCACGAAATCACCACGTCTGAACTAATGTTTAACTAACTGATAAGATATTACTAAGTAAATACGACATCTTACACAGAAAACACGCTGATATGCTTTAAATAAGTAATACCTTAATTCAGCCTGATTCCTACATAGAAAGCGAGGCTTATTTACCTTACACAACGAGGTTGAAGGGCACCAAATGGGTAGACGATTGCTAATATGCGTCACAGGGATGCCCGGCTCGGGGAAGTCTGTGGTCTCGAGGACGCTCGGCAAGCTAGCAAAAAGAGTGGTGGGCATGGGAGACGCTGTTCGAGAAGAGGCGAGGAAGAGGGGGCTCCCAACAGACCTGAAGACTATGATGGAGCTCGCTCAGCGCTTGAGAGAAGAGCATGGACCGGCCGCAGTGGCGAATCTCGTGCTTAGGATGATAGAGGATGAGGGCACCTATGTCATCGATGGGGTGCGCTCGCTGCATGAAATAGATGTTCTCAAGAAGTTCGGTGAGGTATTGATAGTTGCAGTGCACGCGTCGCCGCGAACGAGGTTCTCGAGGCTCTCGACCAGGGGCAGGAGAGACGATCCGAGATCTTGGGAGGAGTTCGTGGCGAGGGACATGAGGGAGCTGAGGTTCGGCATAGGGGATGTGATAGCCCTCGCCGACATCATGGTAGTGAATGAAGATAAGAGCCGTGAAGAGGTAGCTAAAGAGGCGCTGGAAGCGGTCAGGAGGGTGCTTGGCCGTGCTCGTGGTGAGGGCGGAGGCGGAGGTCAGGCCGACTGAGGAAGTGGAGAAGGTACTAAAGGCAGTCTCGAATCTGCTCGCTTTCAGTGAGAACGAGATCAAGCTTGAGGACCTGGGAAGCGGGTTCATGATGCTTGTAGGAGAGAGCAAGAGAGTGTCAGTTCTGCTCCCACTCCACTCCCTAGCACGCAGGGACAGGGTCCTGGACACGCTAAGGAAGTACATGCTGAGTAATCTAAGCAGTAATACCGTGACACTCAAGTTCCATAAGCAGACCGCCTACGCTGGCCACATATCACTCCTAACATACGACGACGAGTCACCCCTCGGCCCAATAACCGTGACCATAGCCAGCGACAAGATAAGAGAGATAATAGACTGGCTAGCACCCCGCACTAGGAAGGGCGTGCCTCTGTGGGAGAATGAAGTGCCTAAGGTATGAAGGGTACTAGACCAGTACCTTCATGAACTTACTGCATAGATACGTATTCCTAAAGAACCTCCTCGCCTCTCGGAGCAGCCTCTCCCGCTCGTGGTACCTCGCCGATATATGATAGAGGACTAGCATTCCGGCATCTGCTAGCCGCGCAATCTCTGCTGCCTCTACTGAAGTGGAGTGGTACCTCTCCCGGGCTAAGGCTTCGTCGTCGGCTGAGAAGGCAGAGTCATGTATGAGTACCCGCACACCCTTCAACGAGCCTGCCGCCTCATACAGAGGCCTCGTGTCCGTGACGTATCCAACCAGCGCTCTATCCCCCCTCCTTATCACGTAATAGAGTGTCGGCACGGTATGCTGTGCCTCGCCCGTAACCGCGCTCAGCCCTCTCCCCAGATCGACTGCGTCACCGGGGCCCACTTCGGATACCTCGATATAGAATGGTGGGTCAAAGTAGAGGGCATCGAATGAGCTTCGGAAGTACTGAGCGAGACCGGGGGGCCCGATCACGTGGAGCGGTCTCTCCCTACCTATGAGAGACATCGACTGTATCAGAGGGACGAGTCCTAGGACATGGTCTCCGTGAAGGTGCGTTATTAGTATGTGAGTGATTCTCACCGGACTGTAGCCAGCCTTGAAGAGTCTGGCCTGAACACCCTCTCCAGCGTCCAGTAACGCTATTACTCTACCGAATTCCCCGACCACCGCCGGCAGATCCTCACTTCCCGGGTAAGGCGCTGAGCACCCGAGGAACGCGAGCCTCATCAACAACCCAGCATCACTTCCTTACGACGTAGATTTCGCGGACCAGCGAGCCATGTACCCAATTTCTGTGAACCTCAATAATCTTTAGGCCGCGCTCTTCCACAGCCTCATCATCAACGTACTCCAGTGCCTGCGCAAACACTCCGTAGCCTCCCGGGATAAGTGCATCAGCGAGGTGGTCGAGGAAGCAATTCATAAGACCCCATATATCGGTGCCCTCCGCCCTCGTCATTCTGCCATATGGGGGGTCCGTTGCCACAGCATCAGCTCTCCACACGGGCGAGCCGCATACGTCGGAAGCAACTATTGCGGGCGGGCACCCATAGTGCTCTACGTTTATTGCAGCGCCAACCACGCGCCTCTCATCTATGTCTACACCCACGGGCCTGGAACCTATGACGCACGCCTCTATCAGCATGGAGCCTACGCCACAGAACGGATCGTAGAGCAATCCGCTTCTCTTAACCCGGCTCAGGTTAACGAATACTCTGCTGAGCTTAGCGGTCATTGTACCGGGCATGTAGACAGGCCTCTTAGGGGGGTCCCTTACCCTGAACCATGCCTCCCTAACCTCGAACCTCCTGAGGCCAACTATGAGGATACCGCCGATGACGACCACATCAATAACGCCTTCACCGCCCTTAGTTCTTAGGCCCGCACCTCTCGCCGCATCAACTACATCCGCATATCTAATACCGGCCCTACCGTACCCCCTCAGCCTCGTGAACTCCACCCTTAACTCGCTGGTTCCCACGTCCTTGAGCAGCCTCCTCAAGTCCTCCGTATCAAGCGGTAGGTCAAAAACACCTACGACGTCTCCTCCAAACCTTGCCAGAGCCGATCTCGTGCGTAACGCCTTATGTATTGTGGGGCCTGCCTCAACTATTAGGAGCTGATCGAGTTGCTCCACAATGCGTAGGTTGATGTCCTCTGCCTCGGCTACGGCAATGACCTCTGCCCTGGGAAGGGTTCTGTGCTCTCCAGACAACACTATGTACTTCAGACCCTCCCTCATGATCAACCCGTTCCGAGCACTTCCTTAATTGCCTGAAGCACTTCGCCCACAGGTTTCAGGTACGTTATTAATGGGTGCTCTAGCCTATAACATGTGGTCGCCATCGAGAATATCTTGGTGACACCGGCGTCCATTAACCTCGCGAGCGCCTTCTTTGTTAGGGGTCCGTGGCTGACTGCCACGAAGACCTTCCTCGCTCCCTGCTCCCTAAGAAAGCTCACCACCGAGGCCATAGTACCGCCGGTGGACACTATGTCATCAACGACGATGACGTCCCTCCCCCTAATCTCGGGCATTGGGGCGAACCTATGCCTTATCTCCCCAGTGAACCTGTCCCTAAACTTCTCGACTATCCTATACTCCGTACCCAGGGCCCTGGAGAGGGCTTCGGCTCTCCTCGCCGCCCCCTTATCAGGCGATATTACCAGCGGTCTCTCCACAACACCTTTCAAAGCCTTGGCCAGAGTATTCACCGGCAAAACATTAACGGACGTGCCCCGGAAGTGCTTTAGCGAATCCTCCTTGTGAACATCAAGAACAACCAGGCCACCGTACCCGGCACTGTGCAGAGCCCTTAGGACGGCTCTCACACTCACAGCCTCTCCGGACAGGAACACCCTGTCCTGCCTGGCATATGCTAGGTAGGGCACGACGGCTATGGGCTCTAAACCAGTGACGCCCTTGAGAGCGTCCGCGGCTAAGAGGGCCTCGACCATCATCGAGTCCTGGTTGGGGTACATTGACTGAACAACCACAGCTCTCTCGCCCTTTAGTGAGCAATCCTCCGGGATCCTAACGTATCTCTCGCCGTCCGGGAACACCTTTCTTACCGCCTCACAGTATCTCCACCCTGCTTCAGCGGCCACTGCCCTCCCTATCCCCGGATCGCACGATAGCGATACCACGAACACGTCACGGCCCTCAATCTATTAGCTCGGCTTAACCTACTAATCTTTAGAGAGTGATGACCATGCTGAAACCAAGCGACCTGAAGAAGCCGTGGGTCAGGGTCGCGAAATACTGGGAGAGGATGGAGAAGGGTAAAGTGAGATGCAACCTCTGCTATAAGAGATGCCCCATTGCTCCCGGGGGCTTCGGCGCCTGCGGCGTGAGATATAACCATGAGGGAACGCTCTACACGCTGGTGTATGGCTACTTAACGGCCATGAACCTCGACCCCATAGAGAAAAAACCGTTGATGCACTTCCACCCCGGAGCAAGGGTTCTCTCCATATCGACCGCTGGATGTAACTTCATGTGCAGATTCTGCATAAACTGGACGATAAGCCAGTCGAGAAGGAAGCACATCTTCGGCAAGTTCATGACGCCGGAAGGGGTGGTTGAGAAGGCGGTTAACCTCGGGGCCGACGGCATAAGCTACACGTACAACGAGCCGACAGTATTCTACGAGTTCATGTACGATACCGCTGTCCTGGCAAAGAAGGAGGGTCTCTTCAACACCATAGTCACCAACGGGTACATGACGCCGGAGCCCGCCGAAGAGCTGAGCAAGTATCTTGACGCCGCTACCGTTGACTTCAAGGCCTCTGCGAACAAGGAGTTCTATAGGAAGTTCATGGGGGTCCACGACCCAGAACCCATTTTCCAAACCCTGGAGGTGTTTAAGGAACGGGGCATCTTCCTAGAGATCACCAACCTCATAGTCCCGGAGTACGGCGATAATGAGGATGACCTGCGCCGCCTCGCGAGGTGGGTGGTCGAGAACCTCGGTCCGTCGACACCCTTCCACCTGCTCAGGTTCCACCCTATGTACATGTTAACCGACGTACCCCCCACACCCGTCAAGACGCTAGAGCGCCTGGCCAGTATAGCGAAGGAGGAGGGCCTCGAGTATGTCTATATAGGGAACGTCCCTGGTCACCCCCTCGAGAACACTTATTGCCCCAAATGTGGGGAACTTGTAGTCAAAAGATACGGATTTGAGATAATTGAGTGGCGCCTAACACACGATAACAGATGTCCCAGATGCGGTCACAAAATAAATATCGTTGGGAAGTACAGGAAGAGGCCGCCCCTAGATCAATGGTGGTGGAGGTAGGTAGGGATGCATGTGGTCGTTGTTGCAGGCCCGGCGGGCTCCGGGAAATCGACCTTCACTAAGGCATTCGCTGACTGGATAGATGGGAGGGGATTGAGCACATGGATTGTTAATTTCGACCCAGCGGCTGAGTACGTGCCCTACACACCGAACACCGACGTAAGGGAGTACGTGAGGGCCTCGGACATAGAGGTGAAGTACGGCTTGGGACCCAATGGTGCGCTTGTTACGTCAATAGACCTCCTAGTGAATCATGTATACGAGATAAGAGCCGAGATCGAGGACGCCGGTGCTGACTACGTGATCGTGGATCTCCCGGGGCAGCTCGAGGTCGTGGCCTTCAGGAGGACGGGGCCCATACTCCTCAAGGAACTTCTTCGAGGGCTAAGGGCCTCAATGGTCTTCCTCGTTGACTACTGGCTCACAACGGACCGTGACTCCGCCCTCTCGATACTGCTCCTCGCTATGAGCGCGCAGTACAGATTCGGCCTACCACAGGTACTCGCCCTCAATAAGGCAGACATCGCTGCCGAGGCGATTAAAGAGGGTTTCTTCGACGAGGAGATTCTTAGAGAGAGGTCGTTCGTCATGAAACTGCTTGATGAGCGATTCACCTGCACATCAAAGGAGATCGCGACACCCTACACGCCTCTTGAGGTGACTCAGTCTCTGTGCGAGGCAATCAAGACGACGTATGAGGGGATAACGCCCATATCGTCCAGGCTCGGCATAGGGTTCGACAATGTCTTCGCAGAGCTTCAGAGGATCTTCGTGGGCGGGGAGGACTACGAGGTCAGATGAACAAGTCATCATTATTTATGTCCCCGGTATCTGTGAATGGGGTTCCTCATGAGCCTGGAGAGCGTCAAGGAAATAATTGAGAGGGCAAGGAACGAAAAGAGAGGAAAGCTTCTTGAGCATGAGGCGTACGAGGTACTGAGGGCTTACGGGCTACCCGTGCCCAAGGCGGGACTTGCCAAGACCGCTGAGGAAGCGGCTGAGCTAGCTGAGAAGATAGGTTACCCAATTGTCCTAAAGATCGTTAGCCCGGACATAGTTCATAAGTCTGATGTGGGAGGTGTTATCCTGAACCTCAACAGCAAGGAAGAGGTTAGGGAGGCCTTCAACAAGATCATGGAAAACGTTAAGGAGAAGGCGCCGAAGGCGTCAATAACCGGTGTCCTCGTGCAGGAGATGGTTCCGGAGGGCCTTGAGGTAATAGTGGGGGCCACACGTGATCCCACCTTCGGGCCAGTGCTCCTGTTCGGCCTCGGCGGCATATTCGTTGAGGTGCTGAAGGACGTGAGCTTCCGCATAGCTCCGGTCACCAGGTACGATGCTGAGACTATGCTCACGGAGATAAGGGCGGCGAAGCTCCTCGAGGGTTACAGGGGTATGCCGCCTAGGGACAAGGAGGCGATAATCGATATCATAATGAAGCTCTCCAAATTCATGGAAGAGCAGGAGCACGTGACGGACGTGGACCTGAACCCGATAATGGTGTACGAGAGGGGCAAGGGCGCGAAGATAGCCGACGCGCGAGTACTAATTAGGTAGGGAGACATAACTCGCTGAGGACGGTACTGATGAGTGGCGTGAGAGAAGAAGAGATATTGAAGAAAATAGATGAGGTCCAGCAGCGGATAAAGAGGCTGAAGGAGGAGAAGAACGCTGCGGTAGAGGCGCTGAGGGAGGCGAAGGGCGAGAAGGGAGAGGTACTGGAGAAGATTAGGGTGCTTAGGGAGAGACTGAACACACTGAGGGAGGAGCTAAGCAAGCTGAAGGAGGAAAGGAGGGCCTTGATAGAGGAGCGTCGTGAAGTTGTCAGGAAGATCCGTGAGATAAAGAAGGAGATGAATAACAGGAGGGTGTGGCTGAAGTCCGACGCCGCTAATTCCCAGATCGGAAAATTGCGGGCCAGGATAGACGCTCTGGAGTGGAGAATAATTACTGAGTCACTCCCGCTCGAGGAAGAGAACAGGATAATCAGAGAGATAGCCAGGCTCGAGGAGAAGCTTGAGAAAGCGCTCGAGGCCAAGAAAGCGCTCGAGGAGTACAAGGAACTCAAGGCCGAGCTCAAGAGCAGGCTAGTTGAGCTCGACATACTATCAAAGAAGATAGGTGACCTGAGCGAGAAGATAGACGCTGTGAGGAACCAGATAGGCGCTGTTAAGGAGAAGATAGGGGGCCTTAGGGAAAAACTCGATAACATACGGGAGAGGATCAGGGAGAACGCGTTGAAGATTGCGGAGCTCAACGCCCAACTAGATGAGGCGTATTCGGAGTACAGGGAAGCCAGGACGATGTTGAGGGAGCTCAGGGAGAGGAGCAAGCGCGCCGTAACAGAGGATTATGTCAGGAGGAAGCGTGAGGAGGTCGAGAGAAAACTTAAGGCAGGGGAGAGATTAACTCTCCAGGAGCTGAAAATACTCTATGGAGACCTTGAAGAATGATAAAATACTTGTGCTGGCTGTTGACATAGACGATGACGTAGGATCAGCTGGAGTTAAGACCCCCATTATTGGGAAAGAAAACGTCCTATCCGCAGCTCAAAAATTCGCCCTAAACAAACCAACGGACCCGGATCTCAACGTAATATTCACAGCCGTCAAGATAGCTGACGAACTCCGAAAAGAGGGCAAGGGAGCCGAGGTTGCGCTCGTTTCGGGCCACCCGGACGCCGGTGTCAGGGCTGGGTTGAGGCTGAGGGAACAGATAAGCGGTGTAGCTAGGTCAGTAGGTGCTTTCGGCGCTGTTGTGGTCGCCGATAGTTCTGAGGACGAAAAGGTGTTACCGATCGTCGAATCAATACTCCCTGTCCTAGCTGTTGAGAGGGTTATAGTTGAACAGATGAGGTCCGTTGAGGAGACGTATGTGCTCCTGGGGCGCTACCTAAGGAAAATACTTGAGGAGAGGAGGTTCTCACGCATTTTCCTTGGGTTACCTGGGGCAATAATACTCACCTACGTACTCCTAAGCGTGACACCCTACGGGAACTACGCGTGGCCGGCCGCGACGACTGTGCTCGGCCTCTATCTCGTGCTCAAGGGCTTCGGCTTCATGGACGAGATTAGTAAGTGGTGGAGGGCCTCACCCATTACAAGGTTCGCACTAGTCCTTAGCACGGTATCCTTCATAATCACGGTGTTCATGACGTACGTCACCCTCACAACCTATAACTATAGCCTTGACGCTGCATCGATAGCCATATACTTGAGGACCCTCATGCCCTACGTAGTCATCACAGTCTCCCCGATAATAGCGGCTAGATTCTCCATCAGGCTACTGAAGAGGTCGCCAAGGGTGTGGAGGGACATAATATCGTTCGCGTCGCTCTTCGTACTGTATTACTTCCTCGACAAGATAGCTGCGCTGATGCTGGAGACGCAGAACCTCAGGCAGGTCATTGAGGTGCTTAATAGGAGCGGCCTACTAAACGTTTTCGCCCTCTACATAGGGTCCCTCATGGTCGTTGCTGTAGCCCTTTACGCTCTGGAAAAGTACACGTAAGGGTCATCAGGCACCGAACCTTCTCTCCCTCCTCTGGAAGGATCTTATGGCCCTCCAGAGGTCTATCTTACGGAACTCCGGCCAGTAAACTTCACAGAAGTACAGCTCGCTGTAAGCTATCTGCCATAGCAGGAAGTTGCTTATCCTCATCTCGCCCGAGGTCCTTATGACGAGGTCCGGTTGCTCGAGCCCATCGCTTAGGTGGGACGTGTATAGGTACTCCCTAAATACCTCCTCATCGATTTCCCCATCCAGCTTACCCTCAACGGCGTCTTTCACTAACCTCTTCACGGCATCAACGATCTCCTGCCTGCCGCCATAACAGACAGCGACGTTGAGGTACCTCTCACTGTATTTCGCGCTATAGGCTTCCAACTCCTTCATTAACTCGCGGAGGTCCTTGGGGACTATGTCAAGCCTCCCAAAGAATTTCACGCGAATTCTTCTCTTGTCGATCTCGCCCTTAGTGATCAGCTCCTCTATCCCCCTCCTTAACAACCTGAAGAGATGATCAAGCTCATCTTTGGATCTCTTCACGCAGTTCTCGTATGAGGTACTGTAGATGGTTACTGCCCTAACATTCAGGTCCCAGAGCCAGTCAAGGACATCCTTCAATCTCTCGTAGCCATAGGTGTGGCCCTCTCTCGGGTCCATCCCCAGGTACCGGGCCCACCTCCTGTTACCGTCGGGTATGACCGCTACGTGCCTCGGAAACGGGCCGTTCTTGATCTGCCTCCATAACCACCACTCATACACCCTGTACACCGGGCGGAGCACTGCGTTCGCTATCGTCGCTAAAATCCCCCTTGACGCCTTACTCAACGACCTCAGCCCTGTGCTTAGGGGGGCTCGAAGGCTTATAAACTGCGTTCGCCCGTAAAGCTGGGACGAGGTATGGGCATCTACCAAGGCAATGACATGAAGAAGATAAGTGGTGGAAGAAAGCGACCCGCACGCGGCAAGAGAAAGTACGAGATGGGGAGGTTCCCGACTTTCACGACACTAAGTGATAGGGAGAGAAGGGTCAAGCAGAGGGTTAGAGGCGGCAACATAAAGATAAGGCTCAAGGAGGCCTTCTACGCCAATATCACGGACCCGGAGACAGGTGAGTCCAAGAAGGTAAGAATACTCAGCATCGAGAGCACCCCCAGCAACAGGGAGTTCGCTCGCAGAGGCATAATCACTAAGGGCTCAATAATAGAGACCGAGGTAGGGCGAGCCAGGGTCACCTCGAGGCCCGGCCAGGACGGCGTGATAAATGCCGTTTTAATTGAGAAGAAGTAATTTCACGGGTTAGGGCACTGTGAAAACTATTGTCTTATGGCCTGAGTACTTCGACTGCAGCCTGAGCAGAAGACTGGGGAGGAGGATGCCTAAGGATTTATGCGTAAGTAGGCCCTCCATCACTGAATTAGTAGAGGCATGCAGGCATATAGGCGTGGAGTGCATCGCTGACGAGATCAAGAGATACCCCAGGACATGGTACATGAGTCGGGGCGCCGTCCTGGCCAAGGTCGAGGACGGTGTCAAAAAAACGGCGCTGATGCGCGAAATCGCCAAAGCCTTAAGGACGGCACGAGAAAGCAGGCAGTAATACATCGGGCGTAAGAAGGAACTAATGGATAAGCCTCCGCCTCAGGTCCTAACTTAGGTCAAAGAGCTCTTAAGGTGATTCCGTTTTAAGTGTGCCAGAGGCACACTATTCTTGGTTTGGTGGTTAGATGAGGCGGCTGGGGTATTTTCTCCACATTGCCCGTTCCGGGGTAATGATCGTTAAGCTAAGCATCAAGCACCCCCCGAGGATAGGTACGCGCGTCCTCGGCCCTGACGGAAGAATAATTGGGAAGGTCGTCGACATAATAGGTCCTGTCAGGGGGCCCTACGCCGTGGTGAAGCCCGTTCGCAGAGACCCCAAGCTAAGTAGAGGAACAACTCTTTTCATGAGGTGATCCCCGTGAGCACGGACGCTTACGTATACTACCCCGGAATGTACCCACCTGAAGACGAGATAGAGTGTAAGAACGTGATCTATGATGCAGAAACAAACCAGTACGTATGCGCCGATACGGGAATAGTGATCTCGGATAGGCCGATCGACCAGGGCCCGGAGTGGAGGTACTATCCCAAAGATAACGGAAGCAGAGGTGCTGTAAGGGGTGGGTCACCTACCATAACATCTGATTACCACGCCATAGGCACTAGCATAGGAGGGGGCGGTAAGGGAAGTCTAAGGGACCTACGCAGAGTCGACAGAGAGATTAAGAAACCCACGAAAAGAAGGGAAAGGAACCTGGCGTCAGCACTGAGCCTGATGAAGGGATGCATCGGCAGCATGAACCTGAACAGTTCGGCTGCCTTCAAGCTGAGAGAGGCCGCCGCCGAACTAATAAAGATGTTCCTAGAAAAGGATGTCCTTAAGAGGAGGCTCAAGGCACCCCTTGTTGCTATAGCAATAATCGAGGCTGCGAACAACCTAGGCATAAACGTGAAGAAAAACGAAGTACTGGATAGGTGCCAGATAACACACAAGGATTACTGGAATGCCAAGAAAACCCTAATAAAGAAGGGAATAAGTCTCAAAAAACAAATCCCAGGGCCAGGGCTCTACATAGACGAGATGAGCCACTCTCTCGACCTAAAACCGCAAACCTCAGCACTGGCTCACCACATCGCTGGCGAGGCGAAAAAGATGGGGCTGACCAGTGGCAAGGATCCTAGAGGCTTTGCTGCTGCATCCCTTTATGTAGCCTCAATAATACTGGACGACAAGAGAACCCAGAAAGAGATCTCGGAAAGGGTCGACGTGACCGAGGTAATGATAAGGAACAGGTACCGGGATATAATCAACGAAATGGTCATAGTGGCTTTTATCTAAGCCGACAACAAAATGGTTAAACCTCCCCACCACCCATCATCGGATAAGCAATGAGATACAGCAACAAGTACATAGTAGTGAGGGAAGGAATGGCAAAGATATTAGTACCGAATCCCAAGCTTTACAAGAGACATGACGGAGTATATGAGCCGGCCTGGGCACCGGTCTTTTATAATCCGCTAATGCGGTTAAACAGGCACCTCTCAGTTGCTAGTCTACACGCCTGGTCCTCTGTCCGGGGCAGAAGGTCACTCCTAGTAGTCGACGCATTAGCTGGTACAGGCGTCCGAGGGATAAGATACGCCCTAGAGGCAAGGAATGTAAGAACATGCATAGTTAAT
>Ga0256833_1000502_pt1 | contig 30630 bp, 33 predicted proteins | sample 356284metaG_FD_190535 | JGI IMG/M metagenome (GOLD analysis project Ga0256833, IMG submission 190535) | Hydrothermal vent microbial communities from Mid Atlantic Ridge, Atlantic Ocean - 356-284 | ecosystem: Environmental > Aquatic > Marine > Hydrothermal vents | place: Atlantic Ocean: Mid... | reverse complement strand
GGTGACTAAGCTAGCCGGCTACGTGCTCGCCCAGAGCGTCGCCCTGGAGAGGATAGAGTCGAGGGTCGACGACATAATGGAGAGGGCTAGGGGCCTCCTGGAGGGCATGGGCGGGCTGAGGCTTCGGATGAAGCCCGTGGTGCAGGAGCTGGCAAGCGTGCTCACCACCAGGATAGAGCTGCTGAGCGACCTAATGGTTCTCACGAAGCCCTCCCTTGTCTGGGAGGACGAGGGCCTGGAGAAGCTCTACGAAGAGCTCAGGGATCTCTTCGAGGTGGAGGACAGGTTCGAGGCCGTCGACAGGGAGCTCGAAAGCGTGCAGGAGCTCGTAAGCATAGTCGCAGACGTGCTCCAAGCCTCCAGGGAGACCCTGCTAGAGCTCCTGATAGCAGCCTTGATAGTGGTGGAGCTGGCCCTCATCTTCCTAGGCGCCTAGCCAGGTAGAGCTCCAGGTAGGACTCCGGTATAGGGCCTTCGGTGAGCCCCAGGGCCTCCACCACGCGCCTCACGGCCCCGAGGCCACCCCCCTTATCCTCGACCTCGACGAAGAGCCCCAGATCCTCCACGTCGTCGAGGGAGACCTCCGTCCCCCACAGGCTGTAGAGCTCCCTCCTCTTCACTAGGGTCGCCACCGGCCTGAAGCCCAGCCTCTCGAAGAGGGCGCGGGCCGCCCCGCAGTCCGCCGCGGAGAACTCTATCTCCTCCCTCGCCTTAGCCCATCCGCCCCTCTTCGGCCCTTTATACGTCACCCTGCACTCCCCCTCCACCTCCCGCACCCTGAGGGCCTCGTCGCTCTCCGCGAAATCCCTGCAGGGGTGCTGGTAGTATACGTCGACCATAGTGACCCTGCCCAGGGGCTCCGCCCCCAGCTCCCTAAGCCTCCTCCTCAACGCCTCGTGGCCCCCGCAGCGGTACTTTACCTCTACCTCCTCCCTCACTCCTCCTCACCGGCAGCGAAGGGCATCACAGCCTTAAGGTTCCTGGCGACGCCGGCCAGCTCGTCCGCAACCGCGAAGACTCTCGCCGCCGCCCTCATAGCGCAGCACTCGTCGCCCGCCTCCACGCAGCGGGCCATCTCGCCCATGGCGTCGGCGCCCCTGGTTCTAAACGAGTCGAGGGCCTCCTCCAGCCTGCTACGGTACTCCGAGGAGAAGGGGAAGCTTGCGACCCTCATCACCTCCCCCACGGCCTCGGCCAGGTTGTAGAGAGCGTTCCCTATGACGTAGAAGTACTCCCTCCCAGAGAGGTACCTTGCAGCCAGCGCTATCCCGCCCGCATCGTCGAGCGCGTCCACGTCTAGCACGCCGCCGCTCATCTTTGAGGCGAGCCTCCTCAGCAGGGAGGCGAGCCCCTCCTCAACGCTCGGCACCCATCACACCCCTCTTCTCCCTCCTAGCCCGGCGCCTGGCAATATACTCGCGGTAGATGTCGATCTTCATGCGCTCAAGCTCCTCCATTATCTTCTCCGCGTCTGGGCTCTCCACGGTCTTGAGGTACACCTCCATCACCACCACCTCGAGAGCCCTGCGCTCGAGGCTCTTCGAGCGCCAATGCTCGACGCCCGGCTTGCGCTTGCGGCGCCGGGCCTTCCCCGACAAGTCTGGGACACCTATATGCTAGGCCGCGGCTCAGGATATAAATGGTTGCCGGAAAAGTGTCTTACTACTTTTTACTAAAATGGGGGTATAAATATGGCTTAACAATACATACCTTATAAGTTAAAAATTATAACCGGATTTATAATCTCAGCTTTAGACGCATACGAATTCCTAATGTTAAAAATATTATGTTAAACCACAGGAAACTAGGGAAAAAATATATTATAGTATATGCATGAAATATCTTTGAGACCAACATGTCGATACGTGAAAACGAATACGGAATAATCGCAAAAACAGAGGAAGTTTTGAAACTGAATCCAAACGAGTGGAGAGTCCTCTCAGCCATACCGCGGAGCAGCACAATAGCCAGGATATCAGAGCTCACGGGCCTCCCCTACAGCACCGTGATAGACGTCGTCAAGAGGCTCACAAGGATGGGTATAAGGATACACTTCGTTCCACGCTTCGACATAATGAGCCTAAAGCCCCTCTTCCTACTCTACAGGGCGGACAGGATAGAGCGCGTCCCCCTCTACACGACACGGGTCATGAAGCTGGTCGGCAAGGAGAGGTATCTCGGCCTCCTAGCGATAGTCCCGGAAAACCTTGTTGAAGAATACATTGAGGCGGTGCAGCTCACCCCCCTCGAGCGTGTTGAGGGAGAGGAGATAAAGCACTGGCTCCCCACGGGCAGGCTGACCAGGTATATATCGGGCCTAGGCCTCGTGCTGCCCTCCGACGAGAGGCTCGACGAGGTGCTCGCCGCCGGCCGCGCCCCGATAGAGAGGAGGGAGAAGAGGTGGGTGGACTGGATAGACCTGCTGGTCATAGTGTTCAAGATGAGGTACGCATACACCAAGCTTAGCGAGGTCGCGAGGCTCATAGAGGAGCAGCTCGGCATGGCGGCCCCGAGCAGGCAGCTCATGAGCTACCACTACCGCACCCACGTCATGGGGCTCTGGAACTATAACTCCGTCGACTTCGACCTTAACGGGACGGTTGCTCCAAAGAGGCTCTACGTATTCAAGGGTAGGGAGAGCAAGGTTATAGCGAGGACGCTCGTGGAAATGCCGTACTTCTTCACCTCCTATATAGGGGAGGAGGCCGCCATGACCTATGCCCAGCCGCCATGCTACACGCACAGGCTCTTCTACGACATACTGAGCAGGGTCGACGCCGAGCTCCCCTACGGCGAGCTCTTCGTGGACGGGGAACAGGAGATCCCCTGGCCCCCGGCCGAGGCGCTCCGCTACTACCACGACAAGGGAGAGTGGATGCCGCCCAGCGAGTACAGCAGCGAGGTACTCGTCTAGGCATAGGGAATCTCTTTTTTACCCCGCCCGCGATATAGGAGATGTGGAGTACACGTTTCTCGGCCCGACAAGGGAGAAGATATCGCGGATAGGCCTCGGCACGTGGCAGTTCAGCGACACGTGGGGCGTTAAGAGCTACGAGGTGGCGAAGGGCATAATAGAGGAGGCGCACCGGCATGGCATAAACCTCATAGACACGGCCATAGTATATGGCGACGGGCTCAGCGAGGAGTTCATAGGGCGGGCCCTCGAAGAGCTGGGGCTTCGGGAAGAGTTCCTCATAGCCTCGAAGATCCCCGGTCAGTTCCTGGCATGGGGCGACGTGATAAGGGCCGTCGAGGCGAGCCTCAGGAGGCTCAGAGTCGACGCGATAGACCTCATGCAGGTCCACTGGCCCCCCGTCTGGCACAATATCCCGACATGCGAGTACATGCGCGCCCTCGAGAGGCTCGTCTCGCTCGGCAAGATAAGGTACATTGGGCTCAGCAACTTCCCCCCAGTCCTCGCATGGGAGGCCCAGGAGTGCCTCGCCCGAGAGGAGATAGTGAGCCTCCAGGTTCGCTACAACCTCCTCGAGCGCGACGCCGAGAAGGAGCTGCTCCCCTACGCGGAGGAGAACAACATGACCCTGCTAGCCTGGAGCCCCCTCGCCAAGGGCGCGCTCACGGGGAAGTACACGCCGGAGAACCTGCCAGAGTTCGAGGACGTGAGGCGCGGCGACCCAGTCTTCCATCCGGATAACTTTAAGAGGATATGGCCCGTCGTCGAGGAGCTACGCAGGATTGCGGAGAAGCATGGAAAGACAACGGCCCAGGCCGCGCTGAACTGGCTGATAACGTCTAGCGACGCGGTGGTGCCTATACCGGGGGCGAAGAGGCGCGAGCAGGTCGCAGATAACGCCGGCGCCGCTGGCTGGAGGATGGGGTTCGAGGAGTGGGCTAGGCTTGAGGAGCTTAGCAGGCGCGCCGAGATAGTGAGGGTCCTCTGGTAATACCTTTTTCCAGATAACAAATCGAATAATACACTTATATAAGTGCAAACTATTTTTATAATGTATGCCCGAGGAAATAGAGATAGAGATAGTGAGACCGGTAAACCCTGCCGGCGTAAGCTTCGTCAAATACCTCTGGGGCGCGGTTGGCGCCCGCAACAGATCCGTACTTCAGAACTACCGCCGCGAGTTCAGCAGGCTCATACAGAGGCTAGGCTTCAAGATAGACGAGAAGACAGGTGGAAAACACATCACCGGTAAGATAGTGATAGAGCTCGAAGGCGACAAGCCCCTCCGAGCCAAGGCGGTAGACCTCAAGGTCTGGGACGTGGTAGACGAGATAAAGGAGGAGATAGTCGCTGAGGCAGAGTAAAAACATTCCACAAATCTTTTACCTCCGGCATTTGGTGAACAGAGAACGTCCATACCGTGAACTTCTCCCTCTCCTCAAAGTAGCGTAGACCCCTCACCCTAGATAAACCACCCGGCTATACTCTACGTGAAGCACATACTCTATGTAATATTATTATGTATAAATGGAGTATAATTGATATAATTCCCCCTCCTTCTACCGTTATGCGCCGCATCACCTTCTCGGAGTACAGGATGCGCAGAGCAGTCGTTGGGCACCGCGGCGCCGCGGGCCTAGAGCCCGAGAACACGCTGCGCTCGGTGAAGCGCGCGCTAGAGCTGGGCGTGGACGCCGTCGAGGTCGACGTCAGGCTGAGCGCGGACGGCGCACTGGTCGTGATCCACGACGAGACCGTCGACAGGACGACGAACGGGAGCGGCAGGGTGGACGAGATGACGCTCGACGAGCTTAGAAGCCTCGACGCCGGGAAGGGCGAGAGGATCCCGCTGCTCGAGGAGGTACTGGAGGAGGTAAGGGGCAGGGCCCTCCTCTACGTGGAGCTAAAGGTACCCGAGGCGGCGCGCCCAGCAGCCAGGCTCGTGGAGGAGGCCGGGATGTCCGACGAAGTACTCTTCATATCGTTCCTCGACGAGGCGCTAGCCGCCCTCCCAGCCGGCATGCACAGGGGCCTCATATACTTCAAGCCTCCCGGCAGGATACTCGAGGCAAAGAAGGCCGGCTGCGAGGCAGTGCTGCCCTACTACAGGCTGGCCACGGAGAAGGCCGTACGCTTCGCCAAGAGGCTCCGCCTCCACGTGACCGCGTGGACCGTCGACGACCCAGCGCAGGCGAGGAGCCTGTGGGCCCGGGGAGTCGACGCCGTGGCCACGAACAGGCCGGACCTCATAGTGCCCCTCCGAGGAGCCTAAACCTGAGGTACGCCGGCAGGCCCCTGAGCAGCCTCGAGACCTGGCCGCCCGAGTCTGTGTAGAGCATAGCGACGACCCTACGCGCCCCTGGATCCCGCAGCAGCCCGCCGCTGCCCCCACCGCTAATGAAGTGTTCCATGAGCCGCCTCTCCAGCCATAGGCCGGGGTAAAAGCTCCTCCACAGCGATGCGCGGTACCTCAGGCCCATGGCAGAGACACTGTACATGCCTCTCAGGTAGCCCCACGCCGCCTCCGCCGCCATCCAGCCAGCCTCCACCGCGTATCGCACACCCTCGCCCGTTAGAGGCGACACGTGGCCCGCCGAGTCGCCTGCCAGGAGTACGGGCCCCCAGGCAGCCCTCCTCGGCCCCGCGAGAGGCACCGGCGCGTACCTGGGGCCACGCGGCCTAGCCCTCACCCTCTCGGCGACAGGGGCCATGTAGCGCCCCAGCAGTCCTCCCGGCGCCCTTGAGGCGAGCGCGCCCACGCCCACATCCACGTAGCCGTGCTTCGGGAATGCCCACGCATACCCCCCGGGCGAGTAGCGCCGTCCTAGGAGCACGGTGTTTGCTCCACGCGGCACGTCGGCCCTGTGAGACTTCGCCTGGAGGGCAACTCCCAGCGTGTCGGGCGTGTACCTGCCCCTTATAGCCGCCCCCAGCCTAGACGCCGCGCCGTCGGCGGCGATGAGGACACGCGCGGTGTAGGATTCGCCGCATGCCTCGACCCTGACCTCCCCTCTGGAGACGCTGGCCGCCGCCCTGCACCCCTCCACTACCTCGGCCCCGCTACCCCGGGCCTCCCTGAGCATGAAGTCTATAAGCTTCCTCCTCTCAAGGTTGCAGCCCACAACGCGGCCGAAGCCTACCAGCCACTCCTCTCCCCCATGTACGAGGTGGATGGCAGATACCTCGTATCCGCAGCGCCTCAGGCCGAGCCTCTCCACGAGAACAAGCGGCATGTAGCCGCCGCAGGGCTTATCGTTTATAGGATTAGAAGCGTCTACAACGACCACGTCAGCTCCTCGGCTCGCGAGCCTAGAGGCCGCCGCGAGGCCCGCCGGGCCGCCGCCCAGTACTACGGCATCAACCCTCAAGCCGAGATAAGGGGGTGAGGGGGCACTTATATCCCTCCCTGTCTGCTGGCCAGCGCCGTAGCCCTGCTGGCGTGCGCTTAACCTCCAGCCTCCACAGGGAAAAAGATATCTCTAGAGATGTTAGATATTCTTTTCCTGTGGACTCTATCACCGTGGTCGTCATAATAGCTGTAGTAGTAATAGTGTCGCTCAGCTACGCCCTCTGGATACAGAGCGTAGCGATAGGACAGGTCACAAAGGCCAAAAGCAGCCTCTGCTTCATATCCCCCTCAGCCCGCGTCATAAAGACCGAGGCCAGAACAATCACCGTGCAGATCTCAATAAGGAATAAGTGCTCGAAGACGCAGACAATAGACCTCATACTCGTCGACGAAAAACCGTACACAAACGTGCCTACGCCGCTACAACTCACACCGGGAGAGAAGAAGACGCTGATAATAACGCTCCCCCGAGTGCCGGGAAAAACCTACAAGATAACCTTCCACACCGTGACCGACACCAACTATGTCGCATACTTCACGTCACCCTAACTCGGCAAGGAAAGCCCTACCATACATCCTCGCCGGCACGCTGGCGACGTTCGCGCTACGCCTCTCAACACCCGTCGTAGCCTCCCTTATAGAGACCGCCGGCCCCAACTGGATAGCCGGGGCAGCAACGTTATCCGCAGCCTACATGGCGGCCCGCGCAGTGGCCGCCGCCTCCTCCGGCGCGTTCTACGACAAGTCGGCCGCCGCCCGCCTCCTACCCCCAGCATCGCTGACGGCTATGGCCGCGCTGACCCTCGCGTACCCCCTCCTCCCCCTCTACGGCATGGCCGTCCTGAGGGCAGCGCAGGGACTCCTCGCCGGCTTGACGTGGCCTATAGTGCAGGTGTCGCTCGCGCTCACGGCACCCAAGCAGGTAAGGGGTCGCCTGCTCTCCATATACTTCACCCTAGGCTCCGCGTCGGCGATAGCGGCCAACGCGGTATACCCTCTAATAGCCTCCACGCCGCCGCTCCTCCAGCTCTCGGCCTCCTCAGCCCTATTCACGCTAGCGGCACTATCACTCCTCAAGGCCCCGCTAGCACAGCCTCCCCGAGAAGAAGAAGCCAGGGGAGAAGCCGTAGTGATAGCTGCGAGCCTGATCATAGCGGTGCCCTCCTCCTTCATATTCGGAGAGCTATCCTACGCCCTCCTCTCCCGGCTACTAGGCATAGGCCTAGAGGAGACGGCGCTACTCCTCGCAGTAGTCTCGGCGGCAAGCAACGCTTCCAGCTACGCGCTTAGCTGGGCGGCCGACAAGGGATTCGAGAGACCCGCCCTCGCGCTCGCAGTAGCGCTGTCCCTGGCATCGCCGGCGGCCCTCCTAGCTCCTCCACCGTGGCCTCTCGCCGCCTACATATCCGCGATGACCGGCGCAGCGAGCTATAAGCCCCTCTCTAGGAGGTATCTTTCGAGAAGCGGGCGCCCCGGCGCCGCCGTAGGGCTCGTCAACGCCGCCTCGAACATAGGCACAGCATTCGGGGAAGCTGTGATTGGGCTTCTGGGCTGGGAGCTTTAAAAGATGCGTGGCTCCAGCGGGCGGGAGAAACGGAGCAGCCTAGGCCTTTATGATAAACACGGCCATCGAGCCGCCGGCGCTGCGAACCACTATTTTAACCGCGGTGCCCGGCTTGAGCTGCGGGCAGAGTATGCGTATGGTGGCCTTGGATCCCGGCTGTATCACCGCTGGCACGTAGGATGCTGGGACGTTGTTTACGAGAACCTCGGTAATCCTGATCGGGGTTGTACCCCTGTTGTAGAGCGAGGCGTATATTACTGGTGTCCCGTTCGCCGAGTAGCGTATGTAGCTGCCGTGGTACTCGAGTATCTCCGCGTGGCTCATGAAGACCTTCGCCATGGTGACCGACTGGAACCACACGGTGATCGCGAGGGTTATTGCCACTGCGGTTATGAAGATCACTACGACGGTGATGTTATCCATTCTACATTTATTATTTATCAGCAATATAAATAATTATCGAATGCTTGAATCACCTCACACATGGAGATAATTTATAAAAATTAACTTCTCACCCAAACATGGATGCTCCTATTAGAAAAACACTTCTTTAAAAACAAAATAAAAAATTCCAAACATTAAAACAAGGACTACCACACATTGACGCAAATAGGCGGCCAAGATAAAAAATTCCTACTATTGGAGACCGCCAAGCCTCTAGTAAACGCGGGTGGGACGCTAAGAGAAAAAGATCTTTCCCACGCTTCCAACAATATCCTTTTTATACTCGCTAAGCCAACGCATTCTCGGCGAGCAACATGCGCAGGAAAGGTATAAGCCCCGTGATCGCGACGGTGATAATCGTCGCGGTCGCGATAGCTATAGCGATAGCTGTCGCCTTCTGGATGACCGGCATAGTAGGCCTCTTCACGAACTTCGAGCAGGTGCAGATAGCCAGCGCTTACGCAACTGGCAGTGCAGCAAGCGGGTTTACAATAAATCTCGTAGTAAATAACACGGGAACCGCGCAGGCAGTAATCGACAATATCTTCATAAATGGGTTCCCGTACTCCCAGATAACAGGTGTCACGGTAACCCCAACACCTCCAATTACACTTGCTTCAGGCACCGGTACACAAATCCAGATAAGTATTCCTGCTGGAACCACTCTTCCCAACGGCGGAAAACTTACTGATGGTAGTAGCGTAGAGATAAAGCTGCATACTGCCAGCGGCAAGGAGTATCCGAAGCTCATAGTCCTGCCTTAAGGCGGAATTTTTTTATTTATTTTATTTTTTTATTTTTAGGAAAAATTCTACCTTAGCAATTTCCTCATGGGGAGCGTTTTCTAGCTGAGAACCGCTTATATCGCCTCGCACAATATATATCTCCGGACATGTCGGCGAATACGAGCCTCCTAGAGGAGGCGTTCCACCTGTACCTGGACAATGCTTACATCGCTGTGCCCATGATAGCCGCGATAGTTGTGACCGCTATAGCTATGTGGCTCCTGGCGGCGGCCGTGACGCTGGCAGTGCTGGGCGCCCCCTTCTACGCGGCGCCGCGCCCCATACTGTTCCTAGCGGGCATCAGCCTGCTGCTTGTGGCTGTGCTCGCCCTGGTATCCGTGGTGGCGGACACCATAGCCGGCGGCATGGTGGCTGAGCTGGCGTTGAGCATAGCTGTGGGCGGCAGGATGGGGCTCGCCGAGGCCTGGGAGCGCGTCAAGCCGAGGGCGCTGACGCTCGTCGTCGCGGCGATACTGGCGGGGATAGTCTCGCTGATACTCTCCATTGTGCCCGTGGTCGGGCTAGCTGTGGCGGAGACACTATTCGCGCCCGTGCCCCTGCTCGTGGTGAAGGGGAGGGGCGCCGTGGAGTCCATGGAGGGGAGCGCTAGGCTCGTCCTTGACAGCCTGTCAAGGCGGGCTGAGGTGCCCCTGGCTGCATTCGTGATATTCCTCTTGGGCGCGCTCAACTCCACCCTGGGCATACTGGTGTCCCTGCTGGGCTACCCGTACGTGGTGCTGCTCTACGCCCTCTACGCGGTGAGGGAGGGGGTGCTCTAGCCGGGGGTGTCCGCGTGGACACGGCCAGGGACTACAGGATACTGGTGGCCGAGCGGGCGCTCGAGAAGTACCCCTCGATCGTGAGGACGGGCGGCCTCCCCTTCCAGGCCAGCCGTGAGGAGCTGCTCGAGAAGGCGAGGGCCGCGCACAGCCTGCTCATGGAGGTGAAGTACAGCTTCCTCCCCCTGGGCCAGCTGCTCGCGCTGCCCGCGCTACGCCGCCTCTCCCACCTGGGCGGCGAGCTCGTAGGCTTCGTCCTCCAGAAGCCTCTGAGGCCCCTCACGGCTAGGGACAGGCTCAACAGGGCGTACGTGATGTGGATTGGGAGGACTCTTGCCGGGCTCCCGCTCAGGCTGAGGCTCGGCGAGGAGAACAGGCCGGAGTACGCGGTGGACATCTACGCCGCCAGGGTGGAGAGCGTGTCACGGCTCTCCGGCAGGCTCTGGGTGGCAAACGTGTCCACCGGCCGGGCCGGGTTCACCGTCGTGACGAACCTCGGCGACGTGAAGAAGGGGGAGGTTAGGGGCGTGGCGGTGCTTCCCCCGAGGCTCTTCGGGGACGTGGTGAGCGAGGCCATGTTCTGCACGGGGCCGCTGGGGGCTGAGCCGGGCGTTAGGCCTGGCAGCGTGTCGGGGGAGGTCGCGGCGATAGTGGAGGAGATAGTAGAGAGGGGCCTCTAGCACCTCTCTGTGACGAGCTTGTATACGCCGTAGGCTACTAGCAGGAGGGAGGTGTAGAGGGCGACTAGGTAGACAGCGGTGAAGGCTACGTGGTACAGCGTCGCTATTGCCGCAGCCTTCTCAATGGGGATACCGCGCTCGTGGAGGAGCGCTGGGAGTACTGGTAGGCCGTACACGTACGCCGCGGCGAAGCCCCCCACGAGGTAGAAGGAGAAGCCTACCGCGAAGCCTAGGGAGATCTTCCTGAGCGCGCCCGCCTCGGCCGGGCACCTAGCCCTCTTCTCTAGCTGGTAGGAGACTATGAGGGGTAGGAGGAAGGCTATCGCCACTAGGAGCTTCTCCACGAAGTAGGCCGTCACGGCCGCCTGTAGGCCTGGCTGCATGGCCGGTCAACACGATATACGCTTGGCCGCATGTAAACCTTAGGTGCCCGGACTACACCGCTTCACCCTGGCCTTGTAGTGGAGCTCCATGTCGCGGAGGTCGTAAAGCAGGAGCCCGGCGCCCCGTGCCTCCCCCCGGCCCTCTATCTCGCCGGCGACGACCGCGTAGTACACGTCGCCGTTCAGGCCGAGGTCCCGGGCCAGGGACTCCAGGCGGCCGCGTATCCTCTCCACGTCGCGGGCCGTGAGGCGGCCCCACTTAACCTCTCCCAGCAGGAAGCCTCCGGGGCCCTGGGCTAGGACGTCGAGCTCCCTCGCCTCTCCCCTGCGCGTCCTCCACCAGTGCCTGCCTATCCGCTTCACCGTGAAGGGCGCCTTCTCGACGAGGAAGCGGCGCGCGACGTCCTCGAATACGGGGCCCATGTACTGGTCGTAGCTGGCCTCTATCTCCTCGAGCACCGCTCCTCCCCGCCCCTCCTCGATGAGGCCCTTGTTCGGGTAGACGTAGCGGAACCAGAATCTGAAGTAGTTGTCGGCTATACGGTAGAGCCTCCTCTTGGTCTTCGGGGGCGCTAGGAGGGGCGTCTCGTAGGAGACTATCCCTAGGAGAACCAGGGTGTCCAGGTAGCGCGACACGGCCGCCTTATCGAGGCCGGTCGCGGAGGCTATCTCCACTACGCGGCGCTTCCCCTCGGCTAGGGCCTCGAGTATCAGCTTGTAGTTCCGCGGCTCCCTGAGCTCCTGCCGTAGAAGGTTTTCCGCCTCCTCGTAGAGCACGGCCCCCCTCCTAAGCATAAGCCTCCCGACGTTCTCGTAGAAGCCGAGGCCGGGGTCGACGAGCCTGAGGTAGGCTGGCACGCCGCCGAGGGCGCCGTAGAGCATGAGCGCCTCGCGGAGGGTGTAGCTGGGCGCGAAGCACTTGACGTACTCGGGGGGTAGGGGGTTGACCCTCCACTGCCCGGTTCGCCTGCCGTATAGGGGGCTCCTGTATCCGAGCACCTCGGTCTCCATGACCCCTATGCTGGACCCGCAGAGGACGAGGTATATGTCGCTCCTCTTCGAAAGTAGGGTGTCCCACACCTTCTGGAAGAGGGATACGACGCCCCTGTCCAGCTCTACGAGGTAGGGGAACTCGTCTATTATGACTATGAGCCTCTCGCCGCCCTTCCACTCGAGGAACTCCATGAATAGGTCTTCCCAGTCCCTGAACCTTATCCTGGCGAAGCTCTCCCTGCCCAGGTACTCGGCCATCCTCTCAGCCATCTTCTCGACGTTATACTCCATCCTCGTCTTCTCGGCCAGGAAGTAGATGTACCGCTTACGCCTCGCGAACCTGAGGAGAAGCTCCGTCTTGCCGACACGCCGCCTCCCGTAGACGACTATTAGCTGTGGGCCTCCCTCGGCATACCTCTCCTCCAAGTATTCTAGGTCTTCATTTCTATCAACAAATTGTTGATTCACAATTATAATAATCATGCGTCAACTATTTCAACCATACCCGGCACCTTTAACCCCGGCGCCGCCCATAATACCACTGGGTGCCCCCGAATGGAGGAATTAGGGGTGGCCCTCCTAGGCACGGGCTTCGCCGGTAGAGCCCACGCCGCCGCCATATGGGGCGCCAGGCGGATAGGAGAAGTGCTCCCCAGGCCCGTAGCCGTCTACTCCAGGAGCCCCGCGCGGGGGCGGGAGTTCGCCGAGAGGTTCGGGTTCGAGAAGGCCTATGACAGCTGGCGGGACGCGGTCTCCGCCCCCGGGGTCGACGTCGTCATAAACGCGCTGCCCAACCCCTGGCACCTCAAGCCCACCGTGGAGGCCGCCAAGAGGGGCAGGCACGTGCTCGTCGAGAAGCCGCTGGGCAGGAGCCTCGAGGAGGCCCTGGAGGCCTACAGGGCGCTCAGGGGCTCAGGCGTCACGGTGGGCGTCGGCTTCAACCACAGGTGGCTCCCCGCCGTCCAGGAGATGCTGAGGCTGGCCGCCGCGGGCTTTCTCGGGGAGAAGGTGTACTTTAGGGGCGCCTTCCTCGAGGACTGGGCCTGGAGCCCGGAGATGCCCTACGCCTGGCGCTTCGACCCGGAGGAGGCGGGCTACGGCGTGGTGGGCGATAATGGGAGCCACGTGGTGGAGCTAGCGCTCGAGCTCATGGGTAGGATTAGGCGCGTCACAGCTGCGGCGCGGACAGTGATAGGGGAGAGGCCGGGGCCCCGGGGGCCCGTGAGGGTCGGCAACGAGGATCTGGCCGCGGCGCTCCTAGAGTTCGAGGACGGCACGCTCGGCGTCCTGGAGTCGGCGCGCGTCCTCCCGGGCCGGGGGAACTACATGGAGGTGGAGGTTTACGGCAGGCTCGGCGCCCTACTCTTCAACCTTGAGAGGCCGGATGAGCTGCTGGTGGCGGACTACAGGGCCCCGGAGGGGGAGCGGGGCCTGGAGAGGCGGCGCGTGCTCGAGCGCTCCCACCCCGGAATGAGGGGGTTCTGGGCTAAGCACAGCTTTGGCTGGCACTCTAGCTTCGCCGTACAGCTGGCGCGCTTCCTCGAGGCCGTCGTGCGCGGCGTCGAGTATAGGCCGGGGCTCGCTGAGGGGGTTGCTGTGAACGCGGTGCTGGACGCTGTGGCCGAGTCTGCGAGGAGTGGCGGCTGGGTGGGCGTCGAGTACCCCCTGTAGGGCGGCCCCTGGGTAACATTTTTATTCGCATACATGGACTCTGTGGAGGGTAGAGTGCCCGGCGTCAGGGTTTTAAAGAACCCGGTTCTACAGGGCATCCTTACGCGCCTGCGCGACCGGCGGACGGGCTACACGGAGTTTAGGCGTCTCCTCTACAGGGCTGGCGTCCACGTCGGCTACGAGCTCTCCCCGCACGTGCCAGCCAGGGAGGTGGAGGTGGAGACACCCCTGGGCGCCAGGGCTAGGGGTGTAGAGCTCCTAACGGAGAGGGCGGCCGTCGTCGCCGTGCTTAGGGCGGCGCTGCCGTATGCCTGGGGCATAGCTGAGACACTCGAGGGGGCTAAGCTGGGCGTGGTCGCCGCGAAGAGGAGGGAGGACGCGGGTAGGGTGTGGGCTGAGGTACACTACCTGGGGCTCCCCAGCGACTCCCAGCTCGTGGTGCTAGCCGACCCTATGCTTGCCACCGGATCCACGCTGGCGGCCGTGATAGGGAGGCTCAAGGCGGAGTACGGCTACAAGGAACTGGTCGTCGCGACGATTATCTCCACGCCCATCGGCGTTGAGCGGGTCCTCGAGGCAGAGCCCGCCGCGACAATATACGCCTTGGCCGTAGACGAGGAGCTCGACGAGAGAGCCTTCATAGTGCCCGGGCTGGGGGACGCCGGCGACAGGGCCTTCGGCTAGCTACCACCACACTACTCCCTCTTTTCTACGCTCCCTTCCACCCCTTAGGGCAGCATACGCCGCCACGAGCAGGGGCGTGAGGAGAGCCCCGTTTATCGCGTCGCTCACCGCGGCCGGCAGGAATAACTCGTTAAACGCCTCCAGGGGGGTGGAGACGCCGTAGCCCAGCGCGTAGTCTATATAGGAGGCAAACCCGACCCCTAGGATGGAGCCAGCCGCTGCGAGGAGCGAGGCGGCGAGGAGACCCTTCCTGCTATACCTCTCCTCCTCGGGTAGTAGGTATAAGGCCAGCCCGGGCACGAGGCCTAGGAGCCCGTTCCCCACGTCCCAGTTCCACCAGAACCCTCCCCAGCTTACCGCGTCGCCTATCACGTTCCCCAGGAAGCCTGTAGCGAAGCCAACCAGGGGGCCGAATATGTAGCCGAGGAACATGGGTATGGCGACGCTGGGCCTGAGAGCGATGAGCTGTGTCTCGGAGATCCTGAACGGGTTGAACGCTATGTTTAGGGCTGCGTAGACGAGCGAGCCTACGGTAATCGCTAACAGTTTTTTAGATGATGATAGTTTTTCATCACTCATCTACCCGTATATTTTGTGAATCTAGGCGAAATATTTTATCCCGTATTTCCGGTTTAACATATAGAGAAGTGTTTTTGTATTTTCAGAATAAAGCAATGATATATAATATTTTGCTAAATCCGCCATAGACACCGTCTCCAGTACCTCACGGCCCCTCAACTCCCTCGCAACCCTAAATATAGACACGAACCTCTCAAGAAGAGGCAGCTCTCAAGATAATCGTACATTGTGCGGAAGCGTTTATCAAATCCCGACCGGGATAACTACCACATGCCTGGCCACATATACGTGAAGGGGGAAAAGGTCTCCCTCGCAAGCATTGTGAGGGGCGACCTGCCGCTCATCTGGAGGCTCTTCGGGGATCCTGAGGTAAGGAGGTTCATGGGGATCGGGGTGACGCCCCTATACCCCGAGGACGAGGAGGAATGGTATGAACGCGCTAGGCGGAACCGTAGCCAGATAGTCTTCGGCATAGTGGAGACAGGAAGCGACAGGCTCGTAGGCGTAGCGGACCTACACGGGATAGCCTGGGCCGCGAGGGTCGCCGAGATAGGCTACTGGGTAGGCAGGGAGTACTGGGGCCGCGGCTACGCCACTGAGGCGGTCTCCCTGCTCGTCCAGTACGCCTTCGAGATGCTGGGCCTCGAGAAGCTCTGGGCCCGCGTATATGAGCCCAACAGGGCGAGCATAGCCGTGCTCGAGAAGAACGGCTTCCAGCCCGCCGGGAGGCTTAAGCGGCATGCATACCTGCCTGGCCATGGCTTGGTAGATGTACTCGTGTATGAGCTTTTACGCTGAGCCATTTATACATAATATATTTATGTTGAAATAACATAACTTATTGCCGATCTGATAAATACCCTAAACCACTTAGATAAAGTATACATGGTAATGAGATATATGGCTAGACCTATTATTGAATGCCAAACTAAAAATAATAGTTGTAAAACAAGAGTATGGGAATATACGACGTTGACTCCAGCAAAAATAAAGTACATGGACACTATTATGGACGATATAAAGACCGGTATGATAGGATCCTTCGGAGGTTTAAATCCCAAAACCTTTCTTGTGGACGAATACATCCATGCAAGAAGTGGTACTCGAGAGGCTGCGAGGGCTACGGCTAGAACTAGAAGCACCATATAGGGTTCCTTTTCTAGGAGAGCAGCTATCAGGGCTACCCCATAAACAAAAATATACGAGAGAAACTTTGCAGCAGGCACTTTTATTAGAAAGCTCTTAGCAAGCGAGGAAAAACTTACGCCGCCTTCTCTATCAGCCTTCTCGAAACCGAGTAGAGACGTTTCGAATATGTTAGAGAAACCCTGAAGAACAGCGTAGACAGTTACTAGCTGGAGTATAATGTTCGCTGCCTCGTAGTTGTGCCCAAAGAGACCTAGTACACCTTTAGGTGCAGCTAGTAAAAGAGACGCTATGAATCCAGAGAAAAGGGCTATGATACTTAAGCTCTCTCCAAGATCTCCTCTGCTACCTCTGCCTTTAAGAAGCTTGGCATAAAGAGCTGGTGTAGCAGCTACTGATGCTCTCAGAAATGGGGTTTCCACAGTAATTGATACATTGAGATATGACACCTCGAGAGGACTTCCGGTCAGATACGCCAGGAACGCTCTAATACCGCCTCTAAGACCGCTTACAGTCATATTAAAAGCAGGTATTGGAGATAACCTAGCCCATTCAGTAATCATTCCAAGATTTATGGAACCCTTGAAGGTTCCATGACTCGACAATGCATGTGCTAAATAGATATCCGAGACTAGCAGGGATAACTCTATTGCGGCTATAACACCGAGCAGACCGATTTTGAATATTATCAGAAAAAACAAAACTAACACGAGACGCAACAAATCATATAAAATATTTGTGTAACCAAGTAATTCAGGTCTGACGACTCTTGAAAGACTCAACATATATGCCTGAATACATGTCAAAGTAGCTATAGGCGCCGCTATCAGAAAAAACATCGCGGAGTTTAATCCGAAGAGCCTTGGTGAAATATAGCCGATAGTTATAATCATTAGACCAGCTATTAGGGCATAAATCAGTGTAACGAGAAGACCCGTAACACTAGCCTCTTCACGACCCCTTGCGTGCCACCTAGCCGCCCAGAAATCCCAGAAACTCAATGGAGACAACATGACCGCTGATAGAGAAAGTATCACTCCCCATAGCCCATATTCCTTTACTGTAAGTTTTCTAGCCACAACGACCGTGAAGGCGAGGGAGACAGCGATTTTTAAGAGCATAGACATGTAGTTAAGAGTAGTAGAGTAGCGGAGTCGGATCCTTCCCGTCAACACAATTCACCAGAGCGAAGGCTCACCTCTGCGTACCCATTTATACACGCGTCTCACACCCTCCTCTAGGCTAACCCTAGGCCTCCACTTTAGAAAACGTGCAGCCCTCTCTATATCCGCAAAACTCCTCCTTATCTCTCCGGGTCTAGGGGGTAGGTACTCCACATCCAAGTCTCGGCTGGTCAGCGACGAAATTATCTCTATAAGACCATTCACCGACACCTCTCTGCCAGACGCGACGTTGAAGACCGTGAAGCCGCTAGGTCTCTGGCGGATCACAGCCTCCACCGCCACAGCGACGTCCCCGACATACACAAAGTCCCTCGTCTGCCTGCCATCCCCGTACACCCTGAGCCTTCCACCCTCCACGGCTGCCTTCACAAAGGCGTAGACCACGTTCCGCCTACCCAGCTCTCCGTACACATTAAAGAAGCGCAGCACGGTGCAGTCGAGCCCCTTAGTAGAGTAGTGCCTACACGCCTCCTCCCCCATCAGCTTCGTCAGACCATATATGGAGAGCGGAAGCCGCCTATGATTCTCTTTCAAGGGTAGCTCCAAAGGGTTTCCATACACGGCGGCGCTGGACGCATAGACTATGTGGCCAACACCTGCCCGACGAGCCGCCTCAAGTACCGACACTGTACCGAGCACATTAACCCTGCCGTAAAGTAGAGGTTTCTCCTCAGACTCCGAAACTTCTATGAGAGCAGCGAGATGCACTACAACGTCTACCTCTCTTAGAGATTCTTCAAGCGCCTCTGCATCTAATACATCTAGCTGAATAATATCAGCTCCACTCCTTCCCAAAGCATCTAGAGCCGTAGCCGGGGAAGACATGTTGTCAATCACCGTAACATTATAGCCGTCATTTAGGAGTCTGAATACTACGTGGCTACCTATGAAGCCTGCACCACCCGTGACGGCTATGCGCATCGCTGGCATCCCCACAGCGTCCCTCCCTAGAGAGGGGGGAGAGGTTAATATGTATCCCGGAGGCCTCTTCTACCGTGGATCTCTCAGTACTACTAGTCTCCCCAAAGACCAGGGGGATAGGCGGAGTGGCCCAGCACGTCTCAAAGCTAGCCCAGCTCCTAGAGGAGCAGGGCGCATCGGTCGACATCATCTCCTGTGAGAACACCCCCTGCCTGAGACGCCGGGGGCTCGCGAACCCCAGCTTCATGCTGACAGCGGCCCTCAAAGCACCCCTCAAGGGCCGCTACGACGTCGTACACGCGCACAACGTCCCCTCGGCGCTTGCGATGAAAGCGGCCAGGGCCGGGACGCGGGTGTTGACGATACATGGCGTCTTCAGCGCCCAGGTGGCGGAGCTCCACGGCGGAGTTTACGGGAGGCTAGCGAGGCTCCTCGAAAAGGCCGCCGTGAAGTGGGCTGACACCGTCACGCTCGTCTCTAGGCAGGCGCTGGAGGCTTATAGGAGTCTCTACCCGGAGGCAAGGCTAGCCTACGTGCCCAATGCGATAGACCTCCGCGACCTCCCGGGCCCCGGGGAGGCACGGCGCCTCTATGAGAGGCAGGTGGTCTATGTGGGTAGGCTTAGTAGGGAGAAGGGTGTGGACGTGCTCGTGGAGGCTGCCGGGATGATAGAGGGCCACGTCGTGATAGTGGGGGACGGGCCGCTCCGTCCGGCGCTCGAGGCCTCTGCTCCTCCCAATGTCCACTTCACGGGCTACCTGGAGAGAAGGGAGGCCCTCAGGATAGTCGCGGGCAGCGACGTATACGTGCAGCCAAGCAGGCAGGAGGGGCTCAGCACATCCCTGCTGGAGGCAATGGCCCTGCGGGTTCCCATAGTAGCCACACGCATTGGCGGAAATGTAGAACTTGTAATAAACCGTGAAACAGGTATTCTAGTAAATTCTGATGATCCTAAAAGCCTAGCATACGCGGTAAATAACTTGCTTATGGACAAGGCACTTGCTTCATACCTAGTAAAGCAAGCAAGGAGACTTGTTGAAAGAAACTACTCCTGGAAGATAGTTATAAAAAAATACCTCAAAGCCTATGGCTTTTGAAGAAGACTGTTTATTAGAGCGGCTATTTCCTCTGCTTCATAAGGACCCACATGCAAGGGTACTTGTATTTCAACTGTTTTTCCAGCATTCTCAAGCAAACTTATAAGTATCTCTGAAAGCCTCTCGTCATGTTTCTCTATTACTTCTACGGTCTTACCAGTATAATGTACATATTTATAGTATTCTTTGAAGAAATAATTTCTCTCGTATTTGACGCAAGCAACTACACCTTTTACAATCTCCTCAAATCCTATATTATTTAGAGAAGGTTTTCTTACATTGCTGTACTTTCTCATAAATATTACAAGGTCAGGCTTTGCTTTTTCCAATATCTCTACCTTCGGAAGACTCCATGGAGGAATAACAACTTTGGGCTCAAACTTCGTAATCGCTATTCTTAGAAGACGTGACGGAGAAACATTGTATAGAAATCTGAAAGTTTTATACAGCGGCAATAATTTCCGACCTGGACTAAATTGAGGATAAGCAGCTATGTTATAGCCATAAATTCTCATTCTCTTCGGATATGTCATTAACATTCCTGACCTATCAACAATGGTCCAATCATCAGATAAATAGGAAAAATTCTTAAAATTACTATTATTTGTTAAAAAATATAGTAGAAGATTAGTCTTGCCTGTACCTCCCCACGAAGTAACCCATACACCCTTTCCATGCAACGCAAAAGATGCTCCATGGACAAGAGCTTTTCCCCTAGAGAGTAGCACGAAGTGAAGAATCGCTTCAAAGATATAGAATAGATAAGCTGGATTTAGTCCTTGTTCATACGTCAATGTAATACTACTATCTCCAATATCACCAAATGGTACATGTAAAAAACTTTTACTTTCTCTTTGAGAAAATAACTCAAAAAATGGATAATTTTCTACATTCCCTTCTACTATTTTTATTATTGGTTCGCTACATTTGTCAGACTTAAACCAGCCAAGCTCAGCGGAAAAATAGTCTTCGGCACTCCCATATACTTTTGTACATATTCCATGAATATTGAACTGTGTCAATTTAATCGATCACCCACTTAATAAGAAAAAAGAGATAAATAAACAGTAGCGACTGAAACCTACCTGTCATAATTAACGATTTCTTCATATATTTTGATAAGTTTAGGTATAACTGCGTCTTCTGTAAAAAATTTTAAAACTCTTTTTCTACCGCGAAGCCCCATCTCTCTTACTAAGCTTTTATTATAGGCTAACTCCAATAGACTATTAACCATCCCCTTAACATCCCCTGGGTTTACTAGAAATCCTGTCTCGCGATGTATAACTATTTCTGGAATACCACCAACATTAGTTGCAACTACAGGTCTACCCATAGCCGAAGCTTCTACAATGCTCATTCCGAAACCTTCCCTATAGGAGGGAGCCAAAAGAACTGTTGAGGATAAGTATAGTTTCGGCATAATACTCCTAGGTACACGCTTAAGCCCTGGACCTATCATTATAAATTTTACACTTGGTATAATAGATTTCAGTTTTTTATACACTTTAAGAACATCTCGATAACCCTTGTATTGTAATGTTCCACCCACGTAAAGTACGGTAAAATGATCTGGGTAAATTTCTTTATATTGCGAAATAAAATCTTTTTCAAGAAAATTATATATTACTTCTATTCTTTTTCTAAAAATTTTTTCTTTAAATATTGATGCTGTAATATTATTGCGTGTAATAATTAAATTAGCGTTCAAAGCTTCGCTGATCACGTTTGCTTCAAATACTTTATAATTCTTAAAAGTGTGATTTCTACTATATTCTAGGTTACCCTCAAAAGTATATATAAGTGGCCGCTGTCCTACTATACACTCCCATCCTCTAAAACAATAAAGTGGCTTTTTAGGAGGAAACCTGAATCCATATGTGGGTCCATGTACATCTATTAGGTCGATACCTTCTTTTTTCACTATTTTACGTAGAAGTTTACATACCTTTAGTTCTCTAACAGGTGCCTTTATGTAGTCGATAAATCTATTATTAGTAAGAGGATAAGCTCTTATTATCTTAACTCCTTTTTCAACGTACTCTGTAGTTTGGCCTTTCCAATGGCTGACAATATATACTTTATATCCCCTCCGTGATAGTGCTTGAGCAAAGTTTTTGACAGTATATGCTCTTCCACCAACTTGTGGATCTGGCATAAAACGCGGCGTATAATATAGGATTTTCATAAGCAATACCGCTCATTGTGTATAGTGGCATATAATAATTATTTTCTTCGTCCGGAAGAGAATAAAAATAAATTTTTTATATCAATATTTAGATAAACTATTAATGATATTTATCCTAAGGGATCCGCACAGGTGTAGTGGTTGCCGGCTCTGCGAGGTCGCATGTAGTCTCCGCCACGAGGGCACAGTGTTTCCCGAGGCGAGTAGGATAAGGGTCATCGAGCTCGTCCCCGGGATAGACGTGCCGCATCTCTGCGCGATGTGCCCCGACTATCCCTGCCAGAAGGCCTGTGAGAGGGAGGGCTACAACGCGATTAGAATAGACGAGGCGACCGGGGCGCCCATCGTGGACGCGGACAAGTGCACCGGCTGCGGGGCCTGTATAAGGGCTTGCCCCGGGAAGGTTCCGCGCCTGCACCCTGTCACGAGGAAGGCCCTTATATGCGACCTCTGCGGCGGCGAGCCTGCCTGCGTCGCCGCGTGCCAGGAGGCCGGGTACGGCGCGCTCAGGGTGGTTCCCGCCACTGACAGGGATCTCTTCCAGCTCTACGCGACGCTTCCACAGTTCCTCGTTGAGAGGCTTAAGGAGACGTACTACGGCGAGGCGGCGGGTGAGGTGTGATGGCCTACGGGTACGCGGGCGTCCTCCTGGAGGTGGATCTCTCGAGGGAGAAGACGCGCGTGGTGGAGCTGGGCGACGATGTCCTCGAGCGCTTTATAGGTGGGAGGGGGCTCGGCGCGTACCTTTTGATGAGGGAGTTTCACGACCGGTGGGAGAGACTCGACCCCCTCTCCCCGGAGAACCCGCTCTACGTGCTGACCGGGCCGCTCACGGGCTACTACCCGGGGGTTAAGCTCCTCGTCACCGCGAAGTCCCCCCAGAGCAACGGCATAGTGGGCTCCGTGCTCTCCTCCGAGGTCGCCATAGAGCTCCGCGCTGCGGGCCTCGACGGCCTCGTTGTGAGGGGCGCGGCCAAGGACCCCGTGTATATCTACGTGGAGAACGGGGAGGCCGAGATAAGGGATGCGGGCCACCTGTGGGGCCTCGGGGGAAGGGCGACGTATAGGAGGCTTAGGGACGAGCTTTACAGGGAGTACCTCGCCAGGCACCTCAACAGGGACGGCCTGCCCAGGGAGCCTTCCTTCATCTATATCGGGCCTGCCGGCGAGAACAGGGTGCGCACCGCGGCTGTCATGGCGAAGTGGGTTCACGCGGCGGGCTACGGGGGCTACGGCGCCGTGATGGGGTCGAAGATGCTTAAGGCCATAGCTGTCCGCGGGACGGGGCCCATGCCGAGGGCCCGGTGGCCCGGATGGGTTAGGCACCTCATTGGGGAGGCGTGGGCTAGGCTTAACAAGAACGCTCTGACCAAGTACTGGGGCACGGGTCTTGGGGCCTACATGGTCGCCGCGAGGACGAGCAGCGAGCCTGTGAGGAACTGGCAGGAGGAGTGGCACGCGAACAGGAACCTTGCGCCCCAGGCCTTCGAGGCCCACTGGGTTAAGAGGTACTGGGGCGACTACGGGTGCCCGAGCACCTGCATGAAGGTCTCATTCCTCCGCAACGGCAGGTACGCGGGCTCCGCCACGGACGCGCCGGACTACGAGCTGCAGGCGTACCTTGGCCCCAACCTCGGCGTCCAGGAGCCCCGGGCGATCATACACCTCTCCTACCTGGCCGACGAGCTGGGGCTCTGCGGGATACAGACGGGGAACGTCTTGGGTTTCGCGGCGGAGCTATACGAGAAGGGGGTGATCACAAGCGAGGACACGGGCGGCATAGAGCTTCGCTGGGGCGACGCGGAGGCCTTCGCCCGGCTGATGGAGGCCATAGCTAGGAGAGAGGGCATAGGGGACCTGCTGGCCGAGGGCGTCTACAGGGCCGCCAAGAGGATATGTGAGGAGAAGGGGGTGGACGTTACAAGGTACGCGGTCCACGTCAAGGGTATAGGGGTCGGCGCCCACGGGGTTAGGAGCGGGAAGGACTTTCCAGCCTACTCCTACCCTGTGGGCGTGCAGGGGGGAGACCACACCTCGGCGCCCCGGCTGCCCGTGACGAGGCAGTGGGGGGAGCACTGGATGACCTTCGTGGACTCCGCGGTTATATGTGCATTCAACGCCGACACCGTGCTCCCCTTCGAGTTCCTAAAGGCTATAACCGGCTGGGACGTGGACATGGAGCGCTGGGCCCACGAGCACGCTAAGAGGATAATAGCCGTCCAGCGGATAGCCCTGCTGCTGGGAGGCCCCGACGCCTACTGGGATCCCAGGAGGGACGACGACCTTCCGCCGAGGTTCTACGAGCCCCTGCCGAGCGGCCCCTTCAAGGACAGGGCGCCCTCAAGGGAGGAGGTCGAGGAGAAAAAGAGGGAGTACTACGCCCAGGTGGGCTGGGACAGCCTGGGCGTGCCGAGCGACGACACCCTTGAGGCCCTCGGGATAGGGTTCCTCAAGGACGCGGCTGGCCGCATCCGTAAGAGGCTTTCGGAAAACGGGGGCGGCTAGAGTACGACTACGCTCTTTTTTACCTCCTCCGGGTTCTCCAGTATATCCGTGAAGTCCTCCACTATCTCCAGTACACCCAGGTACTCGCCGTCGTTGCTCCTAACAGCGGATATCAGAACCCTAACCGTGCGCCCCCTTATCCTTGTCCAGAAGACCTCGAAGTCCTTCTCCCCCCTCTTCAGCTTCTCCACGGTGCTCTTCACGAGCCCCTCGAGCCTCGGCGGGTGGCAGTACTCTATTCTCCTGCCAAGTATAGTCTTCGTCCTTATGAAGCCCTCCATGAGCATGCTTGACGAGAAGAAGCGCACCCTATCATCCCTACCGGCAAAGGTTATCTCCAGGGGCAGCCCCCTGAACAAACCTGAAAGCTCAGCGGGCGACAGGAAGCCCGTGCCCAGCTCCACGTCCCCCTCCCTCGCCACCTCGTAGTCGTCGGGCTCGCCTCCCTTGGCAAGCCTCCTGACCTCGGGGGGAAGCTTCTCAAGCTTCTCCTCAAGTGTTGTAGGCTTCAACTGGAAGGGGTACCTTGGCTTAGCCCTGGGCCGCCACTCGCCCTCAACCTCCACTATGTAGCCTATCTTGTCCGCCTCTAGGGCCACAGCGGCCCAATCCTCCTCCTCGAGGAGGGCCCACAGGGTTGGGTAGAGTATCTTGTTCTCCCTGAACACGAGGTCGGCCACCTCCCTTGAGACCTCTCGGAGCTTTACGGCTATGCTGCCCGCGCCGTCTCCGAGAGATGCTGAAAGCTTCCTTATCCTGCCCAGCACCTGGTCCTCGCGGCCCCAGAGGACTCTTGGGACGGCGGCTATGCCTAGGCGCTCCAGGTAGGGGAACAGCAGCATCTGGTTCTTCACGTAGTGCCTCCGGAGGCTGACGGAAAGGCGCCTAAGCATCTCGGAGAGCTCGTCGAGGGAGACGCCGTCTCCCCTCTCGGCGAGCACCGTGGAGTATAGGGACAGCTTCTCGGCCAGCTTCACTATCTCCTCGTTCTCCTTCATGAGTAGGTCGAGGGGGTGGCCCTTGGGCACACCCTTTATCTCCCTAGACTTTAGGGCCTCGTAGAAAAGCTCGGCGTGCATGTCGCACATCCTAAGTATCTCCCTTACCGGAACCCCTTCTCTGACAAGCTCCTGCTCTATGAAGGGTATCTCTACGGGCGACACGCTCGCCAACACGTCCCTAAACTCTTCTCTAAGCTTCTCTACGCTCTCCCCCTTGTTTAGCCTCTTTAATAGAGACTTGAGTATCTCGACTTTCTCCTCGTAGCTTAAAGTCTTCATCGAGCCTATATCCCGGTGTCATATATTTAAGTCGACCGCACCCAAAAAAATACCGGGGAATTAGCCGCCCGGAGTCCCATGGAACGGCACATCCTTCCAGATGAGATCCCACCAGTCCTTCTCAGTTATAACCTTCTTCCTAACTATAACCTCCAGCATCCCCTTCAGAAGGGCATGATGCCTCCTCTCGTCGACTAGAATGTAGTCAAGCACGTAGCGAACCTCCTTCGGCAAGTCCTCGCGCTCAAGCATCTCGTTGACATACTTTATCATCTCCTCCTCCATCCTGATGTGCTCCTCCACTATACGCTGGAGCTCCTCGAAGTTCTCCTCCGATAGCGCCGCGCCAACCTCCGTTAGGTACCGTATGAGACCTCTATAGAGCTCCGCGTGTTTCTGGGAGTCGTTGGCTATGCTCCCCAGGAGCTCCTTTATGATTATGTTGCGGAGCTTTCCCGTCCCCTCTCTCAGCTTTCTGACGTTTTCTTCTTCGAGCTCTACCGCCTTCTTAAAAAGTTCTACTGCCTCCATACAATATAGTATAATTGCTCGGTTCAATAAAAATATTCCAGCGGCATGTATATTTTTTACGTATAAACTTAAGATAAATTGTTACATAACAAAGCAAAAACTTCTCGAATAATTTATATATCTATATCCCACTGGAATATTGGTGTTTCTGTGAGGAACCATGTAAACAAGCCTAGACACGGCGCACATGGCGGCCCGGGTCATCAAGGCCACGGCGGCCACGAGGCCGAGTATAGGCGCAGGCTCCTAGCCGTGCTGGTGCTCTCCACGCCCCTACTCCTGCTCTCCCAGTGGGTCAGGCCCCTCTTGGGGCTCGGTGGGCCGAAACCCCTCTACGCGGCCGCCGAGACCGCATTGATGCTTGCCATATACCTCTACGGTGGCCTGCCCTTCCTGAAAGGCGCCGTAGAAGAGGCCAGGAGGCTTAGGCCCGGCATGATGACATTAGTATCGCTCGGCATATCCTCAGCCGCGCTCTACGGCGTCTACGAGTTCCTGGCAGGCGAGGAGCCCTCCATGGCGCTGGAGATGGCCTTCCTAGTGCTCGTAATGCTGGCCGGCCACTGGGCGGAGATGAAGTACTCCATGAGAGCGGCTAGGGAGATAGAAGCCCTGGCCAGCCTAGTGCCCTCGATGGCCCACCTCCTAGAGGGCGGGGCTGAGCGGGAAGTGCCGGTGTCAAGCCTTAAGCCCGGCGACACTGTGGTAGTGCGGCCCGGCGAGAGGGTGCCCGTCGACGGCGTAGTGGTCGAGGGGGAGGCTCTAGTGGACGAGTCGCTCCTTACAGGGGAGTCTAGGCCCGTCTACAAGGGGCCTGGAAGCAGGGTTGTCGGCGGAAGCCTCCTCGTGAACGGGTCGCTCACCGTCAGGGCGGAGAAGACCGGCGAGTCTACCTATGTCTCCCAGGTCGTGAGGCTTGTCAGAGAGGCGAGGGAGACGAAGACCCGTATCCAGACACTCGCCGACAAGGGGGCCTCCGTGCTGACTTTCACCGCGCTGGGCGTGGGCCTCGCCTCGCTCGTGTACTGGGCTGGCGTGAACCTGGGGTTCGCCGTTGAGAGGATGGTTTCCGTGCTGGTAGCCGCGTGCCCCCACGCGCTCGGGGTAGGCGTGCCGCTTGCAGCCATAATAGTCTCCCTGAGGGGAGCTAGGAGGGGTATACTTGTGAGGAATAGGCGGGCCTTCGAGAGAGCGGCTATGGCTAGGATCGTCGCGTTCGACAAGACGGGGACGCTTACCCGGGGGGAACTTGTGGTGAAGGGCGTTGAGGCATATAATGGCTACTCCTTAGACGAGGTTCTCCTCTTGGCGGCATCCGTCGAGCGCGTCGCCGAGCACCCTATCGCCAGGGCACTCCTCGAGTACGCTGAGGCCAGGGGCGTGAAGCCCGTGAAGGCCGAGGGCTTTAGGCTCGTCTCCGGCGTCGGCGTGCGGGGCCTCGTAGAGGGCAAGGAGGTTTACGTCGGTGGGCCAGCCCTTCTCAGGAGCCTGGGCGTCGAGGCCGGCGAAGGCGACGAGCAAGGCGTGACCGTCTATGTGGTCGTAGAGGGCGCGGTTGCCGGGAAGGTAGTGTTGGAGGATACTATGAGGGAGGAGGCCTTCGAGGCGGTGGAGAGGCTGAGGAGGATGGGTGTGAGGACTGTTATGCTGACCGGCGACCGTAGACGTGAAGCCGAGAGGGTGGCTGCTGAGCTGGGCATCGATGAGGTGTACGCGGAGCTCAAGCCCGAGGAGAAGGTCGGGGCAGTGGAGAGGCTAAAGGCCGGGGGCGTGGTGGTCATGGTGGGTGACGGGATAAACGACGCTCCTGCGCTCACGGCGGCCGACGTGGGGATAGCTATAGGGGCGGGGACGCAGGTAGCCATAGAGTCCGCGGACGTCGTCCTCGTTGGGAGCGACCCCAGGGGTGTACCGGAGTCGCTGGAGCTTTCCAGGAGCCTTAGGAGGAAGATGCTCGGCAACGTGGCGTGGGCCCTCGCCTACAATACGTCCGTGATGCTCCTCGCCTCGGGGGCGCTGGCCGGCTTCGGCCTAGTCATAGACCCGGCCCTGGGCGCCCTGGCTATGACGATCAGCGACATAGTGGCGGCGGCAATATCCCTCCGGTAACACAGCCTTCCCTCTTATTCTCCTCTTAAGCCGGGAGCCGCCCCTGGAGGGGGCCCGCCCTGCCTATGAGCCACTTCCACAGCGGCACGGCCTCGACGCGCACCCCCTCCACCTCGTATACCCCCTCCTGATCCCACGTTATGACGTATGCCTTGGCTGCGCCGAGCTCCCTAGAGGCCTTCGCGAGGGGCCTGAGCTCCCTCCTCTCGTTGTCGTAGCCCAGCTCGACCGTGGCCTGGACTAGAAGGCCCTCACGTGGAGCTACGAAGTCGACTTCGCCGCTGTGGCCCCGCCAGTAGTAGAGCTCGGCGTCCTCGCGGAGCCCCCTCCTGCGGAGCTCCATGAAGACGGTGTTCTCGAAGAGCCTCCCCCACTCCTTCGAGCCGTAGAGGCCGTCGTCCACTAGGTACACCTTCGGTATGCTCGCCTCGACCCTCTTATAAGAGGGCGAGTACCTGTGGAGCAGGAATACGGTCAACGTGTCGCGGAGATACTCGAGGTAGTTGTACACAGTGTTCTTGCCCACCCTCAAGCCGAGGCTGCGCAGATAGTTGTAGAACCTGTGAGCGGAGAACTCCCTTGACCCTTGAAGCGCGGCCACCAGTAGGCGCAGCGCCTTAACGTTCCTCACACCCCACCGCTCCACCACGTCCCGCGTAACGGTGACCTCCCATATCTCCCGGAGAACCTGGGCCCTCACGCGGGGCTCGAGAACCGCCTCCGGATAGCCGCCCCACTCCACGTACTCCCTCAGCAGGCCGAGGAGCCGCGACCTCTCCCGGCTCGAGAAGGGCCACCTCGCCCTGAAGCCCCTCGCCCCGAGGAACTCCCTGAAGGAGAACGGGAACACCTCGTAGGCCAGGGTCCTCCCCCTCAGCTGGGTGGCGAGCTCCGAGGAAAGGAGCTTCGAGGACGAGCCCGTGAGGAACACCCTGACGCCGCCCCTGTCGATAAACGTCCTCACAGCCCTCTCCCAGCCCTCCACGTTCTGCACCTCGTCGAGGAAAAGCCAGGCGCCGCTCCTAGCCTCCGGGTGGAGCTCGTAGAAGACCTCGAGGAGCTCCCCGAGGCCCCTGTAGTCGAGCCCCGTCAGCCTGTAGTCCTCGAGGTTCACGTAGAGAACGCCGCGCCCCCTCCCCCGGACGCGCCTGATAAGCTGGAACATGTAGTACGTCTTCCCGGCCCTCCGGGGGCCTATCAGGCTGACCGCGCGCCTTATACCCAGGTTTAAGGGAACCCTAAGCTCCCTCTCAACCATGGGCGGCGGCTCCCACTCGTCGAAGTCCCTTACAACCTCTTCGAGCACCTCCCTCGAAACCACGTATCATATATAGAGAAACTATTCTAAAAACTTTCTTTATATACGAGACGATTATTGTGCTCGGAGCCCAGCCATACCGCTCGGATCGGCTTCAGCGGCAACGCTATTTACCCTCACGTTTACCATAACATGGTCTCACATGTCGAGCTACGAATCTTGAGGAGAAACGCCCAGAGTTTCTATAGAAACGCCCGCTACCTATACGGCCAAGGCGAGTACAACCTAGCCGCCTTCAACATAGAGCAAGCGATGCAGCTCATGCTAAAGTATATCCTGGCGGCCAAGATAGGAGACTTTCCTAGGACGCATTCATTAAGGAGACTCTTCGGTGATGTCAAAGACCTATGCCCCGAACTTTGGGAATTCTATGAGAGAAATGCCAGTATCATAGGTAATATTGAAAGCGCTTATATAACATCAAGGTACTTTCCCACAAGTTTCGAAAAAATAGAAGTAAAATATATGCTGGACGCCTATGAAGAATTCATAGAGGTCGCCGAGAAATGTCTCTCGTAGACATACAGAAGAGGATAGCTCGAAAGGAGGAAAAGTACTTCAAAGACCCCGTCAAGTATGCCAGGAAGATAAAGCAGATAGCCTCGTCACTCCTCGACGATCCAGACGTAAAAGTGATCCTCTTCGGCTCAGCCGCCCGCGGAGAAGCAATACCCGGGAAGAGCGACATAGATATACTCATAGTCTCCACGAAGATCCCCAAGAGAGCAAGCGAGCAGGCGAAAATCCGCGTAAAAATACTCGAAGAGATAGGCGACCTAGCCGCACCATTCGAAATCCACCTTGCAACACCCCAGCTCTACCAGAAATGGTACAAGAAGCACATCGACGTAGAAATCCCCGTATAACGCCAACCCGCGGCAACGTGGAGCAACAAGGCACCAAACATAATCAGCCCAGCCTTAACCAAATGCCAGCATAAGACTCCATGACTGCAGCCACTCGCCCCTCTCCCCAGACCTCCTACCAACCCTCCACCGCCATACATTTGGATAGGCAAGGCATAGGGAGGACTCCTACCCTTGGTGGAACATACTTAGAACCCCCAGCACTGGAGCGGTAAACGCCTAGCCCATCGGCCTAGGGTATAATCCTTAAACCCGGAATCCTGTGGAAATCGCTGTCAAACGTTGCTACGACAACCCCCAGCCTCGCGGCCAAAGCCGCATGGAGCGCGTCCGCCGGTAGTAGCCCGTAGCCGCGGACAGCCTGAGCGCCGAGTACACGTCGCCGCCCACCTCGACCCATCTAAGCCCCCTCAGAGAGTCGAGGTATGACACAAACTCCTTGACCGGGGGTAGCAGGCCCTCCTAAACTCGCCGTCCACAGCATACCTCCTCTTAAACTCGCAGAACCCATCCACGCCGAGCTCGGAGGCACGACCCACTAGGAGCTTGAACACGGTCTCCTCGACCACGGAGGGCTAACATAGCCCACGCTCATCCCCCTCTTCAATACTGGACAATATGCGCTCGGCCTCGCCAGCGTGGTCGCATCGAATAGTAGGT
>Ga0256833_1000501_pt1 | contig 30710 bp, 29 predicted proteins | sample 356284metaG_FD_190535 | JGI IMG/M metagenome (GOLD analysis project Ga0256833, IMG submission 190535) | Hydrothermal vent microbial communities from Mid Atlantic Ridge, Atlantic Ocean - 356-284 | ecosystem: Environmental > Aquatic > Marine > Hydrothermal vents | place: Atlantic Ocean: Mid... | reverse complement strand
CCGGGGCGGGTGGCCGCCTATCACGCACACGGGCATTGCTCATCAGCCCTTGGTGCAAGCGGTTAGACCCCCAAGTGGAAGATACATGGTGCGTCGTGGGGCAGGCTGCGCGCAAGTCCGGCCTGTGGCTTGTAGCTTGTGGCCTGCGGCGGGCCCGTCTGCAGCAACCTAATCTCGCTTTACCGCCCGGCATGGACCCCGGATCTCCCTCGGCTATCAGCCTCGGTCGTCCGGAGATACGGATAAAGCGGCTTGTGGCAAGTGGCTTGTGGTGGGCCCGTCAACGGCAACGAAATCCTTGCGTTTTGTACAGCATGGACCCTGAATCAAGTTCATGGCAGGCTCCCGGATCTCGGCAGCCTTCGGCTGCCTGGTTCGGGGATACGAGAAAAGTAGAAAGTAGGAGGTGGGGTGTGGGTAGTGGCCCTTGTTCGAAAAGCCCGTTGATGAGGCTGTAAGCGGCAAATTTATGACGAAAAGAGATTCCCCACATCCCACATCCCGATTCACCCACATCCCGGCGAAGCCGGTCAACCGTGTCCCTGCCGCGTCGGATGCGGCAATGGCTTCCGGTCCTGGCGGTGTGTGCGGGGCTCAAGTCTCGGTGGCTCGGGGTTTTCTCGATAGAGAAAGCAACAAAGATCCGGGTCGTTCGAAAGAGGCGCGCCGGGCTCAGCCGCCGTTCCTGGCGCGGTAGAGTCGGCGCTCGGCCTCGATGGCCTGGTCGAGCTCCTGGATTTCCTTGAGGATCTCGAGCGCGTGATCGGGGTCGGTCTTGAGCTGGGCCGTGAGGCGGGCGCGCTTGCGCAGCAGGTAGGCCTCGCGCAGCCGCGCCAGGCTCTTGTCGAGCTGTTCTTTGTGTTCGCCGGGGTGTTCGCTGCCTGAGAGCATGAGGCGCTCGAAGAGCCGGCCGCCCTCGCCGCGTTCGGCGAAGCGGTCGAGGATGCGCCGGGGTTTGTAGCCCTCTTCTTCGGCCACGCGGATGAACTCTGCGAGGAAGGTGTCTTCCGGGGGCCAGGTGTGGTCTTCCACGTAGCGGATCCAGTCGGCCAGCTGGTCGGGCCCCACCGCGAGCAGCTGGGCGATCACGTCGAGCTCGAGCAGCAAGAGGCGGTCGGCTTGGTCGCGGCTCGCGGCCTCCACCTGGGCCTGCTCCACCACCGGGCGCTTGCGGCGGCGCTGGCTCTGGATCAGGTCTTCGAGTGCACGCGGGTCGAGGTCGAGCCGGTCCACGATCACCGCCTTGAGCGCCTCGGCCACGGGGTCGAAGGGCTCGGCGTCGGTAAACCGCGGCAGCAGGCGCTCGAGCACGACGCGCTTGCCCTCGGCGGTCTTCAGGTCCACCCCTTCGGCGGCCGCGGCCAGGCGGTACTCGACCTCGGGTAGGGCTTCCTCGAGCGCGCGTGCGAAGGCAGCCTTGCCCTCGAGGTCGCCCAGCAGGTCGCCGGGGTCGCGCCCCTCGGGCAGGAGCACTGCGTAGGCGAGGAAGCGCCGCGCCACGCCCACGTCGAGCCCCGCGAGCGTGGCCTTGCGCCCGGCTTCGTCGGCGTCGAAGGCGAGGTAGAGGCGCTCGACCTCGGCGCGTTCGAGGAGGCGGGCCTGGTCGGGCGAGAGCGCCGAGCCCAGCACCGCCACGGTCTCGGTCCAGCCCATCTGGGCGAGGGCGAGCACGTCGAAGAGTCCCTCCACCACGATGGCGCGCTTGCGCTCGCGCAGGCTCTTGCGGGCCTCGGGGTAACCGTAGAGGAGGCGGTTCTTCTTGAAGACGTCGGTCTCGGGGGTGTTGAGGTACTTGGGGGTGTCCTCGTCCGAGAGGGCGCGGCCGGTGAAGGCCACCACCCGCCCCATGGGGTCGCGGATGGGGAAGACCACGCGCCCGCGCAGGCGGTCGTAGAAGCGCCCGTCCTTCTCGGCGAGCACCCCGGCACGGAGAGCGAGCTCGGGGCTCACGCCCTGGCGCTGCAAGTAGCGCAGCAGGCCGTCCCAGCGCTTGGGGGCGAAGCCCAGGGCGTAGCGTTCGATGGTGGCGTCCTCGAGCCCGCGGCTGTGCAGGTAGTCGAGCGCGGGGCCTTCGAGGTGTTCGCGAAAGTAGGCCAGCGTCAGCTGGTTGACCTCGATGAGGTCGCGCGTGGGCTTGCGCGCGGGGCCGCGCTCGGGCAGCTCGACGCCGGTTTCCTGGGCCAGGCGCTCGAGCGCCTCGCGGAAGCCCACCCCCTCGATCATCTGGACGAACTTGAAGACGTCGCCCCCGGCCTTGCAGCCGAAGCAGTAGAACATGCCCTTGTTCTCGTCCACGTAGAACGAAGGGGTCTTTTCGTTGTGGAACGGGCACAGGCCCTTCCAGCGCCCCTTGCCCGCGGGCTTGAGGGGCACGTAACGCTCGACGACGGCTTTGAAGTCGAGGCGGCTACGGATTTCTTCGCGAGGATCCATCGGCGTTCCAGCGCTGGGCCTCGCGCCAGCGGAGGCGGGCCCACGCCCCCAGGATACCGTAGCCGGTGAGCTCCCGGCTCGAGGGGGCGTCGGGGGCCGAGCCCGTCTGCAGGAGCAGCGAGCGGCGCCAGGCCTCCTGCGCCGGCAGGGAAGCGCGGAAGTTGAGCAGGTGCTCCACTGGCTCGTCCAGCGCCAGGGCGACCTCCGCGCGGAGGAGGCGCGCGGTCTCGCCCACGACCACGAAGCCGCCCGCGCCCGCGCGGCGCTGCAGGTGTTGCGTCAGCGCCAGCGCGCGCCGGGGATGGCGCTCGAGCAGGTAGAGCGCCCACAGCGTCAGGGTCAGGTGGTGCAGGTAGGGGCCGCTGGCCGTGGCCTCGCGCAGGGTGGGCTTGAGGATGGGGGTGGGGTCCTCGCCGTGACGCCAGGCGCGCAGGGCCTCGGCGAGGCGGAAGAGGAGCCGCGTGGGGGCGGTGAGCCCCTCGGTGTGGGCGTGCAGCAGCTGGCGGAAGCGAATCTCGTTCTGCCGTCCGCCCTGGAGGGTGTAGGCCAGCGCCAGGTTGGCCGCGATCCAGGGGTGAGGGGTCTCACGGTAGACCTCCTCGCCCAGGGCCAGCGCCTGACCCAGCTGTCCGGTTTCCATGAAGAAACGCATGCGGATGGCGTGGATGCGGGCGCGCTCGTCGGGGGTGCGGGCGTGGTCCAGGTGGCGCTCCGCCTGCTCCAGCGCGGCCGCGGCCTCGTCGGCGCGTCCCTGGTCGAGCCACAGTCCCGCCCGCACGCTCCAGGCGGTCGTGGCGAGCCCAGGGTGGGCCTGGCGGGCGTGGTCGATGGCGCGGTCGGCCCACTCGGCCGCGGTCAGCAGGCGCTCGCCCATCCAGCGGTAGCCGCTGATGGCCAGCGCCGCCTCGCCGGCGCGGCTTTCGTCGTGCTGTTCCAGGTAGATCTCGTAGGCGCGCCGCATCGCCTGGGTGGCGGCCTCGAAGTCGCCCGTCTGGGCCAGGGTCTCGGCCCTGAGGCGCTCGAGCTCCGCCCGTTCCCCGGGGCGAAGGTCGCGTTCACGGTAGCTTTCGAGCCGGGCGAGCCGCTGCTCGGGAGGCTCGAGCGCCAGGAGCGCCAGCTCGGCGGCCACGTCGCCCGGATGGCGCACGAGGTAGCGCCCGAGCGCGGTGACTGCTTCCTTGCTCCGCCCCAGCCGGGCAAGCGCCAGCCCGCGGAGCCGCAACGCTTCCGGGCTTTCGTGATCGCTCAGGAGCTTGAGCGCGGCCTCCGGTGAGCCGCCGTCCAGGTGCAGCGTCGCCAGCTCCAGCCGCGCGGTTTGCGCCGCCGGCACGTCGCCCAATGCCATCGCCTGGCGGTAGTGCTGTTCAGCACCATGGAAGATGCCCTCGTTCTTCTGGTAGCGCGCCGCCGCCAAGTAGGCTCCGGCGGCCTCGGCCCGGAGCCCCGCGCGCTGGGCGTGTTCCGCAGCGACGGCGGCGTAGCGTGGGTCGCTCTGGGCGTCGAGCCAGCGCCAGTAGGTTTCGTGCATTTTCTTGCGGTCTTCGCGCGAGACGAAGTGAGCCGCAGCTTGGCGCAGGAGCGGGTCGGCCATCTGGAAGACCGCCTCGCCGCGTTCGGCCGGCTCGGTGCTCAGGTAGCCCTCGCCTACGAGGTCCCAGGCGGCCTGCTCGGCTTCCTCACCCAGGGCTTCGCGCAGCAGCTCGGGCCAGGTATAGGGGCGTCCCTGCGCAGCCCAGAGCACCACCTGGCGTTGCATGGGCGTCAGCTTGTCGAGGCGCGACTGGTAGGCGGCCGCCATCGAGAGTCCGGGGTCGGCCGCAAGCGCCATGAAGCGCAGCGCCAGCGGCACGCCTCCCGTTTCCCGCACGATGCGGCGGCGTTCGTCGGCGTCAAGGTTGGGGTTGAGGTGGCGCAGGTAGGCTTCGGCGTCGGCTTCGCGCAGGGGCGTGAGCACAAGGTCTGCTTCCTCCAGCGGCTTGCGCCGTAGTACGAAGGTGACGAGCCGCTCGATGGGCCGCTCTCGAAGGAGGCCCACCATGCGCCGCACCAGCACGTGGTCGCGCGATCCGCTGCGCCCCAGCAGGACGAGCGGTTTTTCCTCGGCCAGGTACTTGAGAACCTGCCAGAAGCTGCGCAAAAGCGCGTCTTCCAGGTCTTCGGGCGGCGCTGGGCGTTCCTGTTGCAGGCCCAGGGTGTAGGCAAGCAGGCGCCGGTCGAGCTCGCCCAGGGGGAAGCGCTCGAGCAGGGTCTCCGGGTTGAGCGCGAGGCTGTGGGCCAGCACCTGATGAATAGTCTCGCGGATGGGGGTGCCGAGCTGGAGCCGCGGGAAGCGCAGCGTGCGCACCTCGCCCGCCTGTCGCCGCAAGGCCTCCTCGATTAGGTAGGTCTTGCCCACCCCCATGGGGCCGGCAACGACCACGACCCGTCCCCGCCCCTGCTTGGCGTCTTCGATCCACCCCTCCACCTGGGCCAGCTCGCGCTCGCGCCCGAAGATGGGGCGCTGGGGCGTTCCCCAGTCGCGGAACGACCAAACGGGCAGGGGTTTAGCGAACCCCTTGAAGAGCCGGGGCTTCAGCGGGTCAAGCTGGGCCTCGGGCAGCAGCCGCGCCGTGGCCTCGTCCATCCAGATGGCCCCGGCGGGGGCTGAGGCGGCCAGGCGCTGGGCCAGGTTGACGGCCTCGCCGATGACGGTCTGGTGCTTCTGGTGTTCGCTGCCCAGCGGGCCCAGCAGCACCATGCCCGTGGCCAGGCCGACACGGCCGCGGAGGCAGCCGTCCGCCTCGCCCTGGGTTCGCTCCACCATGCAGGTGGCCGCCTGCAGGGCGCTCAGAGGCTCGTTCTCGCGGCTGTCACGGGCACCGAAGACGGCCAGCATGCCGTCGCCGAAAAACTTGTCGGTGTAGCCGCCGTGGGCGACCACGCAGGCCTGAGCACGCTCCAGTAGCTGGTTCACGGTGCGGTGGGTTTCCTCGAGGTCGTGCGCCAGCGTGAAGCGGCTGAAGTTCGTTAGATCGAAGAAGAGGGCGGTGGCCCAGCGCCGTTCGGGCAGCGGCGCGCCCCCCAGGGGTTCGCCACAATGGCCGCAGAACTGGAATCCTTCGGGGTTGCGGCTCGAGCAACGGGGGCAGCGCACTTAGTCCCCACCCCCTTCGGCCCGGAAGGCCATGAGTGGCGGCTCGGCGAGCACCTCGACGGGCAGCCCCACCTCCAGCGGATCGCTCGAGGCTAGCACTAGGGGCACGCCGGCGTCGAGCAGGTAGTAGCCCTGGCCCAAGTCGCGCAGCGTGCGGCCGCGGATCTTGCAGTGGCCTGCGCCGAGAGGCTCGAGCCCCGGGGGTTCCGAGCGGTAGCGAAAGGAGGCGACCACCGCGTGCAATAGGAGCTCGGTCTGGCCCACGGGAGCGGGTGGCACGCCACGGTCGAAGGGGTAGAGCACTCCTACCGGCGTGACCGCCTCGAGCATCGCTCGACTCCACGGTTGCGGTAGTAGCTCTACCCGAATGGCGTGCTCCTTGAAATGCTCCCAAAACTCTTCCGGGCTCTCTTCCCAGGCCACGTGCTCATTCTATGCGCTCGCGCCACGAAAGCGCGCCCCCCAAATGGGGGGCGCGGCGTCTGGCGGCGACGTTAGAAGACCGGGCCGATGCGGAAGTGGAAGACGCCCGTGGGATGGTCGGAGCTGAAGCCGTAGTCGAAGCGCAGCGCTGGCAGCAGCACCGAGCCGTAGCCCAGGTTGAGCTGCACGCCCAGGCCGTAGCCCGTCTTCAGCTCGAAGGCGCCGCCAGGGTTCCAGACCGTGCCCACGTCCAGGAAGGCGATGCCGATCACGGTCTGGCTCACGGCCGTTTGCAGGGCGAAGTCGTAACGGTACTCGAAGGAGCTGCTCAGCAGGTAGCGGCCGGAGAACTCCATGGGGTTGTAGCCGCGCAGCGTCGAGATTTCCTGCTGGTTTCCGCCCAGGTAGAAGACGCGGCTCGCCGGCGGGTCGCCGAGGACCGCGCCGCCGGAGAAGCGCATCGCGAAGACCTGGTGCGGGTCGTCTTCGAGGATGAAGTAGGTCTTGAAGTTGGCCCAGCCCGGGACGAACTGGCTCAGGCTGCCGCCGTAGGGCAGGTTCAGGCCGTAGGAGAGCGACCCCGAGAGGGTGAAGCCCTGGCTGGGGAAGTCGGGGTTCTTCACGGTGGAGTAGGTGGCCGAGGCCCCGATCGAGTAGCTCTGGTAGGGCGTGGGCAGGAGACTCTCGGCGGTCGCCTGGTCTGGGGTCGCGGGCTTGTCGGGGTCGTAGATCTCCAGCTTGGGCGTGACCCACTCGGCGTCGAGGTTGGCGTAGACCTTGAGTTTGTCGAGCTCGCGCGACCAGGGCCGGCCGATCGAGAACTTGCCGCCGCTGCGGCGCTCGGTGTACTCCCAGCCGGTGTCGTTGCCCGAGGCGTCCTCCAGCGGAAGGTTGCCCAGCGGGTAGGTGTAGACGCTCAGGCTAACGCTGGTGGGGATCTCCTTGAAGTCGGCGTAGTCCACCCAGAGCCAGGGAATGCTGTAGCTCGCCCGCAGCGTCAGGTTGTCGTGGGCGTCGTTCTCCCCGAAGCTCAGGTTGAAGCTGGCCTGATGGGCGCGCCCCCAGAGGTTCTTGGTTTCCAGGGTGGCCTGGCCGCTCCAGCCCTCGATGCTTGACCACGCCACCGCGGGCGCGAGCACGGTCGTCTTGGCCTCCTTGAGCCGGAGTACGAGCACGACCTCGTCGGGCTTCGCGCCGGCTTCGGTAGTTACCTGCGGGGGCTCGGCCAGCAGGCCCGAGCGCAGCAGGTTGCTGATTCCCTGGCGGATGGCCGCGACCGAGAAGAGGTCGCCCACCGCGGGCAGCTCGCGCAGGATCACGAAGTCCTTGGTGCGGTGCGCCCCGTCCCACTCGAGCCGGTAGCCGGCGATCTTGAGCTCGTGCACGCGCTGGACATAGACCCCGTTTTCGTAGGCGAAGTCGGGCTGCGGGCGGATCTCGTAGCCGGCCTCGCGGTAGAGCTTTTGGATGGTGAGGAAGTCTTCCTGGGCGAGCTCGGGCGAGAAGAGGTCCCCTGGCTTGAGGCGCAGCGCCTCCTTGACCTTCTCGGGGTCGAGCGCGGTCACGCCTTCCACCCGTACCTCGCGGATCTTGCCGTAGCGCACGGGGCCGGGGGAGAGCACGATGCGCACCTGGTCATCGCCCACCGGTTCGATCGTGAGTCGGATCTCGCGGCCCACCTCGCGCGAGAGGCGGGCGATCTCGTCCATCAGGTGGTCGTAGTTGAGCACCTCGCCCACGGGTACGTCCACGCGCACGTCGCCGAGCGCGCTCGCGTCCACCTCGGTGACCTTCAGTTCGCGAACGGCTATGGTGAGCAGGCCGTCTTCGAGCTGGCTGCGCCTAGGGTCCACCCCTGAGTAGCGGTAGCCCGCCTCGAAGTACTTGCGGTTGACGGCGTCGACGCCGCTGCGGTAGAGAGTCCAGGAGAACGTTCCCGCTTTGGCGAGCGGCAAGAAGGGCTCGCGCAGTTCGGAGACCGGAAAGAGGGTGGCCCCCACGACCTTGATCTTCTCTACGGGCACGGCCTCCTCCACCTTGTAAACTAGGTGGACGCCCTGCTCGTCCTCGCTGGTCTCCAGCTGCACCTTGGGCACGAAGGGGAAGCCCTGATCGCGGTAGTAGCTGGCCAGGCGGTCCGCTCCTTCCTGGGCGCGCACGGGGTTATAGGTCGCGCCCGGACCGATTGCCAGCTCCTCGCCCAGCAGCTGGGCCAGCGCGGTCGGCGGGAAGGCCTCGGACTCGACGGTGACGTCGGCGATGGGCGGGTTGGGCTCGAGCTTCACGTAAAGCACGTCGCCATCGAGCCGGACCTCGACCTTGCGGAAGTAGCCGCTTTCCTCCAGCGCGCGCTTGACCTCGTCGAGGTCGATCGTGTCGGTGTCCTGACCGGGTTCGACCGGCAGGGCCACCCGGGCGAGGGCGCTCAGCACCGGGTCGGCGCCTTCGATCTTGATCTCCGATAGCGGGGCGGCGAGCGCTACGCCGAGGAGCAGGGTGAGCAGGACCAGGTAGCTTCGCATAGTTCGATGCTACCGGCTCCGGTGAAGTGGGCGTGAGACCCCTGTGGTAACGTATTCACGTGAACTACGAGGCGATCAACAAAGCGGTGGAGGCGGTGCGCGCCCGCGCCGACTTCGTTCCGGAAGTGGCCATCGTCCTGGGGTCGGGCCTGGGTCCGCTCGCGGGCGAGATCGACGCGGTGGCGGAGATCCCCTACGCGGAGATCCCGGGCTTTCCCGTCTCGACGGCGCCGGGACACGAGGGCAAGCTTATCCTGGGGCACCTGGCGGGCCGGCCCGTACTCGCCTACAAAGGGCGGGTGCACTACTACGAGGGCTACCCGATGGACGAGGTGGTCTTCCCTGTGCGGGTGGGCTTCTTCCTGGGGGCGCGGCGTTTCGTCGTCACCTCGGCAGCCGGGGGCCTCAACCCCAACTTCCAGGCCGGCGACTTCATGCTCCACCTCGACTTCATCAACGCCATGGGCACCAACCCCCTGCGCGGGCCCAACGACGAGCGCATGGGGCCGCGCTTCCCTGTGACCTTCGACGCCTACGACCCCGAGTACCTGGAGGTGGCGCGGCGCGTCGCCCGGGCCCAGGACGTGCGCCTGCGCGAGGGGGTCTACCTGGCCATCAGCGGGCCCAGCTACGCCAGCCGCAGTGAGCTCAGGGTGTACCGCTACGGGATGTACGCCGACGCCATCGGCATGTCCACCGTGCCCGAGGTCATCGCCCTGCGCCACCTGGGGGCGCGGGTGCTGGGGCTTTCCACGATCACCGACATGGCCCTGGCCGACAGCACCCACCACGCCGACGAGCAGGAGGTCATCCGGGTGGCCGAAGAGCGCAGCCCGATCTTCCGCAAGTTCGTGGCCGGGATCGTGGCCGAACTGCCCTGACCATGGGACTGCCCGAGGTGCTCGCCCGCATCGAGGCGGCGGCGCTGCGCGCCGGCCGGGACCCTGCGGGCGTGCGCCTGGTGGCCGTGACCAAGGGCCACGACCTCGCCGAGATCGAGCGGAAGGTACTGCGCTACGGCGACTTCCCGCTGGGCGAGAACCGCGTCCAGGAGGCGCGCGCCAAGATCGCCGCCTGGCCCGAGCGCGAGTGGCACTTCATCGGGCCCTTGCAGCGCAACAAGGTGCGCCACCTGCGTCCCTTCCGGCTGGTGCACTCGGTAGACTCGCTGCGCCTGGCCGAGGCGCTGGCCGCGCGCGCGGAGCGCGAGGGCTACCGGCCGCGCATCCTGCTCGAGGTGAACGTGGCCCGCGAGCCCCAGAAGCACGGCCTCGATCCGGACGAGGTGGACGCGGCGGTGCGGGCGGTGCGCGGGCTCGAGCCGCTCGAACTGCGAGGGCTCATGACGATGGCCCCCCTCGCCGGGGATCCCGAGGAGGTGCGTTGGGTCTTCCGCGATCTCGCCCAGATGGCGCGCTACCTGGGTCTGCCGGAGCTCTCGATGGGGATGTCGGGCGACTTCGAGGTGGCCGTGGAGGAGGGCGCAACCCTCGTGCGCGTGGGGCGGGCCCTCTTCGAGGAGTAAACTGGTCTGCGATGGAGTTCAACTCACTCGACATACGTTATCAGGAGTTCAAAAGGGGTCTGCGCGGGTACGCCGTGGAGGAGGTGCGGGCCTACTTGGCCCAGCTCGCCGACTACGTGGCTGAGCTGGTGGAGGAGAAGCAGCGCCTTGAGCTGCGGGTGGCGGAGCTGGAGGAAAGCCTACAGGCGCACCGCCAAAACGAGGAGGAGCTCAAACGCGCGGTGGTGGCCGCCGAGCGCATCGCCCGCGACGTCAAGCAACAGGCGGCGCGCGAGGCCGAGTTGATCGTCAAGGAGGCGCAGGGCCTCAAGGAGCACACCCTGCGCGAGGCGGTGGAGCACGTCAAGCGCGTTCAGCGCGACCTGGACGTACTCCGTCGCGAGCGGGACATGTTCAAGGAGCAGTTCCGCGCCCTGCTCGAGGGCTACCTCAAGTCGATCGAGAACATCGGCGACTAGGGGCGCGGGTGGGTGACGCCGAGCCGCGCCAGCAGGTAGAGGGCGCGCTCGCGCAAGCGGTATTCCACCGAAAAGTCGCCTTCTACGGGCCAGCTGCGGGCGTCGAGGCCGAGGCGTTCGGCCAGCAGCAGCGCGCGCGGCATGTGAGGAGCGTTGGTCACGATCCAGACGGGCCCGGGCTCGAGCAGCGGCCGGGCGAGGCGGAGGTTGTCCCAGGTGCTGCGGCTCTCGGTCTCGCAGGCCAGCGCCTCGGGCGGCACGCCGCGACGTTCGAGGTAGCGGCAGCCGGCCTCGCCCTCGCTGTAGCGGTCGCCCTGGGCGCGCCCGCCGCTGACCACGATGCGGTCCAGCCGCCCTTCGCGCCCCAGCGCCAGCGCTGCGTCCAGCCGCCTGCGAAAGGCGGGCGAGGGCTCGCCGTCGTACTGCGCCGCCCCCAGCACGAGCACCTGCCGTGGCTCGGTGGCCGCAGCCCGGGGCGCTGCCTGGGGCAGGGCGGCAAGCAGCAGCAGGAACAGGGCGAGCGGCAGGGCCCAGCGCATGCTTTTACGTTAACGCCGGGAAGGGAGCGCGTCCAGCCTGTGGTAAAATGAAACCAGGGGAAGACCCCCACGATTGCATGAACAAACTCTACGGAAAGATCCAAGGACTCAAACCATCTCAGCGCAAACGAATCGGCAACCTGTACCGCCGGCGCGTGCCGGCTGGGCGGCTCTACACCGCCGAGCTGGCGCGGACGCTGGCCGGGCTCTCCGCCGACGCGGGCCGACCCATCAGCCTCCTGCTCGCGCGCAACGGCCAGGTGCGGGCGGTGGCCGTGGGCGACGCGAATGTGCTGCCCGTACCCGAGCACGCATACCTGGAGTCGCGCCTCTCGGGTTACCGCATCGTCCACACCCACCTCGGCGGAGGCGGCCTGAGCGCAGTGGACCTCTCCACCCTCTTCCTCCACCGCTACGACTCAATTGTGGCGATCGACGTGGAGGACGGCCTGCCGGGTGCGGCTCACCTGGCCCACCTGGTGCCGCCCGAGGCCGAGGAGGAAGACTGGCGCATCTACCCCGCGCGCCCCTACGCCGAGTACCTCGACTGGGACTACGGCGGGGTGCTGGCGGCGCTCGAGGAGGAGCTTTCGCGCCAGGCCAACCTGCGCGAGCTCGAAGACGGCGCTGGTGAGCGGGTGATCCTGGTGGGCGTGGACGACGGACGCGGACCCGAGGCCGAGCTGCACCTCGACGAGCTGGCCGAGCTCGCCCGCACCGCGGGCGGGGTGGTGGTGCACCGGCGGCTCGTCTACCGCGAGCAGCTCGACCCCCGCTACGCGGTCGGGCGCGGCCAGATCGACGAGCTGACCCAGGTGGCCTACCACGAGAACGCGGGTACGCTGATCTTTGGCATCGACCTCACCCCGGCGCAGGCGGGGGCGATCGAACGGGCGACCCAGCTCAAGGTGCTCGACCGCACCCAGCTAATCCTCGACATTTTCGCGCGGCACGCCCGCACCCCCCAGGCCGAGGCCCAGGTAGAGCTGGCGCAGCTGCGTTACCTGCTGCCGCGGCTGGTGGGCAAGGGCAAGCAGCTCAGCCGCTTGGGTGGCGGGATCGGTACCCGGGGTCCGGGCGAGACCAAGCTCGAGGTGGACCGGCGTCGCATCAACGAGCGCATCCACCGGCTCAGCCGCGAGATCGAGCGCATCGCCAAGCAGCGCCGCGAGGCGCGCAAGGCGCGCGGGCGCAACCGCGTGCCGGTGGTGGCCATCGTGGGCTATACCAACGCCGGCAAGACCACCCTGCTGCACGCCCTTACCCGCAAGGGCGACGCTGGCGAGAACAAGCTATTCGCCACCCTGCGTCCGCTCACCCGGCGCGGCTACCTGCCGGGCTACGGCGAGGCGCTCTTCACCGATACCGTCGGCTTCATCCGCGACATGCCGCCGGCGCTGGTGACGGCTTTTCGGGCGACGCTCGAGGAGCTCTTCGAGGCGGACGTGATTGTCCACGTGATCGACGCCACCTCGGAGGCGGCGCTCGAGCACTGGCGCATCGTCGAGGACCGCCTGCAGGAGATGGGCGTGGAGGCGCGCCGCCTGCCGGTCGTCAACAAGGTGGACCGCGCCGATCCCTACGACCGCATGCACCTGGAGGAGCGGCTCGGGGCCCTTCCCGTCTCGGCGCTGCGGGGCGAGGGGCTGGACGAGCTGAAGGCGCACATCGCCCGCGAGCTGGTGGCGCGGGGTCTGCCGGCGCAGCCCTGGGCCCAGTACGATGCGCGGCCGATGGGGTAGCATGGGCCCATGCGACGATTCTTCCTTCCGCTCTTACTCGTCCTTTCGCTGGCGCCGGCCCTGGCCTCGCCCGATACCGTGGTCGCGCGGGTGGGCGACCGCGTCATCACCCAGGCCGACCTCGACCTCCAGTTCGACCTCTTCCTGCGTCAGAGCACCGGGGGTGCTCCCATCAGCGAGGAGGAGCGCGCCCAGCTCGCCGGCCTCAAGCTGCAGTACCTCGAGCGCATGGCCCAGGACGCCGTCGTGGTGCAGGAGGCCGAGCGCATGGGCCTGGCACCTGACGAGGCCACCATCGACCGCCGCATCGAGCAGACCATCCAGCGCCTCTCCGGCGAGGCGGCCTTCAAGGCGGCGCTCGAGCAGTACGGCATCCCCGACGTGGAGACCTACCGGCGGATGGTCTACGACTCCATGGCCTACAAGGCGCTGATCAGCTGGGTACGGCAGAAGATGCAGGTCTCCGACGCGGCGCTCAAGATCCTTTACTATCTGGACCGCAGCGCCTACGCCGTGCCCGAGCAGATCTGCACGGCCCACATCCTCGTAGAGACCCGTGAGGAGGCGGAGCAGGTGCTCGAGCAGCTGCGAGTAGGGGCCGACTTCGCCGAGCTCGCGCGCGAGCGCTCGATCGATCCCAGCTCGGCGCCCGCGGGTGGCGACCTCGGCTGCGTGGAGCTGGGCCGTTTCGTGCCCGAGTTCGAGCAGGCGGCGCTCGCCCTTGAGCCTGGCGAGTTTTCCGAGCCAGTGCAGACGCAGTTCGGCTGGCACGTGATCCTCCTCAAGAAGCGTGTCCCCGAGCGGGTGCGCAGCTTCGACGAGGTCAAGGACCAGATCCGCGCCAGGATCGAGGCCGACGCCATCGAGCGCTACATTAAGCGGCTCGTAGAGCGCGCCGACGTGGAGATCTACCCCGACCGCGTGCAGTAGTCCGTGTTTGACGCCATCGCCACGCTTACCCACGCCGCCCGCCGGCGTGGGTTTGACGTGCACCCCGCGCCGCCCGCGCCCCCACCCGAGGCGCAGGCGGAGTACCTGGCGTGGCTCAAGGACGGCCGGCACGCGGGCATGGCCTACCTGGCCCGCGACGTGGCCGAGCGGCTTGATCCGCGGCGGCGCTTTCCCTGGCTCCAGGGGGTGCTGGTGCTCTCAGTCTCCTACGCCTACCCCGAGCCGCCCAAGCCCGCCGGGGGGCTGCGGTGGGGCAGGGTGGCGCGCTACGCCTGGGTGCGCGACTACCACGCCTGGATCGAGCTCCACCTGCGCGCGCTCGAGCAACTATGCGCCCGCCTCGGGGGGCGTTGCAAGGGTTACGTGGACCACGGGCCGGTGCTCGAGCGCGCCTATGCCGCCGCCTCCGGCGCGGGCTGGATCGGCCGCAACGGCCTGTGGATCCCGACCGCAGGCGGCAGTTACCGGCACCTCGCGGTATTGCTCACCTCCTGGCCGACCGAGGCCGCGCCGCCCCACCCCAACCGTTGCGGCAGTTGCACGGCCTGCGTGCGCCACTGTCCCACCGGCGCCATCGTCGCCGATGGGGTGGTGGACGCCCGGCGTTGCCTCAGCTACTGGACGATCGAGCACCGCGGGCTGGTGCCGCTGGAGCTGTGGCCGCGCTGGGGCGAATGGATCTTCGGCTGTGACGACTGCCAGACCGTCTGCCCCTGGAACCGCCGCTTCTCGTCTCCCGCGGCGCCCGAGCCCGACCCCGAGCTCGCCTGGCCTGATCTGCGCAGCTTCTTCATGCTTTCCAATCGGGGTTTTGCCCGCCGTTACGCCGGCAGCGCCTTCGTGCGCAGCGGCCGGCCGGCGCTCGCCCGCAACGTCCTCGTAGCCGCGAGCGGCGCCGCGCCCGAGGTGATCGAAGCGCTCCTGCCGCTGGCCCTAGAAGACGCCAGCACGGTGGTGCGGGCCACCGCCGCCGCCGTGGCCGCCCGCATGGGGCGCGCGGACCGTGCAGGCGAGGCCCTGCGCACGCTCGCGGGCGAGGCGGCGCGTTACGTGGAGGAGGCGCTAGACCTCTTCGCTTAGACCGCCGTTGCGGATGACCTCGGCCACCAGGTCGGGCAGCCCCCAGGCCTGGACGTCGAAGACGGTCTGGCCCAGGTCGTAGTCGATCTTGAGCGTTTCGACCTCGATGCCCGTTTTGGTGATGTCGAGCACCATCGCGTCGGCCCCCGGTTCGCCGCCCAGGGTCATGCCTACCGAGCCGGGGTCAATGAGCCAGCGGTCACCGACCTGGCGGTGGAAGGGCACGTGGTTGCCGCCGCAGGTGAGCACGTGGCTGCCCAGGCGCTCGAAGATGGGCAGCAGCTCGGCCGTGGGGGCGGAGAGGGGCATGCGCTTCTCGGGCTGATAGGGGAGGCCGTGGAAGGCGCGCAGCCGCCCGAAGGGCGTGCGGATGCGGTAGGTCACGGGAAGCGAGCGCAGCCACTGCACGTCTTCGTCGCTCAGCTGTTCGGCGGTCCAACGCAGGGTCTCTTCAGCCACACCCTCGCGCTCGGTCTTGGCGAAGGGAAACGCCAGGTTGGCGTCGGCGGCGCCCAGGGTGCAGACGATCTGGTGCTCGCGGAGCAGGGCGATGACCTCGCGAGGGTGGGGTCCGTAACCCACCACGTCCCCGAGGCAAAGCATCATGTCCACGTCCGTGGCGTCGAGGGCGCTCAAGGTTGCCTCGAGCGCGGGGAGGTTGGCGTGCACGTCCGAGAAGAGGCCCAGGCGCATGCCTCAGTTTACGCAAATTTACACGGTACGTTGGTCATTTCTCACCGAACCCCGATAGGGTAGAGATATGCTCGCCGCCCTTCTGGGCGCTGCTCTTGCCCTGACGATGCCGCCCTTCGGGCTGGGCTGGCTGGCCCCGTTGCCGTTGGCCCTGCTATTCGTGCGCTTTCGGGGGCCCCGCCGCGCGCGCGAGGCCTTCTTGGCGGGGGTGGGGTACTGGGCGGTGCTCCTTGCCTGGTTGCCCTGGAGTTTTGCCGAGATGTTCGGGCCCCTGGGGGTCCTGCCCTTCGTGCCCATGATCCTGGCCGAGGCGGCGTTCTGGGCCGTGCTCATCGCCCTCTTCGGCTCCCGCGGGCTCGCGCTCGTGGGGGCGTGGTGGTTCCTCGACCGGCTGCGGGCGAACCTGGGGGTGCTCGCCTTCCCCTGGGGAGACTTCGGCTACGCTCTGGTGGATGCCCCGGGCCGCTGGCTCGCCGTCCTCGGAGGGGTGGGCTTGCTCTCGCTGGTGGTGCTGCTGGTGGCCTACGCCCTCGCGCGCGGGCGCTACGCGGCGCTGCTGGTGTGGGCGTTGCTCTGGCTCGTGCCCTTGCCCCAGGCCGCGCCCGACCGCCAGGCCCTGCTCGTTCAGGGAGCGGTGGACCCGCTCGGCAAGGTGCGCGGCGAGAGCGCCGAGGCGCGCTACCTCGAACTCACCCGCGCCGGCCTCGCCCGGTACCCCGAGGCCGACCTGGTGGTCTGGCCAGAGACCGCGGTCGCGCGGCTGCCCCGTGGTCTCGAAGAGGTCCTGGGCGGGCGCGACCTCCTCACCGGCCTCGCCGCCTACGACGGCGGCTACCGCAACCGCGTGGTCTGGTGGCGGGAGGGCGAGGTTCTGGGTCATTACGACAAGACCCGGCTGGTGCCCTTCGGCGAGTTCTTTCCCTGGCGGGGTGAGCTGGGCTGGCTCTACGACTACTTCTTCGGTGCCTTTGGTCTGGGCCCTCTGGCCGACACGGTTCCCGGGGCGCGGCCGGAGCCGCTGGGGACCTATGGGGTCTACATTTGTTACGAGTCCGCCTTTCCCGGGGTGACGCGCACGCTGGTGCGCGAGGGTGCGCGTCTGCTCGTCAACGTGAGCAACGACGCCTGGTTCGGACCCAGCTTCGGCGGGGCCCAGCACTTCGCCATGGGGCGGCTGCGGGCGGTGGAGACCGGGCGCTGGCTGCTTCGTGCCGGCAACGACGGCGTCACCGCGGCCATCGATCCCTACGGTAGGGTGGTGGCGCGCCTGCCTGCGGGCAGGCCGGGCTACCTGGCGGCGCCCTACACGCTGGAAGGCGGCGCGACGCCCTACGTGCACTGGGGCGATCTCTCGGTCGCGCTCCTGGCAGGAGGGCTGGTCGTCTGGGGCTGGACGCGCCGGCGGCGGGGGCTGCCCTTCAGCGAATTTTGAATATTTATGCCAAAAGCGGGCGCGTGAGCGGTAAAATGCCGGCATGCGCGCCCTGCTTTCCGTTTCCGACAAGAGGGGTTTGGTCGAGTTCGCCCGGGGGCTGGCGGAGCTGGGGTTCGAGCTCGTTTCGACCGGAGGCACCGCCCGCGCTTTGGAGGAGGCCGGACTCGCGGTTACGCCCGTCGAGCGGGTGACCGGTTTTCCCGAGGTGCTCGGGGGGCGGGTCAAGACCCTCCATCCCCACGTGCACGCCGGCGTCCTCGCCCGGGACGACCAGCTGGGCGAGCTGGAGGCCTTGGGCGCCGAGCCCTTCGATTTGGTGGCGGTGAATCTCTACCCCTTCGAGTCGGCGGTCGCGGGGGGTGCGGACGAGCGCGCGGCGCTCGAGCAGATCGACATCGGCGGGCCGACGCTGTTGCGTGCCGCGGCCAAGAACCACCCGCGCGTCTGGGTGGTGGCCCGTCCGGAGGACTACCCCGAGGTCCTGCGCGCGCTGGCGGATGAGCCGCCGGAGGCCCAGCGGCGCTTGCGCGAATGCCTGGCCGCCCGCGCCTTCGCCCACACCGCCGCCTACGACGCGGCCATCGCCGCGTGGTTCGCCGAGCGCTTGGAGGGGCGCTTTCCCGAGCGGCGCCTGCTGGTGCTCGAGCGCCGCGCCAGCCTGCGCTACGGCGAGAACCCCCACCAGGAGGCGGCCCTCTACGCCGTGCGGGGCGAGACGGGTCCCCTGCTCGAGGCGCGTCAGCTCCAGGGCAAGCCCATGAGCTTCAACAACTACGGCGACGCCGAGGCGGCCTGGAACCTGGTGAGCGCCTACGACGAGCCCGCCGCCGTCGCGGTCAAGCACCAGAACCCCTGCGGGGTGGCGGTGGCCCCCACCCTGGCGGAGGCCTTCCAGAAGGCCCACGACGCCGACCCCGTGAGCATCTTTGGCGGTATCGTGGCCCTCAACCGTCCGGTGGACCTTCCCACCGCCGAGAAGCTCGCGCCGCTCTTCCTCGAGGTCCTATTGGCCCCGGGCTACGCCCCCGAGGCGCTCGGGCTGCTGGCGCGCAAGAAGAACCTGCGGGTGCTCGAGGTCCCCGCCTTCGCGGCGGGCGACTACCTCGACCTGCGGCGTGTCCGCGGCGGCGTGCTCGTGCAGGACGCCGACGTGGTCCCGCTCGATCCCAGCCGTGCCGAGGTGGTGACCCGGCGCGCACCCACCGAGGCGGAGTGGGCCGACCTGCGCTTCGCCTGGCCGGTGGTGCGGGCGCTGCGCTCCAACGCCATCGCGGTGGCGCGCGACGGCCAGACGGTGGGGTCGGGCATGGGGCAGACGAGCCGCATCGACGCCGCCCGCCACGCCCTCGACCAGGCCGGCGAGGCGGCGCGGGGCGCGGTGCTGGCCTCGGACGCCTTCTTTCCCTTCGACGACGTGGTGCGGCTCGCCGCCGAGCGCGGCGTCCGCGCCATCATCCAGCCGGGCGGCTCCAAACGCGACGCCGATTCGATCGCCGCCGCCGACGAAGCGGACATCGCCATGGTCTTCACCCGCCAGCGGGTCTTCCGCCACTAATGAGGGTCAGCGCCGACGCAGGTAGGTGCGAGCCACCGCGACCAGCAACAGCGCCGCGAGCGCCTGCGGCAGCAGGTGCGGACCGCTCCCGGCGGTGCCGTCGTAAAGCGCCCAGCCCACCGCCAGGTTGGCGGCGACGAGCAGGGCGAGGCGGCCTGCAGGGCCCATCAGAAGAGGGGTTCCTGCGAGGCTGTCTTGATTTCTTTCTGGGGCTTGGGCCCGAGCCGGTCGAGCTCGGCCTTGACCGCCTTGATGTCCTCCCAGGTCAGCGCTTTGGGTCCGCCGGGGGCGCGGGTGGGGTTGCGCAGCAGGTAGGCGGGATGGAACATCGGAAAGACCTTGATCCCGTTCCACTCGAACCACTTGCCCCGCACCCGCGTGATGGGCACCTTCTCACCCAGGAAGAACTGGGTGGCCACCGAACCCAGCGGCACGATGATCTGGGGCCGCACGAGCTCGATCTGTTTGTTGAGCCACAGCGAGCTGCAGATCTTGGCCTCGTCGGGCAGTGGATTGCGGTTGCCGGGTGGACGGCACTTGACGATGTTGGTGATGTAGACGCTGGAACGCGGGATGCCCGCGGCCTCGAGGATGCGGTCGAGCAGTTGCCCGGCCCGGCCCACGAAGGGGCGGCCCTGTACGTCCTCGTCCGCACCCGGGCCCTCGCCCACGATCATCAGCTTGGCGTCGGGGTCGCCCTCGCCAAAAACGACCTCGTGGCGACCTTCGTGCAGGCGGCACGACGTGCAGTGCGCCGCCTTGGCGGCCAGTTCCTCGAGTGTCATACCCCGAGCTTACTCCATGGGTTTGCGCTGTTTGCGCGCCTCACGGCGCACCTTTGGGTCGAGCCCGATCATCAAGAAGAAGTTTTCGAGGGCGTTTTCCTTGCCCTTGATCTCGGGGTAGGCGTCCTCGGCGGTCCCGGTCACGAAGGGGAGCGACTGGTAGAGCTCGAGCGCGTACTCCACCACCGCGTCGGGGCCTTTGCTCTCGGCCAGCTCTGCGAGCTGGGTGTAGACCTCGCGGCGGGCCTCGGCGTGGGTACGAAAGACGTCGGGGTTCGGGGTTTCCGGCGCGCGCAAGACGTCCTGCTTGGCGATGCGGCGGTAGTGTTTCAAGCCACGAACGATCTCTTCGGTGGATAGCGTGACTTTATACTGCATCCCGGCTCCTTTCGCATACCAAAAATCCGCCCTCGAGCGCCGGGCGGAGAAGGTTTTGGGGCGAAGCCTGTTTCATCTACCCGATTATAGGCTGGCGAAAAATGCAGTGTCAACGAAATGTAATAAAAATTTACCGCAAACAACGCGGCCCCTCCGTATAATCGAGCCGTGAACCACTTGGGGCCGTATTTGCTGGACCGGTTGCGCGCCCGCGAGGGCGAGATCGAGATCTGGGACGCCCAGGACGCGGTGACCGGAACGCCCGTACTCATTTACAAGCCCCTCACCGGCGCCCCGCTGTTCGGGTCGCTCCAGGGCGTGCTGCCCTGGCTTCCGTGCGAGCAAGAGGCCTGGGTGGCCGAGCTCCCCTTCGGGGCGGTGCCCCTGGCCGATCGGGTTGGCCGCGCTTCGCCCGCCGAGCTGACCGGCTGGGCGCGGCGGCTTTTGGCGACGTTGCTGGAGATGCGCGCGCTGGGAGTCCAGCATGGCCGTATCTCGCCCGAGCGCATCTGGGTCAAGGGCACCTCCGCCTGGCTCGAAGGGTTGGGTCTGCCGGTGGAGGCGCGCCTTGCCGATGAGGTGGCGGTGGTGGAGGCCCTGCGCGCCGCGGCCGGGGACAGCTGGCCGGGTTGGCCTTTCCACGCCGTGCTCGACCAGCTTGCCGACGGCCGGCTTTCGCTGCGGGAGGCGGCCGAACAGCTTGCCGAGCCGCGCTCCGTGGCCGATCTGGAAGCGTTTTCGGGCCTGCTGGAGGACGACGAGCCCGCCGACGGCGAGGAGCCCGTGAGCGAGGACAGCGGCACGGTGCGGGTAATCGGACGCAAGCCCGCAACCGAGCCAGTCGCCTCCCCCGAGCCCGAAGCGCCGAAAGAGGAGCCACCGCCCCCACCCCCGCCGCCCGAACCCGAGCCGGAACCCGAAGCGCCCGCGCCGCCGCCCGAGCCCGACGGCGCCCCTCCTGCCCGGAACGTGGTCCGCATCGAGGAGGTCACCGAGCCGGCCTTCGAGGTCATCGAGCCTGGCGGCGCGTCCGTGGGGCGCGGTCGCAAGGTGCCCGTCTGGGTTTGGGCGCTGGCGGCTGTGGCGCTGGTGGTGCTCGTGGCCGTCTGGCGCTACCCCCAAAACACCGCCAGCAGCACCCAGGGTTACGTGGTGGACTTTGCGGTGGAGCCGCCGGGGGGTAAAGCCGAGCTCGTGCTCATGGACGCCCCCGAAGGCTCGCAGCTGGCCGAGGGGCAAGTGCTCGCGGTCATCCCCGGCAAGGTCTACTTTGACGTGTCGGGCGTCTACCGCATCCAGATCCGCGCCGAGGGCTATCTGCCGCAGGAAAAGCTGCTCGACGTGCCCCCGAGCACCCGCAGCGTTACCGTGCGGCTCGGGCCCTAGCCTGGTTAGACTGGGGCCATGGCCGTCGTCATCCTCGATTTTGGCTCCCAGTACACCCACCTGATCGCCCGACGCTTCCGCGAGCTGCGGGCCTATTCGGTGGTCCTGCCCGGTCACGTGCCACTCGAAGAGGTGCTGGCGCAAAAGCCCGAGGCCCTGGTGCTCTCGGGCGGGCCCAGCTCGGTCTTTGACCCCGGGGCCATTCGGCCGGCGGAGGGCGTGCTCGAGCTCGACCTGCCGGTGCTGGGCATCTGCTACGGCATGCAGTACCTGGCCCAGCACTACGGCGGCCGGGTCGAGCGCAGCGGCCGCGCCGAGTATGGCAAGGCCGTCCTCACCGCCTACGAAGGCCCCCTCTTCGCCGGGCTCGCGGGCGAGGTGCAGGTTTGGATGAGCCACGCCGACGCGGTCACCGAGCTGCCGCCGGGCTGGCGGGTGGTGGCGCGCACCGAGGAAAACCCGGTGGCCGCCATTCAGGACGAGGCGGGCCGTCGTTTCGGGGTGCAGTTCCACCCCGAGGTGGCCCACACTCCCAAGGGCATGGAGATCTTGGAAAACTTTTTGCACCTGGCCGGGGTGCGGCGCGACTGGACGCCCGACCACGCCCTCGACGTCGCCCTGGCAGAGGTGCGCGCTAAAGCCGCCGGCGAGCGGGTGCTGCTTGCAGTCAGCGGCGGGGTGGACTCGAGCACCTTGGCCCTCTTGCTGGCCCGCGCCGGGGTGGACCACACCGCCGTCTTCGTGGACCATGGCCTGTTGCGCTTGGGCGAGCGCGAAGAGGTCGAACGGGCGCTGGCGTCCGCCGGCGTCAACCTGGTCACGGTCGACGCGCAGGGGCGCTTTCTGGCCACCCTGGCCGGCATCGACGATCCCGAGGCCAAGCGCAAGATCATCGGGCGCGAGTTCATCGAGGTCTTCAAGCAAAAGGCAGCCGAGCTGGGCCCGTTCAGGTTCCTGGCCCAGGGCACCCTCTACCCCGACGTCATCGAAAGCGCCGGCAGTACCGGCGCTGCCAACATCAAGAGCCATCACAACGTCGGCGGCCTGCCGGCCGAGCTGGGCTTCGAGCTGCTCGAGCCCTTCCGCTTTCTTTTCAAAGACGAGGTGCGCGAGCTGGGCCTCTTGCTGGGTCTGCCCGACACCATCCGTCTGCGCCACCCCTTCCCTGGGCCCGGCCTGGCGATTCGCATTCTGGGGCCGGTGGACGAAGAAAAGCTCGACATCCTGCGCCGCGCCGACGATATTTTCATCAGTGCCCTCAAGGACCACGGCCTCTACGACGAGGTCTGGCAGGCGCTGGCGGTGCTCACTCCCGTGCGCAGCGTCGGCGTGACCGGCGACGAACGCCGCTACGGTTACGTCCTGGCGCTACGGGCGGTGACCAGCGTAGACGGCATGACCGCCGACTGGGCGCGTCTGCCGCACGACTTCCTCGACGAGGTGGCCCGCAGGATTCCGCAGCGGATTCCCAAGATCGGCCGCGTCGTATACGACCTCACCAGCAAACCCCCGGGAACGATCGAGTGGGAGTGATGGACTGCACCGTCGAGGTCTTCACCGACGGCTCCGCCGACGACAAGCGGCGCGGCGGCTGGGCGGCGCTGTTACGCTACGGCGGTCACGAAAAGCTCATCAGCGGCACCGAGGCGAACACCACCAACAACCGCATGGAGCTCACCGCAGCGGTGATGGCGCTCAGGGCACTCAACCGCCCCTGCGAGGTGCACCTCTACACCGACTCGCAGTATCTCAAGAAGGCCTTTACCGACGGCTGGCTCGAGAAGTGGCAGAAGAACGGCTGGAAGACGACGAGCAAGCAGCCGGTAAAGAACAAGGACCTCTGGCTGGCGCTGCTGGAAGAAACAAAAAGGCACAAGGTCCACTGGCGCTGGACCAAGGGCCACGCCGGCCACCGCGAAAACGAGCTCGTCGACAGAGAAGCCCAGCGGCAGCGGCGTACGCTACCGCCGGGCTAACTGGTTTGACCAGCCGAAACTAGCCGAAGTAGTCGGGCTCGTTGCCCGGCTTCCACTTGATGTTGCAGCCCATGCTGGGCCACTGGGGCTCGGGCGGCTGCTCGCCCGCCAGCAGTGCCTCCAGCGCCGCCACCAGGTCCTCTCCGGTGGGTTCGCCCTTCTCGGGCCGGGTGGCGTCGAAACGGCCGCGGTAGAAGAGCTTGTGCCCCGAGTCGAAGAGGTAGAGGTCGGGGGTACACATCGCCTTGTAGGCCTTGGCGACCTCCTGGGTGGCGTCGTGCAGGTAGGGGAAGTTCGCGCCCACGCGCCGCGCCTGCTCGGCCAGGTTCTCCGGCGCGTCGGCGGGGTAGTTCTCCACGTCGTTGCTGGAGATCCAGACCGTCGCCACGCCGCGGTCGGCGTAGGCGTTCGCCACCTCGGCCAGCCTGGCCTCCACGTGGCGGGCGTAGGGGCAGTGGTTGCTCATGAAGACCACGAGCAGCGGCTTGCCCGCGAAGTCCTTGCGCGAAACCCTTTGCTTGCTCGAAACGTCTTCCAGCTCGAAGTCGGGCGCGGGGGCGCCCAGGGGTACCATCTGCGATTCGACTACGGCCATGCGTCCCTCCCGCGCCCATTGTATACGCGAACGCACGGGCGCAGCGCCCGTGCGTTCGCTGGCCTGCGGGAAGGCTACTTCCCGGCTTCCTTGCGCATGCGCTCGGCTTCGGCCAGGATGCGGTTGACCGTTTCCTTGAGCGGGGCCCAGCCGTACCAGTGCATGTAGTCGTTGCTCACGTGGAAGGCGCCCTGGAAGGCCCGCTGGCGGTACTCCATGTAAATCAGGTAGAGGTCGAGCTCGATCGGCGTCATGTTTTCGTAGTACTGCGCCACCGACGGAGCCCACTTCCAGCCCTCGGGTTTCTTGAGGATGCCGTCCTTGTAGAGGCCCTGCACCGCCTCGATAGCCTTGGCGAACTCGTGGTCGGCCAGTTTGACCACCATGTCGGAGTTGTAGAAGAAGTCGTCCACGTACGCCTGGCTGTGGCACTGGACGCAGGTTTCCTTCATCTGCAGGCGGAGCTTGTTGAACTCCTCGGGGCCGCGTGCGGCGCGGGCCTGGACCACGATCTCGTAGAAGCGCTCGGTTGGCTGGAAGTTCTCGTCGAGCACCTCGTTCACCTGCAGGATGCGGGCGCGGTCGAGCGTCCATTGCACGTCGTCGTCGAGATCGACGTAGTTCCCCTCGGGAAGCAGTTTGGCCAGCTTCTCCAGGTTCGCCTTGAGCTGCGGGTCGTCCACACTGGTGGCCAGTTTCTCGACGTTGTAGCGGGTGGGTAGGCGTAGCCCCAGGAAGCCCCAGGCGGTCTCGACGTTGTGGTTACCGCCAGGCATGTGGCAGGTCTGACAGGTGGGGGCGCGGCCACCCTGCTCCCAGCCCACGTTGCCGTCGGTGTCCCAGATGATGCCGTGCTTCGAGGACATGTACATTTCCCACTGGGGGTGGTCGAAGCCCATGTGGCAGTTGGAGCAGGAGCGCGGATCCTGCGCCTCGGCCTTGCTGAACTCGTGGCGGGTGTGGCAGGCGTCGCACTGAGCGTTGCCGTAACGGTACTCGGAGGCCTCCTTACCGCCGTCCCACTTGAGCGGCCCGGTATTGCCGGCCTCGGTGCCAATGTAGCCCTTACGCCCGATCTTGTGGCAGCCCGAGCAGCCCCGGTAGCCCTCGCCTACGATCGCGGACGGTTGGGCATGCATGGCGCTCTGGGTCTTCATGGCGTACCAGGCGAGCTCGTGCTTGCCCGAGCGGAACTGCTGCACCTTGTCGGCGTGGCAGGCCTGGCAGGTGACAGGGGTGGGGAAGGTGGCCTTGGCAAAGTCGGTGTCGGTCATGTGGGCACTGCCGTGGCAGTTGCTGCAGTCGAGCGGCATGTAGGCGTTGGTGCCCATCTTGCCTTGGTGGAACTGGTGGACCACCCCTGGGGTCACGTCGGTGTGGCACTGCACGCACTGGGAGTTCGACTGTTTGGCCCAGGCCCCGGCCACGAGCATCGCCGCGACCACGACCCCTACCCATCGATTCTTTCGTTGCATAGAGCCTCCTTTCGCAGGCGGCTACGGCAACACAGGAGAGCGCGGGTCGGAAGCGCCACGTTGGTTGCGTTATCGGACTTGGCGACTTTATTGTCGCCAACTTTCACAAACTGTTCACTAGGAAAAATGTCCTGGAAAACCTTAATGGTTGTATCATGATGTGGAGTATGAAAACCAGGTGGACCTTGCGGTGGGCCCTTGTGGTCGGGCTCTTTGGCTGGTTCCTGCTGGGGGGAGCGGGCGCTCAGGGTGATGACTCCATGAAAATCATGAGCCCTGCGTTTGCCTGGGGCGAGCACCTGCCGGCACGCTACGCCCTGTGCGGGCCCGGCGCGCGGAACCTGAGCCCCCCGCTTGCCTGGAGCGGTGCCCCGCAGGAGACAGCCAGCTTCGTGCTGCTCGTGCTGGATCCGGACGCGCCCCGGGGCACCTTCGTGCATTGGGTCGTCTACGATTTACCTGCGGGCGTGCGCAAACTTGATGAGGGTGCGAGCGGCGCGCGGTGGTTGCGGGAGGGCCGCAATGATTATGGCAAGATGGGCTACGGAGGGCCCTGCCCGCCTCGGGGCAGCGAGCACCACTACGTGTTCCGCCTCTACGCGCTCGCTACGCCCACGCTGGGGTTGCCGGCCGGGGCCACTGCCGCGCAGGTGGAAGCGGCCATGGCGCCCTGGGTGTTGGCCGAGGCCGAAGGTACGGTTTTGTACGGGCGCCGGTAGCGCGCGAAGGAGGTCGCGTGAAGCAGGGGGTGACCAAGCAGAAGATCCTGGAACACCTGCGCCTGCGGCCGGCGTCGGCGGCGCAACTGGCCCGTGAGCTGGGGCTTTCCAAGGTCGCGGTCTACCGCCATCTGGAAGATCTGCGCGAGAGCGGTTACGTGCGGGTGCGCACCGAGAGCAAGGGCGGGCGCGGGCGTCCGCTGCGCCTGTACGAGGCGATCGACGAGCCTACCGCGTACGCGCGAATCTGCAACGAGATGCTCGAGCAGATCGAGCAGCTCTATGGCCCGGGCGCGGGGGTGCGGGTCATGCGCGCCCGCTACCGTGAGCAGCTACGCCGCTGGCAGAGCAGCTTCGAGGGGTTGCCGCTGAAAGAACGGGTGCAGCGGCTGGCCGAGTGGCTTACCGAGCGCGGCTACCAGGCGGAGAGCGAGGTGCGGCGGGGTGAGCTCGCACTCGAACAGCAGCGCTGCCCCAAGCTGGCGCTGGCGCGCGGCCACCGCGAGATCTGCTCGCTTGAAATGGAGTTCTTTGGTGAGCTCCTGGGCGTGCGGCTCGAGCGCGAATGCAGCATCGCCCAGGGCGACCGCTGCTGCCGTTACCGTGTGGTAGACGCGAACGAAACGAAAACCCAGCCCTAGGGCGCGGGTATCCAGATCGTTTCCCCGGGGTAGATCAGGTTGTCGTCCTCGATGGTCGCGAAGCGGTCGTCGCTCGCGGCGCGGGCGTTGGTGGCCTCGCGGATCTCGTCGTAGCGCATGGGGTCGCCCAGGTACACCTCGGCCAGCTTGCTGAGCCAGTCGCCTTCCTGGACCACGTAGGCCTGGCCTTCGACCGGTTCGGGCTCGGGAGCGGCGTCGGTAGCGTCCGGCTCGGTGGCCTCGGCCATGTTTGTTTCGGCGGGCGTTCCTGCTTCTTCTTCGGGCTCGAGCACCAGGGCGACGGCCGGACCCGCGATCTCAGGCGCCTTGCGGTAGGCGATCTGGACGGTGTGCCCGCCCGCCGGGGCGTCCAGCGTGAAGGCCCAGCGCCCGTCGGGGCCTGCGGTGATCTCACCCACGGCCAGCCCGTCCACGAAGACGACCAGTACCTCGCCTGGCTCGGCGCGGCCGCTGAGCCGCAGCGGCGCTCGCGGCTCGGCCGGTAGCGGGTCGATGGCGATGGGTGCCAGGGCGGCCGGCGCGGGGACCTCGAAGTCCAGCGTGGTGGCGGGCCCCTGTCCCAGGCGCGCGGTCAGGGTATAGCGTCCGGGTGCATAGCCGCGCGCGGCCACCCAGCGTCCCAGGTCGTCCGCGCGAGCGGCGAAGCGATCCACGACGCGCCCTTCCCGCAACACCTCGAGCGTTACCTCGGTGCCGCGGGGCGCGGTGCCGCTGAGCGTGACAGTTCCACCGGGGTCCACGGCGACCTCTACCTCGGGCGGGGTGCGCTCGGGGGCGAGCAGCACGATGGCGAGCAAAAGAAGCAGCGCCACCAGGGCCTTGAAGGCGTCGTAGGCCAGGGGGAAGCGGCGCGTGGTTGCCATCTTAGCCCTCGCGGCCGCCCTGGAGGGCGTCCTGGTAGTCTTTGAGCTCGTCCCAACGCTCCTCGGCTGCCATGCCGGCCTGGCGCGGCCAAGTGGTGGGGTCGGCCAGGCGGAAGCGCGGCCCCGCTTCCTGCAAGATCGCCCGCAGGCGCTCTACCGAGGTGCGGGCGAGCTCGGCGAAGGTGCGGATGCCCGCGTCGTTGAGGAGGCGCTCGATCTTGGGACCGATGCCTTCGATGACCTTCAGGTCGTCGGACTCAACGCTTTCCGGCGGCGCGGTTTGGATCGCCCGGAGCTCCTGGAGCGCGGCGTCGCGCTCGTTCTTGAGCTGGTCGGCCTCGCCCTCGAGCGTACGGATGCGCGCCTGGAGCTTGCGCTCCTCCTCCTCGAGGAAGACCATCTTGGTTCGCAGCTGCCGGTTTTGCTCCCGCTCGTCGGCCAGGTGCCGGTGGCAGCCCTCGACCTCGGTGCGCAGGGCGGCGACCTGGCCCCGCCAGTAGAGCACGTCGATTACCCACTCGACGACCCAGCCAATGAGGATTCCGATAAGAACGTACCACAGGGCCATGTTCAACTCCAATTCCTCAGGTGCATGCAGGTTTTATACGTTGCACCTGTAAATATATTACCGTAATCCGTTCCAGCGAGCGCGAAGCGGTCAGGCGGGGGTGGCCGGATACCGGGGCGGGCGGCCCTGGAGCACGGCCAGCACGTCGCGCGCCACCATCTCGGCCATGTGCAGGCGGGTGGCGCGGCCGGCCGAGCCGATGTGGGGGGTGACCACCACCCGGGGGTGGCGCGAAAGCGGGTGGTCCGCCGGCAGCGGTTCCGGGTCGGTCACGTCGAGGCCGGCGGCGAAGAGGGGGCCGTGCTCGAGCGCGTCCAGGAGCGCCTCGGTGTCCACCACCTTGCCGCGCGCGGTGTTGACGAGCACCGCGCCCTCCTTCATCCGCGCGAGCCGCTCCGCGTTCATCAGCCGGTGCGTCTCGGGGGTGAGCGGGGTGTGCAGGCTGACGAAGTCGGCGCGCGCCAGCAGCTCGTCCAGCTCCACGCGTTCGGCGGTGAGCGCAGCCTCGGCCTCGGGTTTGGGCCGGCGACTGGTGTAGAGCACCTTCATCTCGAAGCCGCGGGCGCGGCGGGCGAAGGCCTGGCCGATACGGCCGAAACCGACCACGCCCACGGTGGCGCCGTGCAGCTCGGGGCCCAGCAGCAGCTCGGGGTGCCAGGTCTTCCACTCGCCCCGGCGCACGTAATCGTGCCCCTCGACGACCCGGCGGGCGGTGGCGGCGAGCAACGCGAAGGCCAAATCGGCGGTGGCGTCCGTCAGCACGCCGGGGGTGTGGGTTACCACGATGCCGCGCTTCTTGGCGGCTTCCAGGTCGATGTTGTCGAGTCCCACGGCGTACTGGGCGATCACCTTCAGGCCCGGGTCGGCGGCGTCCATCAGCTCGGCGTCCACGCGGTCTTCGAGCATCGTGATCAGGCCGGCGGCGCCGCGCACGCGCTCGAGCAGAACCTCGCGCGGCGGGGCCAGGAACTCGGGCCAGACGTCCACCCGGTAGCCGGCCTGGCGCAGTTCGTCGAGGGCGGTTCCGGGAAGGCTGCGGGTAACGAAGACGTGCTCCATGCCCTCAGGTTACCTTCTCGCCAAAGGTGCGGAAGAAGGCCTTGAGGCCAGGCTCGGCCACAAGCAGTTTGCGGTGCAGCTCGCGGCGCGAAAGCGGTGCGGCGGCGAGCAGCCGCCGCACGAAGCGGTCTCCGCTTTCCTCGATCATGCGCGCGGCCTCGAGCGTGAAGACGCCCTGGAACCACAGCTGCTCGGCCAGCGGGCGGCGCGGGTAGCGCTCGAAGCCGCTGAGGCTACGGCGCTCAGGCTCGAGCCGGCTCGCCAGCTCGGCCCAGGCGCGCGCCTGGGCATAGAGATCGCGGTCGCTGCGGTAGAGGGCCAGCATGTAGAGGTAGTTGGCCATAAACTCGTCCACCCAGCGCACCCGCGCCCTGAGCCCCCAGGCCATCGCCACTGCGTGGGCGTACTCGTGGGCGATCATCAGGTCCAGAAAGACCGCCAGCGGTCCCGGCAGCCTGCCGCCGCGGCGGGCGGCCTCGGCGAAGACGTGGGTCAGACGCTCGAGCAACCGGTCGGGGTAGCGCAGCGGCGCGAAGACGGCGTAGCCCTCGCCCGGCTTGCTGCGCTGAAAGGGGTAGCCGTAGGGCAGGCGGGTGAAACGGCGCCAGTCGTGCTCGTCGAGCACACAGAGCGTGACCGGCGGGATGGGCCGGATGGGCTCGAGCGCGTCGTGGAGCTGCGCCAGGAAGCGCTGCAGCTCCACTGCCCGCAGTCGGCCCCCCGGCGAATACTCGGCCGGCACGTGGGGGTGGGGCAGCCGCCTCAGCACGCCTACAGCTTACGTTTCAGGTAGCGGGTGTGGGGAACGAAGCCGGGTTTTTCGTAAAGCGGACGGGCGTCGTCGGAGATATAGAGCCACACCCGGTGCACGCCCTCCTTCTCCGCGTAGACCAGCGCGGCGTGCACCAGCCGTTCGGCCAGGCCGCAGAGGCGGTGCTCTGAAAGGGTGTATACGTTGTGCATGTAGGCTTCCACTAGCCGCGGCCGGCCCGGCTTGGGCGGCATGGGTTCGATGGTCATCGCCAGCACCGCCACCGGCTCGCCCAGGTCTTCGGCGATCCAGGCGACCTCGCGCTCGGTGGAGAGCGCCCAGGCGAAGTAGTTTTCCGAGGCGTGGGCGAACTCGGCCTCGTCCCCCTCGAGCCGTCCCATCTCCTCGAAGAGCATGACCCGGAACCGCGCCAGGGACGCGGCGTCGTCGGGGGTGGCGGAGCGGATCCGGAGCACGGTTACATTGTAGAGGGTGCGTGGTACGTGGTAACTGGTACGTGGTTCGTGGTACGTGGCGCGTGGTAAATAATAAGGTCTGTAGCCTGCAGCTTGTGGTTATAGCTTCTTCTTCACGGCAGTTCAAACCTTAAGTCCGGCCGCGCTAGAAAGAAACTCCCTCCCCTGGGGGAGGGCTGGGGAGGGGGTTGTGGTCATTGCAACAGCCAAAAGCCAGTCGCCAATCCACAACCAGCCCACGTCTCACCCCCTGTATCCCGCTTCGCGTGTGAACAACCTCCCTCCGGCCTGCGGCCACCTCCCCCAAGGGGGAGGCGAGGGGGTGCGTGGTACGTAGTGCGTGATACCGTCTTCCCCCGTCAACCCCCTCAGGCCACCAGAGCCTCCCGGCCCTGCTCCTTGTAGTTGTAGTGCTTCACGAAAACGATACCACTTTGACCCTTTTGGACTCCACAACTTCCAGCGGCGTCCGGTAGCCCAAGGCCTGGTGCAAACGCCGAGTGTTGTAGAAGTGCCGATACTCGTCCA
>Ga0256833_1000500_pt1 | contig 30721 bp, 29 predicted proteins | sample 356284metaG_FD_190535 | JGI IMG/M metagenome (GOLD analysis project Ga0256833, IMG submission 190535) | Hydrothermal vent microbial communities from Mid Atlantic Ridge, Atlantic Ocean - 356-284 | ecosystem: Environmental > Aquatic > Marine > Hydrothermal vents | place: Atlantic Ocean: Mid... | reverse complement strand
TCCTCCCGAAACTGGAGCTTTCCCCCATCTATGACGACCAGAGCATGGTTATAACCATAGTCCTCCTCGCCGGGCCCCTCCACCTCGCAGGAGGCGAGGAAGAGGGACGAGAACAGCAATAAAAGTGCGGCTTTTCTCATATCCCACCTCAGAATATAATCCACAGGCCCGCCAGGGCGGAAAGACCGCTGGCAATGAGCATCCAGGTTCTGTGCTGGTCGTAGTATCCCCTGAAGGCAAGGTATCCCGCATACAGATAACTGCCGGTCGCGGCATAGGCGAGGGTTCCGTGGATAAGCCTCTTCGTCTGCCCCTCATCACCCCAGAGCCTGATTATGTTGTAGGTACCAATCGCAGACTGCACGGTGGAAAGGGTGAATATCGTATAGCCCACGGCCCTATGGGACAACCTGAGATAGTCCGGAGGGGTCTGATTGTTCTCGTACATGTTGAGGGTATAAAGGCCGGTTCCCACCTCGAACAGGCTTCCGAGTATGATGCCGTACCCGAACCACCTGTGCAGTTCGAATGGGGTCCGGTCCTCCTCCTCTTCAGCAAAGTCCTCCAGGTACTTCTCGAAGGAATCCAGAGTGTCCGCATACTCCTGCATGAAACCGGACACCCCATAAACGGGCAATCCTGCGAAGCCCTGACTGCTGAAAGATATAAACAGCACCATCATCTCTCCACCTCCAGCGTTAAAACCCCCTCCACCTCGACATCATCGGGGGCTTTTTTCACAAATCCGAACAGGGAAGGGGGCTTTATGCCGAAATCGGTGAATTTAACATGTCTTCCCGTGCTCAGCTTTAACCTGCTGTCAGAAATCCACTCGTATTTTACCTTCCAGGAGTATTTCTTCGCCTTACCCTTTACCTTCAGCACTCCATCGACCTCCACTTCTCCACTTTCGCTTTCCAGAGCTTTCTTCACCACATCGGAGGGAATCCGGGCAGTAAAGAAGATAAACTTGTGCCTGGGATACCCGAGAATCTTTGCCACTTCCCTGTCCCTCGTGGTATTACCAGACTTGAAGGAGCGGACCGGTATGATCATCCTTACATCCAGTGAGGTGTCTGGATTTACAGTGATATCGACCTTTATGGCCCTGCTCTTTCCCGACACAGGATCCGGCAGGGCACCCATGGCCTTCAGCACCGTCTTATACTGAACAGAAGCGGAGACTACACTGACCCCCGAGAGAGCAAGAATGATCAACTGCATGCGGGAATTTTAACTCAGACAGTACATAACTTCAATAAAGAAGGCCTTAAGGAGCAAATCATCCGGCATGGATTTTTCCAGTTCAAATAAAAAGAAAATTCGAAGTCTGTCGAGCCCATTCCAGCTCTTCCACTTTACGGATCTGCGAATTCCTGCGGATATAATGCCTTAAAATTTGTTCCATGGAACTGGTGCTGATATTTCTGGCGCAGGAGCCTGTGACCCCCAGGGACTCCGCCATAATGTGGACCGCAGTGGCAAAAGATTACATGCTCAAGGAAGATTATCAGAAAGTGGTGGAAAACGCCCGCAGAGCGCTGAAGCACGATTCCACCTACACGACCGCATACCTGATCATGGCGAAGGCCTTCCTGCACATGGATATGCCGGACTCCGCAATATCCATATACGAACTTATGGTAAAGAAGTTTCCGGACAAGCCGGAAGGCTATCAGGGCCTGGGATATGTTTACGGTGTTGTGAAGAAACAGTACGACAAGGCAATAGAATACTACAGAAAAGCCCTCGAACTGGACCCCACAAATGAATCCATCCTCTTCGGCCTGGCAAAAGTGTACGAAGAAGCCGGCAGGCCCGGTGAGGCAAGGACCCTGTACGAGGCCCTCATAAAGAAGTATCCGGAGCAACTGAAGTTCTACATAGCCTATGCCAAATTCCTCTACGACATCAAGGATTACAAGGCCGCATCCGATATAATAGAAAAGGCCTACAGGATGGACAGCACCAATGTGGATATATGGAAACTGGGATACAAAATCAACGGGGATTACTACAAACAGCTGAAGAAGGACAATCCGGAAAGTCCGGACATCGTAAAGTATGCGAAGCGCACCATAAAGTACTTGGAAAAACTGTACGAAAAGGAGCCCGACAACTTCAAGTATGCATACGACCTGGCCGATGCCTATGTGGTGGCCGGAACGGGTAAGAAAGCCGTTTCCCTCCTGAAAAAGCTTGCAGAGAAGAAGAATCACTCCTCCATATACATAAAGCTCGGGTATGTTTACAGCGAGAATCTGAAGGACCTGGACAGTGCAGAGAAGATGTACAAAAAGGCTCTGGAGCTGGCCAGGCAGGAGGGCTCTGCAAAGAACATCTCCTTCATCTATGTGAATCTGGGCGACATATACTACGACAGGGCCACCGCTCTGCGGAAGAAAAAGCAGTACTGCAAAGCCTACAAGGTGTATGACACAGCGATTGCTTACTACAGCAGGGCACTGAGCGAAGGGGAAATCCCCTCCGAAAGCCTGAGAAAATATGTGCTGAAGAAGAAGGATGTCACGAGGAAATACAGGCAGATAGCATGGAGGAAGTGCAACAACATAGATTGAAATAGATGGGGCGGCGTGTTTTATTACTTAATCAGACCTATGAACCGCTCAACATAGTGAGCATTAGGAGGGCGATAAAGCTCCTCGTCCTCCTTAAAGCAGAACTCGTTTACTTCGACGAGAATCATCTGATAAAATCCAGCAGTATCTCCATTCCCCGACCCGTCGTTATAAGACTAAAGAGGTACATCCACCTGAAGTACAGGGAGCCACCATTGACGAAGAAGAATATCCTGCTCCGGGATAACTACACCTGCCAGTACTGTGGAACCAGAAAACCTCCCCTGACCATAGACCACATCGTTCCAAAATCCAGGGGAGGGAAAGATACATGGGACAATCTGGTCACCGCATGCGTAAAGTGCAACGCAAAGAAGGGCGATAGGACCCCCGAAGAGGCGGGAATGAAACTCCTCTCCAGGCCCAGAAAACCCACTTACTTCGAGCTGATCATAATGAGAAGCAGGATAGATGACGAAAGGTGGAAAGAATTCTTGTTCTTAAACTACTGACCGACACCCTGAATATAACAGCGGTCGTGGATTCCATAAGGGAAGAGCTCAGAAGCCAGGGCTATCCGAACCCCGCAGTTGCAGTTCAGGAAATGTATGCTATCGGGGATACGGTCAGAATTATCCTGAATGTCTGGAGGGGCTTTCCATACATAAGCAAACATGTGAAAGTCCGGGGATATCTTGCATCTGCCATGTCGTACAGGGAGGTGGCCTCCAGATACTCCGGAAGAATCCTCAGGATGAGAAATCTGGAGAAAGATCTGGAGAGTCTGGACAGACTGTTCGGAAACAGAAGCAAAATCGAAATGAGGGGAGATACTCTGGTCATCCGGAACATCCTCGAACCCCGCCTTATGGGCAATATCTATGTGGCGGACAGCATAAGGGGAAGTCTGGAGGGAAAATGGGATGGGCTGGAAATGTATTACAGCGAAAACAGAACCACAGTATCCATAATGGTGGGCCTTCCATCGAGGTATCCCTCTGCACTATGGCTTAACTACAGAAAGGAAGTCGGCGAAACCTATAGAGCAATGCTGAGGCGAAGCAGCATATCGGCCGGAATCAAATACAAACCGGGGTATGGAATCGGACTGGCGACTGCGGTTTTTGCGGGGCCCTTTCGCGGTCGGTTCGAATACCTGAACGGATGGACCCTCGAGGGGCTCTTACGCACTGAATTCTTCAGTATAGGAGGCTATCTTTCTCGCACGGATACTACTTTCGTCGGGGGGGCCGGGGATATTCCGGGATACAGGGAAAACTCCATACCCGCCTTCCAGTACCTGTTCATCAGGGCCGAATTCCATGTGTCCATGGGTATATTCTTCTTCATAGAGCCCCACTGGATAAACAGGAGCAGGGGAATCCTCGCATTCGGAGGAGGAGTGGAAAGCAGAAACCTCCGGATTATGATAGCAAAGGCGGGGAGCAACCCCCCCACCCTTCATGTAGTTATCAGAAATTGATCTGCCTGTAAATCCAGAAGCGGGCTATTATGCTGCCCGAAGACAGGGTATGCACATATTGCACATCTTCCAGCGTGCCGTAGAGGTCGAGGGTCCTCAGGGTTCCGGGCCTTGCCCATCCGTACTTCAGACGGGTTCCGGGAATGAAATAACCGAGGATAACACCTATGTCAGCAAAATCGGCATAAACCATACGGAATGTGAGGTCGAACTCATAACCAATATCCAGGGAGTAGGGAGTATTGGGCTGAAGGGGATAATCCGTGGGGTTGGCCGTGTAGAATTCGTACTGGGGACCCCAGTATTCCCAGTAGGCAAAGAAATCGAACCTGGTCTTAAGGGAGTGGAAGATGGTATATGGGGAGGTTTCGAAGTAAACATTCAGAATCCTCAGGTCGGACAGGTCGCTCCCGAAAACATCCCTGTAGAGGCCGGGCTTCATACCAAATGTAAAGATCTCTCCCAGACCGCTCCACTTGCTCCAGTCGCTGTTTACATTGAGCTCGCTCCTCAGAGTCGGGCTGAACCACCCCTCGTAAACATCCGGGGTGGTGCCATCGTCTCCCTGGAAGCTGGAGTATCCAACGCCGAAGGAGAAGGTTTCGCTGGCATCGTACCTGACATTTATGGTATAGGCGAGGGAGTTAAATCTGAAGCCCGGACAATTATCCCCATCGATGGCGGGATCGCATCCCCTCACGACTTCGTAGAGCTGGTCGGGGAAATCGTTATAAATGGGCTTCTTTGCCAGCCACCGGCCGAAGAGATACCCGAGCTCCGCTTTTAAACTGAACTTCTTTATGGGCCCCACATCCAGATAAAAGCCCGTCCAGAAGGGCAGAAAAGCCTCCAGGTTCCTGTCCTCCAGCAGTGTTGTCAGATACAGGTTCATCGCAAAAGGCTGATCCTCCCTCCTATTCTTGCGCAGCACTATACCATAGGTCTCCAGGTCATACTTGGTGCTGATCCACTTATAGGCTTTCGTGCTGTCCGTATTGTATGCAACGGGGAAATAGGTTATATCTATCTGGTTTCCACCACCCTCCGACAGCTTCATATACAGGAAGTCCAGATAGATGGGCTGTTGCTCCGTAAACTGCATGGTAAGGCCGAATGTGTTGTATCCGGTACCGTAGAAGTCCGAGATCAGAAGGCCCGTCCCGTAGTTCATCCTCATCCGCCCGCCGTATATAAATGCCTTCTGGGCAAAGGGCCAGTGCAGTGTATCACTTATGATGTAGGCCTCGCTCAGGAATGGATAATTCTTCTTGGGATATCCGGAATATATCCCCCACCATGTCAACCCCAATCCTATGATAAATGCTTCGTTTATAATCAGCTGGGACCTCACTCTGGCATATCCAGCCTGAAACATCTCGTTCTGGGCCGGAACACCCACTCCCGTCAGGTCAGGAATATGGGAAGTCACATAAACATTCGTGGCGAGTATTTCCCCATCGAAATACGCCTGAACCACATCCCCGGTCCTGAACAATTCCATTTGTCCATAGGCGAAGCTGGACAGCCCTGAAATCAATATTATTCCCAGAACCTTTCTCATGATAGCAGTAATTTTAAAGGCAATCGCCCTATCTGGAAAGTATGTAATCCACGAGGGCGAGTCTTTCATCCTCCGTAAGAGCTCTATACATCCCTTCGCGAAGGTCATCCGGTAGCACGATGGGCTCGATCTCTATCCTTTTAACATTGACCACACCCGGTATCTTCTCCCTCAACTGATGGAACTTCAGTCGGGCAGTGGTCAGCCTGAGGAGATTCTTTCCAATCGTAGTATATCTGGCCCCCTCTATCCTCAATCTGTCCGCCGGCGGACGGAAGAGCTTCACTATGTAGGTCCTCTTTATATGGGATTCCCTGAACTTCCTCAGCAGTTCCGGGTCGTTGGTCAGAATCATGAGCCCCATATCCTCTTTCTCCAGAGGTTCCAGAGGAAGCAGGTGCATGATTTGCCGGGGAACGAAGAATTCACCTGCGGGCTTGTTGTACATCACATATTCCCTCCTGCGGACATAGGGGTTTATCCTGTATCCCTTGAAAGTTATGGAGCTGGTGAAGGGATCGACCAGAGCACCCGGGTCCCGAACGGGCCTGCCGTTGATCTTTATATGGCCCCTCTTTATGTAGGCATAGGCCTTCCTGCGGGAGAAATAACCCGAATCCAGAAGCACCTGAAGGAGGGGCTTACGCGTCGAATGCTTCATTGGTGAAATCCAGCATCACCTCATCCATCAGAGAAAAGTCCATCTCATCGATGGAAGAGACATCCAGTTCTGAAAGAACTTCCAGGAATTTATCGGCATCCCTGTAATCCATTATATGACCTTCCTTGAGGTAGGAGATCAGACCCATGATGGACGCCACCAGACTGGCTATACCGCTCCCGCTGAGCTCCTTCAGCGTTTCCAACTCCGAATCCTCCTCATCCCCCTCACCTCCCGTCTCCTTGGAGTATATATAAGAGGTGTACAGGAGTCTGAGGGCCTTTGCCAGCTCCTGTCTTATTCTTTCGATTCTATCCTTTTCCTTCATCCTCTCCCACCATACCAAGATATGCCTTTGCCACCATATTGGCGGCCCTTCTGATCCTTCCTATGTAAATGGCCCTCTGGGAAGGGGAAATCGACCCCCTGGCATCCAGCACATTGAAGGTGTGGGACATCTTGATCACCATATCGTATGCCGGGAACACCAGACCCCTCTCCAGAAGGCGGGGAACCTCCCTCTCGTAGAAGTCGAAGGCCTTCATGTGGAAATCCACATCGGCCTCCTCGAAGTTGTACACGCACCACTGCCTTTCGAATTCCCTGTATATGTCCCCCCATGTGTACCTGTCGTTCCAGCGGATATCGAATATGGAATCCACATTCTGGACGAACATGGCAATCCTCTCCAGTCCATAGGTTATCTCGGCCGAAGGAACCCTGAGGTCAACGGAGCCCGACTGCTGAAAATAAGTGAACTGGGTAATCTCCAGGCCATCTAACCACACTTCCCATCCCAGACCCCATGCACCCAGTGTGGGGCTCTCCCAGTCATCCTCCACGAAGCGCACATCGTGTTTCTCTATATCTATGCCCAGCTCCTTCAGGGACTGGAGGTAAATGTCGATTACATCATCCGGAGGGGGCTTGAGTATAACCTGAAATTGATGATACTGCTGAACCCTGTTGGGATTTTCCGCATATCGACCATCCTTGGGACGGCGGGTGGGCTCCACATAGGCGGTCCTCCACTCCCTCGTATCCAGAACCCGCAGGAAAGTGGCCGGATTGAATGTGCCAGCCCCCACTTCGGAATTGTAGGGCTGCATTATGACAGCCCCCCTGTCCTTCCAGAACCTCTGGAGCCTGAGGATTATTTCATCGAAGGTAAGCATCGGAAGTAAATAATTTTACACTCAATCCTTCACCTCATCGATAAGGGCCAGATTCCGCTTTGTATCCATCTTCCTGATGATCCTTCCCGAATCCCTGAATATGAACACCTCGAGGGTTCCGGTTATAGTGCCCTCGAAGAGGTGACCGCCCCAGGCCCTGAACTGACTATCGGAGAGGGTTATGTGCAGGTGCAGTATGGGCCGATTATTCAGAATCCCCACATTTCCCATGAGGGAAGTGATCTCGTACTCCCCCGGAAAGTCCTTTTTAACATACTCCTTACTTTCAAGGTCGTAGTAACCGAGGGTGAAATCCTTTCCCGCCCCGATTCCCTGGACGAATCCGGAGCGTATATGCTTCTGCTCGACAACCCTCAGGAGGGAATCCACTATCTTTTCGCCCTGCTCCAGAACCACGAGGACGCCATCGCACCTGTCGAAAACTTTCATGTTGATAATCTTACAGGGGGCATATAAAATTAACGCATGCTCGAACTCATTATAATCGGACAGATGATGGGGCAAAATGCCCGGCAGCATCCCCACCTGGTGGAGAGGCACAGAACATACAACATGGGCAGGATTCCGAAGGAATATAAAGGCCTGAAAAATCCCCTGAAGCCCACGAAGGAGAATCTTGCGGCGGGGGAGAAGATATGGAAGGAGCAGTGCGTGGCATGTCATGGAGAAAGCGGTAGAGGGGACGGACCTGCGGGGAAGGCCCTCAATCCACCGGCAGCGGACCTGGCATTCATAATAACCAGACCGATAGCGCAGGATGATTTTCTCTTCTGGACCATATCGGAGGGAGGCCTCCAGTTCGGAACTGCAATGCCCGCATACAAGAACATCCTCTCCGAAAAACAGAGGTGGCAGGTGATACTGTACCTAAGGAAGAAGTTCACCGGAACAACTCAGCCTCCTGCAAGAATGCGCCACAGGATGATGCACCAGAGGAGCAACTGAACCATCTGAGGGGATTTTCCCCTCCGTCCCTATAAAATTTTCCCATGAAGCTGATAGAGTACCAGGCGAAGGAGCTCTTCAAAAAGTACGGCATGCCCATACCCGAGGGCTATGTATGCAAAACCGTCGACGAAGTCAAGGAAGTTCTGGAAAAGCTTGAGTTTCCGGTGGTCATAAAGGCCCAGGTCCCCGTGGGAGGAAGGGGAAAGGCGGGAGGAGTCAAACTGGCTTCCACGAAAGAGGAGGCCATAGAGAAGGCGGAGAAGATCCTCTCGATGGAAATAAAGGGCATCCCCGTGAAGAAAATTCTCGTGGCCCATGCAGTCGATATTGCAAAAGAGCTGTATCTCTCCATAGTACTGGACCGCAGGAACAACAGGGCACTGGTAATGGCATCGAGGGAGGGGGGAGTCGATATAGAGGAGGTGGCAAAAACCAATCCGGATGCGATACTCAAGAGGGACATAGACCCCATCATCGGGCTCAGGGACTTCGAGGCCAGAGAAATAGCCTTCTGGCTCTATCCGGAGGACAAGAAGATTGCTCTGAAGATCGCCGGAATCATAGGCAAACTCTACAAATCCTATGTGGATTCAGAAGCCCAGCTGGCCGAGATCAATCCCCTCGTGGTGGACTCCAGCGGGCAGGTGTGGGTGGTGGATGCAAAGGTCATAGTGGATGACAACGCCCTCTTCCGCCATCCCGATATAGAGCAGATGAGGGACCTGGACTATGAAGACCCCAGGGAGCTGGAAGCAAAAGAGTGGGGTCTCTCCTTCATCAAGTTAGACGGCAACATAGGGAACATGGTAAACGGCGCCGGCCTGGCCATGGCCACGATGGATGTCATCAAGTACTATGGGGGTGAACCTGCCAACTTCCTGGATGTGGGCGGCTCCTCCAATCCGGAAAAGACCCGCAAGGCAATGGAGCTCCTCCTGTCGGACCCCAATGTAAGGGCCGTATTCGTCAATATCTTCGGAGGCATCACCAGAACCGATGACATAGCCAGAGGGCTGATAGAGGCATTCAGAACCCTGGACATCAAGGTGCCCGTGGTGGTAAGGCTCACGGGTACGAATGAGGAAATAGCCCGCAAAATGCTGGATGAGAGCGGTCTGCCCCTCATCACCGTAAGGACCATGTCCGAGGGGGCCAGAAAGGCTGTGGAGCTGGCGAACAGAAGCAATTAATTCCGCTCCCCGCCTTCCGGCGGGGCTTTTCCAGGCTCAGTAGTGGCCCAGAATTCCAAGCCTCTTCACCCTTTTCTCCAGGAGGCCGTATATCCAGAGTCCGCCCAGGAAGAACAGAATGCTCGTGGCGATAAAGGTGCTCAATTCAGCGGGGGGCAGATGGGTGAGGCCGATTCCCTGCCTCATCGCACGGGAAATCAGATGATACCCCGAGGTAAACGGTATCAGATTCCATGGAAAGCTGTCCGGAAGCATGAACAGGCCCACCACCCCCATGTTTATAACCTGAAACACATTCTGTATGCGCTTGTACAGCAGTGCCATCCCCCCGAACACATATCCCAGTCCGTATGCCGGAAGCACCATAAAGAAAAGGAGGACCGAAACCGTTGCCACATCGATGTGCAGGAACCTGCCGCTGATCAGCATGAGTATCACGAGCAGAGGAACGCTGAAGGCCAGATTGGAAATAATGGATATGCCCAGCATGAGAATCGAAACCACCCTGAACCCATAGGGGCTCATATAGAGCTGCTCCAGAGTCCCCTGCTGTGCCTCCATCGTGATTCCCCATGTGAGGGTATTCAGGCCTCCCAGGAGCCAGGACCAGAGGAAAAAAGCCACCACCATAGCCTCCTCCGTGTTCCCCATGCCCCCCGAACCGGGAAGAGCATACCTGACACCCAGAAGGAGTATGAGGAAAATGATCACAACGGTGATAATACCCGAAACGGTATTGAATGCATAGGACCTCAGGAGCTGAATTTCCCTTATCAAAAGGGCCCTTACCAGATTCATCATGCCTCACCCCCTATCACCTTCAGGTATATCTCCTCCAGATCCGGTTCGTCCCTCCGTATCTCCTCCAGAAGAAAACCATGGGACCTCAGCTTATCCACAACATCGTACAGATGCTCTGGCTCGAGGGATATGTGTATCACATGGGCATTTTCTTTCTGCTCCACCCGGGCATCCGGAAAGAGCTGTCCGGGGTTGCCCCTCCCAACGACACGGATGGAGTAGGTCCGGAAAGCAAACATTCTCCTCAGTTCATCCACACCCCCCTGCGCCACCACCCTGCCCCTGTTTATGAATACAACCCGGTCGGCAATCCTCTCCACGAACTTCATATTGTGGGAACTCACCAGGAGGGTTCTTCCTGAATCCTTCATGAAGCGAATCATGTCGGCCAGCTGGTAAGTGGTGTCCACATCCAGTCCGAGAGTTGGCTCATCCAGAACGATGTAATCGGTCCCCCTCACCAGAACACACAGAACCGCCAGTTTCTGCTGCATCCCGCGGGAGAGCTTCCTGGCCTCCTGACCCCTCCTCTCCAGAAGACCAAATCTCTCCAGAAGGCGCTCCCGATCCCGCCGGGCAACCCACTTTCCGCTTAAGCCTACAAAGAACTGGAGGTTCTGCTCCACCGTGAGGCGCCAGTAGATATTCCTGTTCCCCTCCAGAACCCCCGAAATATGGCGGTACAGCCAGTGGTCTCCCGGCTTCACCACCCTGCCCCCGATGGTAATCCTGCCCGAATCGGGCACCATGAGATTGAGAATGCTCTTTATGGTGGTGGTCTTCCCTGCCCCATTGGGACCCAGGAGGGCCACTATCTCCCCCTCCCCGACCTCGAAGGAGACATCGTCCACGGCCACCACATCACCGAACCGCTTGACCAGGTGCTCCACAGCAATCATCAATCCCCTCCCTCTATTCTGTACCTCATCCCGTCCACATGTATGAAATTCCCGTGCATGGACACCGATGGATTAGAACTGTGGCAGGAAGCACGAATTGTGGCAAATGGAATGGGAATGACACCCAGTAGCACCAGACCCACTCCCGCCGGACTGCATTCGATGTCCGCATATCTCAATGGAAGATATCCACGAAGCCACCTGCCTCCCCTCAGAATCCACAGACCCTTCCCCGAAGATGCCAGAGCGAGGCCCCCGGAGGAAAATATGGATACCCCCCCGCCAGAATGCTCCACAGAGGGAAAAGAGCGATTCCCGGCCCGGAGGGAATCCCCATACACCGACACAGGAAACGCATGTCCATCGATGCACGAAAGACCCACAAATTCATCCGGATAATCCACCCTGCGGACATTCCCCTTTCGCTCCAGAAGAACCAGCCCATCTCCCGAAAGGGGTATATACATGGCGGAGGAATCGCAAATCACATAGAACCCTCCCACCATCAGGCTGTCCCTGTATCCCGTGAGGTCCACCCAGTCCAGAGAGTATCCCTCCACGGGAACCAGCCTGTAGGGATACCCGGAAGCCACCTCAACGACTATGGAGGAGCTAATGCGACGGGAATGTCCGGTGGAAACCCCCACCGTATGAAAGCCCTCCTCCAGACTCAGGTCCACGATGGGAGAATCCGACAGAAACATCCGCTTCCCGTCTATATGAACGGCAAAGGGGGGATGCTTCTGCCTGTACGCTTTCACCACCGATTTAACATCCCCTCCGAAGCCCTCGTGGTAAAATCCGAATCCGCCGGAGAAGGATGCAACCATAATCGGAAATCGAAGGGGCATACAGGCAGTATCCCCATCCGGATACAGGATGGACAGATGGCTGGATGGAAAAACCACTTCATAGGTGCACGACGAAAGTAAAAGCAGAAGTGGAATCGAAAGTAAAGCCCTCATCAGCCCACCCAAATTTTAAAAGTAAAAACTATAGGCGATTTTGAAAAACTTCCTGTCGAAAAGGGCGCCGCCGTCTATATACGGATGCACCACAAGATAGACCCTGCTCCTTCCACCCCATTCGTACCCGAGCACCATCTGGAACTCCTCTTCGGGATAATAGGGATTATTCAGAGCCTTCTGATAGAAAGCTTTCGTGTAAAATCCGGAGGCCGTCCTGAAAGATACTTTTCCGTAGATGGTGGCCATGGGGGAGGCTCCCTGCGGGGAAACCGCATCGAGGTATGCATTCAGAGAAAGCCTTCCCAGGGTATACCTGGCCTCCACCCTGTATCCCCTGGAGGGCAACCCTCCATAATCCCCATACATTGCGCTTACGAGCAGCATTCTGTATGTGGTGGAACCTATCATAAACCCCGCACCGTTAAATCGGTAGGATACCAGAACGCTGGCATTCCTGTCCATCCACACGGTCAGCATCAGTCCCCTGAACAGGCCCGCGTTGACTCCCACACCTATGTATTCTGAGAAAAAGCGGCCTGCATCGATTTCGTTCCTGCGGCTGTAGTTGAACCACACATTGGTCATGTACATGAAGGGGGACTTCCTAAAACTGTTGAACCAGACACCAAAGTGGTAAGTGATGAGTCCGGAGCCGTATGCCAGATATGCGGTGGGAAAGGAAAAATCCCTCGAGAAGGCGGTGGTGGAAATTTTGAACCCACCGAGCCCCATCCTGTTATAGGTGGCAGAGAATCCCCCGGCCCATTTTCCGGGGGCCTGATATACCCCCTGACCGCTCAGGATGAAACCCTTCCTGTAGAGCCTTCCATATACGCTCGCCACCCCCTCATACCCCGACGAATCCCTGAAAGACATAAGATACGGGGAGAAGAAAAGGCCCCCCTTCTGCAGTCCAGCACCCATGCCCATGTACTGCCTTCCACCCCTTTCGCTGATGTAAAAACCCTGAGCCTTCCAGGTTTCGGATTCGAAAAATCCCTTCACACCCCCATCCATATCCCCTATGGAGCGGGTGTAAAATACATCCAGGAGAGTCCTCTCGAAGAGCTCCAGCTTCTCCTGAAAGAAGGGTCTCTTCTCAGGAAGATACAGCATGCTGGCCCTGTCCAGATTGAGCTGGGCCACATCCGCCTCCACCTGAGAGTAGTCCGGAAGTATTGCACCGGCCACCCCCCACCTCTCGGTCCGGATGTCCACATCCGCCCCCATTCTGTAGAAGAAGAAATCACTTCCCCGAAAGTAGGGCATACCCTCGCCCGGGTCCGCATAAACCGCCACCACATAGGGAGAAAAAGCAATCTTCGGCCTTCCCCTCTCGAATGTGATACCCCCCTCGAATACAACCCGCATGGAATTCCTTATATCCTCCATCTGGTCGGGAGAAACCGGATACAGGGAGAGGAGCTGAAACCACCCCATCTCCTGGGGCAGGATATTGACCACCATCGCATTGAGGCGGGCGGTATCGGAGAGGCTCAGTCTGTAAATGGGGATAACCATCTCGAAAGTCCAGACGCTGTCGGAAAAACGGGATGCAGATCTCCAGTCGAAATCCCACTTGATGGACCATCGATTGTAATTGCTGATGAGGTTATCCACCTGCGTTCCAAGGGGATAGAGGCCGAAAGCGTATCCCATATCCCCGGACGAGAGGATCAATTGAATCATATCGTCCATCACATCCCTCTGGGCATCGCGGGAGGTCTCCTGGGCATGTATCCCATAGGGATTCACGATGTACCCGCCCACATATAGATTCCTTCCATCGTGAAAGAGATACAGCCTGAAGGGGAAAGGGGTTGCATTTTCGGGATAAACCGGAACGAGGGTATCTATAACTGCCGACCTGCCGTACTCCTCCTCCGCCAGAACCCCATCTATCCGGATAGAGGGGGAAGTTATGAAAGGGATTATGAGCAGACTATCCATCATTTACTCCTCCATCCATATATACGCACGGGGGGCCCGGGAGGTTTCATTCCATGTTCTCCAGAACAAAATCCCCGCCCAGCGTCTTTATTCGGGCCTCCCTGCCATCGGGCTCCCCATACACCACTGTATTTCCCTCCCTGCGGTATCCCTCCGGCATATGGACGCTCCCCCCCATGGTATTTATCCTGAGCCTGAGGCCATGAATGGGGGTCTCCAGCTCCACATCCCCTCCGAATGTGTCGGAGATCAAACTGCGGAATCGTCCTTTGAAAAGAGCATCTCCACCGAAGGTTTTGATACGAATCTCTTCGAAATTTCCCCGCACACGGACATCACCCCCCAGACTTATAATCACGATACGGGAATTTTCGGGCACCACCATGGTGGAAGACCTGTATATGCCGGGAGTCACATCCACCTCACCGGTTCTGACCCTTATGTCATCACCGGCTCCCCTGATGACTATATAGCCTTTCTCCACATATTCGGCGTAATCTTCCCTGTCGATTTCCTCCACCGCTTCCCGAAAGGATTCCGAGAGACCCGGTATGAAGTGCAGGGCTCCCGACACCGCTCCGAATGCCATGCGGAGTATCTCCCTGACGAACCCCTCCACGCTCTCCTCGAAACTGACGCCTCTGCCGGATTCTTCATATCCGCGGGAATAACCATGAGGAGACTCCTGCTCCCTCCTGCCCCCACCCGACTGAAGGGCAGTTATGAGCCTCTCCGCCTCCTCCACCGTTATCTTTCCCTGCTCGAGCATCTCGAGTACTTTTCTAATTTCGTCATTCATAGCTTCAAAATTATAAAGTCTCTTTTCCAATTTTTCAAGGGAGATTTTCCGCTATGAAAAATCCTCAGCCGGAGATCTCCGATGAGGTCTTCTCCATCCCCTTCTCACGCAGAACGCTGGAGAGAACCTCCTCCACATCCCGCTCCGAGTACGAAATCATAATATGCCTGAAAACCCTGTTCAGGGTCTCCCCATCCACTTTCGCTATCAACTGGGCCGCTTCCGGGATGTAGGCAGGAGGAACAGAGAAGACCCTTATGCCCAGCGACAGAAGGGCCAGGAGCCCCATCCGGTTGGCGGCAAGGTCCCCGCACACGGAGTACCTCTCCCTCTGATACCTGAGCTTATCGAAGGAATACCACACAAGCCTGAAGATAGATGGGTGGAAGCGGTAGTCCGAGACCCTCCTGTCTATGGCCATCACATACTGGCTCAGGTCGTTGGTCCCAACGCTGAAAAAGTTGACATGCTTCTTGAATCGGTCCGTGATGAGGGCGGATGCGGGTGTCTCTATCATTATACCCAGTGGAATGTCGGCCCTGAGGATTCTCCTGACCTCCATGACCTCCTCCACTGTGGAGACCATGGGTATGAGAACCCTTATATTTCCCCTGACGCTGGCCCTGTTAATGGCCTCTATCTGATCCATCAGGAGCTTCCTGTTGTATTCGAGCAGATACCTTATACCCCTCACATGGGGAGGTATATCCATACCCAGAGGCACCTTTTCACCTCCAAGGTCGAACAGCCTTATGGTCAGAAGGTTCGGATAAACCAGTTCCGAGAGCTTCCGGTATATGTATTCCTGATCATCTCTGGATACGATTCCCATGAGGTAGAGGTATTCAGTTCTGAAGAGGCCCACATCCAGCCCCCTGAAATCCTCCAGCTCTTCCGGAATATCGACATTGATCTGAAGCACCACCTCCTGACCATCGGCGGTCCTCAGCCTTCCACCCCTATCCAGAATTGCGTTTATCTGCGGCCTTTCCTCCACCTGAACCTCAAAGGGCTTCCTGGAAAACTCCACAAATCCATCCGTGGCATTGAGGAAAGCATACCTGTACCTCCGGGCACTGGAAATGGCCCCCTTCACTTTAATAAGGGTCGGTATTCCTCTCGATTTGAGCATCAGGATGGGATGGGAAGTAAGGGACCCCTTCTCCAGAACGACACCTGCAACTCCGTACTTGATTATGCGGAATACATCCATTATGTTGAGTTCATCCGCAACAATTATGCTTCCGGCGCTGTTCTCGATTATATCGCTGTGCTGTCCCCGAACGAAGTTATCGAAATCCCTGAGCCACATCCTCAACTCAAGCCCGAGGTTTTCAAATTTTTCATGTCCGGAGCGGGAGAGTTCTCCGGAATAGGCTTCTATCACGCGGTAGAAGGCCTTAAATGCATCCCTTTCTCCACCCTCCATGAGGGACTGGACCTTTTCCCAGAGCTGGGGGTCCTGAAGTATGGCCTCGTAAACCCTGAAGATACTTCCTCCCCCCACATCGAGAGAAATCCTGTGGAGGTAATCCCTGTACCTTTTAACCTCTTCCTTCAGCTGGTCGAAGGTGAGCTTCCTCCTGCGCTTCCTCCGCCTGCTCTTCAATATTAGCAGTCTTCCGGATGCCTTACCCCTGACCGCCGTCGTACCCCGAAGAATCATCGATCCTCCAGATTCTCCACGAGTTCCTCCCCGAACCCGGATTCTATGAGGCGCGCTATTTCATCCACAGCCTCATCCTCATCCGGTCCCTCTGCAATTACTGTAAGCTCTGTCCCCGGAGGAGCAACCAGAATGAGGAGGTCCAGAATACTGCTGGCTTCAACCCGGTTTCCATCCTTCTCTATGAATACCCTGCTCCGAAATCGATTGGCCGTTTCCACTATCTGCATGGCGGGGCGGGCATGCAGGCCCAGTTTGTTCACAATCCGAACCTTCCTCGTCTTCATCAGCAGAACCTCAGTTTATGGGAGACAACCTCGAATCTCCTGTCCTCCTCGATAAATCGGAGTATCTCCATCATGTACCTGTTGGCAAAGGACGCATTATTGCTCACAAGCGCTATGGCCAGCCTGGAGCGCTGCCAGAGGTCCTGAAAATCCACCTCTGCTATCGAAACATCGAATTTGCTCAGGACCCTGTCCTTGATACTGCGGAGTATGTGCCTCTTCTCCTTCAGGGAAGAATTAAAGGGCATGTGGATGTCCAGCTCCAGGACTGCCACTATCATAGCTCCGGCCTGACCTCAACCAGCCTGTATGCTTCTATGATGTCCCCCACTTTGATATCGTTGAACTTCTCCAGCTTGATTCCGCATTCCATCCCGGCCTTCACCTCGGAAACATCATCCTGAAAGTGCTTAAGGGATTCGATTCGGCCTTCATAAACCACCTGCCCATCGCGTACAACCTTCACCCTGTCGGCATTCCTGGGAATAACCCCCTCTATGACATAGCTTCCGGCAACCTTTCCACCCTTTACCTTGAATACTGCTTTCACTTCCGCCTTTCCGATCAGCTCTTCCCTGTATTCGGGCTCTATCAGTCCGCGGAGCATGTTCTCTATGTCTTCCTTCAGGTGGTATATGATGGAGTGGAACTTCATGGGCACTCTGGCGCTCTGGGCGTAATCCCGGGCCTTCTTATCGGCCTTCACGGCAAATCCAATAACGATACCCTCGGAGGCCTCCGCCAGCATCACATCGCTCTCCGTTATATTACCAACACCCGCATGTATCACAACTGGACGGACCTTTGTGCTTTTGATCTTCGATATCATATCCTCTATGGCTTCCAGGACACCGTGGTTATCCGCCTTTACCACCAGGGGAAGCTCCTTTATTTCCCCTTCCTGTATCTTCCTCATTATACGCTGTGCAAGGGACATCTTCTGTCCCCGGGCCAGCTGTTCCTTCAGCTGGGCCTTCCTCTCATCCGTTATCTCCCGGGCTGTGCGCAGGTCCCCGACCACTTCGAACCGGTCTCCGGGGCGGGGCAGTTCCTCGAAGTTCTGAACGAGGGCGGGGTCTCCGGGAAGAGCCTCCCTGAGCCTCTCCTCCCTGTCATTGTACATGGCCTTTACCTTACCATAAGTAAGACCGGCGACCAGTATATCACCGACCTTCAGGGTTCCCCTCTGCACGATCACAGTAGCAAGATTGCCTTTTCCCTTATCCTTGAAGCTCTCAAGTATAACCCCTCTGGCCGGCCCCTCTGTGGTGGTCTTACGGTTGATCTCCTCCGCCACCAGAAGGATGGCATCCAGAAGGTCATCCACACCCATACCGGTCTTTGCAGATATGGGAACGAATATGGTATCGCCACCCCAGTCGTCAGGAATCAGCCCGTGCTCGGACAGCTGGCGCTTTACCTTCTCCGGGTCTGCATCGGGCAGATCCATCTTGTTCATCGCCACGATGATCTTCACCCCTGCCGCCTTCGCATGGTTGAGGGCCTCTATGGTCTGCTCCTTCACTCCCTCCCGGGCATCCACCACCAGGATGACGATATCCGTCACCTGGGCACCGCGGGCCCTCATCGCCGTAAAAGCCTCGTGTCCGGGGGTGTCTATGAAGGTTATCCGCCTGCCACCAAACTCCACCTGATAGGCACCTATCCGCTGGGTAATTCTCCCCTCCTCCTTCTCCGCAATGTTGGATTTCCTGATGTAGTCTATTAAAGTGGTCTTCCCATGGTCAACATGCCCCATAACGGTAACGATGGGGGGCCTTTCGTAATCGAGCTCCCCTTCTGCTTCTTCATGCACTGTTTCCTCCGCCACATTCTCCTCTATCTTCAGTTCGTATCCGAAGTTCTCCGCTATCAGCTCTATCATGTCCATCGGAAGAGTCTGATTAATGGTAGCTATATAGCCGATGGCCAGAAGCTCCTTTATTATATCCGCCGGTTCGATTCCCATTATGGTGGCCAGCTCCTTGACGGATACAGGACCGGGAATACGGATCACCTTCTCCTGCGGCTCCTTTGCAGTCTGCTGTTTCTTTTCCTTCTTACGGGATGGTCTGGTCCTGGGCTTCTGCCGGATCTGCCTCTCCCTCTCCTTCTGCCTCTCCTCCCTCTTCTCTTTTTCGGGCTTCTTCTTGAATCTCCTGGGCTTCTTCTGCTGGGAAGCGCCTATGCTCTCATAAATCTTCTTCTTCTGTTCGAATTCTTTCTTGGATTCCTCCTTAACCAGATTCAGTTTTTTCCTTACAGTCTGCTCCATCTCCCGGTTGACTTTGTTGAATGGAGACTTAACATCATACCCCTCATTCTGAAGAATCTCTATTATCGTCTTTGCAGAGATTCCCAGCTCCTTGGCCAGCTCCCTTATCTGAACCGGCCCCTTTTTCTTCTTACCTGTTCCACTTGCCATAGAAATCCCCCTGTGGATATGTTAATTTAAGCCTGAGCTGGCTCCTCTTCCTCCAGCTTCTCCTCTATAAATTCGATGAGTTTTAGAGCAGTCTTCTCATCCAGTCCGGCCTTATAAAGGGATGCGAGGGTTGGAACCTCGTTGAACGAGAAATATCCCGCCCTTCTGAGATATTCCACCACAGAAGCCGGAAAGCTCCTCGAAATGTCTATGAGGGTAACCACACCTCTGGGCTTCCTGTATTCTTTGAAGGGAACGATTATTATGTCCCTGCCCACCAGCTTGGAGGCAAGGATAACATTGGAACCCTCTGCCCCCTTTGCCTCCTTGACATGCTCTTCATCCACCACAGCGTATATCTTATCCTCGAGCATATACGCAGTGATAACAGGCGCGGGTTGCAGGGCATTGATGGCGAACTTCAGTATGTCCGGATCCCACCTCACGATGTCCACTTTCTCGTTGTGCAGCTCCCCCTGAAGTCCGGTCATCTTGACTCCCCTGGTGCCCACTATGGCCGCCACAGGGTCTATGCTGGAAATCTTCGAGTAAACCGCCACCTTGGCCCTCTTCCCGGGTATCCTTGCCACCTGCTTTATCTCTATAGTCCCATCCTGTATGTCGGGGATTTCCATTTCCAGGAGCCTTCTGAGGAAATCCGGATGGGTTCTCGAAAGTATTACATAATAACGGACATTGTCCGTGCCTATTATTACAGCCCTCTTCGTGCTTCCCTGCTTGAACTTCTCCAGCTCACCCGGTATCAGTTCGGATGCAGGGATTATACCCTCCGTGGTAATATCCTCCATGCCGGGAATCTCTATGGAGAGAAAGACACTTCCGGTGCGCCTGTTGATCCTCTGAACCTTTCCACGGACCAGTTCCCCTATCCGGTGCTCGAAGTCCTTTATGAGCACCTTTCTCTCTATATTGCGTATATCGTTGACGAATCTGTTCTGAATCCTGTATATGACCGCTCTGGGCAGATTCCTGCTGTCGATGGTCACCTTTACCTCCGAACCTTCTATGGCTTCAGGGTCATGGGCCTTTGCCTCTTCTATACTTATCTCGTTGGCAGGATTCTTAACATTCTTTACCACCTTCTTGGTAATGGTGACCTTGATCGAATCCTCGCCGATGGACACCTCGGCATCGGTCTTGTAATAAGCCCTGACTGCATCCTCTATAACCTTTTTCAGAACTTCTATGATATCGTTCTTATTCAGATTCCTTGTTCGGACGAGGTAATCCACCATCGCATTGAATTGCTTTATATCCATACTTTCACACCTCGTTTAGTTTTAATTTCCTTATCCTGCTCCTGTCCACCTCCGTGCCCCCGATATAGAGACTGCTTTCCTCCACCCTGTCCAGCGTCCCGCTCACAGTCCTCCCATCATCCAGGTAGGCCACCACTCTCCTTCCCACAGCCCACCTTATCTCCCTCTCCTTCCTCAGCTCCCTGTCGAGTCCGGGGGAGGAAACCTCGAGATCGTATCTTTCTTCGATGGGGTCCTCCACATCCAGCATGATGGAAAGCTCATTGGAAAGGGCCTCCAGCTCCCCTATCGTGATGTGGCCCTCTCCCCTGGGTCTGTCCACAAAAATGCGCAAATAGGAGTACCTTCCCCCGCTCTTAAATTCGATATCCACCAGCTCATAACCCATCCGCTTTATGATGGGCTCGGCCAGCTCCTCGATTTTCTTCTCTATGGCCTTCTCTCTCTCCTCCATAATTTAGGTTGAAAATTATACACTACCGCCAGAACGCTGAAATGCCTGATTTTGCTCAGTTCCCGGCAACAGCCACTACCATTTTCGAATATCCGCTCCTCCGGAAGAAAGATTCAAAGAGACGAGATTAAATCCTCCGCCACCCTGTCGACCGGATTCCCCTCACCAAGAAGAACCCTGAGGCGGGAAATTTCCCTCAGTACCTCCTCTCTCTCATCCAGAATCCGCGCCACAGTTCGAGCCACCTTTTCAGGGGGAATATGCTGAATAAACTCCGGAAAAACCTCCCTCCCCAGAATCAGATTCGTAAGGCTCGCCCATCTGACCCGGGCAAACATACGGGCGAAAATCCATGTGATTTCCGACATGACATAGAGGACAACAGCAGGGGTGCCCAGTATGGCCGCTTCAAGGCTGGCAGTTCCGGATGCCACTATAACGATGTCCGAACCTTTTATGATTTCGAGGGATTTACCCTTCAGAACTTCCATGTTCCCCGATGCAGGAACCCCGAAGGAGGAATCGAGCAGGGACATGTAGAAGAATGCATCCGGATAAATCTTCTCCAGATGGCCCTTTATGGACATCATGCGGGGTATGAGACGCCTCATCTCGTGCCTTCTGGAGCCGGGGAGCAGTCCGATCGTGGGATTTCCCCGCCTCTCGACCCCTTCTATGCTCTTTCTATACAGGGAGGCCAGGGGATGGCCGAAGTACCTGACTTTTACCCCAAGCCTGCTGAAGAATTCCGGCTCGAAGGGCAATATGGAATAAAGGCCTTCCATCTTCCTCAGGACAGATATGCGGAATCTGCCCCACGCCCACAGCTGCGGCAGTACATAGTAAAAAACCCTCTTCCCGGCATTCAGCAGGCGGGACGCAAGCAGAAGATGGTATCCCGGATAATCCACGAGAATTGCCGCATCCGCCATCAGGGCACTGCGATACACATCCTGAAAATCGCGGAGTAAATCCGGTATGTGCATCAGGGCCTCCTGAATCCCCACGACCGAGGAATCCCCTATCCTCCTTATGAGGTGCACCCCCGAAGCCTCCATAAGGGCTCCCCCCATGCCGTAAAACTGAACGGATGGGGCTATACGCCTGATGCTCCTTACCAGCTCCGATGCCCTCAAATCGCCGGAAGGCTCCCCTGCGGATATGAATATCCTCATGCAATCGAGTACACTGCAATTTTAAATGCCCCCGGGCGGGGGCAGGTAATAGTTTACTTCTTGCCCGACTGCTTCTTCCTCTCCTCGATGATCTTCTTGGCTATGTTGTCGGGAACCACATCGTAGTGGTCGAACTGCATGGAATAATACCCGCGCCCCTGCGTAATGGACCTGAGGGCAGTTGCGTACTGGAGCATTTCCGCAAGGGGAACCATGGCAGTTATTACTTTTGAATTGCTCCTGTCCTCGATGGACACTATGTGGCCCCTTCTGGAATTTATATCCCCTATAACATCCCCCATGTACTCCTCGGGAGTTACCACTTCCACCTTCATTATGGGCTCCAGGAGGACAGGTCTGGCCTTCTTCATTGCCTCTTTAAAGGCTATGCTTCCAGCTATCTGGAAGGCCATGTCGGAGGAGTCCACCTCGTGATAGGAGCCGTCGAACAGCTTCACCCTGACATCCACTACAGGATATCCAGCAACCACCCCCTTCTTCATCGCATCCTTTATCCCCTTTTCCACAGAGGGGATGAATTCGCGGGGTATCTTTCCACCGGTAATAAGATCCACGAATTCGAAGCCCTTTCCCCTGGGAAGGGGCTCCACCTCTATCCAGACATGACCGTACTGCCCGCGACCACCCGTCTGCTTTATGTACTTTCCTTCCTGCTTGACGGATGCGGTTATCGTCTCCCTGTATGCCACCTGGGGCTGTCCCACTTCCACATTGACCTTATGCTCACGGCGCATCCTGTCCACCATAATCTCCAGATGGAGCTCTCCCATTCCGGCTATGATGGTCTCACCGGTCTCCTCATCCGTGTATGCCCTGAAGGAAGGATCCTCCTCCATGAGCTTCTGAAGGGCTTTCACCATCTTCTCCTTATCGTCCTTGGATTTGGGGTGTATGGCCTGGGCAATGACGGGCTCGGGAACCTCCAGGGATTCCAGTACTATGGGATGGTTTTCATCCGAAAGGGTGTCACCGGTGAGGGTCTGCTTCAGTCCCACCACAGCCCCTATATCTCCTGCGGTAAGCTCCTCGATGTCCTCCTGCTTGTTGGCGTGCATTCTGACTATCCTCGATATCCTCTCCTTGATTCCCCTCGTGGCATTGTACACATACTCGCCCTTGGTTATCTTCCCGGAGTAAACCCTGACATAGGTCACCTTTCCTATGTATTTGTCGGTCATTATTTTGAAAGCAAGGGCCGTGAGGGGCATATTCTCATCGGGTTTCCTTATCTCCTTTTCCCCCGTCAGGGGATTGATGCCCTCCACAGGGGGTCTGTCGACCGGAGATGGAAGGTATTCCACTATGGCATCCAGGAGGGGCTGGATACCCTTATTCTTGAAGGCGGAACCGGCGAGAACCGGCACCACTTCGAATGCTATGGTGGACTTTCTTATGGCCCTGCGGAGGTCCTCCTCCGTAATCTCCTCCTCCTCCAGATACTTGAGCATTATATCCTCGTTGAACTCCGCGAGGGTCTCTATTAACTTCTCCCGCCACTCGAGAGCCAGGTCCCTGAGGTCTTCGGGAATATCTATCGTCTCATACTCCGCACCAAGGGTCTCATCCTTCCAGACTATCCCCTTCATGGTGATGAGATCCACAACCCCCCTGAACTGGGATTCGGCACCTATGGGAATCTGGATGGCAAGGGGCACAGCAGAGAGCCTTTGCTCCATCATCTTTATGACATTGAAGAAGTTGGCCCCCACCTTGTCCATCTTATTCACGAAAGCGATGCGGGGGACCCTGTATTTATCAGCCTGACGCCATACGGTTTCGGACTGGGGTTCCACACCGGCCTCCGCATCGAATATAACGACAGCCCCGTCGAGGACTCTGAGGGCCCTTTCCACCTCTATGGTGAAGTCCACATGTCCCGGCGTATCGATTATGTTGATCTGATGTCCCTTCCAGTAGCAGGTGGTGGATGCAGCGGTAATAGTGATTCCCCTCTCCCTCTCCTGCTCCATCCAGTCCATCTCCGCCTGACCCTCGTGAACCTCTCCTATCTTATGCTTCTTTCCCGTGTAAAAGAGAATTCGCTCCGTTGTGGTCGTCTTGCCCGCATCTATGTGCGCAATTATACCTATGTTCCTCAATTTCTCGATTGGCAACTTTGCCACGATTCCACCTCCGGGTTTTATAAAAATTGGTCCGTAAAGTTTAAAGGAAGCAATTTCGTTTAATTCGGTGGCAAAGGGTTCTGGATTTCCACCACGACCAGAGAGGCCGGGGTCCCTGCTCATACGACATACATGATGACACTGATATTCTGGATGTTTATTTAATGGGCATAATTAACTTTCTCATAACAACTTAATCCATGTAATTTAAGTTAATGAGCCCTTTATAATTTACAAATGTTAATTTCCATAGTCATCGTCTCCCAGATAAACGATACGATTCTGAAAGCACCCTATGTGGACATAGAAGTACAGAGTTTTGATGCGAGGGGTGTGGGGGCCCTTGAGGATGACTGCGTGCAACAGGTGGTGGCCGAAAGCAGAGGAGATGGGTTCGTGTATCTCGTGGCATACGATAACGAGGGCAATTCGGGGGATATAGTCAGGTTTCCATATAGGGGCATCATGGTGCAGGGGTTCGCCAATCCAGAAAACACTGATCAGGACCTGGATTGCATCTACAGTTTCGATATAAGCAGTAGTGGAGACACCGTGATACTGGAAGCCATTTACGACGGAACGAGCAGGAATACACCGGACACCGCGGAAATCATGAGGGTTATATACAGGGACATCTGGATGAACGGAGCAGGATTTCCCTCCCCCACAGGAGGGTACTATGCCATCAGGGCTTTCGTCGCAGGTATAAATCCCGGCGGATACGCATTTCTGCGCATAGACACCACATTCAACATAACTCCCGTGGACAATCCGGAAGTCCCCGGAAGTGGCAAAGACCTTCTGAAAGAAACGCACTTCTTCCTCAGGGTTCATGTGGGCATGGGAGGGATCGTCAGGTTTACAATGGGGGTACCTTCGGAGGGCGATGTTTCCCTCTCGGTGTTCGATGTGGCGGGAAGGAATATCTTCTCGTACAGAGGCAGGTCGGACGGTCCCGCCCTCCTTTCCCTCAGCAGGAAACTTCCCTCCGGCATCTATGTGGCCACATTCATCTGGAACGGCAGGAAAAGAAGCATAAGGTTCGTGAGCTTTTAAGCATTCAAATCAGGGAGGTGGGTATGATGGAAGCACTACTGCCCATTTTAATCCAGCAGGTGGGGCTGGATGGGGGCATAAAAGATGCCAAACCCCGGGAGGTGAAGGCGGCAGTCACCCTAAACCTGAAGGACGGCACGAAATCCACCATACAAACCAGGGTCTCTATAGACCGGGGGAGGATTATCATATCGGGCCTACCTTACGACCCCGGAGACATCCATTCCATTTCCATAAGGATCAACAGGAAGGGGGATGGCGGAGAGCAACCGCCCCGGCTGATGGCATGGGTGGAGGGATCCGTCCCCGTGGACACCACAGTAGATGAGTGGAAGGACACCACAGTGGATGCAGGGGGAACACCCATCACTATAACGAAGATGCTCGGAACAGCCAATGTGGGAACATACGATGTAATAGGAAAGATGAATGTGGGTAGCCCATACGATGGAATCGTTGGATTTACCGCTGGAAACGGCTACTCGGGAATATGGGGCATTGGGGCAGCGGATTCCACCGAGGGGATCAGGGGTGAGGTACTCGCGGGATACAACTACTCGACGGGCGTACTCGGAGTGGTTTCTGGAGCACCCTCCACAGACGGGAGCAATACTGCAGTTCACGGTGAGGCACAGGGAGCATCCACCGAATACGCCAGCGGGGTCGTCGGAATAAGGGTATCGGGAACCACCTATACGGTATATGTGAACAACGGCGTCTATGGTTATTCCGATGTGGGGGCAGGTGTGGTCGGATTCAGAAATTCAGGAGGCACGGCAGTGGCGGGAGGAATAGCATCCCTATATACCGTGGAAAGCAGCGGTGTGGTCGGCTATTCAGGGGAAGCAGACGGAAATGGGGTCGTTGGTCTGGCCGATGGTGGCGGTTCATCCTCCTCGGCCCACACGGCGGTCCTGGGATACGATATGAATTCCACAGACAACAGTTATGCAGTATTCTCCTTCGGCGACTTTGCAGCAACCGGAGGCAAATCCTTCATCATGGACCATCCCCTGGATCCAGCCAATAAGTTCCTCAAGCACTACTCCATGGAATCCAACGAAATTTTGAATGTGTACAGGGGAACCGTACAGCTGGATGCCAGCGGAGAGGCGGTCGTATATCTTCCCGAATATTTCGAAGCCATAAACACGGATTTCTCCTATCAGCTGACTCCTGTTGGAGCCCCCATGCCGGACCTCTATGTAAAGCAGGAGATTTCGGGAAACAGGTTCGTCATCGCCGGGGGAAAGCCGGGAATGAAGGTCTCCTGGACAGTATATGCACGCAGAAACGACCCATACATCCGGCACCACAGAGACAAGTTCAGGGATGTAGTGGAAAAACCCGCCCGGTGGAAAGGTAAGTACCTGTATCCGGAGTTCTACGGCAGGAGCAAAGCAGAATCCATAATTCAGCCCGGAGAGGAAAATCAAAAGAGAAAAACAATACGGGCAGAATGGAAGAGGTGAAGGCAGGGGGCTATGAAGCCCCCTTCAGCAGTTCCCTGACCGAGTCCACAAAACTCCTGTCTGTACTCTCCGCATAAATCCTGACTATGGGCTCCGTGTTGGATGGTCTTATATGGAGCCAGGAATTTCCTCTGCGGAAATAGTATCCATCCTCCGTTGTGAGCTCGAAGCCCTCCACAAGGGGACGGAATTTCTCCAACACCTCCTCCACACTGCCCCCCTCCACCTTTTCCTTCAGCATATAGGTTTCTGGAAGACTCCCCAGAGTATCCATCAACCGGCCGGACACATACGAGGAGTAAAGGACAGCAGATGCAAGGATCCCGTCGCGGGTCGCATTTACTTCGGGGAATATCAACCCCCCATTGCCCTCTCCCCCAATGGGAGAGCCCACCTCCTCCATCCTCCTGAGGACATTGGCCTCACCAACGGGGGCCCGGATCACCCGAACCCCGTGCCTGCGGGCGACGAACTCAACCAGGATGGAAGTGGAATAATTTACCACCACATCCCCCCTGACGAAATTGAGCAGATAATCCACAGAGAGGGCAACTGTCATCTCTTCGCTGAGCATACCGTGGCCTTTCACACCCACAACGACCCTGTCCCCATCGGGATCAGTGGCAAACGCAAGGGCAAACTCATCATTCAGAAAAACCTCGAGATGCCTCAGGTATTCCCTCCTGGGCTCTGGATTCCTCTCGAACTTCCCGGAAGGTTCACAATATACTTTCCTGACCTCTGCACCAAGCCGCTCGAGAACGAGGGGAAGAGCTCTGTACATGGCCCCATTCACACAATCCGCCACCACCCGGACATGACCCCTCTCCACATAACCGGATTCAACGACAGCCTCCACATGCCGCTCCACAGCATCCTCTATCTCCACCCTCTCCCCCCAGGGAACCACCCACCTGTAATCATCGAGATGGGAAAGGAGCCTCTCCAGCTCATCCCTGAAGAGGAACCTCCCTCCCCCTGCAGAGAGCTTGAGGGCATTCCAGTTTTCGGGGTTATGGCTTGCAGTCAGGATTATTCCGCCATCCATATTCATCTTCCTGCTGATGAACTGGGCTGTTGGCGTGGGTGCTATCCCGATGGAATAAACATCCTTGCCAGCCATCCTCAGGGTGGAGGACACGATGTCGTAGAAAAGGGGACCGTGGGGTCTGGTGTCCCTGGCCAGAAGAATCTTCTTCCCATCGATTATGCGGGCAAAAGCGGAGGTGTATCGCATCACGATCAGGGGATTGAAATCATCCGGAACGGTTCCCCTCACACCGGACACAGAGACCTTCAGCATGGGGTAATTTTAATCATCCCATAACAAATGCCTTATTACTGCTGACAGCAAAAAACCTGGAAAGGAGAACATCCATCCCCATCTGGAGAATCCTTCCAGTTCCTTTAAAATTTCAGCACGATTTGAAGTTGAGGTCTATGAGGAAAATCTTCGGAGGGATTCTGCTGAGTGTGGGAGTGGCATTTTCCACATCCATCGAAGCAGGAGGACCGGTACTGGACATATACCCCGGGGCAAGACCAACGGGAATCGGAGGGGCATTTACTGCATTTTACGGGGATGTAATGTCCATTTACTACAATGATGCAGGCCTGGCATTCGTGAACGGCTTTCAGGTTTACTCCCTTCAGCACTCCAACTGGCTTCAGGGGCTCATAGGGGATGCGTATTACGAGTTCGGAGCAGTGGCCATTCCCACATCGAGGGGTGTGGTAGGAATATCCATGACATACCTGACCGTCGGTGAGGTAACCATAACGGACGAAAACAATCAGACCACTTATTCGTTCGTTCCTTATGATGTGGTCATGAAAGCATCCTATGCCAGCAGGATAAACGACAGGCTCAGCTTCGGTGTGGGGGCAAAATTCTATTACAGCTTTCTCGTGCCAGCGGATATACTGAGAAAGGTCTTCGGTGTGGTGGGAGATGGCTCCGCAAAAACTTTCATGATAGACGGAGGACTCCTGTATAGGGAAGGTCCCGTATCCCTCGGTATCTCGCTTCTTCACTTTGGACCCGAATTGCGATATTCGGGCAGCGACCAGCCCAATCCCCTTCCATGGACCATCCGGCTGGGTACGAGGATAGAGAAAACCTTTGGAAATGTGAGCTTTACCCTGGCGGGAGATTTGAGCAAGATCCTGGTGAACATACAGAAGGATCTGGCCGACAGCGGTCTGGCATTCGTATGGAGGGATACCTATAAACACATAGGACTCGAAATAGGATTTGCCAACCTCATATACCTGAGGGGCGGGTACTTCGAGGACCTCCTCGGTTCGAGAGTGGGACCCACTTTCGGACTGGGTGCCAGGTACGGAAACTTCGCATTCGATATCTCCGACGACAGATTTATATACGCATTCACCGACAACAAGACCAACATACCCAACTACAGGTTCCAGTTTACATTCATGAGGAAAATCCAGAAGGCCGAAAGCAAAGCGGACAGCCTGAAGAAGCCCGTCCTTCTGGTAAAGGTCACGGACAGCCTGACCGGAAAGCCCATAAGCGCAGTCGCCAGCCTCAGGAATCCCCGTACGGGAGACATCATAACAGCAGAAGGCAATGGAAACATAGAACTGACAGCCAGTCCCGGCAGATACATACTGCGGGTGGAGAACGATTCATACTATCCTTTTCAGGATACCATCGCATTCGAAAACAGCGGGCAGGTGGTGGAAGTTGCCCTGAAGAAGAAACCCCATGGCAGGCTTACCGTTCTCGTCCTGGACAGCGTGAGGAATAAGCCAGTGTTCGCCAGCATCATGATAGGGAATGTGGAAAAGGATACCAGCCAGATAACCCTCGAACTTCCGGAAGGAACCTATGCTTTAAGGGTCGAGGCACCGGACTACGGCATGTACTACAGGATTATAGAAATCCGGGAGAACATGGATGATACCGTAACAGTCAGGCTGAATCCCATAACCTCCCGGCTGAATGTGGTAATAGACAGACCCGTCCATATAAACATCTTTAGGGGAGAAGAACTGGTTATAAGCGAAAATCTGCGGAGAAATAAATCCTACAGCCTTGGGGCCGGAGCCTTCCGGGTCATAATCGAGTGCGACGGCTGTGAAAACAGAGAAGTGGAAGTGATTTCCAGACCCGGCCACGATATGCTCCTGGAAGTCAGGAACAATAAAATTCAGCTGAAAGAAGGAGGAGAAGGTTCATGAGAAGATATTTACTGGCAGGCCTCATCACTCTGGGCCTGTTCGCATGCAATAAGTCCCACAAAACAGGAGGAGCAGAGCCCGAAGGGCAGGTTATAGCCAGGATCGGGGACATCGTTGTAACCGATAAGGATATAGAGCTCAGCCTTCAGGGATTACCCCCGGGACAGCTGTCCCCCAAGCAAAGGGAAGCAATAAAGCAGGATCTGATAAAGACGGCCCTGTTCTACAAGGCAGCAATGGATGAGAAGATAGACACCAACAGGAACCTGATGAGAAGAATCGAATGGATGAAGCGCTCCATAATTGCTCAGGAATACCTTCGTTCCAAATACGGAAACAGACAGATTACCCCCCAGCAGGTGGACGAATTCATAAAGAAGCGGGGAAACCTCTTTTCCAGAAAAGCATCCTTCATCATGGTTATGTACTTCGACTCCACCCTGAAGGACACCATCAGGGAGCTCCTGCTCGATGGAAGCATCGTAGCCAACAAGTATCTCGACGACATGGCCAAGAAGGG
>Ga0256833_1000499_pt1 | contig 30752 bp, 28 predicted proteins | sample 356284metaG_FD_190535 | JGI IMG/M metagenome (GOLD analysis project Ga0256833, IMG submission 190535) | Hydrothermal vent microbial communities from Mid Atlantic Ridge, Atlantic Ocean - 356-284 | ecosystem: Environmental > Aquatic > Marine > Hydrothermal vents | place: Atlantic Ocean: Mid... | reverse complement strand
AGAATTATGATACAGTTCTTGGACTCAGTAATAGTACAGGTGTTATGGGCTTCTTCAGGTATAAGAAAGAGAAGAGCAATGGAGATAAGTGAAGTATTCGGAATAGATCCTTCGAGTAAAGAAATGTTAATAAATCCGCTTTTTAGGTGGGATCCCTCCACAGATTCATTCATTCAAGAATCAGAGTCAAAAAAATTAGAAAAAATAGCAACTCTTTCTGGAAAAGAAGTTTTTGAGGTAGTAGAAGAGTTGAGGAGAAGAGCTGATTTTCTCAAGTTACTCGACAAAGTCAACCTTAGAGAGTTTAAAGCTTTTGTAGAAGCTGTACAGCAATACTACAGCAATCCAGAAAAAGCTTTTGAAAAATACGGAGGGATAGAATGAGAGCTTTTAAAGCTTTTTTTGCACCAAATTTTTTAATAAAACACTATTCAAGAAAAATTCTAAGCGGGAAATACTATTCGATAAGCAAGTCAATAGAAATGGCGAGATTACCGATAACTCCACAAGAGCTCTTAGCATCCTCTTTTTTTTACGCCCTAATTACGTTTTTATCCATATCGATTGTACAACTGCTGTTTTTTGTGTTACTTAAAGGAAGAGTTTTTAATGCTTCTTCATTAATAGGTTTAAAGTTTTTAGAATTTTTGACCAACGTGGCTATTAGAACGAAGCTAAGCTTCTTAGAGAACGTTGCAATAACACTTTATTCTTTTGGAAATCTAAGAGTAGGTTTTACGATAATTCTTCTTTTTTGTCTGTTTTTTTCCATGTTTTTTGCTGGATTTGTCAGATTTCTTATTCTTTCTTACCCAGACATTGTTTCTTCAAAAAGAAAAGGTGAAATCGACTTGTATTTGCCATACGCAATAAACATGATGCACGGAATGGCAAGTGGAGGCATTTCTGCTTACGAAATTGTAAAAGCAATAGCAGAGGCAAAGTTCATGTTCAAAGAGCTGAGTAGAGAATTCGAAACCATAGTAAATCTCGTCGAATTTTTTGATGAAGACTTAATATCTGCAATGGATTACGTAAAAGAGACGACACCAAGCGAGAAACTTTCAAGTTTATTAGAAGACATAATTTTCGTCTTAAAAGGTGGAGGAAAGTTAAGCACTTATTTTTCAGGAAAATCAAAAGAAGTTTTACAGAGAGAAGAGCTGAGTTATTCGAGCTACCTCGAATTTTTAAGCTTGATGACCGAAACATACTTGTCAGTTTTCATACTCTTTCCCCTTTTTTTACTAATAATATTAGTCGTGATGAAAATAACCGGTGAAAACCTTTTAAAAGCTTACGTTTATGTACTCTACGCAGTACTGCCAATATCAACAGCTATTTTCGTATATCTAATTAAGTCTTCAATGCCTGTAGCTCCAGCGAGTTACGAAAGAATTTACGTTGGAGAAGAAAAAATTAAAGTAAAAATTGGAGATGTCAAATCGGGGTTAAGGTTTAAGAAATTTAAAGGGATTCTTAAGAAATTTATAAGGTTCATGAAATCTCCTTTAGAAAAAGAAATTTATACATTAGATTTAAAAGTCGTTGTCGTATATGTGACTATATTTTCATCAATTGTTATTTATTTAACTTATAAGTTTTTGCAATCGATACTCATTCCAGTTTCGATCTCATCGTTCGCGCTTCCGCTAATAATCATTATCGAAATAAGGAATAAGAAGATAAAAAAAATAGAATCAAAAATCCCCGAAATGTTTAAAGAGTTGGCTCTTTTAAACGAGGCGGGTCTCACAATAATAGAAAGCGTAAAAATCCTAAGCAGACTTGACTTTGGAGAGTTGACGAGAGAATTAAGAGTTATAAAGGGAAAAATGGAGTGGGGAGAGAGCGTAGCAAAAGCCTTTACAACTCTTGAAGAGAGAGTAAAAAGTGATATAGTAGCAAAAATAATTCCAATTTCAGTAAAAGTACTTGAAGTTTCACCGAGTTTTAAAGATGCTTTCAATACAGTTTCCCAGTTCGCAGAAGCAGAAGTTATGTTAAGGGAAAGAATAAGAAGTGGTATGCTACTTTACGTAATAATAATATACATGTCAGTTTTAGTGTTTTTAGTAGTAGTTTACGTTTTAATACATAACATGTTTTCGTCATTTCATGCAAGCTCTCAAGCTCTTGGGATATATATGAATATACCATTTCTCAAAAAAATTTTTTACTACATTTCTTTGCTTGTCAGTTTCTTTTCTGGAATTATAGCAGGAGTTATAAGCAGTGGAAAAGTGTCAAGTGGTTTCAAACACTCCTATGTTTTCCTAATGTTAACTTACATAATGTTCAACTACTTGCTTTAGACAAAAATCTTTAAAACTCCCACTCAGAAATTACGTGGGTGTTCCCCATGCACGCAGACATACCAGCGAAAGAAGTAATGACGAGAGAAGTTTGCACCGCATCGCCAGAAGAAAGCTTACATTCTGCAGCTAAGAAGATGATAGAGTTTGGAGTAGGAAGCATAGTCGTTGTTGAAAGAGGCGAGCCAAAAGGAATAGTAACTGAAAGAGATATTTTACACAAAGTAGTTGCTGAAAACAAACTGCCTTCAGAAGTAAAGCTGAAAGACATTATGAGTAGTCCAGTAATAACAATTGTACCAAAAACTTCTGTAAGAGAGGCTGCAAAGATCATGCTAAAAAAAGGTGTTAGAAGGCTGCCAGTAATAGAGAACGGCAGACTTATTGGTATAGTAACGGATACAGACATACTCACCATTAGTATGGATATTGGAGAGCTCTTAGGCTTGATAAAAGAGAGGAGCGTTGAAATATTTGTAGAGGAATTGAGTGGAAAGTGCGAGAGGTGTGGAAAGTTATCTGATAGGCTTATAGAAGTAAACGGTATGAAACTCTGCGAAGATTGTGCTGAGAGTTTTGAGGAGTGATAAGATGAAATCAAAAAAACCGGGAAGTATAATGGAAATCGCAACGACTGACGTTGTAACGCTTCCTCCAACAACTACTATTATGGCTGCTGCAAAAACGATGAAAACTTATAGATTTAGGAGGTTGCCAATAGCTGATCCGGGTACGAGGAGGATTGAGGGAATAATTACTGCAACGGACTTGGTAAACTTTTTCGGTGGAGGGGAAAAACACGGTATAATAAATGGAAAGTACTCAGGAAACTACCTCGCCGCCGTAAATGAAGATGTAAAATCGATAATGGAGAGAGACGTGTTTACTCTCGAATATACAGAAGATATTGAAGACGGTTTAAATCTAATGTTAAAAAAGGGAATAGGTGGCTTTCCTATTGTTGACGAGGAGGGTAGGGTTACTGGAATAGTTACTGAAAGAGATTACCTGTCGTATTTAGCAAAAAAGTGCAAATTGGAAGGTAATGTTTCTGAATACATGACAAAAGGTGTAATTACTATAAATTCGGATACCAAAATAAAAGATGCTATGAAGCTAATGATTTCAAGGAAGATAAGGAGGTTACCAGTAATAGATGAGGGATTGTTAATAGGGTGGATAAATACGCCAATGATAGTTAGATATTTTAGCGGAGAAGTTTTTAAGTCTTTAATTACTGGAAACATCGAAGAAGCATTAAACCAGCCAGCTTCAGTAATTCTATCTTCAGATAGTTCTGGCTATGTAGCACCACTTACAGTTACACCCGAAACTACTATGTCTGAAGTTGCGAGGAGGATGCTCGACATGAAAGTTGGCTGTGCATTGGTTGTTAGAGATAACAAATTGGAGGGTATAATAACCGAAAGGGATATGGTCAGATTTCTGTACAAGTGCGAGGTAAAATGAAGTTTGTAGCAGAAGCTTTATCTCTGTCAGAACCTGCAGCAATTAGACTTTACAGAAAGAGTATTTTAAAGCCCGCTTTTATACCGCATCCATTTTTTTCTGACATCGAAGAAGCATATTCGCTCGAAAAGAAGTTTGGAAAGTTTGAAGAAGGGACGTTAATAGCACTCGCTGGAAAAACGTACGTTGCTAGGGGATTTCCGAAGATAAAAAGGACTCTAATGCTGAAAGAATGTGTTAATAGACACTTCAAAGGATGCGATGTAGCTGTAGAAGAGAAGATAAACGGATATAACATTAGAATACTCAAAATTGGAAATAATTTATACGCGATAACGAGAAGGGGTTACATTTGCCCATACACAACTGAAAAAGCAAGAGAAAAGATTAACGAAGAATTTTTCAAAGATTATCCAGAATTTATGCTTTGCTGCGAAGCGGCTGGAATGGAATCACCTCACGTTCCCAAAGAGATTTATGGAAAGGGTTTGGAATTTTTCTTGTTCGACATTAGAAATTCGAAGACGAACGAGGCTATGAAAGTTGAGGAAAAACTCAAAATAGCAGAGGAGTATGGATTCAAGATTGCAAGAGTTTTTGGTATATGGAGTGGTAAAGAACTTGTAGATGAATCGTTTGAAATCGTAAAGAAATTGGATAGAGAAGGTAGAGAAGGAATAGTACTTAAAGATGTAGATATGAAAAAGAAGGCTGTAAAGTACACTACGAGTTACTGCAATTGTTCCGACCTTGAATACGGATTCAGATACTTCAGCGAGCTCGGTAGAGATTTTGTTTTGACGAGGGCTGTAAGAGAAGGTTTCCAAAGCTACGAGATAGATGACGTAGAGGAAAGAAGGAAAAGGTACGAAAGAGTAGGCAAAGCAATAGTTGACGGACTGATAAAAAGCATAGAAGAAGTGAAAAAGACTGGAAAATTAAAAGAGAGAACTAAACTAAGGTTTAAGAGTAAAGAAGTTATGGAGCTATTTATTCAACACATGAAAAGACTTGCAAGAGTTAATTTCGAGTACGGGGGGTTTGAAAATGGATACATTCTGTACATGGAAAAGTACATGCCAAGCACTTCGGACAAAATAAAAAACTTGTTAGATGGTGGTTTCTGGTAAGCTTAGCTTAGTAAATTACCAACGCAGATCCCATTTATCCGATGGGTCGTTTTTCAGATATTTCTCCACTAACTTGTTTTCAATATCAACTCCAAACAAGTTAGCTATGCTAAAAACTACAAATGCAACATCAGCCAGTTCTTCTTCGATTTCTTCTTTATTACCCTTTCTAACGACTTCGGCAAGCTCCCCAACCTCTTCCATTAAAACTGCGAGGAGAAAAAGTTCTCCAGACTTTTTATCCTTTTCAACGTACTTCTCAGCTATCTTTTCCAATAGTAATTTGAGTTCCATAACTCTATTCAAGCGGAATGTTTTAAATACGAAGCGGTACTAAAAAGCCCAATGGAATCTGAACTCGAAGTTTACGATCACGAGTACGTAGTAGTCGGATGTGGAGCGGTAGGTTTTGCTGTTGTAAAAGAGTTGGTTAGGAGGAACAAAAGAGTTCTTGCAGTTGATATATCAGAGGAAAGAGTAGAAGTTTTGAGAGATGAACACTACGATGCGATAGTTGGAAATGCTGAAGATCCTGAGCTTTACAAAAAGTTCGATTACTCGAAAACGTCGGCAATACTGCTTTTAGTTCCAGACGTAGAAGTTAATAAAAAAGCAGTTCAAGTTGTAAGGGCTGTAAGTAAGGAAGTTTTCATAATTACAAGAGCTAAAAATCACAAACAAAAAGAAGAGTTAGAATCTCTTGGAGCTGATTTCGTAGTATATCCATCAGAGGCTTTGAAGAATTCCGTCATAACAGCTCTAAGCAAAATGGAATCCTTCAGAAAGCTCAAAAAACTTAGAAAAGTAATAGAAGGAGTTGGAGAAGGAAAACTCGGTATTTTTACTCACGACAATCCAGATCCAGACGCTATATCCTCAGCTATGGCTTTGAAGGAGATAGCTAAGAAGTTTGGGGTAGAAGCAGATATACTTTACTACGGAGAGATATTCCATCAAGAAAACAAGGCAATGGTAAACCTACTTCAAGTCCCCATGATTAGGGCTGAGGAGGTTAATCTCGAAGATTATAGAAAGTTTGCAATAGTTGATTGTTCAAAGCCGGGAGTTAACAACTCAATTCCGAGCAACGTTAAAATAAACATAGTAATAGACCACCACCAAGTAGAAGAAGTAGAAGCTGAATACGTTGACTTGAGAACTGATGTAGGTGCAACAGCTACAATTCTAACGGAATACCTAAAAGAGCTCAAGATAATCCCAAGTAGAACTCTTGCAACCGCTCTATTTTTTGGAATAAGAACTGAAACGGATGATTTTAAGAAGAACGCAAAAACTGCAGATTTCATAGCTTCTGCGTATCTCTACCCTTTTGTTGACCACGAGCTTATTGAAAAAATGGAAGGGCCGGCTATATCAACAGAAACCTTAGACGTCTTAGGAGCTGCAATAAAGAACAGACAAGTTTACTCGAGCTTTCTAATAAGTTTTGCGGGGTTTATAAATGATAGAGATGCGTTACCCCAAGCAGCGGACTTCCTCCTCAGATTGGAAGGAATATCCACAGTTTTAGTTTTCGGAGTCGTAAAGGATACTGTTTACCTATCAGCCAGAAACAAAGACGTAAGAATAAACATAGGAGAAGTCTTAAAGAGAGCTTTTGGGGACGTTGGTAGTGCAGGCGGGCACGCACACGCAGCGGGAGGCCAGATACCACTTGGGATATTTGGAAGCGTTAAAGATAAAGAAGCTCTCGGAAGGCTTGTAACGGAAGCTATAAAAAGGAGGTTTCTCTCGGCAGTAGGAATAGAATTAGATGAAGAATAAAATTAAAAAAATTATTCTTCTTTAACAGCCTCCAATAGTTTGTTTTCCTCTTCTTTTACGAACTTTTCGACGATTTCTATGGTATCTATGTTTAGCAGCTTGAAAGCCTTACTTACTGCGTCGTACTTACCTATTACGAATATCTGGTTCAATGATGCTCCTTTCGGAATCAAAACTCTTGCTGTAGTATCAGACACCTCCACTTCCACGTCCAAGCCCGTGTACATAACGAAAAGTGCCTTTATTTTTTCTTCTAATTTTTCTACTTTTTCTTTTATTTCTATGTCGAAGATTATTGTTTTACCCGCAAGCGGATGATTAAAGTCCACGATTACTCTCCTTCCTATAATTCTTTCCACAGTTCCCACTCTGTTGCCGAGCCTTACTCTCTGACCGGGTTTTGGCCTTTCTGGAAACTTTCTGATGCTAACTATTTCTCTCTTCTTCGGATCGTATTCGCCAAAGGCTTTCTCAGGCGGAACTACAATTTCTCCCTTAAACCCTACTTCCTTACCAACGAGCTGTTCGTCAAGTCCTTTTACTACGTTTCCTTCTCCTACGACGATAACGATATCCCCATACCTTCCGTTTTCGTCGTATATTCCGTATTCTTTTGCCACTTTTTCGTCTGTCGTGTCTATTACTGTTCCATCTTCAAGTTTTGCCGTATAACTAATTTTGATGAAGTCACCCTGCTTTATCTCCGTCAAGATTATCCCTCCCTGAGGTGTTCGCTGTACAGTTGTATAAAAACGTTCGTGATACCAAACTTTATTAAGTCAAAAGACGAACTTGAAATATGGCGTCTGAACCAGCAGATGATGAGCTCCTCGAAAAAATTGCAAGCCAAATTAGAGCAAACTACAGAAAGTCCTTAGGCAAGGAATACTTAAGAAAAAACTGGGATGAAGAGATAAGAAAAATATTTAAGAAAAAGTGATTTTCTTGTATAAATTTCCCTTTGCGGAATATATAGACAGTCCGGACAGCTCTCCCGAAAACAAGTGTAAAAGACCAAACTTTTCTGGATCTATTGGGCATTCTCTTTCAAGAAAGTAACCTCCCGGAACTATTCTTGAGATAGCTACTGAAAGATTTCGTTCCTCGCAAAGATAACCTGCCATGGGTTCTTTTGGTAAAGGAACTTTTATGAAGTAAACGCCTATTTCATCCGGTAAGCATTTAGTTGCATCGGCACACCAGTATTCAAGAGTTATTTTTTCACCCAACATTTGAATTTTAAATCTCCAAGCAGGAAATACGTAACTGAGCTTTTCAAGCTTAAACTCAGACACGTTTCTCAATTTCCTCTTTATCCCTTCCAAGTTTACCTCAGGTGTGTGGGTATCTATGAAGATCAATTTACTTCCGAGCAGTATTCCATGTTCAACGTCATCACTCGAACCGGCGTAAACTGTAGGGTAATATATTACCGACTCTACTTCTTTACAAACCTTTTTCAAAAACTCTCTTTCCCCCTTACTAAACTCGAATAAATCAACTCTCTCTGCGAGCATCGTATCCCGCCATGGCAGATATTAGACCACCAAGAATAATTAATATAGAACCTATCCAGACGAAAGATACAAGTGGGACTATGTAAAACTCAAAAGAAGCTATTCCCGTTTCCGTAACTCCTCCCATAGCGATGTACAAGTCGTATAGTGGTAAGGAGATTATGTCAACCGAAGCTACTATCCTATCGTTTCTCATTAAGTTGTAAATTACGAGTTTTGGATGCATTACCCCCACTAACTTACCGTCTTTGTAAACACTTACGTAAGCGATAACTGAAAACTTACCGTTTCCATTGACTTCGTTGAATCCGTTGAGCTTTAAAATGTAATCACCAACTTTAACACTCTGTCCAACGCCCATGTTTATATGGGTGTAACTCGACTCGTACATCCAAGAACCCATAACGCCTATGAAGAGAAGGATTAAGCCGAGGTGTGCAGCTATCGCTCCAACCCTTCTGAGATTTACCCTCTTAGCGTAGCCCTGAACTAATCCAGCTAAGGAGAACACGAATATACCAACTCCAAGAGATGCGAGTAAAAGATGAGTTAAGGCATAGCAAATTATTCCGAAAGCAATTCCGGCAATTGCAGATTTAATAACACCTCTGTAAACTTCTCTGTCTTTTCTATAAGCCATAACGCATACTCCAAGCAAGATAACAAGGATAGTACCAAGAGGTATTTCTATGTGCCTGTAAAACATCCTTGTTACGGAAGCTCTTATTAAAAGGGGCGTGAGTGTGCCAACTAAAATCGTTACAGTTGAGAGAGAGAAGATTAAAATGCTGACTTGTATCAGCCTATCCCTTAAGTTTAGCTCAACTTCTCCAAAAACGTCTCTTCTCCTCAACGCTACTACAAGTGCAAATAAAGTAGAAAGAGCTATTAAAAGCAGATAAGCGTAAGCTTCCTTATTTCTGGCAAAAGCGTGAACTGAACTAATTATACCGCTCCTCGTTATGAAAGTAGCGAGTATTACTAAGTCAAAAGTTACTACAGCTAAGGCGTAGTTAACAGCTTTCATACCTCTCTTCTTCTCCTCAACTAAAATTCCATGTATTAGAGCTGAAGCTGTTAACCATGGCAGTAGAGAGGAATTTTCTACTGGATCCCATCCCCAGTAACCACCCCATCCAAGTGTTTTGTACGCCCACCAAGCCCCAAGTAATATGCCAAGCCCAAGAAAAGTCCAAGCTATTAGGAGGTAGTTTTTCGTTCTCGGTATCCATTCCTCTCTGTAATAAGTAGCGGCAACTGCGAAAGCGAATGGAACTGTCATTCCAGCGTAACCTAAGAATATTGCTGGAGGGTGGAGGGCCATTTCAGGCGTTCTTAATAAAGGATTTAATCCCCAACCCTCAGGGGGTGTAAAGTTTAATCTAACGAATGGATTAGAAGAGGTAAGCAGTAGAAAGTTGAAAAATAAAGCAACTATGCACATTAAAGTGTTCGCAAAAGCTGAAACTCTGTCCCCCTTCTTCGTTGACAGAAGTATGAATACAGATAGGTATAAAAGCCAAAGTAATAAGGAACCTTCTCTCCCCGCCCAAACTGCACTTATAGTGTATATCAAAGGTAAGTGCGTATCAGAGTAAAAAAACACATATTTGACGTTGAAATCTCTCGCCAAAAAGTAGTAGAGGAGAACTAAAAAAGAGAGAAGCGAAAAGCAAAAAGCAAGTAAGTTTGCTTTTTTTACATAACCCCATTCTACACTACCTTTAACGTAGAGGTAGGACATAATAGCTGAAGAGGAAAAACTGAGAGTTGAAAGTATTAGAAATAAATACCCCGGATCCATCTTCATCCCTTAACTACTTTTTTAGTTGAGTAGTTTTCTTCCATAACTTTATACTTGCTTGGGCATTTCAGCAAAACTTCTCTCGCGTGAAATATTCCGCCGTAGTAACTCCCAACTACGACGGCTGGTATTCCTTCTTGGTAGTGGGAGAGTATGCCGTGATAAATAACCCTCATTTGAGTCCTTCCATCCGAAAGGTTAAACATCAAAGTGTTATTTGGTAAAATTTTCGTACTTCTTGGTACTATAGTTCCGTTCACCTGAACGTTGTTAACTCTACCCTTAGAAACGACGTAACTCACAGTTACGTATGGACAAAGCTCGCTCTTGAAAGATGTTGCCAGAACTATTCCAAAAACTATAACTGCAACACCAACGATAATACTAACCTTTTTCATCTCTTGAGAGGTTTTCGAGAGGATATTTAAGTGTTTTTACCGATTTACGAACTTTTGAAACATTTTTCGTCATCACAGTTAGTATTGTGATAGTAATTACAATTATAAAGAAAAGGAATATTTAGTTTTGCAAGAAATAACGTAACAATGAAGAACGTTCTTACCGCAATCATTTTTGTTCTTACCTACGGGATAATCGATTCGATATTTACAATTTTAAATTTAAATAGAGAAGTAAATCCAGTTGTTTTGTTAGCCGTGAATAGCTACGGTATTGCTGGGCTTATAACACTCAAATTAATAGGCATTTTTTCGATACTAATTACGTTTGCAATCTTAAAATCCTTGAACTACAGTAAAACTGGATTTGCCATGTTATTGCTATCGGCAGTATCAGGTATTGCTGTTTGTCTAAGCAACTTTTTAAGCTTCAGCTACTATGCTTTCACGATTTTCGTTTCAATTTCTTTCTCACTTCTGCCATTCATCGCAGTCTTCGAACACAAAGCAAAAGTAGTTTGAGGAGTAACAGCGGGAGGATGAGGAAAGATCACTTTGAAGTTACTCACAGAGATGTCATGGGGAGGGTTGGCAAGTTACACACGCCTCACGGAACGGTTCAAACACCAGCTCTGATGCCAGTTATAAATCCCAACATAGACTTTATAGAACCAAAAGAAATGAAAAAATACGGAGCTGAAATAGTAATAACGAATTCCTATATAATTTATAGAAGTGAAGAACTCAGAGAAAAAGCTTTAAAAAAGGGATTGCATGGTTTACTTGGAGTGGATTTTCCGGTTATGACCGACAGCGGGAGTTATCAGCTCATGGTTTACGGAGATGTAGAAGTTAAAAATTCTGAAATACTGAATTTTCAGAAAGAAATAGGAAGCGACATTGCCGTACCTTTGGATATACCAACACCACCTGATGCAGACGTTGAACTAATTTTAGAAGACATGAAATTAACTCTCGAAAGAGAAAGAGAAGCTGCGGAAATATTTGAAAGTTCAAACAGTTTGATATCATTTCCAATACAAGGCTCAAACAACGCAGAAATGAGGAGAAAGTTTGCGGTAGAAGCGAGGAAAATCGCTGAAAGTTACAATGTAAAGCCCCTTTTTCCGATAGGGGCTGTAGTTCCTTTACTCGATACATACAGATTCTCAGATGTCGTTATCTCGATACTCGAAGTTAAGTCCGCTTTACCCCCATCGATGCCCGTTCACCTTTTTGGAGCAGGTCATCCAATGATGTTTTCCCTCGCAGCAGCTCTGGGTTGCGACCTCTTCGATTCCGCTGCTTATGCACTATACGCAAAAGACGACAGGTATATGACTGTTAGAGGGACGGAAAAGCTCTCAGAAATCAACGAATTTCCATGTTGCTGTCCAGTTTGCTCAGAGTACACACCAAAAGAGTTGAGGAAAATGGAGAAAAAAGAGAGGTCAAAGTTACTGGCAAAACACAACCTATACGTGAGTTTTCAAGAAATAAAAACAGTAAGACAGGCTATTAGGAATAAAACGCTTTTCGAGCTCGTGGAAAATAGGATTAGGGCGCATCCATATCTCTTAGAAGCGTGGAGGAAACTCAGAAGATATAAAGAACTTTTAGAAAAATATGATCCATCAATAAAAAGTAGATTTTTCTATACAGGAGTTGAGAGTTTGCTAAGACCGGCAATTTCGAGGCATGTGGAGAGAGTTATGAAAATAACTCCAGAAAAAGAGACGGTTTTAGTAACGAACTTTTCATCTGGTTTAAAAGGTGACTTATATCTTAGACCGTGTTTCGGTGTCGTTTTCCCCGAATTAGTAGAGAGCTACCCTGCAGGACATGCAGAAATGCCATCCGACGAAGAGATAGATTTAAATGCCATTGAAATAGCCGTAAACTCCTTCATAGAATACGCAAAGAGAAACAAGAGAACGAAGTTCGTTGTTAAAGTGGAAGGAAGGTGGATAGACGTTTTTAGAACTAAAAATCTGCCAGAAAACGTAGTGATTAAAGGTGAGAGTTTTGAGGTTTAATGTGGAGTTGAGAGACGGTTATTCGAAAGTTGGAGTTTTAGAGTTCGAAGGAAAAAGGTACAAAACTCCAGCGATAATACCGATCGAAAAGTTAAAAAGCTTGGACAGTGGGGTTTCCCTCAAACTCAAAACGATTGACCCCGAAAGGTTTAAAATTTTGAGAAAAGAAAGAGAGCTTTTTGTCTTCAACGTACCTCCAACATCTCCAGAGGAATTTGTAAAACTACTGTTGGATTCCTTTAAATTGAACAGAGTAGTATATGCCCCAGCCATAGCGACAGCTTACAACATACCAATACTGGCATACCTTGGAATAGACGTTTTCGACACAGCCTTAGCTGACATTTTAGCTGAAACCGGGGTTTTCATGACAGATAGTGGAGAGATCTTAGCTGAAAGTTTAAAGGAGAACTTCTGTTGTTGCAAAGTGTGCAGTAGAGAAGGAGAGAGAGTTCTGTCCAACAAAAAGTTGCTAAGAGAGCATAACCTGTGCATCATGGAAAGCAGAGTAAAGTTAACGAGGGATTTGATAAGGAGAGGAGAGCTTAGAAATTTCGTTGAAAGCGAAGTTAAGCACAGTCCTTTTTACACGGCAGTTCTGAGACTTTTCGATTCTCATTGCAGAAACTACTTTCCGAGGTTTAGGAAAAGCAAAGCAATTTTCTGCTCTCAGGAGTCGTTTTCCAGACCAGAAGTCATTTATTTCCTCAAAAGAGTAAGTGAGGTTTACACTCGAAAAACTGATGGCGTTTTAGTACTTCCATGTTCTGCAAAAAAGCCTTATTTGCTCTCTAAAACGCATTCAACGATACAAAACGCATTAAAAGAAGTTAAGGTAAGAGTTAACGAAATCATTGTCTCATCCCCCCTCGTAACTCCGAGAGAGTTCGAACTGTGTTATCCAGCGTGCAATTACGATGTTGCGGTTACGGGCTCTTGGGGCAGAGATGAAGTAGAATTCGTATCCGACTGGCTTGCAAAACTGTTAGACGGATTTGAGATTGCAGGAGGATACGTGTCTGGTGGTTATAGAAAAGTTTTAGAGAAGGCATGCGAAAAAGCCGGAACCGAATGTAAAATAATCGAAGACTTAAAAGGAGTAAAAGAGTTCGTTGAAGAGTATGGGAAAAAAATCGACCTATACAAAGACATGTTTAGAATGGTTTCAACCTACCAGTTCGGAAAAGACATCGTTGAGTTCTTAGAGGGCAGAAAAGAAAAAGTGAAAATTAAAGGAAAATATCCAGAAATAGAACTAATTACATCTAAGAGGGTCGCGAGATTTGACAGAAAAGGGATGATAGATGTTTACACTCCAGAGTTTTTAAAAGATAGTGATTACGCTGTAAAAATAGAGGATTTCAAGCCGAGAGGTACTATTTTTGCTGCTGGTATAATTAAAGCTGAAGAAGCTATAAAACCGGGAGATGTTGTAGGATTTTTTGGAGATAGATGGATGGGTGTTGGAGTAGCGAGAATAACTGGCTGGGAAATGGAAAACCTCGAGGAAGGTTATGCAATAGACGTTAAGAGAGTGCAAGAAAAATTTAAACTCTAAATTTAAGTAAAGTTAATAAAAAATTTTAAATTTTTTCACGCTTTTTAAGTCAATCTTTAATTACAATTACGGTAATGATTCTACAGAAACCAAACATTTAAAATACTCTTCCAATGAAATATAATAATACCTCGGAGATGATAACCATGCCCGAATCTAAGGCAGTATCACCAGTTGTAGGAATGGTTCTGATTTTAGCTATAATAGCCGGATTAATGAGCATAATCCAAACTAAGTACGTTCCACAATGGGATTACCAAAAAGAGGCTCAAACTTTTAGAACGCTTTTATCAGAAATGAATAGCATCCCATCTATACTAACTCAAAAATCTACTTCTACTTCCATCCAAATACATGCTGGAGTTGAATACCCTCAGTATCCTTTCCTCATTAATCCTTCTGCAAGTTACGGTATTTTAAAAACTGTTCCCGAAAAAGTAAAAGTGAGTTATAAGGTATATGGTAGTTCAATAAAAGAAGAGTTTAATTCATCTGCGATTGTAGTGTCTCCTCTCTACCTATACATGAATCCCGTAAATATAACTTACGAGCATGGAGCAGTAATAGAGTATGGAAAAAATTATAGAAGGCCTATAATGCTAAGTCAGGTAGCTTTCTCCAAAAACGAAATAAATATACCTATAATCACATCCAAAAATACTTCCTATGCAGCAGAAAGTGTTACACTTCACTTTTACATGATTAGCAGTGGAAAGGAAAAGAAAGTTTATAACTTAAGCTTAAGCTTTGAAACTCTTTACCCAGAATTGTGGAAAACAACTCTTGAAAAAATATATGGAAAAGATGCAACTGTAAAAGTTTCTGGAAATTATATAACTATATCGTTTAATAGAAGCTTATATCTTGCTATTCCAGCATGGAGTTTAAGCACACAACCTACATCGATAAGCAATACTTCAAGTCACTCAGTTTCAGCCATATTGGTAACTCCACAACACATATACCTTAATCCCGGAGAAGTAGATTCAGTCTCAATGCAAATTTTAGATAAATACGGAAATCCTATGAAAAATGCTACAGTCGAAGTGAAAGTTGAAAATGACTCAGTATGTAAGATTTTAGCAAACAACACTGTAACAGACAAAATTAACTTAACTACAGACTTCAATGGAATATGCAGGGTTTATCTAAAAGGATTCTTACCCGGATCAACGAAAGTTATCGCAAAAACAGACATTCCTTCATCCCCATCCGGTAGTAATGAAACTGTATTCAATGTTACTGTAACAAACAAGGAGACTGGTAGCAGTTATGAACTGAAAGTTATACATGCTAACAGTACAGAGATAGGATCCTATATAAAATACTATAGTAAAGGATGCTGCTGCAAACATAAATGTTCGAGTTATTACCCAGTTTACTTATATGATATACTAGTTAAAGCAACAAAGAATGGCAAAAGTGTAAAGAATGTACCAGTAAACTTCTACTTAATAGACTCAGAAGATAACATTGTTTACATGGGAATTGCTTTCACAAACACAAGCGGATACGCACACTTAATGCTGACCGCTGGAATATTGAGTGAAAGTGCATCAAGTTCTGAATACGCTACACCACAGGTCCTAATAAATACAAAACCTGTAAAAGTAATTATAGAAGCGGGGAGTTCAGAAAAAGTTGCGACCATAAATTATGTATGATGTAAAAAATAAAATTTTTAAATATTTTTATTTACTCCTTTTTTGTTTGGTGCAGGCACAAACTCTACACCCTGTCTCTGCATCATTGGTTGTGGATAGAGATCCATTAACCTGTAAACTTCTTCTGGCACATCAGTAGATACTTGTAAACCCAGCTCTCTTGCAACTTCTACTGTAATAGGATAGTCGTGAGTCCACCTGCCTTCAGTCATTATTTTAGCAACTTCCTTAGCTTTCTCCTCACTCATCTTATCTTTTAACAATTCGAAAACGAATTCTCTAACTTGATTTATCGCTTTTTCAGCCACGTCAGCCAGTATTAAAGTTTCGTCGTCAACGTCTTTTGGTTCTTTCTGCTTAACAGCTTTAATAATTGACGGTGCTGGATAGTTCATTAGCTGTGGATCTACTGGACCAAGCACGGCATTTGGATCCATAACTATTTCATCGGCAGCAAGAGCTATTAGAGTTCCACCGCTCATCGCGTAGTGAGGAACTATAACAGTCGTTTTCGCTTTGTGTGATTTTATAGCTCTTGCAATTTGGCTCGCTGCTAAGACCAAACCACCGGGCGTGTGAAGAATTAAGTCTATTGGTTGATGAGGTGGAGTGTTTCTTATAGCTCTAAGAACTTGCTCGCTGTCTTCTATACTTATAAACCTGTAAAAAGGAATGCCAAACAAGCCTATACTCTCCTGCCTGTGTATCATCGTTATTACGTTGCTTCCTCTCTTTTTACCGAGTTTCATCATAACACTCTTTCTTGCAAGTTCAAGCTGTCTATATCTAAGCTGTGGAGCTAATATTAACCAAACTAAAAAAATCCACCAGAGAGCACTCATAAATCCCGACATAAAGTCCGATGCCATCTCGGAATTGTACTTTTGAAAATATTTAGCAGTTGCTTAAACCCGATATTAGTATAACCATTTTTAAGTATAATTTTTTAGTATAATCGCTCCACGACGAAACTTTTAAATACCAAAATTTACTAACGTTTAGTTAGTAAAGAAGTAGTAAAAATTAAAAAAGGAGGTGGTTTTATGATGCCTGACCCGTTTGAGGAGCTTAAGAGAATTCAGAGCAGAATAAACAGACTTTTCGAGGAGTTCGGAGGTTTTGGATTTGAAATGCCTGCAGACGTTATAGACGAAGGAGACAGAATAAAAGTAGTCTTAGACTTACCGGGATTTAGAAAGGAGGACGTTGAGATATACGTCGAAGGTAACGACTTAGTTATCAGAGCTACGAGAAAAGAAGAAGTTGACGAAAAGAAAGGCAATTACATAAGAAAGGAGAGGAGGTACGGAGAAGTCTATAGGAGAATACCATTACCGGAAGGACTGGAGATAGAGAAAGCAAAAGCGAGCTACAACAATGGAGTACTCGAAATAGTTATACCGAGAAGCGAGAAAGCGAGAAAGAAGATTGAGTTAAGTTGATTTTTAATCGTAAAATTTTAATTGCTATTGATTAAATTTTGCAACCATGAGAACATCAATTGGACTTCCAGAAAACGTTGAGGCTGCTCTAACTTATATTTTAGGGATCGTTACGGGAATAATTTTTTTAATATTAGAAAAAGAAAGTGAGTTCGTTAGATTTCATGCAATGCAGTCTGTGGTAGCGTTTGGAAGTTTAATCGTACTAAAAATAGCTCTTGGAATTTTCTTAGTGCCTCTCGCTCTACTTATACCTCCAGTCATTTTCTTAATCGCTTTATTTAGAAGTCTAATAGGTCTTGTAGCACTTCTAATTTGGATTTTGTGCATGTACAAAGCGTACATGGGTGAGTTGTATAAGCTACCCATTGTCGGAGAGATAGCTGAAAATTTACTCCGTTAGCTCCTCGTGGTATTCTTGCAAGGATTTAACAGAGAGTTTCCCTCTTTTTATTGCTTCTATTCCCGTAACCGCAGCTTTAGCTCCACTAACTGTCGTTATGTACGGAATACCGTAGTCAACTGCAGCTCTTCTTATCATGTATCCTTCAGTTTTTCCACCTTTACCACTCGGAGTGTTGATAATTAAGTCAATTTGTCTGTTTATTATGGCATCCAAAACGTTTGGTCTGCCCTGACTTATCTTTTTTATAACTTCAGCCTCTATGCCATGTTCTTTTAAGAATTTAGCAGTACCATTAGTTGCTAAAATTTTGAAACCCAGCTCCTTTAACTTTTTGGCAACTTCTACTATTTTTTCCCTATCCGATTTTTTCACGCTTATAAAAACAGTCCCTTTTTCAGGCAACTTCATTCCAGCTGCTAATTGGGCTTTGTAATAAGCTAAACCAAAGTCGTAGTCTATACCCATAACTTCTCCGGTTGACTTCATTTCCGGGCCAAGAGTGGGATCGACTCCAGGAAGTTTTATGAATGGGAAAACTGCTTCTTTAACTGCTATGTGATTCAGCTTTAATCTCTCTTTAATGCCGAGTTCCCTGAGTTTTTTACCACACATAAGCTTTGCTGCTATTTTGGCGAGAGGTATTCCAGTAGCTTTACTTACAAAAGGTACAGTCCTACTCGCTCTTGGATTGGCTTCGAGAACGTAAACGACGTCATCCTTAACTGCATATTGAATGTTTATAAGACCGACGACTTTTAGTTCGAGAGCCATTTTTTTAGTATAATCTATTATTTTTTCTATAACTTCACTACTTAAAGTTTGCGGTGGTAAAACGCATGCAGAGTCGCCGCTGTGAACTCCTGCTTCTTCTATATGTTCCATTATACCTCCAATAATTACGTCTTCTCCATCGCATAGAGCGTCAACTTCAACTTCAATTGCGTCCTCCAAAAACCTATCTATCAAAACCGGCTTCTCAGGACTAACTTCTATTGCTTCTTCCATATATCTTATAAGTGAAGTTTCATCGTAAACTATTTCCATTGCTCTTCCGCCTAAAACATAACTTGGCCTAACTAAAACAGGATATCCAATTTTTCTCGCTATATCTAATGCCTCTTCAACGCTAAAAGCAATCCCGTTTTCTGGCTGAGGTATGTTCAGTTTCCTGCACAATTCGCTGAACCTCTCCCTATCTTCAGCGATGTCTATGGAGTCAACGGAAGTACCCAGTATGTTAGCACCACTTTCTTCAAGTTTTCTCGCAATGTTGAGTGGTGTTTGTCCACCAAACTGGACTATTACTCCTTCAGGCATTTCATTTTCGTATATGTTCATAACGTCCTCCCTCGTTATCGGTTCGAAGTAAAGCCTATCAGAAGTGTCATAGTCCGTTGAAACTGTTTCTGGATTGTTGTTTACCATTATGGTCTCAAATCCCTCCTCCTTAAGGCTGAAAACAGCATGACAGCAGCAGTAGTCAAACTCAATACCCTGCCCTATTCTATTAGGGCCTCCTCCAAGAATCATTACTTTCTTTCTCTCACTTCTTATAGCCTCGTTTTCTTCTTCGTATGTAGAATAGTAGTATGGAGTTTTTGCTTCAAACTCTGCGGCACAAGTATCTACCATTTTGAAAACAGCTTTTACTCCAAATTTCTTTCTTAAAGCTCTAAATTCCGATTCCCTAACTCCAAATATTTTTGCAAGTTGAACGTCGGAAAAACCAAGTTTTTTAGCTTTAATGATAGCGTTTTTAATCTCGTTTAAATTCGATTTTCCTGCCAACTTTCTTAAATAGCGTTCAAACTCAACTATATTTTTAATTTTTTCGATAAACCATCTATCGATATAAGTTAATTCGTGTATTTCCTCAACACTCATTCCAAGCTCAAGTGCTTTTCTTATGTAAAGAATTCTATCAGCATTTGGATACCTCAGGTTTTTCCTTACTTCATCTAAGCCAGCTTTTTCTACGTTTTTCTTAAGTTCAAGCCCGTACAACCCAGTTTCAAGACTTCTAAGAGCTTTTTGTAAAGCCTCTTCAAAAGTCCTGCCTATTGCCATTACTTCTCCAACACTTTTCATCTGGGAACCGAGAGTTGAATCTGCCGTTGGAAACTTATCAAAAGCAAAGCGAGGTATTTTGACGACTACATAGTCTATCGTCGGTTCAAAACTTGCAGGCGTTTCCTTGGTTATGTCGTTGGGTATCTCATCTAAGGTGTATCCAACTGCAAGTTTTGCTGCTATTTTCGCAATAGGAAATCCAGTAGCCTTAGAGGCTAAAGCAGATGACCTACTGACTCTTGGGTTCATCTCTATTGCTACAACCCTACCGTTTTCAGGATGCACTGCAAATTGTATATTGCTCCCGCCTGTTTCAACTCCAATCTCTCTTATTATCGCTATTGCGTAATCTCTCAAAATCTGATACTCAACATCGCTTAAAGTTTGAGCTGGAGCCACTGTTATGCTATCACCTGTATGAATACCCATCGGATCAAAGTTTTCTATGGAGCAGATTATTACGACGTTGTCGGCGAGGTCTCTCATAACTTCCAATTCAAACTCTTTCCAGCCGAGAACTCCTTCTTCAACAAGTACTTGATGAATCATGGACATTTCCAATCCATGAGATGTAATTTCCTTTAACTCTTCTCTGTTGTAAGCTATACCTCCCCCAGTCCCTCCCAAAGTGAAAGCAGGTCTTACGACGACCGGATAACCAATTTCTTCGGCTATTGATAAAGCCTCCTCCACGCTCTCAGCAGTATCGCTCTTAGGCACGTCTATACCTATTTTTTTCATGCACCTTTTGAACAGTTCTCTATCCTCAGCCTTCTTTATTGCTTCAAGTTTCGCACCTATTAACTCTATTCCATACTTTTCCAGAATGCCCATTTCTCCAAGCTGAACAGCTATGTTCAACGCTGTTTGACCACCGAGGGTAGGTAAAATTGCATCTGGAGTTTCTCTTTCCACTATTTTTGCAACTATTTCAGCTGTAAGGGGTTCTATGTAAGTTCTGTCAGCCATTCCCGGATCGGTCATTATAGTTGCTGGATTTGAATTGACGAGTACAACTTTATATCCTTCCTCCCTCAACGCTTTACAAGCTTGACTGCCAGAATAATCAAATTCAGCTGCTTGACCTATGATTATTGGTCCTGAACCTATGACCAGTATTTTCTCTATATCCTCTCTCTTCGGCATGTTTTTCACCTTATACAGTTGGACTAAACCGGTTCCACCCTACTTTTATACGTTTTGTTGAGTTACGAGTTTTTAGCACAATCAACTTACAATAGACTTAAAGTTAAAATCTGCAAAATTAAAGACAAAAGTATAAACAAATATACCTACATATCCGATAAGTTTATTACTTACTAATTGTATGCATTATAATTGTGAGAGTAATAGCAATAATCTTACTTGTTTTAAGCATAGGCATAGCAGGAGCTGTAAACGTAAGCATCTCGAAGTACTCCGTAGAAAATCTTCAGGCTAAATCAGTGGCTTTTTCTGGAAATACTGCAATCTTCGCTGGAAATGGTATCATTGCGGTAAACGATTCTGGAATTGTGTGGAAAAAAAACATAGCATCTAATCTAATCAGCACATCTAAGGATTACATAGCCGTTGCAAGTGGAAAAGATGTGTATCTACTTTCTTCCAACGGAACTACTCTGTGGAACAAAAGAGTAGAAAGTGCAATTACATCTATTTCCGTTACTGAAAATGGTAACGTTACAGTTGGTACGGTTGCTGGGTATGTGTACTTGTTCAATAGCACAGGGGGAAAGGTATGGGAGTACAAAGTTGGAAATGTCGTGGAAAGTGTGAGTTCTCAAAAGAATTTTGTGGCTGTCAGCGACGTAAGAGGAAAGATATACTACTTCGAAAAGTTTGGAAAATTTCCGTGGACTTTTACGAGTAACAAAATCCTAAACTGGGTTTACAAAACCGGATGGTGTATCTGGGAGTTTGACGGCATAAGTAAGCTCTGCACGTATCCAGAAGTTTTTTTAAAAGTTTGTAATGACGTATTAGTAGTTTCAAAATTTATGCAAAATGTATATTTATTTAGTAAGAATGGATACTTAATTTGGAATAAAAGTTTCTCAGAAAAACCTATATCGTTTGACGGAAATGGTAAAGTTTTCGCGATTGGCTTCAAAGATGGAATGGTTTCCGTTTTTAATAGAGAAGGTAAGTTGTTGTGGAACGTGAACTTTGGAAGTGCTGCTTTAGTTTCCGTTTCAAAAAATTATATAGCTGTGGGAAGTGGAAAATTAATAATTCTATTCGATAACAAAGGAAAAGTTTTGTGGGTTGATAATGCTCCGGGAAAGATTACAGGCTTAGCAGTTTCAGATTCTGGCAGGATAGCATTTTGCTGTGGAAGAGCTTATTACATAGTTCCAGAAATTAAGGAGAGCGCGGGGAATGGAATCAACAGGACTAAAGAAAAAGTTAAAGAAATAAAAATTAATACTAATATAAAAACAGAAAAAACAAAAGTAAAAATAAATGTTACTTCAGAAGTACAAAAAACAAATAAAAATAAAAGTGTCAACGAAGTAAACGAAAGAAAAACAAATAACAATGAAAAAAGCGAAAAGTTCAACAAAATATACTTGATACCAGTACTACTGGTATTAGCTGTTGCGCTGATACTACTTAGGAATAGAATTAGCGGTAAAGCTACAAAAAATAAAAAAGTTAATAAAAAAGCTAAAAAGAAAGTTAAAAAGAAGAAAAAAGTAAGTCAATAAACTTTTAACATTTCCACAAACCTGTCGAAGAAGAAGTAAGTGTCGTGTGGTCCCGGAGAAGCTTCTGGGTGGTATTGAACGCTGAAAAGAGGTAAATCCTCATGCTTTAAACCTTCGACAGTATTGTCGTTCAAGTTTATTTGAGTAACTCTGACGTTTTTTGGTAGAGTCTTTTCGTCAACAGCAAATCCGTGATTCTGACTCGAAATAAAGACTCTACCCGTTTCAAAGTCTTTAACGGGTTGATTTGCTCCCCTATGTCCAAACTTTAGCTTGAAAGTTTTTGCACCGAGTGCGAGTCCAATAAGCTGATGCCCTAAGCATATGCCTGCAAGAGGTATTTTTCCTATTAACTTTTTCAGGTTTTCAATGGTATCTTTAACTCTTGCTGGATCTCCTGGGCCATTCGACACGAAAACGCCGTCTGGATTCATTTCCATAATCTTATCCGCTGAGTAGTTGTAAGGTACGAGAGTTACTCTCACATCCCTCTTTAACAGCTGTCTCGCAATACTCATTTTTATCCCGCAGTCGATTATAATCACGTCGTACTTTCCACTCTCGTTAAGAGTTACGGGTTTATCAACACAAACTCTGTTTACGAGGTCTAACTCAGTTATGGATGGCTGTTCAACCGCTCTTTTTAGCATTTTTTCCCTGTCGTAATCTCCAGTTGCAAGAACCGCTTTCATAGCTCCGTAAATTCTTATCTTCCTCGTCAAAGCTCTCGTATCAACGCCTTCTATTCCCGGCACTCCGTATTCCTTTAAAAGTTCGTCAACGCTGAGTTCGCTCCTCCAATTACTCGGATTCTTGCAAAGCTCCTTAACAACGAATCCCTCAACTTTGACACCATCACTTTCAAAGTCTTTCCTACAAACACCGTAATTACCTATGAGGGGATAAGTCATCATAAGTATTTGTCCAGCATAACTCGGATCAGTTAAAGCCTCAACGTAACCCGTCATAGCCGTGTTGAAAACTAATTCTCCCTCAACCCATCCCTCTTCGCCAAAAGCGTAACCTTCTACAAAAGTTCCATCTTCTATTGCAAGAGCTGCTTTCATGTTACCACCTTTCATTAACTTAGATTCCATACTCTTCTGAAATTTCAACAAGCCTTTTAACAACTTCAGAAAGTTTATCTACGTCAAAGAATTTTCTTCCAGTTATTTCGTTACAACACGCTTTGTACATGTCTGAAACTACATTCAGCAAATCACGAGGTAATTTTGGTGGTTTTGCTAAATCTCTCCAATTTTCGTTCAAAAGCTTAAGTTTTTCAATGCGTGCATACCAATCAGTCTTTCTATAGTACTTTCTCAACACTTCCTTACTTATCTGAACGCCGCTAAAACTGAACCTGCACTCGTCTGGTGTTCCGATTGCATCTACAAATACTATTTCACCGTTTTCGTCAACGGCAAATTCAAATTTTCCATCTAAATTTTCTATTCCTACTTTTTCAACTTCTCTGCTTATTTTTTCGTTCATTCTAAGTGTTAACTCTTTGAGTTTATTGACGTCACTCTCCTCTAAGCCAGAAATTTCCATTGCCTCTTCCCAGCTTATATACCTGTCTTCACTTTCCAGCTTCGTACTTACTTCAACTATGGGCTTCTCCAGTTTTTCTCCCGGATTTGGAATGTGATCTAATCCGAGTTGTTCTAAGGTTACAGTACCTTTTTCCAGTCTTTTGAATACGCTCGAACCTTCTGGCAAAACGTTTCTGTATATAACTTCGAGAGGTATTAGATAGTTATTTTTAGCATTTTTAACGGGAGTATAATCGTACTTGCCATTTCTTTTTACTGGCTTTATTACTCTAAACAGCTTTACTTCCATGACACCTGCCGGCTCTTCGACCTCGTCAAGTCTTACCAATTTTTTACCGTCAAAAATTCCGAGATAGTGAGTCTTTAATCCCATTTCTTCTGCTTTTTCGAAGAAATAAGCTGAAGTTAAGCACAAAGCCTTTCCTTTGCCTTCTATAACATCTGGCATCTCCCCGTAATCAAAAACTGAATACCTATCGGAAAAGTGAAATCTCCCTCTACCGGGTTTTTCGTCCGGTTTAACTATCACTTCAAGATCTTTTACGCTCCCCATCTCTGCAGAGTTTACTCGCGATGTTTTATAATTTACCGCTTGACTTTTTTAACTACCTTTATCCACTCAATTGCAGTATTCGGATAAAAGCCATCCTCCTTTTCAAGTGATTTTACCATGTCCCATACCGTGAGTAAAGCTACACTCACACCAGTTAGTGCTTCCATTTCCACACCCGTTTTAGCAGTAGTTTTAACTTCACAGCTAACTTTTACACCGCCCTCCACTAACTCAAAGTCAAAGTTAACGGAAGTAATTGGTAACGGGTGGCACATTGGTATCAATTCTGGAGTTTTTTTCACAGCATTAATCCCCGCTACTCCAGCTACTGAAAACACGTCACCTTTCTCGATTTTTCCCTCTCTAATAGCATTTAATGTCTCTTTTTTAAGCCTTATAAATCCTTCAGCTTTTGCAAGTCTGAAAACGTCTTTTTTTTCCGTAACATCCACCATTTTAACATCTACCATTTTCATGGTACCAACTCTCTCAAGTATATTTTGTACTTTCCAAGCTTTCCACCGTAATTGCCGGCAGATATTTTAACTACTCCGTCAACTTTACTCGCCACTTTCATGCAAACGTACATAGCCTTTTTAACCGAATCTAAGTCAATTCCGTTTATCACTATTTCTGGAATGGAATTAACACCTTCTGGAACTTTTGAATCTGGAATCTTTCCCCTAAGCGAAGGACAGTAGTAGTGATTCGTAGTTGGCCCTATTTCTGGGTACTTAGTTTCAACCTTAGAACCGGCAGAACATACGTCAAATGAAGTTATAACCCCATCAATTCTTTTTAAAGCTTCTACAGCCAATTCTCCAGCTTCTAAAGCGGATTCCTCGCTTTCGCAAAAGAACCAGACGTTACCTCCAGCTACGCCTTCAGAATAACCGATGTACCTTTCTATTGCAAACTCACCAAACATTATGGGTACGAATATCATCTCCCTATTCCACCTCTTTTCAAACCATTGGTAGTCATCTCCACACCTTCCAACGTTCAAGTTAGAATCAAACTTCTCACCCTCGCAAGCGTTGAAAACTCTCGTAGTGGGAACGACTAAAATTCCCTGTCTTATCCTCTTTCCGGTTTCCCTAAGCAATTTTTCGTAAAAGTTTTTAGTTTTTGGAATCCATATCTGAATTACAGCGCCATGCCTGCCGTCGGGCGTTTCAGCTGGTGATAAAAACTTTTCAACCCCTCCTTCAGATTCCCCAAACACAGTTGAAGGCAGAGAAGTTGCTCCGTAAACTGCTTTTTTGAGTAACCACATGTACTTGGCTGTAACGATCAATCTCGTGTAAATACCTTCAAAAGCTTCGCAGTAAGTATCCTCTACTTCTACACCGTTTATTTCAAGCATAGAGTTAAAGGTGTTTTTCTGTTGATAAACGTTGTCTGATTGGAATCACTTTTAACTTACCATCGAAGTAAACAGCTCCAAATCTGCATACACCAACAGCTTTTCCGTCGAATTCAGTTTTCCATTCAACATTACCTCTTTTGTCTAATTCTAAAACTTCGTTTTCGCTCATAACGTAAAGCTTAGAGTTTCCTCTGACGTGAACTATTCTACTGTTAGCTTCAAAATCCCAAAGCTTTCTGAATTCGTTATCAAAAACTGCTATCTTTTCACCCGTAACAGCGTACACGTTATCACCAAACTTCCCAGCAAAATCGCATTGTATCGTCTCTACATTATCTCTATCGCAATTTATATCCTTTATATCTCCACAGAGAACAATTTTATCTTTGTATTCAAAAGCATACTTTACTTCCCCTTCGCATTTAAATAAGACTTTTCCTACCCTGTTTAAAGCAACAGCACCCAAGTCCGTAACAACAACTACGTTATCTCCAGCAAACAAATTCCTTACTTCTTCAAATCTAACTTCAAACAACCTCTTCCTATTGAAGTTAAAAACGTAAACGTAGTCGTGCATGAATTGAGTAGCGACAGCTACAAATCCCTTACCGATAGATATACGAGTGACGTCTTCTGGTCTCCATCCAAGGCTCGCTATAGTAGCAAATTGATGTTCCCAAAGCTTTTTTCCCGACTTCGTAAACATGTAAAGTTTACCATCCATAAAGTTCGTTCCAACTGCTATGTAATTTCCCGCATCAATAGCTGAAATTTTAACGTCCGTGTACGGATCTCTGTAGAATGTCGTGAAAAACTTCTTTTTCCACGTGTAATTTTCACCAAAGCATGTTAAAGTGTTGTCCTTAGCCATTACAACAAAGCTGTCCGAAATAGAAAAAAATTGAGACATAACAATCACTTTAGCCGAGAGTACCTATGCTCGACCAGTACCACCCAAGTATGTAAACGGACATTATGAATCCGAGTATCACGTTTACTAAAGCTCCAGAACTGAATGCTATCCAAGGCTTTTTACCCGTAGCTGCAAGCTCTCTAAACCTCGTTGTCAGCCCAATGCTGAAGAACGTGAATATAAACGTCCACGTCCTCATAGTCTTTATTGGAGCTATCAGCAAAGGCTTCATGTGGTGTAAGTAAACGTCGAGAGGTACTCCAGCAGTTATTACAGTCATTATGAGCGAAGCTGCAAAGAAACCAAGTACGAACTTTGGAAATCTCCACCAGATTTCCATCGCCGATGGCTTCTGACCTGTTTCAGCTGCTTCCCACTTAGTCGTTGCGATTATTGCCATCACGAAAGCCCAAAGGCCAATCCACATGTCTCTACCTATGACTTTCATCAAAGTAAAAGCCCATACTGCTATGTCAGCTCCAAAACCGTATTTAGCTTGGTACATCAATCCATATTGCATTGCAGCTGCAAATCCCGCTGCGTCTGCGAATTCAGAAGTTCCAACCCAAGCACCTACTATTCCGGGGTGTAATTTCAATGCCCAGCCAACGTATGGTATAACGAATATCATTACTATAGCCCAAACTACAACGCAAGTAATACCCATTGCTACGTGTTCTTTCTTTGCCCTCACAGCTGCAGCCATCGCAATTGAAGCAGAAACACCACAAACTGCTCCACCAGCCCCAAGAACTGCAGCAAATCTCTTGTCGATATTGAGTAGCCTTGTTCCGACGAAGTATATTGTAACGAAAGTTGACACAGCAATTGTAGTTGCTTGAGCGAAAGCAACTGGGCCAGCGTAGATTATTAGCATGAAAGGCAGAGTAGCACCGAGTAAGACTATACCTGTCTTTATATAGTATTCTACTCTAAAACCAGCATCCATCCATCTCGGCAATTTTACAGCGTTGCCTATTATCAGTCCGAGTATCAGTGCTAAGAGTGGAGCTTCCAAGTTGTAGTGGTGAGCTGTTTCATTTGCTGAGAAAATTGCTATTAGTACAGAAGCGACGTAAACGAATATGAACGACGGAGCAAACTCGCTCGGTTTAAATCCAAGTATTGCACTGCTTATAGTAAATACTACGAACCAAAAGGCAAAGTTAGCCAAGTACCACACACCTTTTTGCTGGAAATGATGCATTAGAGTTGCCCATCCTTGAGGAGTAAAGCTCCATTTTGGTGGATAGACTGCAAGAGGTTTTAGAGTGGAGCCGTTGAAGTACAGAATCGCTGCAAGTGCTATTACTAAGAACGCTATCCACACTGCCCACCAGTCCTCTGTTTTCCAAAGAGTTTGAATGCCTCTAACAACTTCTACTTTTTCGTCATCAGACAAAGTACTTCACCTCCGATGAATAGTTGTGCTGTCAATCAATATGCGAATGTTGTCAGCAAAACTGTCAAAAACTGTCAGATGTACTCGAAGCTGTAATCACTGAAAACTTCTCTACCTTTCTGAGTTAGAGTTACAACTTTAAACCTGCCATCTTTTACAACTTTTACAAGACCTAAGCTTTCAAGCTGTCTGACGTACTTCTTTACAGTGTTCCTCGACATTTTGAATACGTCCATTAAGTCTGCAAAGCTAACGTTTTCACCAACTCTGTTCTGCATGTAAACATGCCTGAGAATTTCGTAACACTTTGGAGGTATAGTTATCTGAGAAGGTTTAGTCCTAACTACTTCACACTCTTTGGAGAGGAGTTTAAATTCGCTCTCACTCAACAATTCTCTGTCAACTGTAAATAGCAAGAAACCCTTACCCACTAAATGCAAGAAGTCCCGCAAATTTTGAACGAATTCTACAACTTCATCAAAACTCTTTTTCATAAGCAAGTAATCGAGTTCAACTAAGATCAAGTTGTTCCATCCCGGAAGACTCGCTATCAACTTCTCTACATCACTTAACTCTGGTGATACGAAGTTTTTACCTTTTCTTTCTGAAAATCTAAAGTTTTTACCCTCGAAAACTTCAAAGTACCTCGAAATCGAAGTTACACTACACCCGCACTTCAAAAAGTCTTCAGCTATTTCTCTTGCCAGTTGCACATCATCTGTCAAGTACGCTTTTCCTCTTTCTAAATCGTATTTCAAAACTCTTCTCAAAATTTTACTTTCAGCTTCAATTTTTGCAGTTATATCTCTCGCTATTACAGAATAGCCACCGTGTATAGAAGATATCGTAACTTCAACATCAATAACCTCGCCGTTTTTGCTAACTCTTCTCGTTTCGTACGTCATTGAAGTTATACCCTCTCCTATTTTTCTGAGTATTAACTCTGTTTCTCCTTTCAACTCTTCCGGCAACAGCTCGTCAGCGTGCATACCAATTGCTTCTTCCTTACTCCAGCCAAACAGCTTTTCTGCAGTCCTATTCCAGCTCGTAATCTTACCATTAAAACCGACAGAGTATATAGCGTCGCTTGAGTTTTCCACTATGTTCGCTAAATATTCCAACTCTTTTCTACTCTTCATAAGCTCAGCCGTTTTTTCTTTTAGCTTTAGGTAAGCTTTTCTAAGTTCTTCTTCAGCCTTTCTTCTTTCAGTAATATCTCTTGCTATTATCGCAAAGTTTCCATCAACCCTCGTTAGAGTTACTTCAATTTTAATATTGCTACCATCTGCCCTCTCACCAGTACTTTCGAATCTCACATCTCCTTTTTCAGCTAACTCCATCTTTTCCTGCCAGAGTTTGAGTTCGCGTTTTGGTACTAAAAGCGAGTAGTGTTTGCCCAAAACCTCATTAGAACTATAACCAAAAGTCACCTCAGCTCCCCTATTCCAGCTCGTTATCGTACCAGAACTATCGAGAGAAATTACGGCATCAACGACGTTTTCGACTATACTTGCAAGATACTTTAACTTTCTTTCAGTTCTTTTTCTTTCAGTTATATCTCTGCAAACAGCTCTATAGCCAAGAAGCTTTCCACTATTCGAAAAGAATGGTTTAAAAGATGCTTCAACTACCTTATCTGAGAAAACAAGCTCTACTCTCTCGGATATGCCGCGTAATTTTAACTTTTCTTTCAAAAAATCGTTTATATTTTTACCGATAACAAACCCACTTTCAACGCCGAGAAAGTCTTTGACTTTTGGGCTTGTATAGGTAAAATTCAAGTTTTCGTCGAGTTCGAAAACCCAATCATTTATTTCTTCGACTAAATTTCTATACCTCTCTTCATTTCTCTTTATTCTCATCTTCTGTTCAAACAAAACTCTCGACATGTAGTTAAAAGCATTAGCGAGTTCCTCCAATTCGTCACCGCTTTCAACTTTAACTTCTACCCTCCTACCGTTCATAAGTTCCTCAAATCCTCTTTTAAGCTCGTTTACAGGCCCAGTTATCGTTCCAGCAACGAAAAACGATATTCCAGCTATTATCACAAACATGTAAAAAGCGTAAGCTAAAACAGCATTTACCGGAACATGGGAAAGAGCGAGAAAGAGCAAAATACTGAGTAGAGAGAAAAACATCGATATTAAAACGAGTTTTGCAAACACCGGTAACTTCATTAATGACGTTTTTTACAATTAAATAAATAAAAATTGTTGTCAATGAGTCCACTCTACTACCCTAACTTCAACCCCCTTAGCTTCACCACACTTCTTCGCTGTAGCTATTACAGCTTTCTTTATTTCCTCCCAATTAGGACAGGGAAACGCTTTTCCAACGGGATATCCTTTGCTTATACACGAAGAGAGAGCTATTGTGTCAGCACCTTTGTTTATAAGAGCTCTAACCTTAGAAGAGACCTTCTTTCCCGGACATCCCCCGCAAGTCATAACTCCTACGAGTTCCACTTCCTCTTCGAAACTTTCGAAAGCTCCACTTTTTTCTTTCATACTTTTTATGCAAGATGCTGCAGGACAAAAATCCGAAACTATTTCGCACCTTATCAATCCTACTTTCATGTTAATTATTTAGCTCATTAACCTATTAATTTTTGGTTTATTTTGGAAAAACCTAAAAACCTAACAAGAATTTAAAAATC
>Ga0256833_1000498_pt1 | contig 30777 bp, 34 predicted proteins | sample 356284metaG_FD_190535 | JGI IMG/M metagenome (GOLD analysis project Ga0256833, IMG submission 190535) | Hydrothermal vent microbial communities from Mid Atlantic Ridge, Atlantic Ocean - 356-284 | ecosystem: Environmental > Aquatic > Marine > Hydrothermal vents | place: Atlantic Ocean: Mid... | reverse complement strand
GGGAGTAAATCCCGGCCTCCTCCGCTATTCTTGAGAAGTAGCCGAAGATCACCATGTTTGCACCGACAGGGTTTCCGAGGGCTATGGCCGTCTCCGACGCGCTGAGGTACCTGACCTTAGCTACTCCCTCTACAGCATTCTTCAGCTCCTCCGGCTGGGGCACCTTAGTTCCCGGCAGCGAGGGTTTTATTGCCTTATCATTCACTATCGCGAAGGACCCGTGCCTGAGGTAGTAGGAATATCTCGCTGCTTCTATGAGTTCCAGCGCGAGCATGAGGTCGGCTTCACCCTCACTTATAGTAGGCGCTACTACCTCCTTCCCGATCCTGACGTGTACTATGACGGAGCCGCCTCTCTGGCTAAGGCCGTGCGTCTCAGCCACTCTCACGTCCCACCCATGGGCAAGGGCTGCTTCACCGATCATCCTGGAGAGCGAGAGTATGCCCTGGCCACCGACACCAACCACGACTATGTTTAGCACCATACACCATCACCTCCAGAAAGACTCAACCTTATCTTTGTCGTACTTCTCTGCGGGAACGATCGCCCTAGTCGGGCAGACTTGAGCGCATGCACCGCAACCGACACACAGCTCCGGATCAATGTAGGCCTTCCCATCATCCTTGGCAAAAATTGCTGGACAGGCGAAGAAGTCATAGCATAGGCGACACGCTATGCACTTATCTTCCAGCACGATATACGGCGGAACCTTTACGCCGACCCTCCTGAGGTCCCTCACAACCTCTAAGGCACAACGTCTCCTGGCGACAATCACCGCGGGTTCGCTGTTCTCTTTGGCGAACTTTATCGCCTCGAGAACGGTCCTGCGCACCTCCTTCATGTCGAACGGGTCTATGACCTTAACGAAGCGCACGCCCAGACCCTTAGCCGTCTCCTCGATCGGTATGTACCTCCTGCCAGGCACCCCCTTCGTCGAGGGAGACGGCTGATGCCCTGTCATGGCGGTTACCATGTTATCGAGTACTATGACCACCAGAGGGGACTTCATGTAGACAGCGTTTGCCAACGGCGGTAGGCCCGCGTGGAAGAACGTTGAGTCACCGATTATTGATATCACGACGTCGTCGGTGAAGTTCGCTAGCCCTATACCGGTACCTATGCTGCCACCCATCTCGATGATTATGTCCTGGAGCCTGTACGGCTTATTGTAACCGAGGGAGTAGCACCCTATGTCCCCCGCGGCAACGACGGAGAGCCTCTCCTGGTTAATGAGGCGCCTGACCTCTGTGAAGAGGGGCCTGTAGGGACATCCCGGGCACAGTACCGGGGGCCTGACCGGTAATCCTGTGACCGTGCCTCCCTTACTCACCTCCTCAGCCGGGGCATGCCCTAGGAAGGCCTGGATCGACTTCCTAACCCTCGCAAGGGTTAGCTCGTAGGGGTAGCCAACGATCTCCTTACCCTTGACCTCCACACCAAGGCCTTCCTCAGCCACCACCGCCTTCACTTCCTTCTCCACTATGTCCTCGAGCTCCTCAACGACCAGCACCCTCTTCACACCATCCAAAGCTCTCAGGAGGAGCCCGCGGGGTACCGGCACGACCGAGGACAGCTTGAGAACCCTTACCCTTCCCTCAAGCCCTAGCTCCCTAACCGCCTCCTTTACGTACGCGTACGCTATGCCCGGCGCCACTATCAGTGCGTCGCCCTCACCCTCTACCTTATTGAATGGTATGTGCTCTATCTCCTCCTTGATCTTCTCCCACCTCTTGAGCATCTCGAGCCTGTTCCTCCGGGCGTTCGCGGGGATCAGCACGAACCTGTCCTCCTTGATGAACTTGCCCTTGGGCTCCATCACATTTATCTTTCCTAGCTTGACGGGCCCTCTCGTGTGGCTTACCCTTGTTGTCATTCGGAGAATGACCGGGTGACCGATCCTCCTGCTTAAATCGAAGAGGTACTTCGTCAGCTCCTTAGCCTCGCTAGGTGAGTGAGGCTCGAAGACAGGTATGTACGCGTGGAGGCCGTAGTACCTGTTGTCCTGCTCGTTCTGGCTACTCCACATGGAGGGGTCGTCCGCTGTCACAATAACGAGCGACCCCCTTACGCCAGTGTAGGCGCTGCTCATGAGCGGGTCAGCCGCCACGTTCATACCGACATGCTTCATCGCCACTAGGGCGTTAATGCCCGAGATCGCGGCCGAGTAAGCTATCTCGAACGCCACCTTCTCATTGACCGCCCACTCACCCCAGAAACCTAGTTCCCTTGCTGCATCAACGAGTGACTCAACTATCTCTGAAGACGGTGTGCCGGGGTAGGCCGTAGCTACTCCTATACCTCCCTCCAGCGCCCCCCACGCGACCGCCTCATTACCTAGCATGAGAACAGTTTTCCCCTCAAGTTTCTTCAGGTCGCCACGAAATCTCATTCGGCTCGACCGTTGATCCTTTGCGAGAGGCATTTTAGCTGTTGAACATCAAACACCCACCACTGCACGGAGGAACGCGTAAAACATTTTTGCTGGGTTCAAGGGCCTGCTCTTGAACTCCGGATGCGCCTGCGTCCCTATGTAGAACTTGTTACCCTTAAGCTCCATTATCTCAGGAAGCCCCTCCTCACCAACCCCGCTTACTATGAATCCAGCCGCCTCGAAGGCGTCGAGGTACCTCGGGTTTATGTGGTACCTGTGTCTGTGCCTCTCATAAACGACCTCCTTGCCCCCATAGATCTCCCATGCCTTAGTCCCGGGCACAAGCTTTATCGGCAGGGAACCGAGCCTCATCGTCCCCCCAAGGTACTTCAGCTTCTCCTGCCCCTTGAGGAGGTCCACCACAGGGTACGGTGTGGAAGGATCTACTTCTGTGCTGTGCGCACCCTTGAGCCCGAGAACATTCCTCGCGAACTCGACAACCATTATCTGAAGCCCGAAGCATATGCCGAGGGTTGGTATGCCCCTCTCCCTCAGCTCCTTAAGAGCCCTTATCTTGCCCTCCACACCCCTCCTCCCGAAGCCCGGAAGAATTACGGCGCCCTTAACACCCTCAAAGACTGTTGAAACATCAACCACGCTCCTCTCTATGTCGGTTGCCTCCACCCACTTCAGCACAGGCTTGATGCCGAGGGGTGCGGCCGCGTGCCTCAGCGCCTCCACAATACTGAGGTAGCTGTCCCTCAGCCTCGTGTACTTACCAACCATCGCTATACTCACTTCCTTACCCGCTTCCTTCACCCGCCTAACGAATTCTCTCCACTGAGAAAGTTCGGGCTCAGCCGGTGTCAACCCCAGTTTCTTGGAGAGCACCCTGAGGATGCCCTGCCTCTGGAGAACCAGGGGTACCTCATAAACGACTTCAACATCGGGGTTGCTTATCACCGCCTCCAAAGGCACGTTGCTGTAGAGCGAGATCTTCCTTCTCGCCTCCTCCGTTAGAGGCACCCTGGAACGGGCCACTATTATGTCCGGCTGAATACCTATTCTCCTAAGCTCCTGCACGCTGTGTTGAGCAGGCTTCGTCTTCAGCTCGCCAGTTGTCCAGAGCAGGGGGATAAGAACAACATGCACGAACGCAACATTCCTCGGCCCAAGCTCGAGCGCCAGCTGCCTCACGGCCTCGAGGAACGGGAGGCTCTCTATGTCCCCTACCGTGCCACCGATCTCGACAAGTGCTATGTCAGCGCCCTGCTCCTCCGCCACCTCACTAATCATTTGCTTGATCATGTCGGTGACGTGAGGAATTATCTGGACGGTCTGGCCCAGGTAGTCGCCCCGTCTCTCCCTCTGTATGACTTCTAGGTAGACCTTGCCCGTCGTTATGTTGTTCTTTTTGCTGAGGCTCATCCCAAGAAACCTTTCATAGTGACCTATGTCGAGGTCGGTCTCCCCACCGTCCTCTGTAACGAAGACTTCCCCATGCATGTAGGGGTTCATCGTGCCTGCATCGACGTTCACATACGGGTCTATCTTGATTGCCGTGACGGAGTACCCAGAAGCCTTCAGGAGGAGGCCCAGCGAAGCAGTTGTTACGCCCTTCCCTAAGCCTGAGAGCACGCCGCCGGTCACTATGACGTACTTCCTCATGCTCGTCACCCGTGGCTACGTCCTCAGATACTGAAGTGCCTTACTAGCTATGCTGACCGGGTCCTTGATTATTAGTGGGATGTACTCAACGAGGTTCAGGGGTGTTGAGCGGCCGCGTTCATAGTAGGAGAGAACGCCTGCGACAGCCATTATGAAGGACGCGGCCCTTGCAGCACCGAAGGGGTTCCCGGATCTCGCCAGTATCTCCGCTACGACACCGGTCAGTATATCGCCTGTTCCTCCGGCACTCATATCGCTCGAGCCTATGCCCTCCCTTACCCTGAACCCGCCGCCGGGCTCGGCCACAACATCGATGAAGCCTTTAAGCAGCACCACTGCATCATACTTCCTAGCGATCTCCTTCGCTGCCTCCACCCGACTCTCACGGCTATTCTCTAGAGGACGTCCCAGGAGCTTAGAGGCCTCCCCTAAGTGGGGCGTCATAACAGCGCGGCGACTGAGGCCTATGTCCTTGGCCGAGAGGGCCTTCAGCGCGTCGGCGTCGATTACGAGATGCTTCCCCTCCGCTACGACGTCCTCCACAAGCCTGTGAACCGCCTCAAACGTTGCGGGGTCTGTTCCTAGGCCGGGGCCCACCGCCACTACGTCAGCGCGGCGAATGTACGCTCTTATGGTATCGATGTGGCCGGGGACGAGTTTCTCGCCCCGCAACGGATGCGCTATTATTTCTGGACTGAACCTCCTGACCACGACATTCTCGGGGGCCAGGAGATACACTAGGTCGGCACCAGCGCTCCACGCGCCGATGGCCGTGAGCCATGGGGCGCCAACGTACTCGGCAGAGCCCGCTACGACGAGTACCTTACCACCATCACCCTTCTTTGCTGTGGCGGGCTTCGGGGTGAACCAGACCTTGACGTCCCCAGGCCCTACCCTCGTAGTGGCGGCCCTAGGTATCCCTATGTTCGCGACTACTAGCTCACCTACGTAGCTCAGTGCTGGCTCCACTAAGAGCCCCTTCTTGGGAGTATGCATTGTTACTGTGAGATCAGCCTTAACGGCTACCCCCGGAACCTCCCCGGTATCGGGTATCACGCCTGAGGGCAGGTCTATCGCTACCTTCAGTCCCGCACCACTGCTGTTTATCGCCTCGATGGCTTCAGCGTACTTCCCCCTAGGAGCCCCCTTCACACCTGTCCCGAGGAGTGCGTCTATGGCAACGTCGAAACCATCGACTCCACCCTCGAAGGGCTTTATCTCGACGCCGGTAGCTGACTTAAGCACATCAAAATTCTGTGCGGCATCCGGGTGCCTGACCCTGCTAGCTACTAGGTAGACAGTCACGTCATAGCCCATGGAGTCCAGGTGCCTCGCCGCAACAAACCCATCCCCTGCCTTCCCACCGCCTCCAGCCAGTACAGCGACCTTGGCCCCTGGGGAGACGCGTTTCCTTATTTCCGAAGCGACGGAGGCCCCGGCAGCTTCCATGAGGCGGATCGTCGGTACGCCCAGGAATTCGGAATTAATTTCGGCAACCCTCATCTCGGCAACGCTTATCCCAGATTCGAGCATCAAGTGCCCACTAGTCAATGAGGCCCAGGCCTTAAAACATGTCCGTAGGGCGCTTGAAAGTGAACGGTTGGGCGATGATGCTGATAAAGAGAGCGTGCCCTAACTGCGGGGGCGACATTTCCGAGGAGAGGCTGAGGTCCGGCCTGCCCTGCGCCAGGTGTCTCCCCCTTGTTTCGGTTAACGTGTCCTCTGTGAGGGACCTTAAGGGCCATAGGAAGCTGAGGCGCGGCGCCCTCGATAAGTTATTTCTGCTGGAGGATGAGGTCGTAGAGTTCGAGAGGTTCTTCTCTGAGGCAACAGGTGCAAAGGGTCTCTGGTCAATCCAGAGAGCGTGGGCAAGGAGGATGCTCGCTGGGGAGTCATTCGCGCTGATAGCGCCGACGGGTGTGGGTAAGACGACGCTCCTCATCACCTACGCCGTCTATAGGGCGAGTAGAGGCGATAAGGTGCTGTACATCGTTCCCACGAGGGAATTAATGAACCAGGTAGTGATGAGGCTGAGGATCGTCGCGGAGAGGGCCCAGGGCGTCTCGGTGATCAGTACTCAAGACCTCAAGAAGTCGGGGACTGAGTGCGGGAAGAGGTGTGTGCTGGTAAGCACGCACGCCTTCCTGTTCAGGAATAAGGAGTCGTTAGCTGGGAAGAGATTTGACGTCGTACTAGTCGACGACTTCGACGCTCTGCTGAAGTCCTCCGGGCTCCTTAACCTAATCCTGGGGACACTGGGCATAGAGGAGGAGGTGATAGAGCTTGCCACAGAGGTAGTTAAGCTGAAGCAGGAGGCCGCCTTCTACAAGTACATGGGAAATGATGAGAAGTACTCCGAGGTGGTTAACAGATTATACGAGGCTGAGGAAGAGCTGGCTACGAAGCTGGGATACCGAGATATCGGGCAGCTCCTCATCGCCTCGGCGACAGGGAGGGGAAGTTCCCTCAGGATAAAGGTACTGAGGGAACTCCTTGGCTTCGAGGTTGGATCGATAATAGATTATCTGAGAAAGACTGTGAACACATACCTCAGGTTCGAGGGCTATGACCAGCTGGCGACCTTGCTGAAGAAGCTCCATCCCGGGACACTGGTCTTCGTCAGCAGCGACCTGGGTAGGGAGGAGGCGAGGAAAATAGCGTCGTTCCTCTCTGCCTCGGGCCTGCCCTCGAAGGTGGCCGAGTCAAGGAAGGCGCTGGACCTCCTCCGCTCCGGGGAAGTGAATGTTCTGGTGGGTACGGCCACGTACTACGGCATACTGACGAGGGGCATCGACGAGCCGGAAAGAGTGTATAACGTTGTCTTCGTGGGTGTCCCCAAGTTCACCATGCCGCTCGAGTCCTTTATGAATAATCCGAGAAGAATAGTCTCGGTGTCCTCACAACTTGCTAGGGAGGGCAGGGTATCTGCGGACTGGATGAGCCTCCTCCGCCGTGTCGCTAGATTAAGCCCTGGGAAGCTGAAGGTGATAGAGGCGTTCATGAGGGGCATTATAGAGGAGCTCCATCCACCCCTCTCGGAGATCGCTTCTGAACTCATCAAGCTCCGCGATGAGGTAGTAGAGGTAATAGCGAGTATCGTTGAGGAGAAGGGCAAGTTCGTCGGGAACGGCTTTATCGTCGTAAAGAGGAAGGGCACGTACACGGTGATGATGCCTGATGTCATGACCTTTATTCAGGCCAGCGGCCGCTCAAGCAGGCTCCTGAAGGGGCGCATGACCCTCGGCCTGGTCATCCTATTCTACGATGACGAGGACCTGCTCAACATGCTGATCAATAAGGTGAGGAGGTACATCAGCAACTTCGAGATGGTACCCTTCAACGAGATCGACCTGAGGAAGGTCATACAAGAGCAGAGAATGAGCAGGAGAGCGAGCAGGGGCAGTAAAGACGTCGAGCACATAAAGGCGGCCCTAATGATTGTCGAGTCTCCCACAAAGGCAAAAACCATAGCTAGGTTCTTCGGGCGCCCGGGCAGGAGGTACATAGGTTCGTACACAGTGTACGAGACGGTCATACCGATTGGTGACACCATCTACGTGACAACGATCGCCCCAACGATGGGACACATACTCGACCTGAGTATAGATGAGGGGCTCCACGGAATTATTTACGATAGGGGCTCCCCAACCCCTGTTTACACCACGATAAAGAGGTGTAGAGACTGCGGCTATCAATTCACAGACGAGACCCGCACTTGCCCGAGATGCGGCTCGATAAATGTGAGGGACAGCAGGACAGTGATAGAGGCGCTTAGGAAACTTGCTCAAGAGGCGGACCTCATCATACTTGCGACTGACCCGGACGAGGAAGGGGAAAAGATAGCGTACGACGTCTACCTCCTCCTAAGGCCGTACACTAGCAGGTTTGTGCGGATAGAGTTCCACGAGGTCACTAAGCATGGCATCGACAAAGCCCTCGCCAACCCGAGAGAGATTGATATGAGGCGCGTGGACGCGCAGATAGTGAGGAGAGCGGACGACAGGATAGTCGGTTTCGAGATAAGCAACATACTGAAAGAGCACTTCGGAAAGCACTGGCTAGGGGGAGGGAGGGTCCAGACCCCCGTGCTTGCTTGGGTGGCCGAGAACTACAAGAAGTACCTTGAGGCTAGGGGCTACTGGGTCATTGCTAAGTTAAGCAATGGGATCGTCGCAAGGTTCTTTATAAAAGAGAAAGAGGAGGCGAAGAAGCTCGCTGAGCGCGCTAAGGAGGGTGTGCTGCTTAAGGTAGTGTCGGTGGAGGAAAAAGTCGTTAACCCGCCACCCCCTTACACGACTGACTCACTCCTAGCTGACGCTATGAGGTACCTGAGGCTGCCGCCGAACAAGGTCATGAAGCTGGCACAGGAACTCTTCGAGATGGGCTACATAACATATCACAGAACAGACTCGACACACGTCTCAGCAACGGGTATGGGCATAGCCAAGGAGTACCTGAGGCAGGCCCTGGGAGAGGAGTACATGCATCTGAGGTCCTGGGGCGGCGAAGGCACGCACGAGTGCATAAGGCCAACGAAGGCGGTCCCCTCCCTCGACCTAATGGATGACATATACGCCAGTGGCCTGAGCTACGAACACAAGCGCCTGTACTCCATAATATTCAACCGCTTCATCGCGAGCCAGATGAGGCCAGCCAGGGTGAGGTACGCGAAGATCACTCTCACGGTAGGGGAGCATAAGTTAGAGATGGAGGTCCCCACGGAGATAATCGAGCACGGGTTCACGAAGATGCTGAAGCTGAGGACCTACGAGGTGTCGGAAGGGGTTGTGGGCGCTGAGGAGGTCAAGGTTGTGAGGGGTTCTTTGGAGAGGTTGCTGACAGCCTCGGACGTTGTCAGGATGATGAAGGAGCGCAGGATAGGTAGGCCGAGCACATACGCTAAGGCCATCGAGAACAACGTGAGGCACGGCTACATCATAATAAGCAAGTACAGAACATACCTGATCCCGACAAAGCTCGGTATGAGCGTTATCGAGTTCGTGAAGAGCACGGTCCCAGAGCTGGCCAGCGAGGACGCGACGAGGGCGCTCGAGCTACTCACGGACATTATCAAGGCGGGAAAAATGAGCAGGGAGAAGGCGCTAACCTACCTACTCATGGACGCCGCTAGGCTGAGGTTCTCAGCTGAGGTCGCCAAGGCTGTGCATGGAGAGGAAGAGGAAGAAGCTGTTACCTAGGCTTCCTACACTGTTCTTTCGAGTTCTATCTCTATAAAGGAGACGAGTCTTCCCTTCCTGTCCTCACTACCTATCCTTATGTCGGCTATCCGCACAGCACTCCCCATCCTATCCTTGACTAAGTTAGTGACGACCACGGCCTTCGAGATCCTGTCCCCCTTACCCTTAACGACGACTCTCCTATACCCTTTGTTGAACATTACGATTACGTCGAAGGCGTAGTCAGCCGCGTGGCCGTTACCAACGGATATCCTCCCAATCAGCTCCATCACTGCACCACCTCCACACATAATCGGTGCTAGGTAAATAATGAGTCACTCACCACTTAACGTTTAAAGGAGGCTACCTAGGGATAAGGTGAGGGCGATAAGTTGGCTTCGAGGGAAGCACCGGTAAAGCCGCTGAGGATGCTCAAAAGCGCCATAAACAAGGAGGTAGTCGTTCACACCAAGGACGGCCTTGCCTACGCTGGCAGGCTGATAATGACCGACTCCACCATGAACGTGGTGATGCGTGACTGTAGGGAGATAAATCCGGAGAACGGGCAGGAGATAGCTAAGTACGGTACTGTCCTCTTGAGGGGCAGCCAGATACTCTACGTCGTGATCAAGGGACAGGGACTGCGCTGAGGCATGCTGGGAGGGGGAAACTTTAAGTTTCGACTCCCCCCTTCATAGCTTAGGTTAGTGCCATGAACAGCAGGGCGATAAGGGTAGAGGAGGTTCTCCACACACCAATAGAGGAGCAGGAGATAGAACTCGTTGAGAGGAAGGGAACAGGTCATCCCGACTTCATCGCCGACGCCGCCTCAGAGACCTCGAGCCTGGCGCTATCACGGTATTATCTGAGGAAGTACGGGTACATACTGCACCACAACGTCGACAAAGTGCTCCTCGTCGGAGGGCAAGCGAACCCCAAGTTCGGCGGGGGCGAGGTGCTGCACCCCATATACATCATTATTTCGGGCAGGGCAACGGAGTTCGTGCTCAGTCGGGACGGCAACATAGAAAGGATACCTGTGGGTACCCTTGTGATAAACGCGGTAAAGGAGTGGATCAAGAAGAACTTCAGGTTCCTAGACCCCGAGCGGCACGTGGTCATAGACTACATGATCCGGAGCGGAAGCTCGGACCTCGTGGCAGTCTATGAGCAGGGCAAGAAGTCGGTGCCCCTAGCGAACGACACCAGCTTCGGCGTCGGCTTCGCCCCCCTGACCACCCTTGAGAGACTTGTATACGAGACTGAGAGGTACCTCAACTCCAGGGACCTTAAGTCTAGGATCCCCGAGGTCGGGGAGGACATTAAGGTAATGGGTCTGAGAATCGGCAAGAAGATCAAGCTCACGATCGCCGCAGCCATGATCTCCGGCCTCATCGACGACGTGGACCATTACATAAGCGTGAAGGAGCAGGTCCTCAACGCAGTCCACGACATGGCGGTTAAGATCGCTCCGGAGCACGAGATAGAGATAACCCTCAACGCCGCTGACAGACCAGACAAAGGCATAGTGTACATTACTGTGACAGGGACCTCTGCGGAGCACGGCGACGACGGCATGACAGGAAGGGGCAACAGGGCGAACGGCCTCATAACCCCGCTAAGGCCCATGAGCTTGGAGGCAACTGCCGGCAAAAACCCCGTTAGCCACGTCGGCAAGCTCTACAACGCCCTGGCAAACAAGATCGCCGGGCGGATAATCAAGGATGTCAGCGGCATTAGGGAGGTCTACGTAGAGCTCCTCTCCCAGATAGGTCACCCAATAGACAGGCCACTGATAGCGAGCGCTAAGGTCCTCCTCGAAAAGGGGGTTTCATTCCCGAACGTTAAGAGCGAGGTTGAGGCCATAATCGACGAGGAGCTGAGCAACATAACTAAGCTGACTGACCTAATACTGCGTGAGGAGATAGCTCTATTCTAACCGTTTTTCACTCTCCAACGACCCGCTAAGGTTAAGGGGAGCCTTCCCAAAATAATCAGGTGCTAGATTGACGACGCTGCTAGCGAATACCTGCAGGTCACTGGATAAGGCTGACTACCGAATACTGAGGCTCCTTGACAGGCTCCTTGCTCAATATGAGTACGTGCCAGTGGAAATTATTGAAAGGAGAACTAAGATACCGCCGAAGGTGCTCGCTAAGAGACTGGATAAGATGCATAAACTCAAGGTGATAGCAAGAAGCCCTGCTCCAAGACTGGGGTACAGGCTGACTTACTTGGGCCTTGATTGCCTCACCATAAGGACGCTCGTAGATAGGAACGTGATCACTCATCTAGGGCCTCAGATAGGTATGGGGAAGGAAAGCGAGATCTATTTAGCGAAGAACGCTGAAGAGAGGATCGTCGCACTCAAACTATACAAGATAGGTAGGGTGAGCTTTCAGAAGGTTGTGAGGGTTAGGGATTACCTCACGGATGAGGTTAATTGGCTAATCAGGTCGAAGGTAGCCGCCGAGAGGGAGTATAAGGCACTGCTCGACCTGAGGAAGTACACGAGATACGTCCCCGAGGCATTCGGCTGGAACAGGCACGCCGTGGTCACTGAGTTCATCAACGGTATTGAGCTCTACAGGTACCGCGAGGCTAATGACCCTTTAAACATGCTCCGGAAAATTCTTGAGGTCATTAGGGTAGCCTACAACAATGTCGGCATAGTGCACGGCGACCTCAGCGAGTACAACGTAATCGTTGATGTTGAGGCGGGCGAGATACCCTACATAATAGATTGGCCACAGTACGTGTACAGGGACGACCCTAGGGCGCCGGAGCTCCTCAGGCGCGACACCCACTACGTGGTCAAGTTCTTTAAACGCCGTTACGGTGTCGAGTTGGACGTGGATCAAGCCCTTCGCTATGTGAAGGGGGAAACTGATGAGATCTGAGGAGAGCCCCACATATGTGGGGATCGACGTCATCAGGGTTGGTTCGAAGCTAGCTGACTTCAGGTACTCGATAGCTGTGGTCAGGGATGGAAAGGTTGAGAAGATTGAAGAGGGGGGCATAGGAAGAATTATAAGGACGCTGTGGGAGAACAGGCCCTCAGTTTTGGCAGTAGACAACATATACGAGCTAGGAGGGACCTCAGAGGCTCTGGACCGCGTTATCGGATTAATGCCTCCGGACACAAGGATAGTTCAGGTAACTCTTACGGAGAAGGGGCCCATAAGCCTGAGAGAGGCGGCGAGGCTAGCTGGTCTGAGTATAAGTAAAGGACATCCCACCGCAGAGAAGACCGCCGTAATCAATGCCCTACTAGCGGCCAGGGGTATCGGGAGAAGACTAGATGTCGTTGAGCGAAGAGTCCGCATCATAGTCGCGAAGGGAAGGGGAGGGTACGCGGGCGGCTCCAAATCAGAGAAATTCCAGAGGAGGATGAGGGCCGCTGTCGCCAGGATGATGAAGAGAATCCGAGAAAAACTTGATTCCATGGGCCTGACCTACGAACTCTATGTGAGGCGGAGCGTAGGTGGGATAGAGAGGGCCGTATTCATAGTATACGCCTCAAGAGACGAGCTCAAGGGGGTGATCAGCAACATCAGGAGCAGGAACGTGAGGGTAATCATTAAGCCAGCAACCATAAAGAAGGTCGCCACGGTTACCGAGGGCGAGAGGAAGAGATACCTGATAATCGGGATAGACCCAGGCATAGAGAGCGGTCTGGCAATACTTGACGTCGAGGGCAAGCTCGTAGCACTCCACTCAGCGAAAGAGTTCGGTAAGGGAGACATAGTCTCGGTCGTCTCATCAGCTGGCGTCCCTCTCATAGTGTCGGCGGACACGAACCCGCCGCCCGAGATGGTCAAGAAAGTCGCCGCAATGCTGGGTGCCCAGCTCTATTACCCGCCCCGCACGCTGAGCACCTCCGAAAAGGAGGAGATAGTGAGGGAATTCGCTGCACCGAGAAACATAAACGTGAGGACCACTCACGAGAGAGACGCCCTCGCCGCCGCAGTGCTTGCCTACAGATCGATAGCGTCCAAGCTCGAGAAGCTGAGAAGAGAGCTAGAGAGGATGGGCCTCCTCTCACCAAACATCCACAGGTACGCTCACCTCGTTGTCAGGGACGTGCCGCTCGCTGAGATAGTCGAGACAGCTATAAACGACTACCTGGGCAACGTAAAACTCACGTCCGGAGGACACAACGCCAGCGTCAGGGAGCGCCGTGAGAACGAGCTGGCTGAGAGAATTAATGAGCTGATAAGGGAGAACGAGGTGCTACAGGCAGAGAATGATAAGCTGAGGAAGCAGCTCGAGAACATGGAGGCGAGGGTGCGGGAGCTAGAGAGGAGGCTGGAGGAACAAAGGTCTGTGTCGCGCATCCATATTCTCCGGGACAGGAAGATACGCGAGCTCCAGAGCAGGGTCGAGTCCTTGACGAGATACGTTGACGAGTTAAGGCGGGAGGTTGATTCCCTCCGAAGCAGTGTGGAGTCCTTTGAGCCAGTGATATACAGCATATTCCGCGGGTACTCCCTCCTGGTGCGGCATGTCAGGAATCTCGAGGACCTGAGGAAGAGCGAAAAAGTGCTTGGCAGGGTCCGTGAGGGCGAGTACGTCCTCGTAGACGAACCCTCCCCGCGTGTGGCTGACTACCTCTCCAGGAGATCCGCTGTCATGCTCGTCAGGAGGGAAGAGACTGAGGAACTGATGAGGAAGTATAGGTTACCTGTGGCTGCCGTGTATGACGAGCCGTTGATCAGCGTAGGGTGGGTGTCGGTGATGCCGAGCAGCGTAACGCTCGCCGTCAGCAGCGCCCGGGCCACCTTGAATAAGCTGCTGCTTGAAGAGAAAAGAAAGAAGGAGCTAACTGTCAAGAAGCTCGAGGCCTTGATCAACGCTTACAGATCATCCAGGGAAATCATAGCTGGAGAGGCAGGAGACGATAAAGAAACCACGAAACAAGCACCATGAATAAGAAGGGGGCTAACCACGCTGTCACGAAGTAGTGAATCACCTTCCTGTAAGGTATGATGCGGAGCCTCATCGCGAGGGCTGACCCTATGAGCCCGAAGAACACGCTCATCGAGAGCGGTAACGGCACACCCAACTGAGTGCCTACCTCAGTGAGTAGCATGGCACTAATGTAGGGTGTCAAGCTGCTCACGTACCTTAACCCGACGAGTCCCGTAGAATATACGCTCCCTCTAACGTCGGTCATATATGCCCCCACAACTATCCCTGACAACGCCGCTAGCAGGGAGGCAGGTCCGTTAAGGGAAGGCACGAACGATGCGACGAAGCCCAAGGTGTTTGCTCCGAGCACGTACGCCGTTAGGAATATCATTACAAGGGTAACACCTTTCAATACAGTTATTGATCCAAGAACGGAAAATGGGCCCCTTCCCTTCATAAACGAGGTAATGAGCATGGAGGTAAGCACGGACAGCACAATGGCGACTAGCCAGTACGTTAATACCTCAGTAACGAAGCCCAGCGACGACTGATCCCCGCGGGCCACCGAGACCCCGACAACGAAGGCAAACATTAGCTGGGTTATGGAGGTTGCCCTGCCGAAGAGCGTGAGAACACCGAGGAAGATGAGCACAGTGAGCGAGGCAACTATCCCGCCATCTACACTAAGGCCGACATCCGCCCTAACCTTCCAGCCCTCAATAATGTAGCCCAGGGCTAGCCCGATTATCGAGAGGAACCTCAACGTGTTTGGCCTAAGTATCCTCGTGCTCGAGCCAGGGCCGATGATCACACCCATATTGTTCGCTACGGACACGGCCATCACAGCAAAGAGGAGAGCCGTACCGAACAGGGCTAGCTCCTCCACTACCATGGCCGGGGCACCGACTCATTCTTTGTCAGTAAAAGAAGCTACTCACTATCTTCAGCACCATGTGCGATACGTCCTCGCACGCATCAACTACTGAGTCGAGAGTGCGGACAAGCTCCATTAAATGGTTAAACGTTATGGCGTCTATGTTGTTGCCCATGCTGTATATGAGGTCTATCGCGCTGTTCTTGATATCGTCGACCCTGTCCTCTATCTTGTCTATCAGCTCATCGTACTTCTGGATCTCCTTGAAATCCCTGAGGGCGGCGGTTAGGAGTGCCGAGAGGCTCTCGACAGCCCTGAGCGCGTGATCGATCATTTTCTTTATCTCGGTATAAACCTTCCTAACCTCTTCCTTCCTGTGAAGACCTACCCGAAAACCCCTGCTAAGCTCCTTGGCAACGAAGTTGACCAGGTCGAGCACGTCATCCAGCCTGTCCATAAGCATTTCGAAGTCGCCTATGAGCGCCACGGGGACAGCGCCCCTAGAGATTGAGGCCGAGAGTTCCCGAATTATTCCGTCGCCCCTGCTCTCACTAGCTGATACCTCAAACATCATTCGCTCTAGAGTTAACGGCGTCACCTCATCCTTGCTAAGGACGTCAATTATCGTCCTCAGCGACTTCACCGAGAGCTCAGCGTGCTGGGAGAGCGTCCCAAAGATCTTTTCCTCGCCCGAGGAGAGCAGCCTCCTTAGAATTCTCATTCACCTCACCTCTATTATTAAACTTTTGTTGCCGCAACTATTAAAGGAGGGGCTATGGCAAGAAGAAAAAGAATAACGTTCAAAGCCGCCTACGCTGCCGACATACTTGAGGGCAGGAAGGAAAGCACCGTTAGGCTGAGCACCAGCCTGAAGAAGGGCGACGTAGTCGACATAGTCTCTGGGATGGTTAAGATAGGCACCGCTAGAGTGGAATCCGTTGAGGAAAAGACTGTCTCACAACTCACTGACGAGGACGCGAGAAGGGACGGGTTTGAGACACGCGAGGAACTGGTGAAGGCCCTCAAAAGAATATATGGTAAGAAAATCAGTGACGAGACGAGAGTGAAGGTCATACGCTTCAAGCTCCTGGGGAGGGATAGCGACTACTCCTCCTCGAACTCCGCCAGCACGACGTAGACAATCGCTGACTTAGGCACTATATAGGTCTCCTCACCCGTTATTACACCTATCTCGTACTTCGAGAGCTTCATCAACCTTCCCTTGATCTCCTCACAGTTGTTTAGGAGTATGGTCACGTTCTCGCCGATGAAGTCACTCGTTATGACTGTGTCCGCCTCCAAGCTGCCACTTCCATGTATGTCACTCTCAGAGACAGCGACCTTCACTATGGAGTGCCTCATAACAACGACGGCGCTCGTGGACGTCCTTATTCCGAGCTCATAACGGGTTACCTCGTCTAGTATCCCCTCAATCACCCTGCCGCAGAAAGTGTAGACTTTTATCATTCTCCCAACAAGTCTGGAATCAATTATGTTATCCCTTAACCTCATGACGCACTCCTAAGCCCTATTGACACCGTCAGTATTAAGTAGGTCAGAGCACACAGGTCGCGGACATGATGAATGGAGGCGGCCTGAGACTGTGATGACGCTGAGCTGCGCTGAAAAACCTTAACTAACCTCCCTGTAATCCAGCCCCAGCTCATCAGCAAGGCTGTAGGCTCTCATTATCTCTGACCTATACGGCCTCCTTGCGATGTCTCTGTACCTCTCACTCGCGCGGAGTACCCAGAACATCGGCCTATACTGATCCATTATGTTGACAAGAGCGTTTCTACAATTACTCGCCACCCACCTAAGGACAGGCTCAGTACAGCAGTTTAGGTGGTTCGGAAGGACTAAGTGCCTTATTATTATCGGGTCACCAGAGCCACATATGACAGAAAGGTTGCGAGTTACAACGTCGAAATATCTCTTAACAGCTGAGAGCTTGAGCGCACATCTATTATTGCCGTACTTGAAGTCAGGAAGCCAAATGTCTATTAGGTCTCGAAGCACGTCAAGCGCTATGCCGGTCATGTACATATTGCTGTTCCATAGCTGCGGGACTGGCTTTCTAAGATACTTCATCGATTCAACTATCACATGCATATTAGGCGTGGGTTCCCCGCCAACGTGATTTATGTTTCTTGCACCTGACTTAGCGAGTTCCTCTTGTATCCTGGCGAGCTCCTTCGCGTTAACCTTGATGCCGGATTCTATGTCTACTTGCGATATATCATAGTTTTGGCAAAATACACACCTGAAGTTACAGCCAGTATAGAATATCGTGCCGCTCGGGACTAGCGGGGCTTCCTCGCCTAGGTGGAGGAAGTATGAGGAAACACGTGGGTAGTACCCAACCCTGCATACGCCCTTTCTTTCCCTCCTATCTACACCACATCTGTGCTCGCAGAGAGAACATTTCCTAACCAGCCTGCGCAGGATCTCGACCTTCAAATCCAGTAGAGAAGCTTCACTCAGTTCCCCCTTTACGTGTTCCCAACCGCCGCCCGATCCCATAATCTGCTTCATGAGTTCCCTGTACTCCTTAGAGACAGATTCGTGTACATGAAGTAGTTCAGTAAGGCTCAACTCACTAAGCGAGCGCTTCTCCACGCCTGTGCCGTATGATCTAGCGATCATGAACTTGGGCGGCTCCCTACCGAACATGACCCTCATGTACCAGGACAGCTTCCTCTTCACGGTTTCGGATGACCACACATAAATGGCGTCCGGTCTCACTATGTACCAGTTCTCCCTCACCCCTTATCACCTCTTGAGGAGGGCCTCTAGCACTCGCCTGCCGCACTCCAGTGCCTCGTAACTCACTCTTTCATCGTCCCGAAAAACGGCGTCCTCAAGTGCGAGTAACGCCCTCTTGAGCGAGGGGTTCGGCTTACCCATGAACGTGTAGCCCCCGAGGGAGCCGTTCTTTAGGACAACCCTATGACACGGTATCACTATTGGATACCTATTCCTCTTCATAATGAGTGCCACGAGCCTCGGCGACAGGCCCAGGACCTTAGCTATATCTGAGTACGATACGACGCAACCCGGCGGAACAAGCTGTATCAAGGCATAAACGGCCTCTCCCAGCACATCAAGGTACTCGCCTGGCCCAGGAGTCTTTAGGCGCCCCTCGCTCTCTACAAGAACCACTGCTCTTCTCATGACCTGCCCTTACCTTCCTCGAGTTTCTTTGGCTTTATAGTGATGATACCTTTCTCATCATCGCGCTCCACGATAAATTCCGTGCCCCATTTCTCAACAATTGACTTTGGTAGGTACAGGTTCAGAGGCAGGGTGTAGTACTCATAGGTGTAGACCTTGTCCTTAACCTTCTTTTTCCCAATTATTTTTCTTGCGACAGCAAGCCTCCTGACCACCACCATCTTCTCTCTACCAAGAAGGTGGGAGTTTGAAAGCTATTAAGGCTTGGCGGACCGCCGCCTGTAAGAGAAGTCGAAGAGAGGTAAGTCCTGGACATACGATCTCATTAATCTGAGCGCTATTTCCGCCTTACCCAGCTCATAGCCCAGGTAGGCAGCGTGCTCCTTGCTTATGCCGGGTACTTCAGAAAGCAGGGCTCGGGCCACGCTGAGGGCGTCCCTGCCCGTCACGCGCAACACAGCATCCCCTTTAGCGGAGTAGACATCAGCAACGATCCTCTCCCTTTCATTGTCGACGTATATCTTGACGAAGTATCCTCTATCGAGCCTTGGAGGCACGTATCTGTCAACAACTACCTCACGGGCGCTTAGTTTAGGAGGTCTGACACTCCTGTCCCTTTTCTCTTTGAGAATAAGTAGAGACGCTCCTACGTCCTTAGGAGGAGATCTCCGAGCGAATGCCCGGAGCACCATTCTGCGGGCAATACTGAACTCCTGGGCAGCTCCTCTCGCCTTATTACTTGATTCAGTAATGAGTATTAGCGAAGCGCCTGCCTCAACTGCTATGGATGTGAGGATCGCCGCGATGCCGGGTGAGTCGGCATCTATTAGTTCGTAAATGTTTGGGGCACCCATCAGGTGCGGATACTCCTTGAAGATACGGAGAGAGCTAAAGAATGTTGAGAGGCTGGGGACAAGACCATTAAGTGGGGGCAGAAGCATCGGGTCTATAATTGGTTTGGCTCCGGCTGACTCGGCTGCTCTTATACCCTCTCTAATAGAGTCAATGGGATCCGCTGCTCCGGCCTCAGGGATAATGACTGTTGCCTTATCTCGCAGTACCTCACTTATTTCCTTTACCTCCCTGTGGGTGATGTTCATGACTATGTCCACATCGCTAAGGGCGATAATATCCGAGAGGCTGAAGTAGTCCCTTGCGTCGAGCCCTAATAGCGCGTTGGGCCACACCTTTCTAACACACCTAATCGTCTCCCTCACCACGCTCTTAGGGCAACCCCAGCTCTCGCACCCAATAACAACGCCCTCGTAGCCCAGTTCCTTGACATAGACGGCGTCAGCAACCGCCTTCTCGGGGTCGGCCGGCGTCTCATATAATAGAAGGAGCGGCGGGGGCTTAACCGGGACCTTGATACCCCTTAAGTAGAAGGCTGCTTTGCTTTCGGCAGAGAGTTTCGAGACCTTTTCATCCAGACCTGAGACGATGGTCTCCCTCAACAGCTCATCAGCTGGCACGTCCGGACTGAACTCGAAACCCGCGAGGAGCATGTCAACGAAGTCTGGGAGGTCGCCAACGTATCTGGGTCCCTTAACGGTCTTTATTCCCGTGAGCTCCTCCACGGTCCTCGCGCTGCCGTGCACTAACCCAGGAATGACTATGAGGTCGAAGTCCTTCATCTCTTTCAAGAACTCCATCAGTTCCTTACCGATGAACTCGGCGCTCGCCAGCGAAGCAACTGGGACCGAGGACACAAACACCTCGAACTCGACCCTCCCGCCTAGCCTACTCCTCAGATCTCTCACTACCTCCTCAAGCATGTCGGCTGCTGCCCTGCTGGTCACTAGCAATAGTTTCACAGCACTCACCACGGCAATACATTAATGTTTGACTCGTTTAATGTTGATCACTGGCGAAGAAGGATGTCGCAGGAACCTGAGAGGATCTCGGGCCTCGACCTGGAGGGGCTAGCGCTCAACGGGTTCGTCAGGGAGTTCGAGGTAGTGGACTGCGAGAGAACGAAGACAGTGAGGAAGTCGAAAATCGTTGCTAAGCTTGACGACGGACGCGTTGTCGAGACGGAGTGCATGGAGTACCCGAGGGTGAGTAGGATACTTCTGGTGCTGAACGCTTATAGTAAGTGGGGCAAGACCCTGGTGATAGGTACGGAGGAGATGATGAGTGGCATTACCTACGACCTCGACCACGCCGAGGGATGAGATGAACACCAGACGCTGATCCCTCCAATTTAAGAACCGGCCAAAACTAATGAGAGGTGGTGGAAGGAATGCCCATAAGGAGACTCTCTACTCTGCCCAAGAAGGAGGAGGACTACGCCGAGGTCGAGAGAGAGATACACGAGCACGAACCGGAGATGGCTCACGAACATGAGCACGCCCACGAGCATGAGCACGAGCATGTCGAGTATGAGAGCGGGGAGGACTTCACCGCTCTCATACTCAACGCCATAGCGCACTCCATGACGCACATACAGGCAGACATAAACTCACTCAACATGGAGGTAAGGAACCTGAACGAGAAACTGGATAATATGACGAACATGATAAGGGCGCTCGTCACGGTACTCCTCGCACAGAACGTAAGCGACGAGAAGCTTCGGAAGGAGCTCCTTGCTCAGGCAATCTCATTAATAAGCTAGCGACTAAGGCACCTAACGTAAGCAACTTTCACGTACCTCACCCTGCTGCGATGCCTTTCTAGGAACCACCTTATAGGGAAATCAACGACCTTCATAATCTCGCACCCAAACCCCCGATCACTCATCAGCCTTGAGAGGTACGCCATGCTCTCGGGGACGTACTTATGCATTGAGTAGATGGTGCCACAGATAGACGCCGCAGCCTTTAGGAACGCGGCGTCCGCACCCCTTCGCCACACGCCGAAAGGCGGGTTCATTATGACCGTGCAGCCGCCGATGAACCTAAAGGGGAGGGCCTCAACAACGTCGCTCACCAGGAACTCAGTGATGCCGCCGACGTTCTCGGTGAGCCATTCCTTCGCCACCCTCACAGCCTCCTCGTCTATGTCGATGCATGTGGCCCTCGAGGCCCCAAGGATGAGTGATGCCGCCGTAAGACGGCCTGTCCCACACCCTAGGTCAACGGTGTGTCTGCCCTCGATATCTCCTCTCATGAAGGCTTCCCAGACAAAATCGGCGGCTATTTCGGGTGGGGTAGTGTACTGCTCCAAGTACTCGCTCGGATTAGGTATCTCCGGTACTGTTGAGAGCCTCGCGGAGAGCCACTTCTTTCTGCTCACCACGGGAAGACATACCTCCCGAGGGATCTCCTGGCAACCATGAGTGCTTCTCCAGGGGTTAGGACAGGTTTGTGGAAACTCGCTAGGTCCTCGATTGCCAGTCTAGGGCATGAGGCAATTACGTATGCGTCGATCCTCGAGGAGTCGAGGTTCCGGAGGGTCTCAATATTGAGGATGAACGCTCTCCCAGTGAATACGCTCGCACCTATTTCCTTGAGCGAGCTCGATACCAGCGCAACCAGGTTGGGGCGATGCTGGCCCGAGACACCGTCGATTATCATGAATGTTTCAGCATCGAGAGCGGTGCGTATCTTCCCGTACCTGAGCCTAAGCACCTTAAGCACTTCCGGAGTGAAGTCCTCAGCCCTGTTCCTGTAGGGATCGAGCCTGAGAACAGGTACCTTGCCGCCTGCTCTCAGGCTCATGCCGAGGGCATGGAATCGGCCGCCTGCGTACGCTATGAAGGCGTCGACGCCTTCACTCACCACTCTGTCGAGGTCACTGAACCAACACCCCGTGATGACTGAGTACCTGAGGTCGTTAACTACCGTGATGCCCTCCCTCCTGAGTAATGATGCCACCCTTTCTACGTCGTGGAAGTGTTGGTGTGTGGTGTAGATGGCTACCCTCGTCCCGAACTCACTCCTAACTATATTGCCTAGTTCCCTCACAACGTCCTCGCTGACCACGGACCTGCTCCTCAGTCCTACGTAAACAATGTTCCTAGGGCTGCTCCATAAGGGGTAGGGGTCGTGCCCAAGGTGCACTATTACTTCATAGTCCCGGAGGTATTCCGGCATTATCATGCAGGAACCATAGACAGGGTTCAGGTCGATTACCACCTCTGCGTCGGGGGCAAACGTGCTGATCCTCTCAGCGATCTCGGGTGCGTAAGGCTTGAGGCCCTCGGGGATCTGGACAAGGAGCTTGGCCCTTTCGGTACTGGACAGGGCTCTCTTTATAGCGTCCCAGTCAATTACGTAGAATTCTTCTATGCTCTCCGGCAAAACTTGATCACTTTAGCTCCTTAACAACTATCCTGGTCTCCATGCCGAGCTTGGAGGCGAAGCGCCTGAGCGCCTCCTTGGCGTGCTCTATGGCGTCCCTGTACGTCCTCACCTCGGCGATCACCTTACCCACCCGGACCCTGGCAGCCCTACCGACGGGCTTGCCGAATGCCTGCCTCATCCCGTCCTGCAGCCTGTCGGCTCCGGCGAAAGCCATCATCTTGTTCTCCCTGAGCACGTGGTGGGGGTACTGCCTGATTATGAAGACGTAGCGCTGCTCGCCGACGGTGTTGGCCAGATACTTGTGGGTCATGACCCTCCCGGCCTCGAGCGCGTTGTGCCTGATCTGGGCGTTCTCCAGGGCTATGAGCTGTACTGAGACCTCGTACACGTTGTTGGGCTCGCCCATCACGAACTTAACGATCTTGGGCCCCGGGACGCCCTTAATGTACTCCTTCCTCGTGTAGGGCGGCTTCTTCAGCTCCTTATAGCACCTGGCAGGCCTCAGGGGCATAATCTCCGCACCTGGTCTATGGTAGCACTCCCGTTATTTAAGGGTTGCCGCACCAGCTAGTAGTCGGCGAACATTATTTGAGAGCATTCGCTTAGCCTGTGCCAGACCTTCTTGAAGAGCTTGTAGAGAGCTCCGCACTCACTCTTGCTTAGCCTGGCCCTGGCCAGCGCCCGCTTTAGGGCGATGCACGCTCTCTCATCGGCTAAGTCCGCGCAGAATGAGCTGATCTCCCTATACATCGCATCCATCACGTTCCTGGGACAGTAATCGCCTGTGGTGAGTCTCCGGGAACCGGCCCTGGCTAGCTCGTACAGGTAGATCGCGACGGCATGGCTGAGGTTCATTGTCGAGTACTCTGTACCCGTATCAATAGTCGATACTATATCGCAATTGCTGAGCTCCTCACGCGTCAGGCCGACTGACTCCCTCCCGAAGACCAGTGCCACGGCACCGCTCTCCGGGAGTATGTACCTCACCATATCGGACGGGACAGAGATCCTCAGCACGTCCTCGCTGGACGTCTTAGCGGTCGTGCATATACTTAGGCTCGCCCCGCTCAGGCAACTGCTTAGCGAGTCCTCCACCCTGACCCTACTCAAAGCCTTCGCTCCCCCAGCAGCGAATTCCTTCACCTCGGGGTCATCAATGCTGAACTCAGGAGAGATCACGCAGATGTCCTCGACGCCGAAGTTCTCGGCTAGCCTGACGATGAAGCCCATGTTGATTTTTCCTTCTATACCGACTAACACGAGTCTAATCCTTAGCAATCCCCTCACCGGGTCAGTAACCGAGCCTCTTGTAGATTATGTCGAGGTAGTTCAGTATTCTGGCGCTCAACGGGGGTGTTAAGGGAATTATGAAGAGGTAGTACCTCTCCTCGCCCTCTATCTCCTTAACTATCCTTTCAACGAGGAGCTTGACTGGGTCTATGTGAGTCCTGTTCTTTATGTCCTCAAACGATTTGAAGGGCTCTTTCTCCCTCTCCTCGAGAATCTTCCATAGCTTCTTCTTGCCGATCCCGGGAAGGAGTTCGAGGGTGTGGAGCCTCACGCTGATGGGCTGGGCCATATTGAAGAACTCGACGAAAACACGTTCGTTCTCTGTGACGATCTTCTTGATCGCTTCCGGCAGTATGCCCTTAGCGTAGTCTGTTAAGTCCTCATAGGTTACTGGGTCATCACATACGTACTCGACCTTGTCCCTCAGTTCCTTGAGCCTGAAGCCCATGTACACCTTCTCGAGGGGCCTGAGGTCGACGCCGGGGATGGGGTAGAACTCCATTAAGGTGAAGTACCTCGTCCCTATCGCCTGTGCTATCGGTCTGTTCCTGTGCCTGCGGTGCCTGTCGAAGGGATTGCCCTGCGGCTTGTAGTCAAGAACTATGGCGTAGTCCTCCCTACGAAGTAGTCTAAAGTAGCGTCTCCTCAGGTCGTCGTAGGATGCGGACATGGCGCCTTTACCTCATCCCTAACGCTGTGATTACTGGGGACAGGCTTCCGAGACTATACCAAGTATTTTATCTAGGTCGTCCTCTTTGAAGGTTTTCCCTTTCTCCAGTGTAAGAATTACCCTAAGCTCGGTCTTGTCCGCCGGGAGTATGTTGGCCACCACAACTGCTGTGGGTCTGGAGAGGCCTACCTCGTTTATGAGCCTCTCGGCTAACTCGTCGGCCTTCTCGCACTTGGTGAAGTTCTTCAGGTACTCACGCACCTGCAGAGTTATTCTGTCGAGCTCGCCGTACTCCTTCTCGATCGCCTCGATTATCCGGAGAACCTCAGCGTATGTTACGTCCTTGGAGTTAAGAACCTCGGTCACCACTTCTCACCAAATAAAATTCTCTACTACGGGATGTTATGTCTTAGCGGGCCGCAGGTGCTCGGGCAGCACGATCAGCTCCTTCCTCTTGTTACCGAGGTAAACCTCCACGATGTATGCCCTGCCCCTCTTACCTATGACAGTGCCCACCTTCCCTACGTAGCGCCTGTGGGGCATCCCCTCATGTATCGCCGGGTTCGGCTTTATGTAGACCTTATCCCCCGGCTTGTACTCAATCATTATCAGGCTCAGCGGCGGTATAGCGCCCCTCTCACGGATGTGCTTCCTCAGCACCTTCCTCGTCCTGTTCCTATAGCCTCTCGGGGCCTTCACCATCTTCCGCACCTAGCCGTATTCGTTAACGTCCCGCTATAAATACTATTGCCCCTACTCCCCAAGAACCTCGAGCACGTCGAGGAACAGTACCTCAACCTCTCTCCCAAGAATCGACGCAACAGATGGCTCCGTGCGCCCCTCGTCGCCGTGGAACAGCTCCTTGACGTAGAGCCCGCTCTCGACAACCAAGAAGAACTCGGCTATGTAACCTCCTAGCACCCTTCCCCTAATGTCAACGACCCTCCTCTCACGCAGGTACTCCTTCTTCCTCCTGAGCACTCTCCTGGGGGTGAGCTGCCTTACCACGGCGCCCCTTAGCTCCTCCTCAACCCCCCTCACGTCCTCCTCGGATACACCGCCGTGAACTAGCGCTACGACCCTGTACGCCTTCATAGGCCTAGACGTCTTTACGCGGGTGACGTCCGAGTGCCTAGCCAGCCCCTCGAATGAGAGCACTATCCACGGATACTCACCCGCCCTCTTAGGGAGGACGGGCCTCCTTTTCCGGGGGCTGGTGACCTCCGCTATGAATGGTCGGCCCCACCCCAGCATTCTGGCGTCGGCATCCTCCCTACCGGCAGCGTGAAGAACTATGTCATCGCCGGAGAACAGCGGCATCAACGCCTCCTTCACCGCATCCGCTATGTTCCTGCTGTACTTGAGCGAGCCCTCTCTCGTGATCCATGGGAGCTGGGATATCATTCTACCTCCCTTAACGTACCTTCCCCTCACATACACGGGCTGAGGCAGGACCTCGACGTCCTGCTTGTCCAGGTCAAGGAGCACCACCACGTCGGGTTCGCGGAACTCAGCCGGTACCCCGGTGAGTCTCTGAAGCGCTTTCCCAACCTCCCTCCTTATCTCCCTCCTGACCTCCTCCCACGAGTCAGTGTTGAGGTACTCGATCACCTCCCTCTCCCTTACCTCAATCGACGAACCCTGCTTGACGCCGACGACGAGCGAGGAGAGCTCGATGCCCCCTAATTTCTCCGCGGCCTTCTTCACAAGGTCGGGGATCATGAGCTCGATCCTGTTGCCGCATATGTGGCAAGGCCTTCTTTCTACCTCTATGCCGTAGTACCTCGCCAATTCGGTGAGGGGGTAGCCAGCGTTTCGTGCCAGCTCTGTCAGAGCCTCCCTCGCCCCCTGCTCCCCTCTCTCCACTAGGGGGTGGTAGGTCATGGCGAGGGCCGTCTTTATCGCTCTCCCCCTGCTTAGGTTACTCATTGCGTAGCCGTACCTGGCGAATAACCTGCCCAGGCACCTATCGCAGAGCGGGAACTTTCGAAGCACTCGCTCGGCGTTCGCTAACACCTCACTAGAAAATATCGATGTCTTAGGCGAGTCCCTCACTCCCGATCCCAAACTTCCTTAGTATGCCGCGCCTCCTCTTTAACTGCTTCATCATTCTCTTCATGTTCTCATAGTACTTGAGGAGCTCCTTAACATCCTCTACACTCGTCCCCGAACCGAGCGCTATCCTCCTCATCCTCGACCTATTGATTATGGAGGGGCGGTCCAGCTCCTCGTACGTCATTGAGTCCATTATGTGCAGCCACTTATCCATCCTCTCCTCAGATATGCGCAGCTGTTCGTCGTCGAGGGTCAGCCAGGAGAGGCCGGGGATCATCTGGAGCACCTTTCTCAGGGGCCCCATCTTTTTCAAGGATACTATCTGTGCGTACACGTCCCTGAGGGTGAGCTGGCCCGTGGTTATTGCCCTAGCCATTCTCTTCTCGAGTTCCTTGCTCTCCTCAAGCGCCTTGAACTTCTCTAGGAGAGTCTCCAGGTCCCCTAGGCCGAGCAGCCTAGAGACGAATTTCCTGGCGTCGAACGGCTCTAGCTCGTCGAGCTTCTCTCCCTCACCCACGAATTTTATCTTGGCGCCGGTGGCGGCCACCGCCGATATAGCGCCGCCGCCCTTCGCCGTGCCGTCGAGCTTTGTTATTATTATGGAGCCTATGGGCGTCCTCTCATGAAACTTCTTGGCGAGGTCGTAGGCCTTCTGACCCATGTAGGCATCTATGACCATGATAACCTCGTCCGGCCTGATCACCTCGGCGAGGTCCTCCATCTCCTTGAGCAACGCCTCCTCCTCACCGTAGCCGTGCCGTCCTGCGGTATCGACGATGAGTATGTTGCATCCTTTTCCCCGGAAGTACTCCAGCCCTCTCAGAGCAATGTCCACGGCATCCTTACTGTTAGGGTCGCCGAAGAAGGGCACCCCTATCTTTTCCGCCAACTGCCTCAACTGGTCGTAGGCGGCTGGCCTGTAGGTGTCGGTGGTCATGAGGCATGGCCTGTAACCGAGCCTTTTGTAGAAGTAGGCGAGCTTGCCAGCCGTGGTCGTCTTTCCGGAGCCCTGGATACCGACGAGCATTATTCTCCACGGCTGCTTCGGGGGGGTTACGGAGGGTTTCTCCTCGCCGCCGAAGAGTTCCACGAGCGAGTCATACACTATCTTGATGAACCATTCCCTCCTCAGCATCCCTGGAGGTGGTTCGCTCTTGAGGGCCCTCTCCTTTATCTTTTTGGTTAGGTCGAGGACGACCCGGACGTTAACGTCGGCTTTTATGAGGGTCTTCTGTAGCTCCTTGATGAAATCTTGAACAGCCCTCTCGTAGGGGCCGCTACCGCCCAAAAACTTGGATACTGCTGCCCTAAGCTTTTCGAGGCCCTTCATTCTGCTCCCTTAAGCACTCTCATGATCTTCCTTTTACCCATCGCCTCCCAATACTCGACCTCAGCGCCTGGCTGGAGCTTACTCCTGATCTCTTCCTCCTCAGGCATCTCGACCTCGAAGGTCTCGTACGTCTCCATATCCATCAGCTGCACCGTGTCACCCATCACCGCCAGGACCTGGGCCGTGCGCTTGTCGATGATCGGCACCTCCACCCTCTGGCTCACCGGGGCCACGAGGGTCTTCTTTGAGCCGCTGAATATGCCTATGGCGACCACGTGCGCCTTAGCGCTTCCGTGCTTCCCTGTCTTTGCCTTAGTTATCTCGACGATCCTGCAGGGCTCTCCATCAATAACTATGAAGCTGCCTACCTTCAGCTCCCCGAGTTCAGCGTACATGGTGCTCATAATTATCACCAGCCAATTACTCCTGTTGACCCTTAAATAAGGGGGCGTTGTGGCGCCCCGGCCGGGATTTGAACCCGGGTCACGGGCTGCCTGCGGCAAGCCCCGCATGGCCTCGACAGGCCCGCATACTAGGCCGGGCTATACTACCGGGGCGCCGCCAGAGTGATTTGCTCTTAGCCCAGTATTTAAGCGTTTAGCCCGGCACCCTTAACCGAACCATTAATTAATCCGATGCTTACGTAGGGCTGGGGTAGCGGTATGCCTAAGAAAAGGGAGAACAGAGGGCGCCATAAGGGCGGTAAGGGCTCCGTGAGGACAATACAGTGTGACCAGTGCGGTAGGTTAGTCCCGGCCGATAAGGCGATATGTGTCACGAGGTGGTACTCGCCGGTCGATCCTCAGCTGGCGAGGGAGCTGGAGAAGAAGGGCGCCATAATAGCTAGGTACCCCGTGAGGAAGTGCTACTGCGTCAGCTGCGCCGTCTTCCTAGGGATTGTTAAGGTGAGGTCCGAGGAGGAGAGGAAGAGGAGGCTGAGCAGGTACTACTGATGAAGTATATATATGGGGCGCCACTGAAGGGGTATAGAGGCTTGGGTGGTCGCGGTGAGGATCCCTAAGCGCATACGGACCTATTGCCCCCGGTGCAAGACGCACACAGTGCACACTGTAGTGATTTATAAGCACGGCAAGAGGAGGTCAGTGTCCCAGGGCGAGAGGAGGTACAGGGCGAAGCAGAAGGGGTACGGCAGCAAGAGGAAGCCCGAGCAGAAGAGGTTCGCTAAGGTGACGAAGAAGGTAGTCCTGAAGCTAAAGTGCACTCAGTGCGGGTACATACTGCACCGCGAGGGTATAAGGCTGAAGAAGACCGAGCTCGTGGAGGTGTGAGAAATGGTTAGGAAGAGGAAGCAGCTAATACCCATGCCGAAGTCCAAGTTCGTTAAGGTCAGGTGTCCGTCCTGCGGACATGAGCAGGTAATATTCGACCACGCCACGTTCCCCGTGAGGTGCCTGGCCTGCGGCACGGTGCTGGTGCAGCCGACAGGCGGTAAGGCGAAGATACTCGGAGAGATAGTGAAGATTTTCGGCTAATGTCCCCGGCAAACCACACTACTTCTTAAGACCTCAGCGCACAGTACATAGGAGGCGTTAACGTATGGTGCGGAAGAGAAGGCAGCTACCAAGAGTGGGTGAGGTCGTTGTGGGCACGGTCAGGGAGGTGATGGATTTCGGCGCGTACCTCAGCCTCGACGAGTACGGTGGACATGAGGCGTTCCTTCCGTGGTCGGAGATAAGCACGAGATGGGTGAGGGACATAAGGGACTTTGTTAGGGAGGGGCAGAGAGTAGTAGTTAAGGTGATCAGGGTTGACAGGAGGAAGGGATACGTTGACGTCTCACTCAAGAAGGTTAACCCTGGGGAACAGAGGAGGAAGATACTTGAGTGGAGGAGGGCCATCAGGGCCGAGAAGATCCTCGAGATAGTAGCCAAGAGAATAGGTAAGACCCTTGACGAGGCATACAGGGAGGTTGGGTGGAAGCTGGAAGACTACTACGGAGAGATATTCGCCGGGCTGGAGGAGGCGGCGTTCCGCGGAGAAGAGGCTCTAAGGGAGGCAGGCGTGCCTGAGGAGTGGATCCAGCCCCTACTGGAACAGGTGAGGAAGAACATCAGGCCGAAGAAAGTAAGAATAAGGGGGATAATCACCCTCGCATCCACGGCACCTGACGGAGTCGACAGGATAAAGGACGCCCTTACCAAGCCCTTGGAGAGGCTGAAGCTCGACGGCACAGAGCTCAGGGTGTACACAGTGGGCACGCCGCGTTACAGGGTCGAGGTAACGGCGTCGGACTACAAGACCGCCGAGAAGGTCATGCGGGAATACCTTAAGAACGTTGAGTCACTGGCAAAGAAGCTCGGGCTGGTGTACAGCTTCGAGAGGGAGCGCCAGAGATGAGATTCCTCATCAGGAGATGCCCCAAGTGCGGTAGGTACACACTCAAGGATACATGCCCCGTATGTGGAGCCCCCACCCGCGTCGCCCACCCGCCGAGGTTTTCCCCCATAGACAAGTACGTGAAGTACAGGGTACTCATGAAGAGGCTCAGCAAGGAACGTCCTTAAGACCTATGACATACGCTATCAGGTTCGTTAGCAAGTGAAGGAACAGCGAAGCCACAATACCGAAAGCGAGCACCCTAGCACTTAACTCAACCCCGACGAGCGCGTACACACCGCTTAAGTAAATGAGTGCGTGCGCCGCTAACAGGAAGGACAGTTGGTCGCAGGGTATGAAACACTCGCCAGGCCCCAGCGAGAGCCTCCGCTTTATGAAGGAATTGAGGAGGTCACCGCACATGGCTCCAACAGCCGACACGAACCCGTACATAATCCACCACGGGTTCCCCTCAACATACACGAAGATCGTTGACGCAAGCACCGATACAATTATGGCAGCAGCTATGCCCTCCCACGACTTATTCTTACCTAACACGTCGCGGCCGTCCCACGCCTTTCTCCCGAAGTCGACCCTGTGCCTGCCGACCCTATCGATGAGAGGCTTAATCATCACTGGCGCCGCATTCGCCACCATCGCTAATGCGTAAGCCCTC
>Ga0256833_1000497_pt1 | contig 30989 bp, 28 predicted proteins | sample 356284metaG_FD_190535 | JGI IMG/M metagenome (GOLD analysis project Ga0256833, IMG submission 190535) | Hydrothermal vent microbial communities from Mid Atlantic Ridge, Atlantic Ocean - 356-284 | ecosystem: Environmental > Aquatic > Marine > Hydrothermal vents | place: Atlantic Ocean: Mid... | reverse complement strand
CCCCCACCCCCCTCCCCTCCCTTGGTAAGGGAGGGGAGGGGGAGGCTCGCCGCTCCGCGGCGAGCAGGGGAGGGGAGAGATCCCTGCCCCTGGCCGACCTGAAGCAGATTGCCCGCGAACGAGGGCTGGTTACCACAGGCTTTCATCTGCCCTACGATGCCCGCTTGCTGGAACGGGCGCGTGCGTTGCGCCGCCACATGACCCCCGCGGAGAGGAAATTGTGGGCTTTTCTGCGCGCACAACCCTATCGTGTGCTCCGTCAACGCCCCATCGACCACTACATTGTGGATTTTTACCTCCCTGCCGCGCGTTTGGTCATTGAAGTAGATGGCGAACAGCATTACACCGAGGAAGGCAAAGCCTACGATGCTGAACGAGATGCTATTCTGGAAGGCTATGGGCTAAAAGTGCTGCGGCTGCCGAACAGCCTGGTTTTGGAGCATTTTGAGGAAGCCAAACGGCAAATTGTTGCCGCGTTGGATCTCACCCCACCCCCCACCCCCCTCCCCTCCCTTGGTAAGGGAGGGGAGGGGGAGGCTCGCCGCTCCGCGGCGAGCGGGGGAGGGGAGAGATCTTCCACGCCCCTCACCCCCCGCCAATACGCCATCGCCCGGCGAATTTTGCGCGAACTGGAAGCCCGCCTGGGTTTTATGGTGGACGTCGGGCTGGAATACCTCACCCTCGACCGCGCGGCCAACACCCTTTCCGGCGGCGAGGCGCAGCGCATCCGCCTGGCCACCCAGATCGGCTCCCGCCTGACCGGCGTGCTCTATGTGCTCGACGAGCCTTCCATCGGCCTGCACCCGCGCGACACCGACCGCCTGCTGCGCACCCTCAAGGGGCTGCGCGACCTCGGCAACACCGTGCTGGTGGTCGAGCACGACCCCGAAACCATCCTTGCCGCCGACTGGGTGGTGGATCTGGGCCCCGGCGCGGGCGAGCACGGCGGCCAAGTGGTGGCCGAGGGCACGCCGGAAGACATCCTTGCCCACCCCGATTCCCTCACCGGCGCATACCTCTCAGGCCGCCTGCAGGTGCCCCTGCCCGAAAAGCGCCGCCCCGGCAGCGGCCATGTCCTCACCATCGTGGGCGCCCGCCAGAACAACCTCAAGAACCTCACCGTGCGCATTCCGTTGGGCAAACTGGTGCTGGTAACCGGCGTCTCGGGTTCCGGCAAATCCTCCCTGGTGGTGGAAACCCTGTACAAAGCCCTCGCCCGTCATCTCAACCGCGCCCGCACCCAGCCCGGCGACCACGACCGCATCGAGGGGCTGGAGCATTTGGACAAGGTCATCGACATCGACCAGTCGCCCATTGGCCGCACCCCGCGCTCCAACCCCGGCACCTACACCGGCCTGTTCGACCACATCCGCCAACTGTTTGCCCAACTGCCGGAAAGCAAAATCCGCGGCTACAAGCCGGGGCGCTTTTCCTTCAATGTCAAGGGCGGACGCTGCGAAGCCTGCCAGGGGCAGGGGCAACTGCGCATCGAAATGCAGTTCCTGCCCGATGTGTATGTGCCCTGCGAGGTGTGCCACGGGGCGCGCTTCAACCGCGAGACCCTGCAGGTGCGCTTCAAGGGCTACAACATCGCCGACGTGCTGGATATGACCGTCGAGCAGGCGATGGAGGTGTTCGCTGCTTTCCCCGCGATGATGCGCAAACTGCAAACCTTGGCCGACGTCGGCCTGGGCTACATCCGCATTGGGCAACCGGCGCCCACCCTTTCCGGCGGCGAAGCCCAGCGGGTGAAACTGGCGCGGGAACTCTCCAGGCGCCCCACGGGGCGCACGCTCTACGTCCTGGACGAGCCGACGGTCGGCCTGCACGCCGCCGATGTGCACAAACTCATTGAGGTGCTGCACCGCTTAGTGGACGCGGGCAACACGGTGGTGGTCATCGAGCACAACCTGGACCTCATCAAAGTGGCCGACTGGATCATCGACCTGGGGCCAGAAGGCGGCGAGCGCGGCGGTTACATCGTGGCCGAAGGCACGCCGGAGGAGATCTGCCAGGTGGAAGCCTCGTACACCGGGCGCTACCTGCGGGCTTACGTGCGCGCCAATCACAGGGAGGGGAACTGATGCGCCGAATGCTCTGGGTGCTGTTGCTCGTGGCGTTGGCGGCTTGCCGGCCTGCGCCTGCATCTCCGCCTGTTGCTACGGTGGCGTTACCCGATATGCTGACACCCACTGCCGCCACGCCCGCCGCCGAGCCGCTGGCCGTGTTTTTCACGGCGGAGCACCCCGGCCACGGCCTGCGCGGGGGGCTGGATGCCACCGTCGCGGCGTCCATCGACGCCGCCCGCCTGACGGTGGATGCTGCCCTCTACGATCTCAACCTGTGGAGCATTCGCGACGCCCTCATCCGCGCTCATCGCCGCGGGGTGCAGGTGCGCGTGGTGGCCGAATCCGACCATCTGGACGAAAAAGCCTTTGCTGCCCTGCGGCATGCTGGTATCCCTATTGTGGGCGATGGGCGCAAAGCGTTGATGCATGACAAGTTCATCGTCATCGACCGCTACATCGTGTGGACAGGTTCGATGAATTACACGCTCAACGGCGTCTATCGCAACGACAACAACCTGGTACGGCTGGTTTCGCCGCGCATCGCCGCCGACTACACCGCCGAGTTCGAGGAAATGTTCCGCGACCATCGCTTCGGCGCGGACTCTCCGGCCAACACGCCTTACCCGCAGGTCAGTCTCGATGGGATCCCGGTGGAAGTGTATTTTGCGCCGGAGGATCACCCGCTCATGCACCTCTTGCCCATCGTGCGGAATGCGCGCCAGAGCATTGCTTTCATGGCTTTCAATTTGACCGACGATGACCTGGCGCGTTTGTTGTTGACCAAGCAGCGCCAGGGGGTGAAGGTCGCTGGCGTGTGCGACGCGCAACAGGCGCGCACCAGTAGAGGGAACGATTGTCGGTACCTTTTTCACAACGGGGTGGATGTGCGGCTGGACGGCAATCCTTATGCCATGCACCACAAGGTTTTCGTCGTGGATGGCGAGACGGTGATCTTCGGCTCGTATAACTTTACCCACAGCGCCGAAACGCGCAACGACGAAAACCTGCTCATCGTGCATGATCCGTTGCTGGCCGCCCGGTTTCTGCAGGAGTTCCGGCGGGTGTATCGGCAGGCAAGCGAGTATAATCCTTAGCGGGAGGCTGCCATGCCGTTGGATTACCACACCGTCTATCGCCAGATCAACCGCTTTGCCGAAGGTGCAAAGGCGTTTTACGAAAGGCAGGCTGCCGACGCGGCGGCAGTGCGCGAAACCCTGTTGGCGTGGGCGGAAAAAGGCGGGGCGCTGACCGAGCGGGTGATGGAAGCCGTCCGCCTGGAGCCCCACTGGCGCTCGGCGATGCCGGGAGACGAACCGCTCGCCGCCGCGGTGCCGCCGCCTGGCGATGCCGCCGCGCGGGTGAGCGCCGCGCTGGTGTTGGCTGCCGACGGCTCCCAAATCGAACCCGACCCCCACGCCGGGCTATACTATGCGCTGGTCAACGTCGGTATGGTGATGATGGCCCACGACCTGACCCCGCGCACCCACATCACGTCGGAACTGTGGTCGCCTGCCGATTTGGCCAATCAGCGCCTTCAGGTAGGATTGCAGCGCGACCTGCGCGAGCGCCAGGCGCTGGCCGAGGCCGCCGAGGTGCTGGCGGGCGAAGCCGCTCCGTCTCCTGACCGGGAGGCGTTTTTTGCCGACGCGCCGACCGATCGCGCCATCGTGGCGCTGACCGACGGCCCGTTGGAACTGTGGGGTGCCAAAGACGACCCCACAGGCGCTTTTCGGGCGGCTCTGGCCGCTTACCTCCGCCATTTGCGGACCCTGGCGCGGCTCGACACCCTGAGCGCGGGCTATGTGGACAACCCGCGCGCCAACCTGGTCGTCCACATGCTGGCGCTGGCGGCGCTGGAGGATGTGCCGAGGGCGGAAGACCTGCGCGCCATCCACCACGGCGAATTTGCTTTCCAGGGCGTCACCGACCGGATGCTGTTTTCGGCTTTGCTGGCTCCAGGCGAGCGCTCGGCGGTCTTTGGCCTGGTTTCCCAATCCCGCGAGGATTACAGCGAGGCGCTGGCATTGCACTTTTTCTACCTCAACACTTCGCCCGACCCCCAGGCCCCCAACATCGCGCGGGTGGAAATTCCGGCCTGGGTGGCGCAGGATGCCGAGGCGGTGGCCACGCTGCACGCGGTGCTGCTGTGGCAAAGTCGCCGCGTGCCGCACACAGCCTACCCTTATGTGCTCCACCGCGCCCACGAAGTGGCCGTGGTGCGGCGGGAAGACCGCCAGGCCGTGGAAACCTGGCTGCGGCAGGCACTTCTCGACCACGGCATTCAGCCGCCTTTGCCTTCGGCCAAGCAGCGCCTCAAGAATATGCGCCGTTCCCCCTGACGAGAGGTCATCATGGAGAAAAAGCAAGCCTTTATCGGACGCGTGCTTCAGGCCACGGCCACCGGTTTCTTGGTGGGCTGCCGGGTGCCGCAGTTGCAGGCCAGTGGGCTGGCCTTTGGCGCTTTGGTGTGGGTAGCCTCCGCACCGGCGGAAAACGCCCCTGAAATCTTCGGCATCATTTCCGAAATCCGTCTGCCCGGCGACGACCTGGTCAAACAACTGACCATTGCCCCCGACCTCCCCGACAGCATCCATGCCGACCAGCACCAGCGCAACCTGCCGGTGGAGATTGGGGTGCTTTCGTTGGGTTACCGGGCTGCCGATGGGCGCATCGTGCATTTGCTGCCGCCCCGTCCGCCCCTCACGCTGGCCAATCTCTACCTCTGCACGCCGGAGGAAGTGCGTGCCTTCACCACCGCCGGGCGGCTGGGCTATTTCCGCCACATTTTGCGGGCGCAGGACGTCCCCGCCGATGAATTGCTGGCCGTGCATATCCGCCAAGCGCAGCAGGCGCACCAGCAAGGCGGTGACCCCGACTGGGTGCGCCGCGCCACCCGCCACCTCATCACCTTGCTGCGCGACGACTACGACCGCCTCACCAGCACGCTCGACGCGCTGGGCGAGGTGGTGGCCTGAGCATGCCTATGCCGAGGGCGGTTTACACCTTTCCCCGCGGTTTTCTCTGGGGCACGGCCACCGCGGCGCACCAGGTGGAAGGGGGCAACGCCAACAACACTTGGGCGGCCTGGGAGCAGCAGCCGGGGAAAATTGCCAACGGCGATACTGCCGGACGCGCTTGTGAATGGTGGCAGGGGCGCTGGCGGGAGGATTTCGACCGCGCTGCCGAAGCGGGGCAAAACGCCCATCGCCTTTCGGTGGAGTGGAGCCGCATCCAGCCAACCCCCGACCGCTGGGACGAAGATGCGCTGGAGCACTACCGCCAGATGGTGCGTGGGCTCATCCAGCGCGGCATGACCCCCATCGTCACGCTGCATCATTTCACCGACCCGCTCTGGCTGGCCGAGCGCGGGGGGTGGGAAAATCCTGAGACCCCCGGCTTGTTTGCCGTCTTTGTCGCCAAGGTGGTCGAGGCGTTGCGGGCGTACGTCACCCGTTGGTGCACCATCAACGAGCCCAATGTGTATACGGCGCTGGGCTATGTGGCCGGGGTTTTTCCGCCAGGGAAGCAGGACATTCGCATAGCCATGAAAGTAGCGGAGCGCCTGGCTCAGGGGCACGCTGCGGCTTATGAGGCCATCCATCGGGTGCAACCGGAGGCGCAGGTTGGCCTGACGGTGTATTACCGTCCCATGCGCCCGGCGCGCCCGTGGTTTTTGCCCGACCGCGTGCTGGCGAGGGTGGAAGGGCGCTGGTTCAACGATTACTTTGCGGTGGCAGCCGCCTCTGGCCGCCGCTTGCTGCCGGTGGGCAGCCGCCGCGACCGCCGCCTGGGCCCCGCGTTGGATTGGTTCGGCTTGAATTACTACACCACCGAGTTGGTGGCCTTCGCGTTTCGGCGGCCCGATTTTGCCCGCCGTTTCCCTCCCAAAGGCGCGCCCCTGAGCGAGCATGGCGAACTGGCGTTGACGCCGGAAGGGCTTTTCGCGGGCATCCGTTGGGCCCAGCGTTTTGGCGTGCCGATTTTGGTCACCGAAAACGGCGTGGAAGACAGCACCGACGCCTTGCGTCCCCGTTATCTGGTCGAGCACATTCATCAGGTGTGGCGGGCGGTGAATTTCAACTGGCGGGTGCAGGGCTATTTGCACTGGACCCTGGTGGACAACTTCGAGTGGCAGCGCGGTTGGACATGGCGGTATGGCCTCTGGGCGCTGGATGTGGCAACCCAGCGGCGCATCAAGCGCCCCAGCGCCGACCTGTATGCTGCCATCTGCCGCAGCAATGCGCTGGATACGGAAACGGTAGCCCGCTACGCGCCGGCTGCTTTGGATGCCCTGTTGCCCGGCGTGGCGGCGGTGTAGGTTTGGGAATGGTTTTGGGGCTTTTGCAGACGGCATGGCACAAACGGTAGCGATAGGGTGAGCAGGAGTTGGGGGTCACGCCCGCACGAAGGCCACGCCTACCAATCCTTCTCCGGCATGCACCGAGAGGCCGGGGGTAAGGGGAGCGTAAATCACCTCAGGGGGACAGGAGGACGCAGCACACAACCGCGTGTAGAGCCTCTTGGCATCCTCTTCGGCGTTGACGTGCAACATGGCAAGGCGCTCGAAGCCTTGGGGCGCGTGTTGGGCTGCCAGGGCGAGCACCCGCTGCCATGCTTTTTTCTGGGTGCGCACTTTTTCCAGCAAATCGAGCTTGCCGTCCCGCAAAGTGAGAATGGGCATGATGCGCAGCACGTGGGCCATGCCTGCAGCCAAATGCCCTACCCGCCCGCTCATGGCGAGGTATTTCAGGGTGGGTAGGGCGGCGAATAGGTGCGTTCGCCTGGCGACCTCCCGCGCGTGAGCGATAGCCTCCGCACTGTTTGCGCCTTGGGCGATGGCGTCGGCGGCTGCCAGCACCATAAACCCTTGCCCCATGGAAAGGCTTTGCGTGTCCACGACGGTAATTGGACGGTCAGCCAGCACTTGGCGCGCGTTGACCGCGGCGGCGTAGGTGCCGCTTATGGCGCTGCTGACCGTAAAACACACCACCTCGTCAGCCCCAGAGACAAAGGCCTGCTCGAAAGCCTGCACGAAATCGCCGGGGGAGGGCGCGGCTGTGGAGGGGATTTTCCCTTCGCTGCGGATGCGTGCAAAAGTTTCGGCGTCATCAATGTCTTCTACGGCTTTCAACACCTCGTCGCCAAAATGCACGCTGATGGGTACTTGACGAATGCCGTAACGGTTGGCGATTTCAGGAGGTAGGCTGGCGTCGGTGTCGGTGATGAGTGCAATGGGCATGGGACTTTCCTCCTCATCCTCAAGGCTATGTAAAAACAACCCTGGAAAGCGGAAAAAGTTTTGGCCTGGCCGAAGGGAGATTATGAGAGGCAATGGGTATTCTGTGCGCGTCCTGGCGCCTCCTCGCTACATGACGACCACCTTGCCGACCTTCGGCGGCTGACGGGGGGGGGCGGCGGCCCCTGGTGCGGTTGTTCCGCCCGTGGGTGCGGGCATTTCCTCCGCCAGTCGCCCTATCTCGACCGCCGCACTGCCTGGCGGCTGGCGTGGCAAGGGCTGTAACCTCCGCCGGTCAACAGAACGCCAGGCCACACCGGAGGGGCAAGGCCCCGCCTTCTCTGGAGGGTCGCAGCGCGCAACGAAAAAAGCCCGCGCGCGGGCCGGTTTGCTTTTGGGAGTGCGGCACCTGGGTGCCGCTTTCCAAAGCGGCGACTTGTCGTCGCACTCCAAAAAATTTGCGTAAAGAAAAAAGCCCGCGCGCGGGGCGCGGGCTGGTTTGTGAGGGCAAAAGACAACCTCAGGCGCGATGCTTCAGCGCCGCCTGCGCCGCGGCCAGGCGAGCAATCGGCACGCGGAAGGGCGAGCAACTCACATAGTTCTGGCCGATGAGGTGGCAGAACTCGATGGTCGCCGGGTCGCCGCCGTGCTCGCCGCAGATGCCCACTTCCAGTTCGGGGCGGGTGCTGCGGCCTTCTTCCACCGCCATCTTCATCAGCCGCCCCACGCCATCCTTGTCGATGGTCTGGAACGGGTTGGCGGGCAGGATGCCCTGCTCGACATACAGCGCCAGGAAGTTGCGCTCGGCGTCGTCGCGGCTGTAGCCGAAGGTCATCTGCGTCAGGTCGTTGGTGCCGAAGGAGAAGAACTGCGCCACCTCGGCGATTTCTTTGGCGGTCAGCGCGGCGCGCGGGATTTCGATCATCGTGCCGAACTTGTAGTCCACTTCCACGCCCTTCTCGGCCATCACCTGTTTGGCGATTTCCTCCAGACGCGGCTGGATGCGCTTCAACTCGTTGACGTGGCTGGTGAGCGGAATCATCACTTCGACCTTGGGCGTGCCGCCAGCGGCCTTGCGGTTGCAGGCCGCCTCGAAGATCGCCCGCACCTGCATTTCGACGATTTCGGGCATCACCACGCTCAGACGCACGCCGCGCAAGCCCATCATCGGGTTGCTTTCGTGCAGGGCGCGCACTTTCGCCAGCAGCGCCTCTTTCTCGGCCAGCCCCTCGGTTTCGCCCTTGGCCTTCATGGTGGCCACTTCTTCGATCAGGCTTTCCAGCGAAGGCAGGAACTCATGCAGCGGCGGGTCGAGCAGGCGGATGATGACCGGGTAGCCGTCCATCGCCTCGAACAGGCCCTCGAAATCGCTGCGCTGGAAGGGCAGCAACTCGTCCAGGGCGGCCTTGCGCTCTTCGGAGGTCTCGGCCAAAATCATGCGCTGCACGATGGGCAGGCGTTCCTGCTCGAAGAACATGTGCTCGGTGCGGGCTAAGCCGATGCCCTTGGCGCCGTAAGCGCGGGCGCGGCGGGCATCTTCGGGGTAATCGGCGTTGGCCCATACCTGCAAGCCGGTGGTCGGCCAGCCTTCGGGCCCCTTGCGGATGCCGGGGGTGGCGGCAATTTCGTCGGCCCAGGTCAGCAGGGTAAGCAGTTCGGTTTGTTCTTCCAGGCTGGGGGCGACGGTGGGCATCTGGCCGAGGAAGATTTCGCCCGTGGTGCCGTCGATGGAAATCCAATCGCCCTCTTTGATGACGGTGTCGCCGATGGTCATCTGGCGGGCGTCCAGGTCGATACGCACGGCAGACGCGCCTACCACGGCGGGGATGCCGAACTGGCGGGCGACCACCGCGGCGTGGGAAGTCGCGCCGCCCTCGCTGGTCAGGATGCCCTGGGAAGCAATCATGCCGTGGACGTCGTCGGGCTTGGTGAAGGGGCGCACCATGATGACCTTTTCGCCGTGCTCCTTGGCCATCTTCTCGGCGGTGTCGGCGTCGAAATACACCTTGCCGACCGCCGCGCCGGGCGAGGCGTTGACGCCCTTGGCCAGCAGGCGACCGTCTTTCTTGGCCTTTTCCACCTCGGCATGGTCGAACTGCGGGTGCAACAGGGTGTCCACCTGCGCGGGGGTGATGCGCATCACAGCCTCTTCCTTGGTGATCAGCCCCTCGTTCACCATGTCCACCGCAATTTTCACCGCGGCCTTGGCCGTGCGCTTGCCGTTGCGGGTTTGCAGCATCCACAGGCGGCCGCGCTCGATGGTGAATTCCACATCCTGCATATCGCGGTAGTGCTTTTCCAGTTTCTCCGCGATCTCCACGAATTGCTTGTAGGCCTCAGGCAGTTCCTCGGCCATCTTCTCGATGGGCGAAGGCGTGCGGATGCCGGCCACGACGTCTTCGCCCTGGGCGTTGAGCAGGTATTCGCCCCACAGTTTCTTCTCGCCGGTGCTGGGGTTGCGGGTGAAGGCCACGCCGGTGCCGCTATCCCAGCCCATGTTGCCGAAGACCATGGTGACGATGTTGACCGCGGTGCCCAGGTCGTGGGGAATGCCGGCCGCGTTGCGGTAATCGATGGCGCGCTTGCTGTTCCACGAGCGGAACACGGCTTCGATGGCCAGGCGCAATTGCTCGATGGGCTCCTGCGGGAAGTCGAAGCCTTTGTGCTCTTTGACCACCTTCTTGAAGCGCTCGACCAGTTCCTTGAGGTCGTCGGCGGTGAGGTCAGTATCCTCTTTGGCGCCGCGTTCCTCTTTCATCTTCTCCAGCACATCCTCGAAGGCCTCGTCGGGGATGTCGAGCACCACCGAGCCGTACATCTGGATCAGGCGGCGGTAGGCATCGTACACGAAGCGTTCGTTTTGCGTGAGTTCCACCATCCCTTTGGCCGTCTCGTCGTTCAGGCCGACGTTGAGCACGGTGTCCATCATGCCTGGCATGGAGAACTTCGCGCCGGAGCGCACGGAGACCAGCAGGGGGTTCTTCGGGTCGCCAAACTTTTTACCGGTCTGCTGCTCGACATCTTTCAAAGCGGCTAAAGTCTGCTCCCACATGCCCTCGGGGAACTTGCCGCCGCTTTCGTAGTAGGCATTGCAGGCCTCGGTGGTGATGGTGAAGCCGGGGGGCACCGGCACGCCGATGCGGGTCATTTCAGCCAAGTTGGCGCCCTTGCCGCCAAGCAGGCCGCGCACGTCGTCCCAGCTACCGCCGACGTATTTCTCGGCTTCTTCGACTTCTTTGAACAGATAAACCCATTTCTTGCTCATATCGTTCCTCCTTGATGTAAAAGCCCGGTCGCCAGACGCGCAGGCAGGATGAGCATCGCATTTGGGTAACAGTTTACCACGGTGCAAGCAAATGTCGTAGAAGCACTTTTCAGGATCTCACTCCTCCCCCGCCGCCTACGGCGGCCTCCCCCTCCCCTCCCTTCAGTAAGGGAGGGGAGGGGGGAAGGCGGAGGCTGTCCTCACGAAGGACAGCCTCCGCCAGGGGGTGGGGAGAGATCTGGCCATACGATAGCCTTATCTACAACATTTGAGTGCACCCAGTTTACCATAGGTTCTTGTCAGTTCCCTTAAATTGAAGTAAAATTGGGGCTTGCAGTTCGCCTTTCGCCGCAACTGCACTTACCCTCTGCAAAACCCGAGAAACTGCTGCCCAAAAACTACCTCTGGGAGGATGACCTTGCCGAACATCAAATCTGCTGCCAAGCGTATGCGGCAAAACGAAAAGCGTCGCCTGCGCAATCGTTGGTTTCGTGGTCGGGCGCGCACCTTCAGCAAAAAGGCGGTCAAAGCCATGGAAGCCGGTAATTTGGACGAGGCGCGTGCCTATGTCCAAATGGCGATCAAGGCCTTGGACAAAGCCGCCGAGAAAGGCATTTTGCATAAGAACAACGTCGCCCGCCGTAAGAGCCGCCTGATGAAGCGGCTTCACGCGCTGGAGGCGCAAGGCGCGTCGTCGAGCGAAAGTGCCTAACGCTGGCCTTTTTGTACCCTCGCGGGAGCCGTGGTTCTGCTCATGGCTTCCGCTTTCGTTTAATTGCGAATTGCGAGAATTGCGAATTAGGAGCTCCTCATTCGCAATTCCTCATTCCTAACTTTCTCAAGGTTGCTCATGTTCGAAACCGAACTCCAAACCCTTTCCAATCGCATCCACGATATCCTGACCGAGCACGATATCCCTGCCCCTGACCGCCTGGATTGGACGCCGATTCCCTTTTCCGGCACCTGGGGCGTGGCAACCAATTTCTTCCGCGTCGCCGCGCAGGAAGCGCGCGCCGGTAAAGCCCCCAAAGGCGTGAAGGTGCCCCAGCGCGCCCAGCAGATCGCCGAGATGGTGGCCGAAGCGTTAGGCCTGCCACAGGGTTTTCAGAAAATCGAGGCCGTGCGCGGATACCTCAACCTGTACTTCGACCCGGCGGCCTACAGCCAGCGGGTGCTGGCCGAGGCTTTCGCCCAGGGCGAGAAATTTGGCGCGCTGCCCCGCCGTGGGCAGCGGGTGATGGTGGAGTATTCCCAGCCCAACACCCATAAGGCTTTCCACGTCGGCCACCTGCGCAATGTCATCTTGGGCGAATCGGTGTGCCGCATTCTCGAAGCCGCGGGTTACGAGGTGGTGCGTGCCAATTACATCGGCGATATCGGCCTGCACGTTATCAAATGGCTGTGGAACTACGTCAACTACCACAACGGCGAGCAGCCGCCGGAAGAGGAAAAAATCCGCTGGATGGGTGACCTGTATGCCGAGGCCGTCAAACGGCTGGAAGCCAACCCCGACCTGGAAGCCGAGGTGCGCGCCCTTTTCGCCCGCTGGGATGCCCGCGACCCCGAGATTGTTGCCCTCTGGGAACGCACCCGCCAGTGGTCGCTGGAAGGGTTCGACGAGGTGTATCGGCGTTTGGGCGTCCATTTCGACCGGGTGTACTTCGAGAGCGAGGTCGAAGAGCCGGGCAAGGAACTGGTCGAGGAGATGATTGCCAAAGGCATTGCCACCGACGAACGCCCCGAGGGGCCGGTGGTGGTGCATCTGGACGAACTGCTGGGCCTCGAAAAAGAGACCTACCGCTCTTACGTCGTGCTGCGCTCCGACGGTACCTCGCTCTATGCCACCAAAGACCTGCCTTTAGCCATCCTCAAATTCCAGGAATATCCCGATTTGGCGCGCAGCATTTATGTCATCGACGTCCGCCAGTCGCTTTACATGCAGCAGATTTTCAAGACGCTGGAACTGATGGGCTATCCGTGGGCTGATCGCCTCTATCATCTGGCTTATGAGGTGGTCAACCTGCCGGGGAATGTCACCATGTCGTCGCGGGAAGGCACGGTGGTGTTGCTGGAAGACTTGATGCGGGAAGCCGCCGCTCGCGCCCGCGCGGTGGTGGAGGAGAAAAACCCGGCGCTGGACGAGGCCACCAAAGACGCCGTGGCCGAGGCGGTAGGTATGGGTGCGATCAAATACACCATGCTGGCGCGAGAGAATACCAAGGTGGTGACTTTCGATTGGGAGCGGGCGCTGGACTTCAACGGTGTGGCCGCGCCTTACATCCAGTACGCCCATGTGCGTGCCAACAGTATCTTGCGCAAGGCTGAACGGGGCGACATCGCGCCCGCAGCCCCTGGGCACGACCTACACCCGGCGGAAGTGGAACTGATTTCTCAACTGGCGCGGCTGCCCGAGGCCGTGCGCCGCGCGGCGGAGGAATTCAAGCCGCTGCACATTGCCAATCAGGCGTATGAGATTGCCAGCGCGTTCAACGATTTTTACAACCAGTGCCCGGTGCTCGGCGCTGAGGAAGAAGTGGCGGCCTTCCGCCTGGCGTTGGTCGTGGCGGTGAAAAACGCTCTTGCCAGCGCGCTGCACTTGTTGGGCATCACAGCGCCGGAAAGGATGTAGCATGACCGCCGTTTTGGTACTTCATGGCCCCAATTTGAACCTGCTGGGCACGCGCGAGCCGGAAATCTACGGCGCCCTGACGCTGGAGGAGATTGACCGTCGTCTGGTGGCGCTGGGGCGGGAACTGGGGGCTGAGGTGCGTACCTTCCAGAGCAACAGCGAAGGCGCGCTGATCGACGCCCTCCATGCTGCCCCCACGTGGGCGGATGGGGTGGTGTTCAACCCCGGTGGCTATACCCATACCTCGGTTGCCCTGCGAGATGCTGTGGCTGCCATCGGGCTGCCGGTGGTCGAAGTCCATCTCTCCAACGTCCATGCCCGCGAGGAATTTCGCCGCCGTTCGTTGATTGCACCGGTGTGCATTGGCAGCATCAGCGGCTTCGGTTGGCAGAGTTACACCCTGGCGCTGCGCGCCCTGCTCACTCACCTGACGTCTGACACCTGATGCCCCATGCCTGACGCCAAAGCAGGAGACGTATGGCGGCTGTTGCTTTCGCCGCCTGCCAAGGGGGCATGGAACATGGCGGTGGACGAGGCGGTACTGGCCGCGGTAGGGCGCGGCGAAGCCCCGCCGACGCTGCGGCTGTATGCCTGGTCGCCGCCGTGCCTTTCCTTAGGGCGGCATCAATCGCCGGACGAGGTGGACCTGGCGCGGCTGCGGGCGCGCGGGTGGGAGGTGGTGCGTCGCCCTACTGGCGGGCGGGCGATTTTGCACACCGACGAACTCACTTACGCCGTGATCGCCCCGGCTGAACACCCCCTGATGCGCGGCGGCGTGTTGCCCAGTTACCGCCGCCTGGCTGCCGGGCTGTTGGCAGCGTTGCGCGCCTTGGGGGTGGAAGCCCGCATGGAAGGGGAACACCCCCCCAGCGCCGAGGCGCCTCCGGTGTGTTTTGAGGTGCCTTCGAGTTACGAGTTGACCGTGGCCGGGCGTAAAATCCTTGGCAGCGCGCAGGCGCGGCGGCACGGCGCGGTGTTGCAGCACGGGAGTTTGCCGTTGTGGGGCGATTTGGGGCGAATTGCCGACGCATTGCATTTCCCCGACGACGCGGCGCGTGAGGCCGCCCGGCAAGCCGTCCGGAGGCGGGCCATCACGCTGAGCGAGGCTGCCGGGCGTGAGGTGACGTGGGAGGAGGCCGCTCGCGCGTTCTGGCAGGGTTTTTCTGCCGCGTGGGGGTTGAGGTGGTCGTTCGGTGTCTTGAGCGAGGGGGAATACGCGGATGCCGTGGCGCGTGCCGCTACGCTCAGCGCACGGTGAAAACGAATGCTGCCAGCGCCAGCAACACGGCCAGCAGAGTCAGCGCCCGCTCGGTAGGGGCGGCCAGCAGGTCGGCAGGGGTGGCCGTGGGCACCGGCGGCGCGCTGACGTAGTTGGGTGCCCAGCCCCCAAGTAGCGCCTGACGAAAGACCTCCACGCTTTCTGGGCGCTCGTCGGGATGCAGCCGCATGGCCCATAAAATTGCCCGCTCGGTGCGTGGGCTGATTTCAGGGTTGAACGCCCGCGGCGGGCGGAAAATGGAGGGCTTGAGGAAGCGGTCGCGTGCTGAAGGCGGCGGCTGGTTGGTCAGCAGGTGGTAAAGGGTCGCGCCAAAGGCGTAGATGTCGCTGCGGACGTCCGTGCCCCCCGTATCGCCACCGTATTGCTCGATGGGCGTGTACACTGCCGTGCCCCGCCCCTGCACCACGGTGACGGTCACCTCGTCGGAGGCCAGCACTTTCACCAGCCCGAAATCGACCAGTTTGATGACCCCACTGGGGGTGAGTTTGATGTTTCCGGGCTTGATGTCACGATGGACGATGGGCGGCGTCTGGCTGTGCAGGTAGGTCAGCGCGTCGGCCAGTTGCCCGGCCCAGGCCAACACCTGTTTTTCGGGCAGGAAGCGCTTTTCGTAGCGCGCTTCTTCGATGAGCGTTTGCAAATCCTTGCCCGGCACGAAGTCCATCACCAGGTAATCCCTGGCCCCCTCGGAAAAGAAATCGGAAACTTTGGGCAGGTTGGGATGGTCGAGCCGCGCCAGCACGCTGGCTTCCTGGAAGAACTGGGCGCGTGCTTCCTCCAGGAGGTGAGGGGGTAGGCCAGGATCGTGAGTGACCTCTTTGACTGCGCATAGCCGCCCGGCCAGGCGAGTATCCTCGGCCAGATAGACGTTGCCCATTCCGCCCTGGCCGATGACGCGGCGGATGAGGTAACGCTGGCGCAACAGGGTGTTGGGCGCAAGAGGGGGCATGGGAAAGGCGTACTCCGGGGTTTAGGGCTGGTGGGGACGCTTCGGCGGCACTTTCACGGTGGGGAGGGGCGGCGTAGGGTCTTCGCCGTGGCTGAGGGGCTCGAAGATGTTGTTGGCCGCCCAGAGGTGGTCGGAAGCGGCCTCGAAGGCTGCTTCGGCGTATTCGCGTGCCTTTTTCAGCACCGCGTCGCGTTCCTCGGCGCTCAAACTGTCCAGCCATTTTTGGCGGGCTTCATCGTTTGGCAGGTGCTTGGCCTGCCGAAGGAGCGCCATAAGCCGTTTTTCGTCCATGGGAAGGTTCCTCCTGGGAGCGGAAGATAGTCTTGCTTCTATTTTACCCCCATTGCCAGCCCTGCGACCATCAAAATGACCTCGTCGGCTGCGGCAGCCATTTGTTGGTTGGCGCGCCCAAGCACATCACGGAAAAGCCGCCCCAGAGGAGAGGTCGGCACCAAGCCCCACCCTACTTCGTTGGACACCACGATCCACGGTATCCCCAGCGTCCGCCAAGCGCGCAGCAGGTTGGTCATCTCGGCTTCCACCGCCCGGGCAGCCCGCTGTTGCACCGCCGGTTGAGAAGCGTCGCCTTCACCCACCGCGGCCAGCAAGACGTTGCCCACCAGCAGGGTGAGGTCGTCGAGTAGCAACAGGTCGGCTTGGGGCGGGTTGGCCAGTAAGGCGGCGCCTACCTCGCGGGGGTGTTCGCGGGTTTGCCAGTGGGGTGGGCGCTCGGCGCGATGACGGGCGATGCGGGCGGCCATTTCGGCATCGCCGGGGGCGCCGGTGGCGACGAAGACCACCTGCCGGGCGCGTTGCTGCGCCAGGCGCAGCGCGTGGGTAGATTTGCCGCTGCGCGCGCCGCCTAAGATCAGGGTGAGAGGGGGCATTTTGGCCTCACAAAAGCAGGGCTGCCGTGGTCAGGATGATGGTTTCGAGGCTTTCGATGAGCGCACCGTAGACGTCGCCGGTCAGGCCGGGGATGCGGCGCAGGGCCCAGCGGGCGCCTGCCCAGCCGAGAAGGGTAGCCCAAGCCCATAATCCCCACGCTGGCCACCATCCCGCCGCTGCCAGCAACGCTGCCACCAGGCCGGTGACCAGCAGGGCCTGCTTGAAGCCGACCGCGTCGTACCACATGCGCCCTAATCCGCCGGAACGGGCGTAAGGAAAGGCTGCCATGGCGAGGGCCGCGCCCCATCGCCCCATTGCTGGCGCGAACACCACGGCCTGCCAGGGGGCGGTTTGCAAAGCCGTCAGTTTGAGCAGCAGGAGCGTGATCACGGCCACCACACCAAACGCCCCGGCGCGGGCGTCGTGCATGATTTCCAGCCGTCGTTTGGGGGGATGGCTGCCGAGCAGGCCATCGGCGGCGTCCATCAGGCCGTCGAGGTGCAGGCCGCCGGTCAGGGCGATGCCGCCAGTGAGGGAGAGCGCCGCAGCCAGGCAGGGCGTGCTCCCCAACGCCAGCGCGGCGGCGCGCACCGCCGCCATGACTGCCCCCAGCAGCAGCCCGACCAACGGAAAGAGCACGGCTGCCGCCCCCAGGTCGGGTGTGGCATCGGCAGCCCATCGCCCCCACGGCAGCACGGTGAGGAAGCGCACCGCCGCACCCCAGGCCTCGCTCAGGCAGCGCAAGCGTCTCATGTCAACCTTTCTCTGCGACGCCTGCTTCGTCGAAGGTCGCCATTTCGGCATGGAGTCGGGCGGCGGCTTCGACGAGCGGCAGGGCAACCGCCGCGCCGCTGCCTTCGCCCAGGCGCAGGCCGAGGTCGAGCAACGGCTCCAACCCTAAAAAGGCCAGCATTGCCCCGTGGCCGCGCTCTTCGGAGCGGTGGGCGGCGATGAGGTAGTCGCGCACTTCCGGGGCCAGCGCCGCGGCCAGCATGGCCGCGCTGGTGGCGATGAAGCCGTCGAGCAGGATGGGCACCCGATGGGTGGCCGCGGCCAGCATCGCGCCTGCCATCCCGCCGATTTCGAAGCCGCCGACTTCGGCGAGCACGCCGATGGGGTCTTTGGGGGAGACCTGGGCGCGCTGCAGGGCGCGTTGCACGGCGGCGATCTTGCGGCGCAGTCCTTCGTCGTCCACGCCGGTGCCCCGTCCTACAATGTCCGCTGGCGCAAAGCCGCCTAAGGCGCAGGCCACGGCGGCAGCGGGGGTGGTGTTGCCGATGCCCATTTCGCCCACCACCAGCAGGTCGAGGCCAGCCTCGATCTCGGCGGTCACCACTTCCACGCCCGTTTCCAGCGCCTGCCAGGCTTGCGCCCGGCTCATGGCGGGCTCGCGGGCGATGTTGCCGCTGCCGGGGGCGATTTTGCGCGCCCACAGGTTGGGGGCTTCGGGCAGGTCGGCGGCCACGCCGATATCCACCACCCGCAGGCGGCTGCCGGTAAAGCGCGCCAGCACGCTGATGGCCGCCCCGCCGCGCAAAAAGTTGAGCACCATCTGCGGCGTGACCTCGGCGGGATAGGCGCTCACGCCTTCGGCCACTACGCCGTGGTCGGCGGCGAACACGATGATGGCTTTGCGTTCGATGCGCGGGATGGGCTGGCCGGTGATGGCTGCCAGGCGGATGGCGAGGTCTTCCAGTTTCCCCAGGCTGCCTGCCGGTTTGGTGAGGCGGGTTTGTCGCTCGGCGGCGGCTTGGGCGGCGTTTTCGTCGCGGGGGGGGATGACAAAGTGGGATTTCATGAGGGGCCTCCGAGAGGTCTTCGGGTAGGTGTCAGACGCCGGGAGGGATGAGGATGACCGGGCGGCGGTCGAGCGAGAGAACCTCTACCTGGGTGTGGTAAACCGCTTGCAGGTGTTGGGGGGTGAGCACTTCGGTGGGCGTGCCGATGGCCGCGATGTGGCCTTCGGCCAGCAAGGCCACGCGATGGGCGAAGCGGGCGGCCAGGTTGAGGTCGTGGAGCACCATGAGCACGGTTTTGCCCTCTTCGCGCCCCAGCCGGGTGACCAGGCGCAGAAATGCGGCTTGATGGTGGAGGTCCAGGTAGGTGGTCGGCTCGTCGAGCAGCAGGAGGGGTGTTTCCTGCGCCAGGGCGCGGGCCAGGAGGACGCGCTGTTGCTCGCCGCCGGAGAGGTGGGCCAGCAAACGGTCGGCGAGGGGGAGCAAGTCGGTTTGTGCGAGGGCGCGCTGCACCGCGGCGCGATCGTGTTCGCCGGGTTTCCCCAGCCAGGAGAGGTAAGGCGTGCGCCCTAACGCCACGGCTTGCCGCACGGTGAAAGCGGGGGGCAGTTGGCGCGCCTGGGGGACGACGGCGACCAGGCGGGCGCGGGCAGACGGCCTCAGCGTGGTGAGGTCGTGCTCCTTCCATCGGATGTGGCCTGCCTGGGGCGCGAGCGCTCCGCTGATCACCCGCAGGAGGGTGGTCTTCCCCGCGCCGTTGGGGCCGACGAGGGCGAGAATTTCCCCCTCGGCGACCGTCAGGCTGAGGTCGCGCAACACGGGGCGATGGCCGTAGCCTGCGGTGAGGTAGGCGATGTGCAGTGTCATCGCATGCCTCCGTGCCGCTTGGTGCGTTGCAGCACCCAGAGGAAGAAGGGCGCGCCGAACAGGGCGGTGACGATGCCGACCGGCAGGCTTTGGGGCGCCAGCAGGATGCGGGCCAGCAAGTCGGCCAAGAGGAGCATGATCGCCCCGCCGAGGAGGGAAAGCGCTACCAGGCGGCGGTAGTCTTCACCCCACAGCAGGCGGGCGATGTGCGGCGCGACCAGCCCCACGAAGCCGATGATGCCTGCGAAAGCCACCGCCGCGGCCGCGGTGAGCGAGGCCGCGGCCAGAATGACCACTTTGGCGCGCCCGACGGCCAGCCCCAGTTGTTGCGCCTGTTCCTCGCCGAATTGGAGCACATTGAGGGCGTGGCCGGAAAGCAGCAGCACCGCCGTACCTGCCAGCCAGTAGGGTAGCACGGCCAGCACGGGCTTCCAGCCGGAGAGCGGCGCGCCGCCGAAGAGATAGACCAGGGCGCGGTGGAGGGTGTCTTCGGAGCGCAGCATGAGGAAAGAGGTGAGCGCGGCGGTCAGCGAGCCGATGGCCACCCCCGCCAGGATGAGGGCTGTGGTGGGGACGTGGCCGTTCACGCGGGCGAGGAGATAGACCACCAACACGGTGAGCACGCCGCCGCCGAAGGCCGCTGCCGGGAGCAAAAACATCCCGCCGAGGGCGGGGGAGGGGTTCCAGGCCAGCACGGCCACTGCACCCAGCCCCGCGCCCGAGGCCACGCCGAGCAGGTAGGGGTCGGCGAGGGGGTTGCGGAAGATGCCCTGGTAGGCCGCGCCGCTGACGCCCAGCGCCGAGCCGGTGAGTAGCATCAAGGCAGTGTGCGGCAGGCGTAATTGGAAGAGGATGGTAGCAGTGTAGGAGGGAATATCTGCCGGTGGAGGCGCGCCTTGCAGGCGGGCGAGCGCCACGCGGAGGACGTCGCGCAGGGGGATGGGCACCGCGCCCATCAACACGCTCAGCGTCACGGCGAGCGTCAGCAGAGCCAGGTGGAGCACGAAGGCCGAAGAGAGGCGTTTGGACATGGGGAAACGGCGAGAGGGTGGGAGCCCCCCACCCTCTCGTTCATGCGGCTAAGGTTGGCATACCGGCGCGACCAGGTTTTGCTCCAGCCGCTGGGTGAATTTGGCCGCGCAGAAGATGTCGGGATGCAGGATGACGGCCAGCGTTTCCAGTCCGTCCACCAGCCGGGGGCCGGGGACGCTGAGCAGGTTGGGGTCGAAGGGGTACACTTTGCCGTCTTTGACGGCTTTGATGGCGTCCCACCCGGCGCGCTGGGCGACTTTCTCGGGCGTCACGCCATAGGGGGCATCGGCTAGCAGGATGATGTCGGGGTTGAGTTCGACCAGTTTCTCCACGCTGATCTGCGCCCATGGCTTGTCGAGCACGTCGCCAGCGTTGCGGCCTTTGGCCATTTTGATGGTGTAGGAGATGAAAGTGTTGGGGCCGCTGGTCCAGGGATTGGAAGGGTCGGTGCTGGCATCGAGTTCGTAGAATACAAGGGGCTCGTCCTTGGCTTCTCCCAAAATATCCTCGATGGTGTTGACCCGCTGTTTGAGGTCGGTGATGAGCACGCTGGCTTCTTTTTCATGGCCGGTGAGGACGGCCAGGTCTTGCAGGTTTTTGTACAGGCCGTCGAAATCCTTGGGGTTGGCCTGCCAGAAGACGGTCAGCCCGGCGTCTTGCATTTGTTTGACCTGGTCGGGGGAGATGATCTCGGCAGCGATGACCAAATCGGGCTTTTGCGCCAGGATGGCTTCGAGGGGCAGGCCGTTCCACAGGGTGCCGATACTGGGCAACTTGGCCGCTTCAGGGGGGTATTTGGAATTGTCGTCCCGTGCGACCACTTGCTTACCGGCGCCGATGGCAAACAGGCTTTCGGTGATGGAGGGCGCCAGCGAGACGATGCGCTGGGCAGGCTTCGCCAGGGTGATGGTGTGCCCCAAGCCATCGGTCAGGGTGATGGGTGTGGGGGAAGGGACGGCGGTGGGGGTGGGCGGTAGGGGCGTAGCGGTGGGTGGTAGGGCCGTGGGGGCCGGGGTGGGGGTGGCGCTGCTGCCGCAGGCGGTCAGCGCGAGGGCTGCCAACGCCACCAACAGGACGACGAGAAACTTGTTGCGGAACACGAGCACCTCCTTGAAGCAAAGTATGGTGGGATAGGTGCCCGCGGGAGGGAGACGAAGAAACCCCTGCCCGTCGGACAGGGGTGAGGGGGAAACACAGGCAGCCCCGAAGGGCGCTCGCGCTCCCACTCCCTTCCGCGAGGGCGTGGAAACCGACCGAGGCGGGCGACCTGGCTTCCTGCGGTTTGCAGGTTACAGTTGCGGGACAGCGCCGGACTTGCACCGGCTTCGCCTTTCAGCCTACCCATCCGGGGGTACAGGCACCTCGGTCAAGGTGGTTCAATTGTAGCGGCGGGCGGGCGGGGTGTCAAGCGGAGGGGCGCCCCGCCGTGGTATGGGATGGGGAATGGTGCCTTAGGGGGAAGGTGTGTGCTGCCGAAACCGTGGGTCGGTCTGCAGCGTCAGGCGCAGGCCGGTGGCGAGGTCGGTCTTGGGATGGTAATTGAGTACCTGGGCCGCGCGCGTCAGGTCAGCACGCATGCGGAGGACACCCCCCGCCGCCCGAGGGTTGTAAACGACCTCGGCGCGGCTGCCGGTGGTTTTCAGCACCAGGGCTACAAGTTCTCGCACCGATATTTCCTGCCCGCTGCCGACGTTGATGATTTCGCCCGCTGCCTGCGGGGCGGTTGCTGCTGCAGTGAGCGCGTCGACGACGTCGTCGATGAAGACGTAATCGCGCGTTTGGCTGCCGTCGCCGTGGACGACCAGGGTGCCGTTGTGCAATGCTTGATAGAGAAAGTTGGGGATGACGGGCGGGTGGGCTGGCGGCAGATGCTGGCCGGGCCCATAAGCGTTGAACACCCGCAGCACCACCGTTTCGATGCCCCACAGTTCTCCGATGGTGCGCACGTAGTGCTCGGCGGCCAGTTTGGAGACCGCGTAGGGGGAATGGGGGTGAGGCATCATGTCTTCGTGCAACGGTTGCGTGGGTTGATGGCCGTATACCGCCCCAGAAGAGGCCAGCACGACCCGCCGCACACCCACATCCCGCAGGGCTTCCATCAGGGCTACCGTGCCGCCGACGTTGACGTCGTTGTATTCCCGCGGGTAGAGCACCGATTCGGGTACCGAGACGCGCGCCGCGAGATGATACACGCAGTCGACGTCTTGGAGCAAAGTCCATAACTTTGGGCGGTCGCGCACGTCGCCGCGGGTGAAGAGTACCTCAGGGGAAAGGGCGGCGCGATCGCCCGCGGAGAGATCATCCAGCCCGCGCACCTGATGACCTTGTTGTACCAGATGGTTGGCCAGGGCAGAGCCTAAAAAACCGGCAGCGCCGGTGATGAGGAAGTTCATGCTACCTCCCACGAGATGTGGCGATGTGTGGCGTGATTATACCGCTCTCTTGGTGGGGAAAGGGGAAAATGGGGGCTTGGTGGAATGTTGTAGGCGTGGGAGATGGTAAAATCGTCTTGTTTGGAATTTTTTTCGTGAGACTGGTCTATGCCTAAAGCCTATTTGGTTTACAACCCTGCTGCCGGACGGGTCCCCATTCGTCCCTTCATTCAGCGCGCCCAAAAGGTCTTAGAGGGTGAAGGCTGGGAGATTCACTTGCGGGCGACGCGTTCGGCTGAACATATTACCGCCCTGGCGCGCCAGGCGGCTCAGCGGGGGATGGATGCCTTCTTTGTCGCTGGTGGTGATGGCTCGCTCAATCTGGCTGTGGCCGGTTTGGTGGGGAGTGCCACGGCGCTGGGTGTGTTGCCTGCCGGTACGGCCAATGTGTTGGCTCAGGATTTGCGTTTACCTACCCCTTCTCTGGTGCATTGGGATGCTGTGGTAGATAGTGCGCGTTTGCTGGCGCGCGCGCCGGCTTATTGGGCAGATGCCGGGCGTTGTAACGCCCGCTATTTTCTGATGTGGGCGGGGGTGGGGCTGGACGCCGAAGTGGTCAACGAGGTCGAGCCGCGTACGCGGTGGGAGAAGCCGTTCACTTTTCCGAAATACGTGCTTGCTGCCCTCAAGAATACTGCTGCCTGGTCGGGATTGGATTTGCAGGTCGTGGCCGATGGTGAGGTGGTGGAGGGGCGGTTCATCATCGCGGTGGCAACCAATATCCGCCGTTATGCAGGCGGGGTGGCAGAGATCTCGCCGGATGCTTACATGGACGATGGCAAAATGGATATCTGGCTCTTTCACGCCGAGAAACTCAGCGAGGTGGCGCAGCGTTTACTGGAGGTGCTGACGCGCAAGCATTTAGTCTCGGAAGGGGTGATCCGCTTGCCGTTTGCGCGTGCCGCGCTGCGTAGCGCCCGCCCTATCACCATGCACACCGATGGCGAGCCGAACGGCGCGGCGGCGAAGATCGACCTCTGGGTGCACCAGCACGCCTTACGTATTCTGGTGCCGCCGGGGGGGAAAGCACTTTTTCAGGCTGCGCCTGAGTATTTACGGTAAGTGTGGAGGATGTATGCGGTTTTTAAGCCATTACCTGCGACGTTATCCGCTCCATGGGATGCTCTTGTTTGGTTTGCTGGCGGTAGGGGCGGCATTGGCCGATTGGGGGGAAGCGTGGGTGTTTCTGTTTTCTGCCTTGGGGGTCATTCCGCTGGCGCAAATCATTGGTGACGCCACCGAACATCTGGCTGTCCATACCGGCCCTCGCTGGGGTGGCTTGATCAACGCCACTTTGGGGAATGCTGCCGAACTCATCATTACGCTGTTTGCCATTCGGCAAGGTTTGTTGGCGTTGGTCAAGGCTTCCATTACCGGCTCGGTATTGGGAAATCTGCTGCTGGTGCTGGGCGCTTCGATGCTGGCGGGCGGGATAAAGAACGGCAAGCAGACGTTCGACCGCCGTCATGTCAGCAACAGCGCCATTTTGGCCGTGTTGGCCATCCTGGCATTGACCATCCCCTCGCTGGTTGCCGAGAGCCTGGGTGGGGTGGGAAGCCCGAAAGTGGAGGCGCTCAGCCTGAGCGTGGCGGGAGTGATGTTGGTGCTGTATGCGCTGGCCTTGCTTTACAACCAGCAGGCGCTCCCGGCGCACCAGCCGGATCCGGAAGCGGTGGCCGAGGCGCTGCCAGTGCGCCGGGCCGTGGCGATCTTGGCCGCGGCTACGGTGGGGGTGGCAATTCTCTCCGAGTTGCTGGTAGGATCGGTCGAGCATGTGGTGGCGCAGTTTGGGGTTTCTGAGTTCTTCCTTGGGGTGATTTTGATTCCCATCATCGGCAACGTGGCCGAGCACTTGGTGGCCGTTCAGCAGGCGCTGCGCAACCAAATGGACCTGAGCGTGGAAATTGCCGTGGCCTCCAGTTTGCAGATCGCGTTGTTCGTCGCCCCGGCGTTGGTGTTCATCAGCCTGCTGCTTGGGCATCCGCTGACTCTGGTGTTTCATCCTTTCGAAATCATGGCGCTGGCCTCGGCGGTGATGGTGATGGCGCTGGTTTCGATGGATGGGGAGTCACACTGGTTGGAGGGCGCTGAATTGTTGGCAGTGTATCTCATTTTGGCGTTGGCTTTTGGGCTGATGCCATGAAAGGGTACGCAGAGCATCCCCTGCCGCCGTGGCGTGATCCGTGGGTTTGGGGCGGCGCGGTGGTGATCGCGTTAGGCATTTTAGGGGGAGTGTGGTTGGTGCTTTGGATGCTCCGCCCGAAGGGGGCGCCTGCCGTGCCGATGGCTGTCCTGACGGTGGTGCCTGCCCCCAGCCCCACGGCGACCCTGCTGATGACGCCCACGCCAGCCGCGCCCACCCCTACGCCGATTGCTCCCCCGCCGCCTCCGAGCAACAGCATCGCGGTGGGCGCGCTGGTGCAAATTCGCGGCACGGGCGGCGACGGGTTGCGGTTGCGTGCCAAGCCTTCGCTCAAAGCGGTGGTGCTGGCGTTGGCGAAAGAGGGGGAAGCCTTTCGCGTCGTCGATGGCCCCCGCAGCGCCGATGGTTACACCTGGTGGCGCTTGGAAGCCCCCCATGACGCCGCGCGTGGCGGTTGGGCTGTGTCCAATTATCTCGGCGTGGTGCCGCCCACCCCTACGCTTGCTGCGCCTGCTACGCCCTGAGGGGTGCTATACTGAAAACGGCGTGTTCGTTTCTTCCCCCATAAGGAGATGGAGATGGAATACACGATTACCGGTACAGTGATGCAGGCTGTTGATATCATTTTGGGCGCCAACGAAGCCGTTTACACCGAAGCGGGCGGTATGGCCTGGATGGGCGGCCCGGTGGAGATGACCACCGATACCAAGGGCGGTTTGATGAAAGGGTTGGGGCGGATGCTGGCGGGTGAGTCGTTGTTTATGACGACTTACACCTGTCGCGGCAATCGCTGTCTGGTGGTGTTTACCCCTGAGGCGCCGGGCAAAATTATTCCTCTGGAACTGGCTGCCGGGCAGAGCGTGATCGCTCAGCGGGATGCTTTCATGTGCGCTCAAGAGGGCGTGCAACTGGAGATGCACTTCCACAAACGCCTGGGGGCCGGATTTTTCGGCGGCGAGGGCTTCTTCTTACAAAAGATTACCGGCCCCGGTCTGGCGTTTCTGGAGATTGCCGGCGAGGTGCGCGAATATACCCTTCAGCAAGGGCAGACGCTGAAAATCGACCCCGGCCACATTGCCGCTTTCGAGCCCACGGTCACTTACAGCATCGACCGCGTCAAGGGGCTGAAGAACATCTTTTTCTCCGGCGAGGGGCTGTTTTTGGCTACGCTGACCGGCCCGGGCAAGGTGTGGCTGCAGACCATGCCGATCGTCAACCTGGCGATGAAGATTGCCCGCTACATCCCGACAAAGCGCAGTTGAATCTGCTCCTGCTGGCGGTGCAGCCTACCAATGGGTGGAGGCTGCGCCGCAGCAGCGCGCCTTGGGTGGGTTATGGGCGGACTCGAACGGTCAGCGTGAAGGTCGTAGCGGGGGGCTTGTCCGTTTCCCACGGGCGGCGGTAGGCCAGTTGGAGGGTGGTTGTGCCCTGGGCCACGGCCTGAAAGCGAAAGGCTGCCGTGCCGCCTGCGCCTACCACGCCGGGCGACGTGGCTTCCGGTGTATAACCGGTCTCGCCGATTTGTTGGAGGATGCCCTCGTCGACCTGGGCTACTTCCCACGCGTAGCCTGTGGTGGGGTTGGCTTCGAGCAGGATGATCACTTCCTGCCCTGGCCGGAGGGTGATGGTTTTGCCATTCTGTTCGGCGGTGACCTTTTGCGGTGCGGGGGGGCGGTTGCTGCACGCACCAAGTAGCAGGAGCAGGAGGGCGCTCAAAGCCCCTGCCAGGATGAGCCTTGCCGATTTGGACATGTGACACCTCCCTGTGAAGAAAACTTCGGGCGAACGAAAAACCGGGCGCGACCAGATGGTCGCGCCCGGCGTGTTTCTACTTGGCGTAATCCACCGCCCGGGTTTCGCGAATCACGGTGACTTTGATTTGCCCGGGGTATTGCAGGTTTTCCTCGACTTTCTTGGCAATGTCGCGCGCCAGGCGGGCGGCTTCCAGGTCGTCGATTTCTTCGGGGCGGACGATGATGCGGATTTCTCGCCCGGCCTGGAGGGCGTAACTTTCGTTCACTCCTTTGAAGGCATTGGCAATTTCCTCCAGCGCCCGCACGCGCTTGAGGTAATCCTCCAGGCTTTCTCGGCGGGCGCCGGGGCGGGCGCCGCTGATGGCATCGGCTGCTTCGACGATGATGGCTTCTACGCTTTGCTGCTCCACTTCGTGGTGGTGGGCAGCCACGGCGTTGACCACTTTCTCACTCACGCCGTACCGTTTGAGAAATTCGGCGCCGATGAGGGCGTGGGTGCCTTCCAGGCTGTGGTCCATGGCCTTGCCGATGTCGTGCAGCAGGCCGCCAGCCTTGGCCACTTCGACGTCGGCTCCCAGTTCGGCAGCAATCACGGCGGCCAGTTTGGCGGTTTCCACGGCGTGCTCCAGTTGGTTTTGGCCGTACGAGGTGCGGAACTTCAGCCGCCCCAGCATTTTCAGGATGTCGGGGTGCAGCCCAGCGACGCCCGCTTCGTAAGCCGCCTCTTCGCCGGCTTCGACGATGATGCGCTCGACTTCTTCGCGCTCTTTGGCGACCACTTTTTCGATGTGCGCCGGGTGGATGCGCCCATCGAGTACCAGTTTGGTCAGCGCCCGGCGGGCGATTTCGCGGCGCACCGGATCGAAGGATGAAATCGTCACGGCCTCGGGGGTGTCGTCCACGATGACGTCCACGCCGGCGGCCTGCTCGAAGGCTCGGATGTTGCGCCCGCTGCGGCCAATGATGCGGCCTTTCATGTCGTCCGAAGGCAACGGCACGACCGAGGTGGTGATTTCGGAGACGTGCTCCGAGGCCACCCTTTGAATGGCGAGGGCGATCAACTTGCGGGCGCGTTTTTCGCCTTCTTCTTTGGCTTCGGTTTCTACCTGACGGATGATGCGTGCCATGTCGGCGCGGGCTTCTTTTTCCACCTCGGCCAGCAGTTGCGCGCGGGCATCTTCCACGCTCATCTGGGCGATGCGCTGCAATTGTTCGGCCTGTTGCTGATAGAGGCGCTCGATCTCGTTGGCGCGGCGGTCGAGGCTGCTTTGGCGTTTGTTGAGGGCTTGTTCCCGCCGCTCCAAGTTTTCGGCGCGGCGGTCGAGTTCTTGCCGCCGGCGTTGTAGGCGCTCTTCTTCGCGGTGCAGTTCGCGCCGGGCACGGTTGATTCGTTCTTCGTTTTCCTGGCGGAGGGCTAAAACTTCGTCCTTGGCGTGTAAGACGATTTCGCGAGCTTGGTCTTTGGCCTCTTGGAGCATTCGTTGGGCTTCCGAGGCCACGTCGGCCAGGCGTTGTTTGTCGCGGCGTTCTTTCCACCAGTAGCCGACGGCAACGCCCAGACCTAAAGCGACGATAAAGATGGCTAACAAGGTGAGGGGGGCGATTAATCCATGCATGGCGGTTCCTCGTCGTTGGGGGTAACCTCGGACGATGCCGAGGGGGTGTGGGGGTGAATCTCTTGCCATGCCCTTTGTACGGCTTCGCGTATCACGGTGTAGGGAAAGCCGCGCCGGGCAAGGTAGGCGCTCATCTTTTGCCGAAAAGCCGGCCAGGGCAAGTGTCGGTAGCGCCGGGCGCCTTTTTGGGCTGCCAGGTAGGCCCCGGCGGCTTCGTCCACTTCGGCAAGGGCTTCCTGGATGATGGCTTCAGGCAGCCCTTTTTGGCGAAGTTCGGCGTGCAGGGCACGGCGGCTACGCGGGCGGTTGTGCATCCGAGATGCTACCCACGCGTGGGCAAAGGCTTCGTCGTCGACCAACCCCAGGTCACTCAGCCGCTCCAGCACGGCGGCGATGATCTCTTCGGCCACGCCCTTGCGTTCCAGGTGGCGCCGAATTTCGTGCGTGGTGCGTGGCCGATAGCCCAGATAGCGCAGTGCCTGTTGATAGGCTTGCTCGCGAGCATCTTCTCGTTGCAGGCGGGCGATGTCTTGTTCGCTGAGTTCCTGCCCTACCTGGAGCCACGCCGCCACGATGCGGGCCAACCCGAAGGCGAATTCGCCGTCGAGGTAGATGTTGACCCGTTGGGGATGGCGTTTTTGCGCCCTGATGGCGGTGATTTTACGAGCCATGACTGCCCCGTGGGCATGCAAAAAGGCCGTGACAGGGTGCCACGGCCAGGAAATACACGGAGAACACACCAACCCGCGGTGGCGTACCGCCGCGAGAGGTTGTTGGGAGGGCTGTAACCCCTGCGCTTTGCCGCCCGGTCGGCAGCGTCTGAGCAGGGTTGTGGTTCGGGATAGTCGAAACCGCCGCAAGGCGGAATGCATCTATCCGGGCAACAGCACTTCGGTGTTCCGTTGACCAGCCGTGGCAGCGCATGGCGGGAATTGTCGTCTGAAAGGCTTGCCATGCGCTTGACATGTCGGGCCTGATGCCCACGAGAGGCAGCCCAACCGGGGGTTGGACGGCGTCTCGCGCCCATCAGGAGGCGCTGTTCAATTGGCTTCCATCGGTGGGCCGAGCAGGGCTTCGCGCACTGCGCCTTCGATTTCGTCCAGCAAGTCAGGGTGCTCTCGCAAGAAGGTTTTGACGTTTTCGCGCCCCTGCCCCAGCCGCAAGTCGCCGTAGGAGTAATGCGAGCCTCGTTTGGTGACAATATCCATGTTGACGGCCAAGTCCAGCACGTCGCCTTCGCGCGAGATGCCGATGCCGTACAGGATGTCGAACTCGGCCTGACGGAAAGGCGGGGCGACTTTGTTTTTGACTACCTTGACGCGTGTGCGGTTGCCGATGATTTCCGAGCCGACTTTGATGGCCTGAATGCGGCGGATGTCCATCCGCACCGAGGCGTAGAACTTGAGTGCCAGCCCGCCGGGGGTGGTTTCGGGGTTGCCGAACATAACCCCGATTTTTTGACGCAACTGGTTAGTGAAGATCACGGCGGTGTTGGTTTGTTTGATGGCGCCTGAGAGCTTTCGTAGCGCCTGGGACATCAATCGGGCTTGCATACCCATCGAGGCGTCACCCATGTCGCCTTCGATTTCGGCTCGCGGTACCAGGGCGGCAACGGAGTCGATGACAATGACGTCCACCGCGCCCGAACGCACCAAGGTTTCCACGATTTCCAGCGCCTGCTCGCCCGTATCGGGCTGGGAGATGAGCAGGTTGTCCACGTCCACGCCGATCGCTTCGGCGTAGAAGGGGTCGAGGGCGTGCTCCATGTCCACGAAAGCGGCCATGCCGCCCAGACGTTGGGCTTCGGCCACGATGTGGAGGCACAGGGTGGTCTTCCCCGAAGATTCCGGCCCGTAGATCTCCGTGATGCGCCCGCGAGGAATGCCGCCGATGCCCAACGCGATGTCCAGTGAGAGCGCGCCCGTGGGGATGGCCTCCACCTGCAGGTGGTGCGCTTCGCCCAAGCGCATGATAGCGCCTTCGCCGTAACGCTTGGTGATCTCCGAAACCGCCTGCTGTAAGGCGTTGCGTTTGCCTTCGTCCATGACCAAGATAATGCTCCGTGGTTTGAGATGCTTCTCTGCTTTCTAAAGTGTACTGCATTCCGGGAATGCTGACAAGGGGAAAGCAGTCCGAGGGTGCAAGCAAATGCCGTAGAAGCACTTTTCGGGATCTCACCCCTCCCCCGCCGCCTACGGCGGCCGCCCCCTCCCCTCCCTTACTGAAGGGAGGGGAGGGGGAAGGCGGAGGCTGTCCTAACGAAGGACAAGCCTCCGCCAGGGGGTGGGGAGAGATCTGGCCATACGATAGCCTTATCTACAACATTTGAGTGCACCCGCAGTCCGAGGCTTCACGAGGCTTTCGAGGGCGGGGCCGACGAGTTTTGCGGGGGCTTGGGTTCGGCGCGAGTGTTGGGTGCATCGGGCGGAATGAAAAGCGTCGCCCCGCAGTAGGGGCACTTCACAATGCCCTTGCCGACGAATTCGCGGGTGCCGCCGCAGTTGGGGCAGATGTTGCTGACCACTTTGGCGGCGTCGCTGGCGTAAAAGGTCATGCTGTCCCAATCGATGTAGCCGGTGAACAGCCCCAGGCTGACCAGGTCGTAGATGGCCTGGGTGATTTGTTCGCGCGTCATCTTCAGTTCGACCATTACCTGCCCGAGCGAGACTTGCCCATGGCTTTGAATCATTCCCAGCAGGCGCTGGAGTTTTTCGGCCTCGGCGGCTTCGGCGGCTTCGCTCTTGCCTTTGACCACCAGATACACGCCGATCGCGCCCAGCACCAAAGCGGGTAATGCACCGAAAAGGATGAAGCCCAGCACCGCGCCCGGCACGGTGAGCCTATGCACGGCGAGGCCGCTGCCCACGAAGCCGCCCGCCAGCAACAGGGCGGCCACGGCCAGCCCGATGGCAATCCAACCGCTGGTTTTTCCGACGTTCATGCTGTTCCCTCCGGGAGATAGAGTCTATCCGAATCCGCTGGAGCCGCCGCCACCACCGCCTCCTCCGCCTCCGCCGCCGGAAAAGCCGCCGCTGCTGCTGGGGCTGCTGCTGAACGCCGAGGCTGCGCTGTTGAGCGTGTCCATCAGGCTATT
>Ga0256833_1000495_pt1 | contig 31049 bp, 22 predicted proteins | sample 356284metaG_FD_190535 | JGI IMG/M metagenome (GOLD analysis project Ga0256833, IMG submission 190535) | Hydrothermal vent microbial communities from Mid Atlantic Ridge, Atlantic Ocean - 356-284 | ecosystem: Environmental > Aquatic > Marine > Hydrothermal vents | place: Atlantic Ocean: Mid... | reverse complement strand
GCCGCGGCCCAATGGGCCGCGGCCTTGTGATATTTGTCTTTCCTGTTTACTTAGCGCCCATGGCTTCGCTCAGCAACTCCCGCCACTTGTCGAAAGGCCGAAAACCCTCGACGTGTTTACCGTTTATGAAAAAAGAGGGGGTGCCATTTACGCCCAGATCTTCGGCCATCTTTTTGTCCTCCTCCACCCAAGGGCGCTTTTCGTGACCAGAAAGGCATTTCTCGAAACGGTTGACGTCGAGCCCCAGCTGTCGGGCGTAGTCGCTGAAGGTTGCGCTGAGGTCTGCCGTCGCCAGCTTGGCCCACTGGCCGTTGGCGCGGAACAGCGCTTCGTGGTATTCCAGGTAGCGCCCCTGGTCAAAGGCGCAGTCGGCCGCCTCGGCGGCCAGTTCAACATTGTCTTGCCCGGCAAACGGCAGGTCGCGGAAAATATAGCGGACCTTACCGGTGTCTACGTAATTCTTGATAATTAATGGCAGACTAAGCTCGGCGTGGTGCTTGCAGTGCGGACAAAGGTAGTTTGAAAACTCCACTACGGTGACCGGCGCGCTTTTCTTGCCAATTACCACGTGCGCACCCGCTGCGGGATCGCTTACAGATACGTTCTTTTTGGGCGTGGCGCTAAGGTACCAAAGCCCGCCGGCCAGAATTATCGCGACTCCTAAGATCATGGCAAAGACGGCTCGTTGCATAGATGACAGTATACGAAGTCTCAGATGAAAGTTGTGCCAGCCGGTTCAAAGCAGGGCCCTGTTCGGTTAGTGTGAGGACATGAAGGTTCTCGTGCTAAACGCCGGCTCTTCCAGCCTTAAGTTCTCCCTAACCGATACAGCCAAAGAAAAGCACCTGCTAAAGGGCGCGGTGGAGCGCATTGGCCTTACCAGCGCCTTTTTGCGCCTTGACGCAGAGGAAAGTCCGGTAGACGCGGCCGATCACCGCGCCGCCTTGCGCGAGGTATTGAAGAAAGTACCGACGACGCAGGTCCAGGCCGTAGGCCACCGCGTAGTACACGGCGGCGCCTTTACCGCCTCCAGCCTGATAAACGCTGAGGTCTTGGCGCGATTGCAAGAATATTCCCACCTGGCGCCGCTGCACAACCCCGCCAACATAGCCGGCATCAGCGCGGCCCTTGAGTCGCTTCCCGGTATTCCCCAAGTCGCCGTATTTGACACCGCCTTCCACCAAACCATGCCCCCTAAAGCCTGGCGCTACGCCATACCGAGGGAGCTAGCCGACGCCAATATGTACCGCCGCTACGGCTTTCACGGCACCTCGCACCGCTACGTTTCCCAAAAACTCGCCGCCGCCCTGGGCAAGCCTGTGAGAGAGCTGCGACTGATCGTTTTGCACCTCGGCAACGGCGCCTCCGCCAGCGCCGTTAAGTATGGCGAAAGCGTTGATACCAGTATGGGTTTCACCCCTATGGAGGGTCTGGTCATGGGCAGCCGCAGCGGCGACACAGACCCCGGCCTGGTTTTGGAGATGGCGCGTAAACTCGGCGTAAGCGACACCGCCTCGCTGCTCAACAAAGAAAGCGGCCTGCTGGGGCTATCTGGCTTTTCGGACCTGCGCGACCTGCACAAGGCGATTGCAGAAGGTGACGAAAACGCCTCCGAGGCCCTGGAGGTCTACGCCTACCGCATCAAAAAATACATCGGCGCCTACGCGGCCGCCATGGGAGGAATCGACGCCATAGCCTTTACGGCGGGTGTAGGCGAGAACGACCCGGTAGTGCGGCAAAAAGCGCTAACCGGCCTGGAGTTTCTGGGTATAGAGATAAATCCCCAAGCCAACGCCGGCGGCGGCCCGCGCATTTCGCGCGAATCGAGTCGGGTAGAAGTCTGGGTCATCCCCACTGACGAAGAGCTGGCAATCGCCCTGGACACCGCCAGAGTCGCCAGCAGCCGGTCAAAAGAGTAGTTGAGCAAACGGCGCACGGTCGGCTGATCCTCACGCCGCCGCAACGCGGCAGGCGGCAAGCGGCGGGACTACCTACCGCGCCCACCTGCCCTCTTTTCGCGGCGCTCGGCACGCCCCGACTTATATCTTTAAAGCCTGACTCTCTTCTGCGTTCGCAATACGCGTTTTGCTCGAGAGGGGCTCAGGCGCGACGGTTCTCAGACCCAGACGCCCCACGGTCAACGGCTAAGCCCCAGGCCGCCGGCGTTTTACCGCAGATTGGGCCCGCTTGCTCCCATCACCTAGTCTTTATATGCGAAAAGCATGCTCAATAAACGAGCTTCGACCTCAAAGTATGCGCCGCTATGGCTAGAAGGCGGTAATTCATTCTAGCCATAGCGGCGCCATGTTGCTTTTGGCTAAGCTAGCCTATCTCGTCAGCCAGTTTGTAGAGCGTGTCCAGCAGCTCTTTGCCCAGCTTGGTAAGGGTGTATTCCACCCGGGGGGGTACCTCCGGGTACGCCTTGCGCTCTATCAGCCCCAGCTCGGCGAGCTCCTTGAGGCGCTCTGAGAGAGTACGAGGGCTAACCTTGGTGGCCCTTTCTAAATTAGTGAAGCGGGTGGGGCCTTTCGAAACGACATTGACGATGTCCCAACCTGCTTCGTGAGCTATTGCCTTGAGAACTTGTTTGAATTTTCTATATTCTTCCATACTTCCTTCAGCTTAACACATCTTGCCTGGTATTAAAACCCTGTAAAAGTACAATCTGCGGTTGCCCACGAAAAGGTCAGGATGTGCTGGAAATTCTTCTAGGCGGTGATACTTGCGTAACCGCGTTTGGTACGAGTGTTGTTTGCGGAGATTATTGGAGCTCCCTGCTCTTGCAGTAAGCTAGAGCTGAATTATGGACGGCTCGAGCGACGACGGTCTCTACCAACAGCTACCGCCCGGATACCAAGAGAAACTCGGCAGGCCGGGGCAGTTCCCCTTCACCCGCGGCGTCTACCCAAGGATGTACCTGGAGCGATTGTGGACCATGCGCCAGTACGCCGGCTTCGGCTCAGCCGAGGAAACCAACGCACGCTTCCGCTACCTGCTCAAACGCGGCCAAACCGGCCTCTCGGTCGCTTTCGACCTACCCACCCAGCTAGGCCTTGACCCTGACCACCCGCTGGCTTTGGGCGAGGTTGGCCGCGTCGGAGTTTCGATAGCCACCGTCGACGACATGCGCCGGCTATTTGAGCAAATACCTCTGGATCAGGTGACCACCAGCATGACCATCAATGCGCCGGCGATGATGTTGCTAGCCATGTACCTGCTGGTCGCCGAAGAACAAGGCGTTAGCTGGAAACGCGTCGGCGGAACGATACAAAACGATATTCTCAAGGAGTACGCCGCTCGCGGTACTTACATCTACCCGCCGGAACCGTCTATGCGGTTGGTAACCGACGTTTTTGAGTTCGCTAGTCAAAACGTTCCCCGCTGGAACACAATCTCTATTTCCGGCTACCACATTCGCGAGGCCGGGGCGACCGCCGCCCAAGAAATCGCATTTACCCTGGCCAACGCCAAAGCTTATGTTCGCTCCGCGCTCGAACGCGGGCTCGAGCTAGACAGCTTTGCTCCCCGGCTCAGTTTCTTCTTCGCTTCCCACAACGACATTTTCGAGGAGGCGGCCAAGTTCCGCGCCGCCAGAAGAATGTGGGCGCAGATTATGCGAGGCGAGTTCGGCGCCGCTAACCCCAAATCGTGGATGCTGCGCTTCCACACCCAAACAGGAGGCTCTACCCTAACAGCGCAGCAACCGCTTAACAACGTCGTTCGCGTCGCCTACCAGGCGCTGGCGGCGGTCCTGGGCGGCACCCAGAGCCTGCACACCAACTCCTACGACGAAGCCTTGGGCCTACCCACCGAGGATAGCGCCCTCCTGGCCCTGCGCACCCAGCAGATCCTCGCCTACGAATCGGGTGTTACCCGCGCCATCGACCCTGCAGGAGGGTCTTTCTACCTGGAACACCTAACCGAGAAACTGGAGTCTGAGGCCCAGCGCCTGATAGATCAAGTAGACGAGTTGGGCGGCAGCGTACGAGCCATAGAGGCGGGCTTCATTCAGCGCGAGATTGAAGAGTCAGCCTGGCGATACCAGCGCCAAATCGAGAACGGGGAACGGGTAATAGTTGGTTTAAACCGCTTCGAGCTCGAAGATGAAACGCCCGTTCCGGTGTTGAAGATTGATCCGCAGACCAGCCGGCGCCGCTCAGAAGAGGTGCGCGCCTTCCGCCGCCGGCGTAGCGCCCAAGCCGTGGCAGACTCGCTCGAGCGGCTGCGGCAGGCCGCCCTCAGCAGCGCGAACTTGTTCCCTTTGGTGCTCGAAGCCTTTCGACGGCGAGCCACTTTAGGCGAGGTCGCCGGGGCCTTGCGCGACGTTTGGGGCGAGTACCAGCCCTAATCAAGGAATGCGATCTTGCAGCGCCGTTGCGGGATTACCGCAGAACACCCTCCCGCACAAAATACCGGCCGGTAAAGTCGGTCGGCTAAGCGCGGCGGTTCAGAAGGAGAAGCCAGACCAGACGCATCAAGACGGCCGCTATGGCAAGCCACTTGAGCAGGGTCGCAAAAGCGGCAGCCCAGGCGAGCAGCACGTAGAAGTGGGGATACGACCAGATTAACAAGGCGTGGCAGGAGTTCTCCAAATAATCGAACAAAACGGCGTAAACGGCCAGGTGCCAAGCCTTACCGCCCATACTAAGGCGCCACAGCAGCGCCGCCAGAAACAAGCCGTAAAGCAGCGGGAAAAAGGTATCGGCCAGCAAAAACCACAAGTACAGCGATCGCGCCCGTTCCCCTCCCTTCTGCAGCCACCCCTGCAAAGCGGCGGGTGTTTGAAACAGCACCACGTCGGGTGGCGGCGAGCCCGCCAGAGCCTGCAGAGCAGGCGAGAGCAAAAATACGAAAACCGCCAGGAACAGCAGCGTCGCCGCCCCCAAAACCCAGAGCAAGAGCGGGCGCGCGCTTTCCTCTAGCAGCCTCTCCAGCAGAGCCACATCTCATGATACCTAAATATTATGTGGACATGGACGATGCGCAAAAAGAAGTCTGGGAAGTCATTCACCGGCACCTTTCGGCCATATACGCTGGCGACTGGGAAACCTACAGCGAAACCACCGCCGCGGACGTCGCGGTCTACGAGTGGTTCGTAACGCCCCATAGAATAGACGGCCTCAGCTTCCACGAGTTCATGATGGAGCACGACTGGGCCCAGACAGCTGGCGACTGGCGTTACGACCTGTTGGACCCCCGCTTGCAGCTTTATGGAGATACCGCCGTAGCCAGCTACACTCTATTACTGACGGCATCAGGCGACGTTGGCTTGAGCCACCGCACGGTCAACGAGAGCCGGGTCTTGATTCGGAGTGCTGGCAAATGGAAGGTCGTTCACGTCCACAAAAGCCCTGGTAAATAAGGCGCGCCCTCGCTAAACCATCCGCCCGCCGAAGGAACCCGGGCAACGGCTTGCGCGGAACGTGTTTAAAAGACATTACGTCAGTTGGCTATGGCGCCTCAGCTTTAAGTATCTGTCCATAGTATCTGTCTGCATACTTATCTTGCCTCATGACATATACCCTTGCATTATTGTTATAAGGGGTATTATCATGGCCGGTGAAAGGAGAAGATATGCGTAAGAGTTTTTGGATGGTCGGCATCATCGGCATCGCAGCCTTGGCGTTATTCGTACTGGCGGAGGGCAAGCGCGACATTTACAAAGGCAGCGTAGAGGACCGGGTCGAAACGCTGGCTAAGATTCAGCCTGGCCTGGGCACGGTCATGATCGAGTACGGCAACCGTTTTACCAACACTTACTACGCCGCCAAGGGCGGCAACTGGGGAATGGCCCAGTACCAGCTGAAAGAAGCCCGGGAGATACAAGAAGTAGGAGAAGTAACCCGCCCAGGGCGCGCTCCCATGCTGCGCAACTTCGAGCACGGCTACCTGGACGCGCTGGAGAAGACCATAGAAGCCAAGGACTGGAGCGCCTTTGAGTCTCAGTTCAAGGCGTCGGTAACCGGCTGCAACGCCTGTCACGCGGCTAACGGCTTCGCCTTCGTACAGTACGTCCTGCCCGACAAACCCGCCATGAACTACGTCAATTTCAACCTGAAGACCGATCCCAAAGTCAAGTAAGAACCAACGGCTTCTTTATGCAAGCGGGGGGCGGTTACGCCCTCCGCTTTCTCGGGACAAGTCTCCAAGCGGTCGATTTTAGAATACGCATTGGAGGCGAGCTATGGAATACAGAATCGAAAAAGACTCGATGGGCGAACTCAAGGTTCCCGCCGACGCCTATTATGGAGCGCAGACGGCCAGGGCGGTCGAAAACTTCCCCATCTCGGGACTGCGCTTCCCCAGGCCCTTCATAAAGGCGCTGGGCGCTATTAAATACGCCGCCGCCGAGGTAAACCTAGCCCTCGGCAACATCGACGAGAAAATCGCCGACGCGATAATGCAGGCGGCGGGCGAGGTGATGGAAGGCAGACTGGACGACCAGTTTGTCGTAGATATATTTCAGACCGGCTCCGGCACCTCCACCAACATGAACACCAACGAGGTAATCGCCGGCAGAGCCAACGAGATTCTCACCGGCAGGCGCGGCGGCAAGAGCCCCGTACACCCCAACGACCACGTCAACTACGGGCAGTCTTCCAACGACGTCATCCCCACCGCTATTCACGTAGCGGTAGCGGCGCAAACCAACGAAGTACTGCTGCCGGCCCTGAAGAAACTGCGCCAGGCGTTGCTCGACAAGGCCAAGGAGTGGGACGACGTAGTCAAGATAGGCCGCACCCACCTGATGGACGCCACGCCGATCCGCATGGGCCAGGAGGCCAGCGGCTGGGCCAGGCAAACGGAGCTGGCTATAGAGAGGCTCGAGTCTTCCCTGCCGCGCATCTACGAGCTGGCGCAGGGCGGCACGGCGGTGGGCACGGGTTTGAACACTCACCCGGAGTTTGGCAAACGCATGGCCGAAAAACTCGCCGCCCGCTACGGTATTCCCTTCGTCGAGGCCAAGAACCACTTCGAAGCGCAGCACTCCAAAGACGCAGACGTGGAAATGGCCGGTCAGCTGGCCACCATAGCCACGAGCATGGTCAAGATAGCCAACGACATCCGCTGGCTCTCCAGCGGCCCTCGCTGCGGCATCGCCGAAATCAAGCTACCGGCCGTCCAGCCCGGCTCTTCGATAATGCCCGGTAAGGTCAACCCCGTCATGTCGGAAGCGCTGATGATGGTTTCTGCGCAAGTAATCGGCAACGCCGCCACCGTACAGCTGGCCAACACCCACGGCAACCTCGACCTCAACGTAATGATGCCCGTAATCGCGCGCAATCTGCTGGAATCCATAACCTTCCTCGGCAACGCCATCTCCGCCTTTGCCGAGAAAGCCGTCTACGGCATGGACGCCGACCGCGAGAAGGCCGCCAGTTACGTGGAGTGGAGCCTGGCGATGGTGACCAGCTTGGCGCCGGTAATCGGCTACGACCGCGCCTCGCAGATAGCCAAGAAGTCTATCAAGGAAGGCAAGACGGTGCGGCAAGTGTGCCTGGAGGAAGGCGTACTGCCCGAAGAAGAGCTGGAAAGGCTGCTCGACCCCTGGCGCATGACCGAGCCCGGCACTCCCAAACACTAAAGCCGCTTGCCTAAAGCGGCGGGGCGAATCTCCGCCGCTTTTCCTTTTCTGCGCGGCAATTTAATCTTGAGCATTTTAGTGTGGTATAGTAAGGTCTGCGCGAAAGCGCAAGGAGAGGATCTAATATGGCATACCCTTTTGAACTACCCCCGCTCGGTTACGACTACGCCGCCCTGGAGCCGTACATTGACGCCCGCACGATGGAAATCCACCACACCAAGCACCACGGCGGCTACGTCAACAATCTGAACAAAGCCCTGGCGGACCACCCCTATCTGCACGGCGCCAGCGCCGAGGAGCTGCTCACTCACCTGGCCGCCCTGCCCGCGGATATACAGACCGCGGTGCGCAACAACGGCGGCGGCCACCTCAACCACAGCCTCTTTTGGGAGGTCATCGCCCCCGGCGGGTCTAACGCCCCCAGCGGAGAGCTCAGCAAGGCTATCGAAGCCGCTTTCGGTTCTTTCGAGGCTTTCAAAGACGTCTTCTCCAAAGCGGCCGCCACCCGCTTCGGCTCCGGCTGGGCCTGGCTGGCCCTCGACCCCTGGGGTAAACTGCACGTCTTCTCTACCGCCAACCAAGACAATCCGGTAATGCAGGGTTTCACCCCCATAATGGGCCTGGACGTCTGGGAACACGCCTACTATCTCAAGTACCAGAACCGCCGCCCCGAGTACATCGCCGCCTACTGGAACGTCGTCAACTTTGACGTCGTCGCGAAAAAGTACGCCGCCTACAAATAGAAGCCAACCTGACAAAAGAGGCCCTGCGGGGCCTCTGTCTCGTAAAAAAGGACGTCTGGGCCGCACGTAGCTTGACTAAGGGCCCATTTCGAGCTAGAGTGTTCCTTGGCCTTGGGCCGTTAGCTCAATTTGGCAGAGCCACCGACTCTTAATCGGTTGGTTGTAGGTTCGAGTCCTACACGGCCCACCAAAACGCCCCCTGCGGGGGGCGCTTTCGTTAAGATAGAGCCATGCGACCCCCCAAACCGCGTATCGTCCCCGTTCCCGAGGGGGTATTCGACGAAGATCCCATTCCTGCGCTGCTAAGCGCTACGCTCCCCCACGGCGACCCTTGGAGCTGGCTGCTGGCGCTGTCGCTATTCCAGGCGGACGACCTGGCGCGCAGAATGATGAACTCCAGCCCCGCCGGGCTGGCGCGCTTGTTAGACGAAGACCTCTCGCGCCTCCGCGAGCTGCGCTCCTGGCTGCAGAAAAACCACGCTCTCAGCGATCTAGGCTGCCGCGAGGCCAGCGAGGCCGAGTGGGAGGCCCTTGAGGTGCTCGAGCGCGGCAACGCCGAAGGCCTGGCCGCCCTGTTTCGCAAACACGGCTACGCCCCCTTCAGTTGCCAAACGGCTTTTACTTGGAACGGCGAGCTGGCGGTGGTACAGACGCCGGACCCCGCGGATATTTCTGTGCTCGTTGGTTACGAAAAGCAGCTGAAAATGCTTCTGCAAAGCGTCTCCCGCTTGATGAAGGGCAAACCGGCGGCTAGCGTTTTGCTCTATGGCGCTCGCGGCACCGGTAAGTCTACCGCCGTAAAGGCGCTCAGGACGCTCTTCGGCCCGCAAGGCCTGCGCCTCGTCGAGATCATGCCCGAAGGCCTAGCCAGCTTGTCCGAACTAATGAACATACTGCGCGGCCTGCCGCAAAAGTTCGTGCTGTATATTGACGATCTGGCCTACGATTCCGCTGATCGCGGCTGGCGCAAGATAAAAGCCATACTAGACGGCGCAGTCTGGGCCAGGCCCGAAAACGTCATGCTGATAGCTACCTCCAACCGCAAGAACATAGTGGGTGAAAGCTGGAACGAACGCCCCGACCCGGGGGCGGAACCGGCCGCCTGGGACTCTTTGCAAGAAAAGCTGGCGCTGGCGGACCGTTTTGCGTTGCAGCTCACCTTCCCGCCCTTCGACAAAAAACTCTACCTGCGCGCGGTCGCCCGTCACCTGGGCCTAGACGAGCTAGACGAAGCCGCCAAAGCGGCGGCGCTGCGCTTCGCGATCGAGGGGCACGGCTTTTCAGGACGCACGGCTAAACAGTTTGCTGACAGTATCTCCTGATCGCCTCAGGCCGGTTCAGCGGAGCCGCTAGCTCCCTGCGCCAGCTTTCTGCGGGCGCGGCGGTAACGTAACGCCGCCTCCACGAAAGCAGCGAAGGGAGGGCTGGGCCTCATCGGCCGGCTCTTAAACTCGGGGTGAGACTGCAGGGCCAAGAAGAAAGGGTGGCCGTCCAACTCTACCGCCTCTACCAGACCGGCGCCGCGGCCCGCCATGCCCGGGGTGACTCCGCTAATTTGCAAACCGGAGTCGCTTAGTCGTTCCACGTAGTCGGGGTTCACCTCATAGCGGTGACGGTGCCTCTCGTAAACGAGCTGTGCGCCGCTGTATACCCTGGCCAAGAGCGTGCCCGGTTTTATCTTCATGGGCCAGTTCCCCAGGCGCATGGTGCCGCCGAGGCCCTCGACCTCCAGCTGCTCGGGCATCAGGTCTATCACGGGATGGGGCGTGTAAGGATCGAACTCGGTCGAGTTGGCCCCCTCCAAGCCGGCGACGTTACGGGCGTATTCGATGGTCGCCACCTGCAGACCCAGGCATATACCCAGATAGGGAATCTGGCGTTCGCGCGCATACTGCGCCGCCTTTATCTTTCCCTCTATGCCGCGGATGCCGAAACCTCCCGGCACCAGCACCGCGTCTACCCCACGGAACTTATCGCTAATGTCGCCCTCCACCAAGCCCTCGGCGTCTATCCAGTTGACCTCGACCTTTACGCGGTTCTTAATGCCGCCGTGCTTGAGGGCTTCTAAAAGGGATAAGTAAGCGTCGGGCATCTTGACGTACTTGCCGGCGATTCCTATGGTGACGGTGTCTTCGGGGCTGCGCAGAACCTTTACCGCGTCGCTCCAAATGCCGAGATTGGGAAAGACGGGCTCGAGCCGCAACTTTTTTTCCACCAGCTTGCCGAGCCCCTGCTCTTCCAGCACTAGCGGCACCTGGTATATGTCGGGAACGTTGTAACTGGCGAAAACCGCCTCGGGGCGAACGTTGGTAAAGAGCGCCACCTTTTTGTAGGCTTCCTGCGGGGGTTCTTTTTCGGAGCGTAAAACTATGGCGTCGGGTTGAATGCCTACGCCGCGGAGGGTCGCCACCGAGTGCTGAGTGGGCTTCGTCTTGAACTCCTCGGAGGTCTGCAGGTAAGGCACCAGCGTCAGGTGGAGGTACATTACGTCGCCGTCTTCTTCATCAAACTGAAACTGCCTGATGGCCTCGAGGAAGGGCAGGCTTTCGATGTCGCCCACCGTTCCGCCTATCTCAACGATCGCCACTTCGACGTCTTGCTCCTGGGCTGCGCTGCGGATACGATTCTTTATCTCATCGGTAACGTGCGGGATCACTTGCACGGTCTGCGAAAGGTACTCCCCTTTTCGCTCGCGCTCGATTACCGCCTTATAGACCTGCCCGGTGGTGATGTTGTTGGCGCGCCCCAGGTCAATGTCCAAAAATCTCTCGTAATGGCCGATATCCAGGTCGGTTTCGGCGCCGTCGGCTGTAACGAACACCTCGCCGTGTTCGTAAGGGCGCATGGTCCCGGCGTCAACGTTGATGTAGGGGTCTACTTTGACGGCCGTGACCTTGTAGCCGCGCGCCCGCAGAATTGCGCCCAGTGACGAGGTCACGATTCCCTTGCCCAAAGAACTAACGACCCCGCCTGTCACGAATATGTACTTCATCTTGCCCTCCGGGGCTTTAGCCTACCACACTAACGGCGGCAGCGGCGCCTTGGTAGCGTTTCCAACGGAGGCGGCGACGTGCTAAAATCAGCGGCAGCAGGAGGCACCGTGAAGATACTAGGACGCATAACCGAACTGCCAGAACTGCCGGAGCCTCTCAAGCCCCTGGGCAAGATGGCGTACAACGTCTGGCTCTGGTGGAGTTGGACCCCATCGGCACAGGAATTGTACCGCAAGATTAACCCCGCGCTTTGGGAAAAGTGCCGCCACAACCCCGTAAAACTGTTGCTCGAGGCCAGGCCCGAAAGGCTGGCCGACCTGGCCGCCGACCCCGAGTACGTCGCCAGCGTCGAGGCGGTTTATCAGAGCTTCCTCTCGCACCTGGAAAGCAGGCCGCGCCCGAGCAGCGGCGTCATCGCCTACTTTTCGGCGGAGTACGGCTTTCACGAATCGCTGCCCATCTACGCCGGAGGGCTGGGAATACTGGCCGGCGACCACGTCAAAGCCGCCGCCAACCTGGGCCTCAATCTCGTTGGAATAGGGCTTTTCTACCACCGCGGCTACTTCCACCAGCACATCTCTCCCGAAGGGGTGCAGAGCGAGTACCACGAAAATCTGCGGCCCGAAGACCTGCCGCTGACCATAGTCCAAGGAGAAGACGGCAACCCCGTAAAAGTCAGCGTCGAGATAGAAGGTCGCACCGTTCAGCTAGTCGCCTACAAGGTGCAGGTCGCCAACGCCGTCGTCTACCTGCTGAGTAGCGACCTGCCCGAAAACGACGAAGCGGATCGCGAGATAACCGCCGAACTTTACAACGCCGAGCCGGGAATGCGCATCCGCCAGGAGATCGTACTGGGAATCGGCGGCGTGCGTCTGCTGAGACGCTTAAAGGTCGAACCCCAGGTCTGGCACATGAATGAAGGCCACTCTGCTTTCATAGCCCTGGAGCGGGTACGCGAGCTGGTGCAGAAAGGCCTGCCGCTGGACGCCGCCATTGAAGCCAGCGCCGCCAACACCATCTTTACTACTCACACACCCGTTCCCGCCGGGCACGACGTTTTTCCCTTCGAGCAGGTAAGCCGCTACCTCTCAGGGTGGTGGGACAAACTGGGCATGAGCAAAGAGGCGCTCTTTGATCTGGCGCGCGAAAAGCGCGACGGCGGCGAGGTCTTTTCGATGTCGGTGCTGGCGCTGCGCGCCAGCCGTTACGCCGGCGGCGTTTCGCGACTGCACGGCGACGTCTCACGGCGCATGTTCAAAGACCTCTGGCCCGGGCTCGAGCCCGAAGAGGTCCCCATCGGACACGTCACTAACGGGGTTCATACCTGGACTTGGCTGGCGCCGGTGCTGCGCGACCTCTACGAGCGCAGCTTTACCGAGGACTGGATGGAAAACGTCAGCAACCCAGCCTCCTGGAAAGTCGATCGCTTGCCGTCCGCCGAGCTATGGAAGGCCCGCGGCTTCTTGCGCGAGTCGCTGATCCGCGACGTCAGAAGCCGCCTGCAAGAGCAGCGCTTGCGCGCCGGCGAGCCCCCCGCCCGCTTGCGCGCCGCCGAAAGAGCGTTTGATCCGGGCACCCTGACGGCGGTTTTCGCCCGCCGCTTCGCCACCTACAAAAGGGCCGACTTGTTATTCCACGACCCCGAAAGGCTCAAGGCGATAGTCAACGGCCCGTATCCCATACAGATAATCTTCGCCGGAAAGGCTCACCCCAAAGATGAACCCGGCAAACAGATAATCCAGAAGATTGTCCGTCTCATCCGCGAACACGAACTAGAAGACCGCATAATTGTTCTAGAAGACTACGACATAGCCTTAGCGCGCTCGCTGGTGTTCGGGGCCGACCTCTGGCTCAATACTCCCAGGAGGCCGATGGAGGCCTCGGGAACTTCAGGCATGAAGTCGGCTCTCAACGGCGGCGTCAACTTCAGCGTCCTGGACGGTTGGTGGGCCGAAGCTTACGACGGTCAGAACGGCTGGGCCATAGGCGCAGAGAGGAGCTTCGACTCGCTGGCGGCGCAAGACGCGGCGGACGCGGCCAGCCTATACGACACCCTGGAACACGAGATCCTGCCTCTTTATTACGCCCGCGACGCCGCGGGCGTCCCCACCGGCTGGCTCTCCCGGGTGCGGCGCAGCATACTCACCGCCGGCTCCCGTTTTTCCGCTGAGCGGATGCTCAAAGATTACGTAGCCGCCTACTACAGCAAGGCCGAAAGGCACGGGCTCGAGCTCAGCGCCGACGACTACTCGGCCGCACGGCAGCTGGCCGAATGGAAACACGCGATCAAGCAAAAATGGCCCCACGTCCGCTTAGTAGTAGACGCCCCCGGCGACGTACGCCTCAACGGCAAGCGCCTAGAGATAAACGCCCGCGTAGACCCGGCGGGAATAGCAGCAGAGCACCTGGCGCTTGAGCTGCTGGTGCGCCGCGGGCCAAACGGCCCTTTGGAAAACGCCGCTTTCGACCTGGTTGAGAATCGCGATGGACAGCTTTATTACCACGTCAGTTACCACCCCCACAGGCCCGGCAGCTACGTCTACGGCGTCAGGCTGGCGGCGCGCCATCCGTACTTTGCAAATCCTTACGAGACAGCCTTCGTCCTCTGGTAAAGGCATGCTAGGCTAAGCCTTACGCGGGACCCGGGATACCCCCGGCCCTCCTGGAGGAAACTTGAAAGACCTGCGCGTAAAACTAATCACCTACGGCTGTCAGATGAACGAGTACGACACCCACCTCGTCGCCAGCGAACTAGCGGCCAGCGGAGCCGCCCTAGTAGAAACGGTGGCCGAGGCCAACTTTGTGATCGTCAATACCTGCGCCGTGCGCGGCAAACCCGTCGATAAGGTAAAAAGTTTGCTTGGCAACCTCCGCAAAGAAAAGCGCGAGCGCAAGACGCCCTTCTTCATCGGCATGATGGGCTGCCTAGCCAGCCTGCAGGAAGGAAGGCTGATAGCCGAGAAGTTTGGGGTTGACGTACTGCTGGGAGCGGGCGCCATACATAAGATCAGCGAGGCCGTCAGCAAGGTCGCGCGGGAAAACGAGGCCTTTTGGGACAGCGGCTTTTACCCTGAGGTCGACGAGCTGATACCTCCGCCGCCCCGCGGCTTGAGCGCCTTCGTAACGCTGATACGCGGCTGCGATCACCACTGCACCTACTGCGTAGTGCCCTCCACCCGCGGCCCCGAAATCAGTCGGCGGCCCGGCCTGATACTCAAAGAAGTAGAGCGCCTGCTGGCGGCCGGCGTAGTAGAAGTAACCCTGCTAGGCCAGAACGTAAACTCTTACGGCAAAGACGACCCCTCTTACCCCGATTTTGCCGACCTGATAAGACAGGTTGCGGCTTTGGGAGTTCGCCGGCTGCGCTTCGTAACCAGTCATCCCATGAATTTCAGCGACCGCATCATTTCCGCCATCGCCGAGACCGCGGCCGTAGGCCAGTACGTCCACCTGCCCGTGCAGTCCGGTTCCGACAAGGTGCTCAAGCGAATGGCGCGCGAGTACCGCCGCGACTATTACCTGGAGCGCGTAGAAAAGCTGCGCCGCGCGCTGCCCGACCTGGTTTTGACGACCGACATCATCGTCGGTTTTCCCGGCGAAAGCGAAGAAGACTTTCAAGAAACTCTCAGCCTTTACGACGAGGTCGGCTTCGACTCCGCTTACATGTTCATCTACTCTCCCCGCCCCGGTACGGCCAGCGCCGAAAACTTCCCCGATATGCCCCGCGAGGTAAAAGTGGAACGCCTGCAGCGGCTGATAGAAAAGCAAAAAGAGTGGAGTCTGAAGAGAAACCGCTCCTGGGTGGGGCGCAGCGTAGAGGTACTGGTCCGCGGCGTCGCCAAGGACGACGCCTGGGTCGAGGGGCACGACCAGAGCAACCACCCGGTGCTCCTCGAGCGCGAGGGCGTGTCCGGACCCGGGCTCTACCGCGCAACCATCGAGCAGGCGACACCCCACCTGCTCCTGGGCAGGGCGAACGAGAGGCTACTAGCGCCGGGGGAAAGGGCGTGACGGCGGCTTTGCAGTATACCCTGCTGGCGCTGAGCGTTCTGGTCTCTTATCTGCTCAGCAAACCGCCGCGCCCCATTGACGCTCCCCATGCGGCGCTGCTACTTGCCGCCTACGTCTTGGGCGCTTCCCTAGGCTTTTTTGCTACTGGGGGCTCGTTCACTTTTACGGTGCTGAGCGGAATGGCCTTGGCGGTGCTGATCGGCCGCTGGAACCGCAAACTAGTCCTTGGCGGCCTTAGTCTGGACGCCGCCGAAAGCCTGGCCTTTAAAACCGCCTGGCGTCGCGGCGGACAGCTCAGGCTGGAAGACCTGGTGCGCGCCGGGTTAGACGAAGACACTGCTAAGGCCGTCATGCAAAACCTGCTGCAGCGCGGACTTTGCCGCCTGCAAGACGGCGTTTACCGTTTCGAGCGGGACTGATTGGGGCCGAGTCGCGGCCGCGGCGGCGAGCCGAGAACGCCTTCGCAAGGCGCCATGCCGCCGAATGAGAGCCTTTGCGGGCGGTTAGCTGACCCCTGGGCCGCGCTCAGCCAGCCCCTCTTGCCATCCCGACAGGCCCGTGACTGCTATCGGAAGCGTCGCCTTCTGCGCGGTGAGCACCTTAGGGAACCGCATAGCTCGAAGACTCTTTTTGCTAATCACAGACATTCTGCTAGCCGTATTCGCGCCTAGAAGCAAAGGGGCGCCAAGGCGCCCCTTTAGCCGCAAAGCGGGTTCTATTTAGTTATCTCCGCCAGCGCCTGGGACAGTATCTCAGGGCTAATGGCGCCGACGTGCTTGGCCACCAGCTTGCCCTTGCGGTCAAAGAAATACGTAGTAGGCAGGCCGGTGGTATGCAGCTTCTCTTGCAAGACGTTTCTAGCGTCTAGCAAAGACCAGCCCTGCACCAGACCGGTTTCGTCTAGATAGCGCCTGACCGCGCTGGCGGTGTCGCCGCGGTCTTGAGCCGCGAAGACGAAGACCACGTCGCTGTGCTCCGAGGCGGCCTTGGTAAGCAGCGGCATCTCGAAGCGGCAAGGGGGGCACCAGGTAGCCCAGAGGTTGAGAACGAGCGGTTTGCCGGAGAACTGCGTAAGGCTGACCTGCCCGCCGCCCAGCCTGGGCAGCGTCACTGCGGGAATGTCTCCTTGGCCGCCGCCCGCCTTATTGGGGGAAAGCAGCAACCAGCCCAAGCCCAATACAGCCACCAAGAGTATTACCAGCGCCGAGTAGTTGACTTTACCTTTCATGGTTCACCTTCATCGCGTTAGCGGATAGTTCCTCTTTTGCCAGGAAATAATGCCGCCCGTTTCATTATAGACGTTGTTGAAGCCCCTCTTCTTGAGCTCTTCGGCCGCCTGCCGGCTGCGGTTGCCACTGTGGCAGTAGAGATAAACAGGCTCGTTGTGGGGCAGGTTTTTGGCCCAGGTATTGATGCGGCCCAGCGGGTCGTTTACGGCTCCGGGAATGTGCCCCTGGGCGTACTCCGTAGGAGTGCGCACGTCGACTATCAACACGCCGCTCTTCCCTAGCTGAGCGTACAGGTCGTCGGCGGAAACGTTCTTGTACGACCCTTTTGCGGCGCACGAAACCAGAGCCAGCAAAGAAAACAGTAATATTATTCTCTTCATCTCTACCCAATCATAAAGCGACGGAGGTGTGCGCCCCCGTCGCTATCCCGTCACGATGCCTTAAGCGGTAGCGGCGACGGCCTTCTTGACGGCCTCGAGGAAGGCGGAAACGGGCTGGGCGCCCAACACGCGCTGCACGCCGCCGTTAATGATGGCGTCGGGGACGCCGCTGATGTTGTATTTCTGTGAGAGCGCCGGGAACTCCTGCGCTTCCACCATCTCGCCCATGATCTTGGGAGAGGCGTAGGCGAAGCGGTGAGAAACGCGCACCGCCTGCGGGCAGTAAGGGCAGGTAGGGGTGACGAAGACCTGCATGGTCACCAGCGAGGGAAGGTCGTTGAGCTCCTTTACCACGTCCTCGGGGAGGCCGTGGCCGTCGCGCCCGACCATTTCCAGGTCCTCCAGCAAACTGGCGAACTCATAGCCCGCGGGGATCCCGCGGTAACGAACGTTTACGGAGTCGCTGCCCTGCTCGCGGATGATTATCGTCGGCGCCGCCTCTACCGACATCTCGCTAGCTTTCTCCTTGCCCTCAGGGCTGGAAATGTCTATTACGACCAGGTGTACTTTGTCGGAAAGAGGCGCTATCTCCTCCAGTAACTGCTGAGTCTCCTTGCAGTACATGCAAGGCTCCTTACCGGGCGCGACTATCGTCGAGCTATCGGTGAAGAGCACTACTTCGACGTCGCGGGTAAGATTGCCCAGACGGTCGCGTACGATTTGTTGTTCTTGTTCTCCCAGTAACGGCATTATTCCTCCTTGGTTAGCTGCTGATACCCCCAAGGGGGTATAGACGCGTATAAGAGTGTAGCACAAACGGCTGATTTTTACACGTCTGGGCAATACCTCGCGGGCCGCCGACTTGCGGTAGCCTGTTGGTATGCGCGTTCACTTAGCGGCGGTGCAGTATCAGCTGCGCGCGGAAGACTACTATTCCGCCACGTCCTTCACGCAGCGGACCATTGCGCTCGCGAAAACCGCGGTGGCGGGCGTACCCGACGACATACCGCGCGTAGTCGCCTTTCCGGAAGCCTACGCTATGCCGCTGACTTTCTGGCTGGAGACCGCGTCGGCGGTGCGTAATGCCCCTAGCGCGCTGGCGGCCGGTATGAGGTTGTTGCTAGGAAGGCCGCTCGAGCTTTTACGCCACCCCCATCCGGCGTTGCTATATCGCTTACGCATGCCCACCATCTGGCCTGTCTACCAGCAGGCTTTCAGCGAAGCCGCCCGCGCCAGCGGCTCTTACCTAATTGCCGGTTCGCTCTTCGGACCGGTAATGGACGACGAACCCGCAAAAGGACTCCACCCTCCTTCTCCTGCGCCCCGCAACTGGCTGGCGGTTTTCTCCCCTCGCGGGCGCATTTTGACGCGCCTCAGTAAAATTCACCTGACAGCAGGTGAGCGGTCGGCCATGCTCAAGCCCGGAGTTTTCGGACCTCACCTGCTCAGAACACGACTGGGCGTCTTGGGGGTTCTAATCTGCCTGGACGCCTTTTACGAGGGTCTGATAGAGCGCCTCGACGCCGGCGGCGCCTGGCTGGTGGTACAGCCCTCGGCCAACTCGGCGCGCTGGGACGGACCCTGGAGCGCCGACCCGACTCGGGTCGAGGGGGAAGTCTGGATGCGCAAAGGGCTAACCGACAAGCTACGCGAACGAGAAAACCTAATTTACGGCGTCAACCCTATGTTGAACGGTGATTTCTATCAGCTACATTTCGAAGGCAGGAGCAGCATAGTGACCGCTGGGAGAGTCCTAGCGCAGGCCGCTAGCGCCAAAGGCGACGCCGCGGTAAGCGCCCAGGTAGAATTGCCCGCCGCCGCCACTGGGTTTAACCTGTAAGAAGCATGCAGACACGGCAAAGCGAACTCCTATTCTCTCAGGCCCGCGCGCTGATACCCGGGGGGGTATCCAGCCCGGTGCGGGCTTTTGGCTCCGTCGGCGGCACGCCGCGATTTTTAGTGCGTGGTTCCGGAAGCAAGATATGGGACGCCGACGGCAATGAGTACGTAGACTACGTCGGCAGCTGGGGACCGATGATACTAGGCCACGCCCACCCTGCGGTAATAAAGGCGGTACAAGAAGTCGCCGCTAACGGACTGGGATTCGGCGCGCCTCACCCCTTGGAAGTGGAGCTGGCCAAAGCCGTTACCGAGGTATATCCGCAGCTGCAGCGGCTGCGGTTCGTCAGTTCCGGAACCGAGGCCACCATGAGCGCCTTGCGCGTAGCCCGCGGCTACACCGGTCGCGATTACATTCTCAAATTCAAGGGAAACTACCACGGCCACGCCGACGGCCTATTGGTAGAGGCCGGTTCCGGCGCGCTCACTTTCGGCCAGCCTTCGAGCGCCGGCGTCCCCGAGGACTACGCCAAACTTACGCTGGTGGGGCGTTACAACGACGCGGAAGCCCTGGAAGGGGTCTTCGCGCGCCACGGCGAACGCCTCGCCGCCGTCATCTTCGAGCCGGTGATGGGCAACGCCGGGGTAATCCCGCCGACTGAAGAGTTCCTGAGCGCGCTCAGGCGTTTGACCCGCGAGTACGGCGCGCTCCTCATCGCCGACGAGGTCATGACCGGCTTCCGGCTGGCTCCGGGGGGCGCCACGGAACGCTACGGCTTAGAGCCCGACCTGGTCACCCTGGGCAAGATCCTGGGCGGCGGGCTGCCCGCCGCGGCCTACGGCGGCCGCGCCGAAGTGATGGCCCAGGTCGCCCCCGAAGGCCCCGTCTACCAAGCGGGCACTCTCTCGGGCAACCCTCTGGCCATGGCCGCCGGGCTGGCGACGCTGCGTGAGCTGGCCGAAAATCCTGGTATCTACGAGAAGCTGGAGCAGACGGGCGCGCTGCTGCAGAACGGACTCACCGAGGTACTGCAAGCGGCCGGAGCACCCTTCAGCATCAACCGTGTGGGCTCGATGATAACGGTCTTCTTCACCGAGGGACCGGTTACGACCTTCGACGACGCCGCCAAGACCGACACCGCCATCTTCAAGAAGTTCTTTTCCGGCTTGCTGGATAGGGGCGTCTACTGGCCGCCCTCGGCCTTCGAATCGGGCTTTATCTCTGCGGCGCATACGGAAGAAGACATTTTCAAAACCGTCGAAGCCGCCCGCGCGGCCTTTTAAGATGCTCCCCAGCCGCCACGACACCATCGCCGCCGTGGCCACCCCCGCCGGCAGCGGCGGCATTGGCGTCGTGCGCGTCAGCGGACCTCGGGCGCTTGCCGTCTGCAAAGCCATATGGCAAGGTCATGACCCGCAAAATAGTCCTGGCGGGCGCTTCTGGCACGGCTTCGTGCGGGACCCGGTGTCTGGCGAGTTGATAGACGAAGCGCTGCTGCTGGTCTTTAGGGCGCCCCGCTCGTACACCGGCGAAGACGCCGTCGAGTTGCAAACCCACGGCTCAGCGGCGGTCTTGCGTCGCGTGCTGCAACTGCTACTGGACCAGGGCTGCCGGGTGGCGGCTCCCGGAGAGTTCACCTTGCGCGCTTTCCTCAACGGCCGCATCGACCTGGCGCAGGCCGAGAGCGTGCTGGCGCTGGTGGAGGCGCAAAGCGACAGCGCCCGGCGCCAGGCTCTACTGGGCCTGAACCGCCGCCTCTCCGCAGAAATCGCCTCGATCAATGACGACCTTTTAGGGCTGCTTTCCCACATCCAGGCGCTGCTCGATTATCCGGAGGAGGGAGTGGAACCCCACTCGGCCCATTCTCTAATAGACCGGGCCATCACCAGGCTGGAAAACCTGCTGGCCACGGCCAGCGCCGGCAGAAAACTGCTACAGGGGGCGCGTTTGGCCATCATCGGCGCACCCAACGCCGGCAAATCGAGTTTGCTGAACGCGTTACTCGGTTACAGGCGCGCGCTGGTCGCCAACGAACCTGGCACCACCCGCGACTACCTGGAAGCGCCGCTGGAGATAGGCGGTGTGCCGCTGTTGGCGGTGGACACCGCGGGTATCCGCCAGAGCGAGGACCCGGTGGAGGCCGCCGGCGTGGAAAACGCCATTGCTATTGCCGCCGCCGCCGACCTGGTTCTATATCTGGTTGATTCATCCAGTCCCCGCCCGCCGGAACCGGACCTTCCCTGGTCACGCACCGTCAGGATAGCCAGCAAGTGCGACCTGCCGGCTGTCTGGAGCGACGAGCGCTTTTTAGCGGTATCCAGCGTCAGCGGCGCGGGCCTGAACGAGCTTCGAGAAGCAATAAAAAGTAAATTGCTGGGCGGCGCCGATAGCAAGGAGGTCTGGTTGGTGAGCGAGCGCCAGGCGGAAACGCTGCGAGAAGCGCGGGACCTGCTGCGAGAAGCGCGAAAGGCGCCTGAAGACCTGATGGGCATGGGAATAGAAGCGGCCACGCGTGCGCTGGCGCAAGTCAGCGGCGAGAACGTTGACGAGGAGACGATAGCCCGGATATTCAGTAATTTCTGTGTTGGAAAGTAATTAAAAACGCCATTCCAAACCGAGCAGCATCTTGCCGGTGCGCAACCTGAGGATTAAGTCGAGGTCGGGGTTGATCGCGTAGATCATGGAGAAACGCACCTGCGGTTCCACTATGTCCCCACCCAGCTTGCTTTCTACGCGCAGACGCAGGTTATCCAGACGGTATTCCGCGCCGATGGCCTGCTGCCCTTGCAAGTTTATGGAGTAGGTAAGCAACAGGCCGGTGCTGACGTACTTGCCGATGGTGAATTGCGTGGTTTCTACCGGACCACCGGAAAATACGTTGGTGTCAAGGGTGAATATATCGAGGCCCAGCGCCTTGCTCAACTGGTATTCCAGCTGCGCTATGAGAAGGTTCTGGATGGCCAGCGAGGCCGCCCCCTCGGCCACGCCGACGTTGTCGCCCAGGGCGAGCAATTGCAGCAGTTCTTCTTGGCTATAGGGAAGGGCCTTACCGTTCTTCTCCGCCCAAATGCGCGGCTTGAGAACCAGACGCGCACGTTTCCCTTCTTTGACGAAAGAACCGTCCGTCTGCAGGTATAGCTGCAGGTAGTCGTCGCCGCTCTTCACCTCGGAGTGCGCTTTGAGGTAGATGCGAGGGTACAACCCACCCGAGGGATCGAACTCGGCCCAGCCCTCATCTACTGCAAAGCGGTGCCTGCCCAAGAAGAACTCTCCCCATATGGCGTCAGCCCGACCACTAAGATAAGGGTCGGCCAGGCTGCCGCTGAGATAGACGTCGCCTTTTGCCTCCCCCTTGGCCAGAGGCTCCCGCACTAGTATTCCGCCATTGCTAAAAATGTGCACTTTTTCAAAGCGCAGCGGCAAAGTGTAGCGTTTTTGTTCGAAGCTAACCGCCTTCTTGCCCTCTGGCCGAGCCAGCACCGCCCTTTCCACTTTTATAGCGCCTGAGAGGAGGTACTCGCCCTTTTGGTATCTCAGGTTCAGCTTGGGTTTGACGAGCCCCGACTTTAGATATTTCTGCGGCATCGCTACCGGAAGCTCGCCGCTAAGGCTGAGTTTGAGGGGCCACAGACTGCCATTTATCGTGGCGTCGTTAGAATTTAGTGATATTGTTCCCTTTGGATATATCAGTTTACCAGCGATATTATCTAATCTACCTAGCAACGGCAGGTCGGCGTCGCCGTGTATTTGCAGAGGCAGACTGCTAGTTGTCCCGGAACCCTTGACGGTAACTTTGGAGCGATATGGTTTTTCGAGTTCTATCTCGCTCTGCAGGTCCAGATTTTCTCCTCTCTTGACCACGACCGTGCGCCCTATCCGTCCGTGCAACCCGGCCAGGGAAAAGCTGAGGTCGTCGAGCTTTAGGGTGGCGTTGCGGCCTTTGGCGCTCAGCGTCAAACCGCCGGCGGCGGCGGCCTTGTAACGGCGCAGCTGCGGCAAAAGGGCCAAGATGGGCGTAAAGACGGTGTTTTTGACCTCTATTACCAAATCTGCGTCGTCTGGCCCGTAATAACCGGAACCGCGCCAACTACCCTTGCCAGCGATATCCAGCTTGTCCAGGTAAAAGACGCCGTCTTGGTAGCGCATGGCACCGCTGCCTCTCAGGTCATCGCCGCCCCCGGAAAACTGCAACCGCTCCCCAGCCAACACCACGTAGCTCTTGCGTAAGTCGTCGAGACGCAGGTCGGCCTTGAGGGCGCCAGTCCAGTAAGCGACACCTTCCAGCGGTCCGGTGAAAGCTCCCAGCAGGAAGTGAAGCGGCAGGCGCACCGTCTCCCCCTGCAGGTAAACCTTGTTGCCCCGCCATTCGCCGGTTATGTGGCTGCGGTCTAGGTTCAGCTCGAGCGTTTTCAATTCGCGCGTCCAGTAAACGGCCGCCTCGAGCGGAAAAGTTTCTTTCCCGACCGTCAGCCCCTTGCTAACCAACCGGCCCGAGACCATCCCCTTGGCGTAACCAAAGGTGCCGTCAACCCTGCCGGAAGCGTAAGGAATCTTGTTGAGCCAGCGCGGCAGCGATTCTATTCTGGTGTTTTCGACCACCAAAGAAACATTCTCCAGCTTCGGCAATAACCGCTGCGCGTCGGCCCGCAGGCTGAACGAGAGGCGCCCCGCCTTGCCTGCCAGCTCTCCGGAAGCAGCCATATCGCCGTCCGCGACGCGCAACTCGCCGGACAGCTCCGCTTCCAGCGGCGCCACCGGCCAGCCGCGCAAACTTAAACCGCCGCGCCAACCATCCTGGTAGCGCAGCTCGCCCCCACCCCAGGGAGACTTGAGTTCGAAAGATCCTTTTAATCCCTTACCGCCGCACCGCAGGCTGACCCGCGGCGCCAGGTAGTCCAGGCGCCACTCGCCCGTCAAGGCGAAATCGCCGCTAAACTTACCCTCGCCCCATGGCAGCCAGGGAGTAGACGGGTGATTAGCAGAATACTCCACCTCCCCGCCTTTTCCCAACATATCCAGGCTGATAACGCCGAGGTCTAAGGACAATTCTCCGGAAAATCCTCTCTCGGGCTTGTATTCCAGCAGACCTTTTCCCGCGGTCGTACTCCAAACTCCTACGTCCATCTGTCGCAAGCCTAGCTTTGCCTGCAATTCTCCTTTGGGCAGGGGATACGAAAGAGCCAGGGCCCCCCCGGCGCCGCGCAAGAGAAGATCGCCCAAGGCAACCTCGCCCCTGGCCGCCCGCTTTTCTAAATTAAGCTCTAAGCCACCCAGGCTCAACAAAGGGTAAGCCAGCGAGAACTGCTTTCCATACCACGTTCCCGCTAGTTCGGGCATCAGCCCGTCGCCTCCCAGCTTTGCTTCTCCTCCGGTAAAGTCAAGCCTGCCCGACCAGCCGCGTGCGTTCCTGGTAACGCGCCCCTGCAGCCAACCGGACAGCTGCAAATCCGTCTGCGGAAGAACGCCGCCCTGCACCCGTAAACCCGCAGCCGTCAGGTCGATACTAAAAGAACGCCAATCTCCGCTCATTGTCCCGGAGAGCGGCAGGCCGGCTATGACAAAGTTGCTCAATTTAGCGTCGAAACCGCCGGCGCCAAGCCGGGCGTCAAGTCCGGAGTCGTCCATCTTGAGGCTCGCGCCCCTGCCCAGCAGCCGTATTCGATGATTAAGATAAGACCACTCGCCCCGCAACCAGTCTGCCGAAGGCCACGCGCCTTGCGCCTGCAACTCGCCTAAATGGTCTGGCAAATCTCCGTGATAGCTCCAATTGACCTCACCCTCATCTGGAAGGATCGCGGCTCGTAGAGGCTCGAGCCCCTCTGTCCCCGTCACGTTAATTTTCTTGTCCTGGCCGCTGAATAACAGCCCCCCCACACGAGGATAGACCATTCTCATAGAACCAAGCCAAACACCATAAGGAGCCTTTGCCAAGCTGCCGCTCAAGAACCACTCCGGCCCTGAAAGATCCCCAGAGAGTGAGAGTGGGGACAGATCCAGCCGCAATTCTCCCGAGTATTCTCCGTATCCTCGTAACCGTAGCCGCCGCGCCGCGGCGTCCAGGTGGCCGCGGATACCTCCGTTAGCCGAGGTTGCGTCAACATCCAACGTCCCGCCGAGCTCACCGTTTCTGTACCACAAGTTGCCGTTGACGCGCGGCTTGGGCAGGTCCAGACTCAAACTGGCTCCCTCCGCCGCAGACCAGCCAATGGCCGCCTTGCCGTCTAACAAGGTTCCTCTCAGGTATAGTCGCTTACTGGCGCCATACCACTCTCCGCGCATGTCTAAGCTAGCGCCGTAGACATGCAAAGGCGCGACTAAAGCGGCCGTAGCGCCGTCGCCGGCGGCATCGAGCTTGAGCGGCAACCCCAAAAAAGGAGCCAAGTCAAAGCCTCGCGCCAGCAACTTGGTGCGCTTGCCGTCGGCTTCCAGCAGCAGGCCGTCCCCTTTCATTCGCAGCGACCAGCCGCGCCGGTAGTCGAAACTGGCGTGGAGCTGCTTACCCCCCCTGCCTTCTAGTAGCAACCGCGAGTGTAGCCGCGGGCGGTACCAGGCGCCGGTCAGGTTGCCCGCAAGTGTCACCTTGTCGCCAAGCAGCCGCCTTTCGCCATGCATCTCCACGTCCAGGCTTCCATCTGCAGCCGAACTGCCGGATAGCGTCATCCCATAAGCTTCGGCGGCGAGAATCAGACGCTCGTTCCGCCCCTGCGCCCGCAGACTCCAAGCCTCTCCCGCGGCGCTTAGGGAGCCCCTGAACACGCCCTTTGCAAAACTCAAGTCGCTACGGACCCTGCCCCACTCCTTAGAGACGCCGCCTATAATGCCAGCGCCGCTGAGGCGCAAAGTCTCTAGACGCGCCGCCTGGCCGCTAGCAACGACGCTGAGCGGGGCGTACCAACCCACCTTCCAAGATAGACCCCGCCCGCTGGCGCTGAGAGAGCCCGCCTGCGGTAAGAGCTGGTAACTGACCAGGTACCCTCTACCGGACCAAAAATCCTTCTCTCCCTTGATATCCAGCAACCCCTCCACCTGCGCCAGGCGTACGCCTGCTCTGGCTCGGTAGCTCAAGTCGCCAGTCTGCAACTCGACGTTGCCGTAAAAGGGCCCACGCCACGTAGCCGCGACGCTGCCGGGCCGGTACGTTCCTCTTAGGTGTTCCTTGCCGTAGTCGAGCGAAAAATCGAGGTGGTCCCCGAGGGCGCGCACACCGGCCGCAAAGCTGGCGTTCCGGTAGTTGAGCGCCCCGCTCCACGCATGGGCAAAATCCAGCCTGCCCGCAATCTCTCCCAAACCAACGAGATAACCGCCTCCCGCGCTACCCAGACGCAGACCCATAGCGCGCTCGGCGTCGTAAAGGCTGAGCGTCCAGTCGTCGCCTTGGGGAGCGAGTTTTACCCCAAAGCTTTCCCCGCCGTAGCGCAGCGAGCCCGCCAGGCTGCCCTGGAGCCGAACTATATTCAAGCGTCCCGCCAACATCCCCCCGAGGTCAAGGCCAAGGGCCTCACCCAGCGGCTGCAGGTCAAGACCCCGCAACGATAGCTCTCCGTGAGCGTAACGCGCGCTGCCGCGCGGGAAAAGAACTCCCAAGCTGAGGTCGTCTTCATAGTCGAAGCTAGACCTGACCTTGTAGCCGGCCAAGGAGAGACCCAAAGCTCCCCTTAGCCTCGAGCCCTCTCCGCGCAACCGGCCCGTGAGCAGTAGCGGCTTGCCGTAGAGTTCGTCACGCCAGCTTATACTTCCCTGATACCTCAGCCCCTTACCCCGCAAAGTCAGCGGCCCCGCCAAGCCCCAGGTGCGGCTAGATACGTCGGCGGCGAACGTCCACTGCCTGCTGCGCAAAAGGGGCAAGCGCCAAGACCCCTCCCCCAGCGCCTTCAAAGAGTCCCAGGGGCCCCGCAAGCTCAGCTCTCCCGCCAGATACGGTTCATTTATCTTGGCGATAAGGTTGGCTCTGGCGGCGTCAAAGTAGCCGCCGAGGCGATAACCTCTGCCGGATCCCGATACTTGTATCGTGCCAAAACCTTTGAGCATAAGGTCGCCGTAAGGCCCCCGGTAGCCAAGGTCGGCGTCCAGGCCCTGGCGGTAAGCCAACCGGCCGTTCCAAAGGCCGGGTAGACCGTAGGAAGAAGAATCGAAATTGTCCAGTTTTGCGCTAAACGTTCTTCCCTCGCCCCGTGCTTGCAGCGCCCCTCGTTGCAGCGAAGCGCTCCAGTCATAAGCCAGTTTTTTGCCTTCTATTATCGCCTCGCCCCCGGCGTCAGGGAGCTCAGCCTTTATCTGGTAAGCTAGCGCGGGCAGGTTTACTCTACCGGCGAGACGCGCCTCGCCCAAACGCGGCAGGCGCAGCCGCGCAGCGAGTTTCATGTCTTTCCAAGCGCCTTGCAACAAGACTTCTCCCCACTCGCTCTGCAGACGTATCTTGGCCGCCCTAAAGTCGCCCTCGGCCAAGACCAGTCCCTGGTGGCCGTACCCCTCAACGGGAATCTTGAGCTGAAAATCAAACGGGCTGCGCAACGCCAGCCAGCCATCGCCTATGCGGGCCCTGTCTCCCGCCACAGCCACCGGCAGATCCGCCGCCGAAAACCGGCCGCCGAGAGGCAAGCGCAAGGATCCGCTCAGTTTAGTATCGGGCCACAATCTGCCTTGCAAGTTCAGCAATCCCTCGCTGGTCACGTTAACGACGCCGTCGGCAATCAAATTTGCATTAGCCCAAGGAGAACTCAGCCGGGCCTTGCCGTACCACCCCTCCCCGCTCTTGCTCATCGCGCCGCTGTATGAATAAGGCCCCAGCTCGAGCCTGCCGCTCAGAGAAATTTGACCGTTGCTATAAGCCAGCACCGCCTTCTGGGACCGCACCAGCAAACCCTTGGCGTCGGCCCTGCCGCTAATGGGCAGTTCGCCTGCGGGGGTGTCGGCAACACCGCTGAAATTTAGCGCGTCGCCACGAAGGTGGCTGTCGAGAGAAAGGTAAGGGCCACGAAGCCTTTGCGAGCCGCTCCAACCCTCAGCGGGTCGCCAACGAGCATTACCAGATAGCGTCATCCCCCCCAAAAGGTCTATGCCGAGCCGCCGCAGCTCGAAAGCAAAGGAGCCGTCACGCCACTCACCCTGTCCGTGCCCGGGCGCGCTGAGCCGCCAGACCTGGCCGTCCTGAACGACCCGTACAGGCATGCTGGCGTAGGGCGAGCGATAGGCGCCGCTAAACTCGAAGTGGCCGTTCCAGCGTCCTCTTCCTGCAACCTCGCCAACGATCAAGGGCGTCTCCGCCAGGCTCAGGTCGAGGTCGTCCCAGCGGCCGCGCAGGCTTAGCGGCCCTAGGCGTCCTGATACTTCCATACCCCTGCCGCAAAGCGCCCCCGATAGATCGAGCGGCTTTTTCAATAGCAAAAGGCCGACGTCGGGGCTGGCGACCTGTGCGCGCCAGTCGTCGCCCTTTCCCGCAAAGGAGACGAAGGCGCTCCCGCGAAGCGGATAAGGCCACACCACGCTGCCGCTGCCGCGATAGGCGTCTCCCTCTCCCCGAAGCTCTGCTTGGCTCCCCTTGTCATCGCTCAGCGAGAGCTGGTATCCCCCGTCACGCCAGCGGAACTCGGCCTTCCAGGAGCGGTCGAGCACGCTGCCCGTCGCCCGGCTCTTCAATGAAAATTGACCCCTGGCAAAGTCGAATTCTCCTTTATAATCCAGCCTCCTGGAAAGAAAACTGCCGGCCCCGCTAAAAACCCCCCGTAACTTAAGGTCTTCCCAGCCGCTTCCGTCTATTACCAAGGGGCCCTGGCCGCTGGCCGGAAGACTGATTTTCCACAGTTTTAGCATCTCCTGCAGCTTAGGAGAGCCCTCAACGTGAAAAGTATATTTTTGCGCTGGAATGTCGACCTCTCCGCTGCCGGCGAGGGCGCCCCCTAAAGAGAACCCCCTGAGTTCGGTCTTGATAACGTGATCGCGATAAACCAGCGCTCCGCTCACGCGCTCCACCGGAAAACCCGCCAAAACCACGCTACCGCCGGTCAGCCTCGCCTTGCCAAGCCAATGGCCTTTGCCAAAGGCAAAAGTGCCCTCGATAATCCCTTTTTGTTTGCCGTCCCACCAAAAACGGCTAACGGCTACGTCGCCGTGGAATGTCGTCTTCCAAGCCTGGGTGTTGAGATAGCTCAAGCGACCAGCCAACTCGCCATCGCCTGTCTGCAAGCGCCAGTCGAAATTGGGCATTTCACCGCCTATTTCAAGTCGGTAAGAAGGCAATGCATACTCGGGCCAAGCATCGCTCTCGATTTTGACGTCTTGTAGAACCAGCTTGCGCAGCAACAAACTGAAACCGCCGCCTTTTGCGCCGGGCGTTGCGGCGGTGGTTGTTAGCTTCGCGGGATCCAGCTTTATCTTTCCACCCCGCAGCTCGAGCGCCAATGGCAGTTTGCCGCCGGCCAGGGCTAGCAAGTTGTAATCAACCCGCAGCTTTTTGATGCGAACTTGGTAGCCTTCGCCGCTGGCGTTTACGCCCTCTAGGTTCAAACCGGTTAGTGCGTAACCAGAAACCTTCCGCCAGGTTATCCGCCCCGACCCATCAGCCAAAGCCCTTTTGAGTACCAAGTTTATAAAAGGCGGATACCCCGGTAGGGCGGCCAGGATAATCAGGAGCAGTAGCAACCAGCGCTTGCGAAAACGCACATACCTATCGTATTAAACGGCATCTGGGATAGATGAAGGGAGGCTGGTGACGTAACGTAGTGGTATGAAGCGACGAGTAGTAGTATTGGTTTCCGGCCAGGTACAAGGCGTGGGCTACCGCGCCTTCGCCCGCAAACACGCCCTGGAGCTGGGCCTGGCCGGCTACGCCGAAAACCTGCCCGACGGGCGGGTGGAGGTCGTGGCCGAAGGCCCCGAAGACGCACTGGAGCACTTGCTGCACTTCCTGCGCCAGGGCCCCCGTCTCTCGCGCGTAGAAGACGTAGACGTACTATGGAGCGAGCCCGTAGGCATGAGCGATTTCCATACTTACTGAGACGAATTTAGTACACGCCAGTCATGTGTAAAAGCCGCAGCAACGCTCGTCGATGACCGCCACGGCCAACAGCAGAGCGCCTCGCCGCCTAGCAAACATACCCATCCCCACTACGATATACATTCTGTCTGCGAATACTAAAAGCTACCAGCCTTCCACAGTAAGCTGCGGATCCGTAATCCACGCCTCGCCCTTGAGCTCGTAAATAATCGTCTCGTCGCCCACGAAAGACTCGTAGCGAAAGATCTTTTCTCCGCCCCCCGGCAAAGGATCATTAATTGTCAAGCCAATAACGGCTTCATTGCTATGCAAGTGCAAAGCCACGCGAAAGCGATTTTTCCCTAAGTAGACCAGACTTTTTTCCAGTGTTAGCGGTCCCGCGTACAAGCTGGTCCTATACCGCCCCGCGCTTATAACAGCCGCCGGCGGCTCCAAGGGGTAATCGCTGACCGTCAAGCCCCAAACGAATACTCTGTGCATATAGCCTTCTCCGAGAGCCTCAGGATTATGTAGCGGCTTTAACGGGGCCGTTCGTCTGTCTAAAGCCGCCAGCCATCTACCGCCGTTGAGGTCACGGAATGTATAGCGACCTTCTATGTCCGTCAGCGCCTGCTCTCCATCTGAAAGAACAATCCGCGCACCTGGCAAGGCGGTGTCTATGCCGCTCTCGTATAGGCCGTCTTCGTTGTTATCTATAAACACTCTGCCTACTAAAGTCCCTTTCCAGACGTTTAAGACGTCTTCGATTACCTTAACGCTAGCTCTGGCCTCAGCCTCGGCTGCAATGTTCTGCGAGTCAGGAGATGGCTCTATCCGAGCAATATTCCTCAAAAAACCCAGTGCTCCGACGCGCACTCTCATGCGGTAGGATATTTTGATTGTCTGATGCGGCGCGATTCGCAATGCCCGCCACTCCAATCTCGTTGCTGTGATTCGGTCGGGCGGTAGCGGCGCAGCCGAATTTGAGATGTACTGCATCCCGCTATCATAGTCGTCATTGATTATGAATTCGACGGGTGTGGAGCTTGGGTTTGATATCCGCAAGGTGTATTTCAGCGTATCTCCGTAGCTCGCCACCTCCCTGTCAACGCATTTTTGCATCAACAATCTCACTCTCAAATGTGGCGTAGCCTTTGCGCTGTTATTGCTGCTGTCGGGGTCGCTCTGGTCGGAGTGGGTGACCTCGGCGCTGTTGCTGTAGTCGCCGCTGGAATTGACGGTGGCGGTGATGGTCAGGGTGGCGCTGGCGCCGTTAGCCAGGTCGCCCACCGTCCA
>Ga0256833_1000494_pt1 | contig 31050 bp, 32 predicted proteins | sample 356284metaG_FD_190535 | JGI IMG/M metagenome (GOLD analysis project Ga0256833, IMG submission 190535) | Hydrothermal vent microbial communities from Mid Atlantic Ridge, Atlantic Ocean - 356-284 | ecosystem: Environmental > Aquatic > Marine > Hydrothermal vents | place: Atlantic Ocean: Mid... | reverse complement strand
TTAAGGAGGAGTTCGACGCGGTAATGGCTGAGAGGGAGTCGGGGCTTAGGAAGGCTATAGAGAGCCTCTCAGTGATTGTTGAAATGTACATGTCAATAGGGGTGTTCTTCCCAGTCATAGCTATAGTCATGTTAGCCTCACTCTCAATACTCGGTAGCGGTTTCGACATTAACGCGTTAATAGCCCTCCTAATATTCGTGGCGATACCCCTATTCTCCGCGTTCTCCGCCATCATGGCTAAGAAAATTATTGAGAGGGCATTACTATGAGGCGGGGAATTAACGCCAGCATAAGCAGGAAGGACCTACGCATCCTGCTCCTAACCCTCCCTGCATGGGCCACGGTTCTTTACGCCGTGTACTTAATAATCATAACGAAGAAGGGGTTCAGCCTTTACGACCCGTACGAGGCCATAGGGGTTTCCTTCGTGATAGCTGTCTCACTGATACCGTCAGCCCTGTTCGAGTATAAGTGGGAGTGGGAAACGTCTAGGGCGGAGGCGGAAATACCCTTAATACTGTCGGCGTTGGAGAGCGGCTTAAGAGCGGGCCTTAGCCTGCCTGAAGCATTTAGGGAGTCGCTGAAGTACTCCAAATACTTAAGGCGTGACTTAGTGAGGATGCTTAACGCCCTAGCAGCGGGTGAGAGCATAGACTCAGCCATAAAGTACTTGAGGAGGGAAACACCCCTCCTAGCCATAACGGCTGATTACTTGAAGGTGCTCGCTAAGGGCGGTGAGGAATTGTTCAGAACACTGAGGGACTTCCGGGAGTCCGTTGAGGTGATAGTTGGGTACACAGGTAAGCTTAAGGAAGCCACACGATCCTTCCTAGCCACGGTGTACATGGTGCTCATAGTCTACCTAATAACGACCGCCATATTCCTCCAAACATTCCTGTACCCGCTGGCTAGGGAGTCGGAGAAGTTAACGATGCTCGGGAGGATAGATCCACTCGCACTCACATCACTCATAATTTACGGAGCCTTAATAGAGTCGATACTGAACGGCATAACCACTTCCTACTTCACAGGCTCCAGGTACCTCTCCTCACTCTTCCATGCCTTGATCCTGCTCTTCCTCTCAATCATGGTGTATACGATCCTCCTCTTCACGCAGGCACCGCCGACATAGCCCCCTCAAAGCCGCACTCAACTTAGCGTAAGCTACCTTCTCATAGTTGAGGTAAATTTTTATCATTCTTTGCTTACGTAATTTACTTGGATGGTAGTGCCGTAATGGCTTGGTTAAGGAGGCTCTCCACCGGCGGCAACGGGGACCGGAGAGGGGAGGCACCTATGCCAAAGCCGGAGACGCTACAGGAAATAGAGGAGGTTATCAGCAGGATAATAACTTCACTCGCCGGCTCTAAGAGAGCTAAGAGCACTGCCATGAAGTATCAATACGTTACGGGCTCCAGAATGTCCGAGGTCTTCATAGAGAACCCGGACGAATTCAGGGAGATGCTCTACAGGGACTACGGGCAGTTGAGCGACGAGATCATCGAGAAGATCGTGGAGACCCTGGCGGAGATAGCGCAGAGCGAGGAGAGGCCACCTTCAATGGACTCTAAAGACTTTAAGGAGTATGTGGTGAGGCTTGCTGAGAAATTGGAGAAGCGTTTGGAGAGCATTTCATACGACGTTACGAATAGACAGAACAGTAAGCGCTACGAACAGAGTTAATGGAAGCACATGCGGGGGTGGGGGTTAAAAAGGGTGTGATGTAGACATCTCTCAGTAAGTTACGATTCGCTTAATTAATGTCACGTGCAAGCCTATAGTTAGGTATGGAGGTGATTGCATGAATAGTGTGTGCCCTACAGGAATTAAGGGGTTGGATGACCTCCTTAATGGCGGCATACCGAGGGGTAATATAGTGCTGGTTGCTGGCACGCCGGGGGCTGGTAAGACCACCATGGCCGCTAAGTTTATTTATGAGGGCTTAAGGCGTGGGGAACCCGGCGTTTACCTCTCCTTCCTTGAGTCCAAGTCCGATTTCCTGAGGTTCATGAAGCTCCTAGGCATGGATTTCGAGCCGTACGTAAGGAACGGGATGTTTCAGTATATTGAGGGACTTCAGTCCACCACCTTCGATGCTGCTAGGGAGAACCTCATAGAGTTTCTCGACGCCGTCGCCCGAATAGGGGCTAGGCGTGTTGTCATAGACTCGATAACAGCGATAACTCAGATGACCACTCTGAGAGGGGCTAGGGAGCTGGTTAAGAACGCCTTAGTCTTAGGGTTAAGGCCGTATGAGGTTACGGGCCTCATAGTGGCTGAGTTACCGATAGGGTATGAGGTCGTGGGGTACGGTCTTGAGGAGTTCATATTCGACGGCGTAATCATACTTAAGTCAGAGTTCAGGAACGGTATCCTCCGCAGGACACTCCAAGTAAGGAAGATGCGTGGAACGGTAGTGCCTGAGGTGGAGCTCCACTACGACATAGTCCCGGGCGACGGCATACGTGTTTACGCACCAGTAAGGATCGAGGAGATTGAGGGATCAGGGAGGGCTGAGACAATAACCCCTTTAGAACCCGTCAACCGCGTGTTCCGCGCCCTACTTAAGGGGTCGCAGGTACTTCTAATAGTTGATAAGTACGTACCGTCCCTCGCCGTGGGCGTGCTTGCTGGGCTGGCCTTCGCCTACTCTAGCGGGGGCAAGTTACTCATAAGATCCTTCAGCAAACCGCCCGACATAGTTAAGCACATCATAGATTTAGTCAGTAGCACGTTTCCCAAGGATGACAGGGCCCCCACCGAAATAATTATCGAGTGCCTAAACCCCACGCAGGAACCCCTATATAGGCTAGCGCATAGGTCACGGGACAATGAACTGAAGGTGAAGCCAGATTACTTAGTTATAGATCCGGTGAGTCACCTACTTAAGTTATCGGGAAGCATACACGAATTCTGCAGGGACCACATAAACAACATACTGATGCGGAGGAAGTTAGGTATAACCACGTTCTATGTCTACGCTAATGATGGGGGAGACGGGTTAGAACTGCCTGTAGAGCTCTATGACGTCATCGTGAGGGTAAGGCGTAAGTGGGGTAAGTCCGGTAGGTGCTACGTCGTGGAAGCGTACGGCTTGCTTAAGCCCGCTCCCCCAAGCCCGGTAACGTTCTGTGTTGACCCTGAATGGAAACTAGTAGTTGTGGAGGAGTGATATTGTGAGGTTCGGCAACGACGATAGTAAGACCGAAGCGATGGTTGCTAGGTACTTAGCAAGCCTAGTTAATGAGAGGTTAAGGAAGCACGTGCCAGGCCTTCAGCTCTCGCTGAACATGTTCATGTATAGCATGTACGGCAGGTACCCTGGGGAGCTAATATATAGCGATCCTAAGGCGTTCATGACTGCCCTCAGGAGGTACTTTCGCGACCCCGACGTAGCCGTCAGGCTAGTTAAGTATATACTTAAGCCGCTAGAGGACTGTGGTGAGGAGGGTAGGGAAGCGCTACGTGCCTTGCTTGATGGTAGGTGGGATGACTTTAAGCGCCTAGCTACGCTAGCCTTAAAGAGTAAGGCTAGGAAGTGGGCTAAGACGTGATCAGTCATCACGTAAACAATATCATAAAATCCTTAAAGCACTCGGGTGATAAAAGCAACGCTACCTAAGTAGCTCACGTTATTAAGGTTGCACTACCCTTACTTAACGGTGCTATCGATGGGTACGGAGTCCTTCAAGGGGTTCTACCTTGACTGGCGCTCACTAACCGAGAGGACGCTGGACACGGAGGTCGAGAACCCTGGGGGAAGGGGGAGTTACGATGGCATCGCGTTGACCGGGATGGGTGGTTCAGGCATTATAGGGGACGTCATACATGTACTGGCGTTCGAGTTCAGCGACGTGCCGACGGTTGTCGTTAAGGACTTCAGCCTACCCAAGTATGTTAGGGGTGGCTGGTTAGTCCTAGCGATAAGTTACTCTGGGAACACTAAGGAGACTCTGAGCACGGTTTACGAGGCCTTGAGCAGGGGTTGCGACGTTGCCGGCGTTTCCTCGGGCGGTAAGCTTGCGGAGATTGCCAGGAAGGAGGGATTGACCTACCTCCAGGTTGAGGAGGGGAGAGTGCCGCGCGCGTCGATGCCTGCGTTGCTGGTGGGCGCGTTGAAGGTGCTAAGGGCTAAAGGCGTGAACTTCCCGCTACCATCCCCTGAGGGGATCGCTAAGCTAGGTAATGTGGGTGAGGCTGAAACCCTAGCGGAGAGCATCGTTGAGGGGCTTGCCGGGAGGATCCCCGTGTTCCTGAGTGATACGCGGCACTACCCACTCGCCGTTAGGGCTAAGAACGAATTCAATGAGAACGCGAAGATACCGGCGAAGGTTGAGGTACTGCCTGAGTGGGGCCACAATGACATTGTTGGATGGGAGAGGTGGTTAGGGCCATTCACAGCCGTAGTGTTTGAGCTTGGTGAGGGAGACAAGCTCATGAAGTTCGCTGCTGATTACCTGCGGGGGGTTAACGTGCCCGTTAAGGAGCTAGTGATGTCTGACTCCATGCCCTACGTGGATAGGGTGCTTTGGTACTCGCTTGTGCTGGGCTTAGCGTCGCTGAAGCTCGCTGAGGTTAGGGGGGTTGACCCGGGAGTAACTGAGTCAATATCGAGGTATAAGGCGTTCCTTAAGTCATGGAGCCCCAATCTAAAAAATAACCCAGGTGAAGGCTAATCAATGCTTTTAACACAGGTTACATTGAGTAATAAAACCCTTCGCGTCAATTCATTCACGGTGCCTTAACGTGGTTAAGACATCACGACTGCCTGGATTCCATAAGCTGACGCTTAAGGAAAGATTAAGTAAGGTAGCTGAACTCGCTGGCTTAAGTGAGGAGGATGTTAAGACGTTAACGAGGGAGGGCCCACTCCCCCTTGACTTAGCGGATAAGATGATCGAGAACGTGGTGGGGACCATGCCCTTACCTTTAGGCATAGCGACGAACTTCCTGATAAATGGTAAGGACTACCTCGTGCCCATGGCTATTGAGGAGCCCTCCGTCGTAGCTGCTGCATCGAACGCGGCGAAGATGTGTAGGGCTGGCGGAGGCATAAAGTCCCTAGCGACGGAACCGCTGATGATCTCGCAGATACAGCTCGTGAACGTCCCCTCACCACACACCGCGAAGTACGTGATACTCGAGCGTAAGAAGGAAATAATTGACTTAGCGAACTCAACAAACCCGGTACTCCTTAAGGTCGGTGGGGGAGTTAGGGACGTTGAGGTCAGGATCCTTGACTCACCCGTAGGCCCTATGGTGGTGACGCACCTAATCGTTGACGTGCGTGACGCGATGGGTGCGAACACCGTTAACACTATGGCTGAGGCCGTGGCCCCGCTACTGGAGAAGTGGACTGGGGGGAAGGCTTACCTGAGGATAATCTCGAACCTAGCCGACAGAAGGCTAGTTAGGGCATGGACCAGGGTACCGAAAGACGTGCTTGGGGGTGAGGACGTGGTTAACGGCATCGTTTATGCTTGGGCCTTCGCGGCCGCAGATCCGTATAGGGCGGCAACACACAATAAGGGGATAATGAATGGCGTGATAGCGGTCGCGTTAGCGACAGGGCAGGACACTAGGGCGCTTGAGGCTGGGGCCCACGCCTACGCGGCGAGGAACGGTAGGTACGGGCCCCTAAGCGTGTGGGAGAAGGACGGGAATGGTGACTTAGTCGGTTACCTGGAAATGCCTATGGCTGTCGGCACGATAGGTGGTGCGGTTAGGGTTCACCCCGTAGCTAAGATAGCGCTGAAGATACTTGGCGTTAAGACAGCTAAGGAGCTAGCTGAGGTGATGGGTGCTGTTGGCCTAGCCCAGAACCTCGCCGCCCTCCGCGCATTAGCAACGGAGGGGATTCAGAGAGGTCACATGAAGCTACATGCAAGGCAACTGGCCATAACGGCTGGCGCGAGGGGTGATGAGGTTGATGAGGTGGTTGAGGAGATGCTTAAGCGTGGTGAGATACGGTTAGACGTCGCTAAGGAGGTGCTGGAGGCTATTAGGTCTAGGAAGTGAGGAACCCACACATCACTAACCTAGGGAAAAGCTCAACGCCTCAGAGACCTAACAATACTCATAAGTTTTTCCACACGCTTCGTCGAAACCCTACCGCCTTCCTTGAAGTAAGTCCCCACTATAGCTCCGTCAGCCACGCTGAGGAGCTCCCTAGCATTCGCGGGGGTGACGCCGCTACCTACTATGACGGGCACCTCAACCGCGCTCTTAACGGCCACGACCTCCTTGATGTCTGGCGGTGCCCCCGTCCTCGCACCACTCACTATTACCGCGTCAGCGCCTCCTCTCTCAACGGTCTCCCTAGCCACTAGTTCGGGGGGTCTCCACGCTAGCGGCGCCGCGTGCTTCACGTGTATGTCCGCGAACACAGCTACCCGCGCCCCAAGGTACCGCCTATACCGCATCAACTCATACGCGATAGGCTCGAGGATCCCCTGATCCGAGACAACGGTCTCGGAGAGGGCGTTAACCCTTATGAAGGACGCACCGCAAACATGCGCTACTGCTAGTGCCTGCAGACCACAGTTCCTAAGGATGTTTACCCCCACAGGGACCGAGACGTTCTTCACTACCTCCCTAGCTATGAGGGCCATGGACGCCACTGTCGCCGGATCCGCCACGTTCTTAGGGTATGGGGCGTCATAGAAGTTCTCAACCATGACCCCATCAACGCCTCCCTCCTCAAGCGCCCGCGCATCCCTAACGGCGGCCTCGATAATGTCGTCAATACTGGCTCCCGAACCTAAGGGGGTTGACGGTAGGGGCCCGACGTGAATCATGCCAATCACGAATGGCTTAGCACTCACTTCAAATACCCGCAACGTGCTCCCCATATTAAGTAGGCGTTGATGCGAGTATAATACCCTTCGACCCCCGCAACAATAGTGTTGATTTGATCGACGAACCTTCTCAAAACATACACTAACCCTTTATTGGTCACCGGTAAAGTAAATACAAGGTGATGCTGGTGAAGGCTAAAATATCAGTGAGGCTCCCCGCACTCGCGGTATTAGTTGCTCTGCTGGCGCTCCTTACGGCTCCCCAGCTCTTGGAAGCACAGGCAGTAGTGAGCGGAACTTACGTCTACACGCTGGGAAGCGACGGTAGCGCCGACGTGAGTATCATAGTAAGTAACGTGTCAGGTCAAACAACAATTTACGTGAAGGTAGACCCAGGCATCCTGCCAGAATCCTTAGTTGCCGTGGACGAGAGAGGCGACATCGTGCCTACGAGCGTTGTGAGCTCAACAATAGTGCAGGCAATACCAGCAAACCAATCAACGCAACTATTCATAAGGTATGAAGCCATCGTGGGTAACGCCTCTGGCGGCTTAGTCAGGGACATCATAACGCCGGGAGGCCCAGCAACCGTGAGGTTACCGGCGGGAGCCGGCCTCCTATACTTCAACGGGACCCCCTCATCAATCAAAATGATCGGGAATCAAATCGTGATTGAGTACCCGAGCGCAGGCACCTACGAGATAGAGTTCACCCTACCGCCTCCACAAACAACTACGCCCTCCAAAACCACCACAACACCAGCAACTACTACAGCAACTACCACCACAACACCAACCACCACAAGCACCACCAAACCAACCACTACAACCACGGCAACAGTAACGAAAATCACCAGCACAACCACCACAACATCGATAACTACCACCAGCACACCGCGCTCAACGACATCAACAAGCACCACCAAGGCAACACCAACGTCATCAATCACGGCCACACCCACAACACCCACAACATCGTCCAGCACAACACCCTCAACAACCACGGTAGTCCCCACGACCACAACCAAAGCGCAGCAGACCACACAAACCGGCTCAAGCACAGTTACTAAACCCCAGCCAAGCCAAGGCAATGTGACTTGGGTATACGCGTTAATAGTAATAGTAATTGTCGTTGCCATCATTGCGGTCGCAGCGTTAAGGTCTCGAAGAGCAACGAGCGGCGGAAGCTCAGCTACAGGCGTGGGTGAGTTGGTACGCGCTGAGGAACTCGACGAACGTGACTACGAGATCTTAAGGACCCTTAAGGAGGGTACGGAAACCATATCCTCACTCGCTAGGAAGCTAGGCTTAAGTAAGTCCGTGGTGTGGAGGAGGGTTCAGAAGTTACTGAGGTTAGGACTAATAAGTAAGGAGGATAGGGGAGGGAGGACGTACCTCAGCGTAACTGAGGAGGGATTGAGGAAGTTAGGTGAGCAAGCGTGAAGAGACGTTCCGTTCCGAGCCCTGCGGAACGCGGAACGTTCCTTAGGGGGTTTTTAATATCGAACCACTGCGTAGGGGTTCACGGAGGTGTGCATGACGTGAGGTCAAACCTCAAGAAAGCGGTACCCGCGGTATGGGTCCTGATAGTGGCGTTGGGCATGTTAAGCCCTGCGAGCACCGCGTTAGGGACCCTAGCCCAGAGCAACTCATCCTCAACCACCGTGGCGTTGAACGTTAACGTGTCGGTAGTGATGATAAGGTCGCTGAACATCTCAATACAGGCCGCGATCAGCAAGTTAACATCCCTCAACATAAGCAGGAACAGCACCGCGTGGCAACTAGTTGAGGAAGCTAATCAATCACTGAAGCTCGCAGTTCAAGCGAACATCACCGGTAACTACAGTGCCTCCTTGAAGTACGCGCAGGAAGGCCTAGCGAAGGTTAGGAAGGCGCTCGAATTACTGGCCCGCGAGTACAGGGTAAGGGCTAATGAGAGCATCATGAAAGCGATAAGGTATGAGGGCAAGGTAAGGGCCCTAAACAGGACAGCGCACGTGCTACTGAACGCAACCATAAGGGCTGAGGAGAAGGGCACCATCAACGCATCGCTGGCTGAGAAACTCAAAGCAACTATACAGAACGACATTAAGGCACTCAGCGAATTAGCTGAGTACCTAGCTAAGGTAGTGAATAAGACCGAAGCACTCAACACGACCTATGTGGCTAACGTGCTGGAGAAGGTGGTTAAGGACCTAATAAGCGTGCGTGAGAGCCTCAACAACTGCGCCGCTAAAAGACTCCAAGAAATGATGAAGGCCAGAGTAATGGAGCAACTTAAAGCAATGTGGGATGAGATTAAGAACATAACTCAGGCCGCGCAGGAGGCGCAGGAACAGAACTTAACGGTAATGGCGCAGGAGCTCCTGACGTTCGCACAGAACATCACAAAGAAATTAACTAGGATAGAGAAGGAAATACTCAACGCTACGATGCCCGCCAATGTGTCCGAGGTGGAGAAACTACTAAACATAACTAACCAGGTGAAGGTGCTGGTGAGCATATCGCATGAGGTTAAGTGCTACAGTAAGCACGCACTCACTCTGAGGGGCGTGATGAGTGACCTAGCGAAGCTAAGGAGAGTCATAACGCGGCTCAACATGACGTACATGGAACTCAAGTTCATGACTGAGGGCATGGCCGGTAGCGTGGTTAGGGAAGTTACCGACATTGGTAAGCTCGTGAAGGCGTTGCAGGGCAACTACAGCGAGTTGGAGAGGGGGCTAGCGGAGGGTAATCCGGAGAAGGTTAGGGATTGCCTAAACGCCATCAACGCAACAGTAACTCAACTCAGCGATATGGTGAGTAAGATGATGCAGGAGAACATGGGTGGGCCATCCGCGAACCAGGTGAGGATCATCTTGAGGAAAATGAACAGCGACCTCAAGGCAGTGATGGAGCAGATCCGGGAAAGGCTCCATTCGATGGAGAAGGTTGCTAAGCAGGCACAGGTAAGCAGGTCAATGGCTACCGAGAATGAGTTAAGGATTGTGATGAAGCAGCTGGAGAAGGTACTGACTTTAGGTAAGGTAAGTAAGGCGCTGACACCCGCCCAGATAAGTAAGATCCGGGAGGTTCAGGCGAGTATGAGCAAAGCAATAACTTTCCTAAAGAACGGTAACACGGAGGAAGCCCTGAAGATAATCAAGACGAGTATCGAGGTACTGAAGGAAGTACGGCATGAGGTGAGTGTGAACGCCGGTAAGGGTGGCATAATTGTCAGCATCGAGATTGAGGCAGTCATCGAGATACTTCACACCGTACAGGTCATGATTGAGCATTAACACAAATAACGCTTGGAGAGTTGGGAGGGCGGCACCGCAGGGCCCGAAATCCTTTTTCCCCTTCCCGAGGAACCCGCGGATCCCCGCTTAAAAGCCCCGCGGCACCGATGCACCCCATTTTTAAAAGATCCACCGCATTATTTAAAATGTGCGTAACACTCACTAAATTCCTCCCAAGGTGTTGGAGGGCGGGGTTCTTGTGGCTCTCTGAGAATGAGAAAAGAAAGAGGTACGTTGAGGGGGCCGTAATCTCGGCATTACGGCTCTACAGGCACTGGAGGAAGAGAGGTGTTGGTTCCGAGGAAGCATTCGCTAGGGCGGTCAGGCAGGCCCTAGGGATGATCGAGGCCAGTGGGATGGGTGAGGATGAGGTTAGGGAGTCTCTTCAGGAGTTGAAGAACATTATTGACGCCATCCTTGATGCAATGGGTAAAGGGAATGACGAGGGGGAGAGGTAGCATGCTTTTAATTAGTCTTGTTAAAAAGTATTGGCGTGCGGAGTTATGACTGAAATAGGTGAGTCCCTACTATTGAGGGTCTTCTTTGAGACGGCGGACGGCGGTTACTACTCACCGATGTTTGAGGACTGCTTTGAGGCACTACCCATACCGGAGTTCAGGGGACGCTTGATAAGACCGGGGGTGGCGGAGGAGTTCCGGTATGATAGGATACCGTGTAGGTGCTTCCCCGAGGATCTCTCAAGGTACTTACCCAGCGACTACGTCTTAGTTGGGGGATCCAGCTACCACGTCGGTGAGGTAGTCGCGCACTGGGACCCTAGGCTTGACATAGGGGTTTACAGTGATTATTGGCGCTCGGCAGGAGGGAGGATACCTAAGAGCTTCAGGGAGTACAGGAAGAGAGAATGCTACATTTTTTTCGCGGCAGGCTTAGCTAGGTACCCACGCGGGTTCTTCAACGTTAAGCACGGATTCACTGAGATCAGGAGAGCGTTCATGCGTGCGGATCGGGGAGTCTACGTTGTTGCGTACATGAGGGTGGATGAGATAGCTGACTTAACAGCCATAGCGTCTAGGGAGAACATAGACATAGGTAAGGAGGGCACCGACAGGGTCTGGGAAATAGCGGTGAGGGAGTACGGGGAGAGAGTGATTAAGACCCCGCACTATGCGCGTGGAGGCGACCTACCCGTAGTGATACTTAGTGAGGAGGGGCATTACGGTTTCTTTAAGAGGCCCATACCGTTGATAGAGTGGTCGGGTAAGCGCAAGTTACTGAGCAATTACTCATACATGTTCGGGGTCAGAGGGTTGGAGGATAGGATTCGTCAGAAAGCGTTTGACCGAAGGAAAACCGAGGAAATCATAAATACCTTAAAGGAGGAAGGACTCCTCTAAACACCTGAATCCTAACGTTTCAGTCTAGCCAGCGATGGGTCAAAGCCGAAGCGCCTCAAGACACCCTCGAGCCTTGCCCTAAGCTTTCCTCGCTCACCCCACAGCTTCACTAGGTACTTTAGGGAGTAGTACGTTGTGAAAAGCGCGTGAAGGTACATCCCCAGAAACCCTAGGATACCTTGAAACCTTCTCGGCTCGCTGTAAGCCTTAATTGCTAGACCCTCCAGCCTAACGATGAGCCACGTAATAGCTAAGGTAATTATACCTAGTAATGAGTAAGGGATAACGTTCATCGGAGGAGGCGTCGTCACAGCAACTACCACGAGGGCTACTACGGCTAACGGCAGTAAGGCAAATGCGGCCCAGAGAGGTAGGTCTGGGGGGAAGCCCATCCCTATCATGTACGCACCCTCAACCAATCCTTCAACCCTGGATCTCTGCCACGCCTTAACTTCCCTGAGACTTGACGGCATTGTGACCATAACCTCGGCCTCCGGACAGTAACGGAACTTTACTCCACGCTTCAACGCCAGCACGCTAAAGTAGAAGTCATCGCTCCTTGCTGAGGGCGGGTACATGACCTTATTAAATACGGCGGTCTTCGTGAGCTTATTATTACCTGGCGCATGGCGCTTCCTAACGCTACTGAAGAGTATGTGGTAAGCGTGATACCAGAAAAATAACCTGGACCATATGGATGTGTGTTTAACCTTAGTGAAGCCCGAGAACACCTCGTGATCATCATCCACACACTTAAGTAACGAATTAATGTATTTGGGTGTGTAGATGTTCTCTGAGTCACCCCAAATTATATAACGGTACCCACGTTCCATTGCGTACCTCACTACCTCAGCGCGCGCCGGACCAACCCCTCCTCTGACCGCTTGCTTCACTAGCTTGACGCAACCATAGCGCTTACTGAACTCCTCCACGACCTTGTCAGAGCCGTCTCTTGAGTGCCCATCCATTACTAGTATGTCGAAGCACTCACATAACCTGCACTCCTCTTGATTAGTTAGGGTCTCCAAGCACCTCCTTAGCCCTTCAGCGTTATCCTTGTTCATTAGCACTAGTAACACCTTACCTACTAACGCGCTACACCCCCGTTACCTTCAGTAATCCTGCCTCTCGTTAAAGGATAGGGTTTAGCCACGTTAATAAGGTCTCACTCCCTAAATAGCTTCGTAAACCTACGCATCCCTTCACCCATGCTCAACAGCCTAATTAGGTTCCTTACAGAGTACCTCCTCAGCACCTCCTCCCTGTAAATCCTTGCTAGCTCCATAGCTAAGCTGGGGGGAACTCCACGAATAACTGAGTTGATGAAGAACCTGATGGGTTCTGTTAAGCGCTTGAAGTTAATCCATAGGAACACGTAAAGAGCGATCTCAGCGAGCGCCAGTAGAGTTGTGAAGCCCAGCAACGCGACGGAGAATATCATGGTGGCCTTAGCGAGCCCTACTCTCCATCCCCGCAACTTCAAGGCCCTCCGCCCGTAAACCTCACTCCACGCTGACCAGGACTTTCTTCCCGGCCTTCCTAACCTTTACCAACCCCTTATCACTGAGCCTGCGTATTCGTTCGGCCACTATCCTACGCGATGCCGTTCCCCTCACCCTCCGCACCCTCCTAGTAACCTCACTCACACTCAATGGTTTGTTGGAGGTCGCCAGCACCTCAAGTATGGCTATGCTTATTGGGTCACTAATGCCAGCCATCCTAGCTAGCTCCATTACTTTCGACGCCATCCTCACCGCTTCGTGGGCGGGGAGGGAGAAAACCATGGCTAACTCCACAGCCAGTGAAGCTTCCGGGTCAGCCCCCGACATGGTTAAGTACTCCTCGAGCACCTGAAGCTTGCGTAGCACCGCCTCTAACAACCTCTCTATCCTAGCAAGCCTTTCCTCTGCACCACCTCGCTGTCCCTCTCCGTCCAACCCTCTTTCCCCAGTACTACCTTGCTCCAATTGACGAAGGGAAAGGTTTACATTGGCTTAACTCATTAGTTTAGCGTGGGGAAAACCTACTTAGCGCCTGGCGGGTTCCTCGAGGGGGTTATGGCTCCCCCTCCTCCCCTCTCTCCTCTCCCTCAGCTTCCTCCCCTTCCGAGCGATGTCTCCCGGTACCTACAAATTCCCTGCCCTTAGAGAACATCTTCATTAACATGGAGCCTAGGTCAGCCATGGCTGTCCTCTTCCTGAAGTACTCTAGGATCATCTCACGCGCTAACTCCTTGTCGATCCCGGCCTCGATTAAGTGCTTGTAGAACTGAGCCACATCCTTACCTATCTGATCCCCGCTCAGCCCACCCGTTATTGCTTTAATGAGCTCGGTTATGGGTTCCTTAAGGTCCCTCAGAAACTCTGATATGGCCATTAATGGGGCTTTAACGTCCCAGTAATCCCTCAGCACGTCCTCCATTCCCTTCTTTGAAACTCCCCGCTCCTCCAGCGCCTTCCTGACCCTCTCCTCTATTCTCTTCTTTGTCTCCTCATCTAGGCCTTGCGCGCTTATCTTCGCCATCACTAACTTAGTGATGCTCTCTGCTAACTCCTCCCCCAGATCCTTCCTGCCCTTATTTTCCTTCCCTGACATTTTATCACCCACGTAGTATTTCCCTGATCCTAGTATAATGTGTTAACTGTCTCCCAGTGATCAATCAGTGAACAACACATAATTTCCCCTGACTCTTTAGTAACGCCCTACTTGATTATCACGTTAACTCCTGTTTAACAATAACAGTTAACTTATTTACGTAGTAATTGCAACGTACCCTGCCCCTTAATTAAGGATTTAACACTTCATTATCGGGTTCAAACATTTTTTTAAAGGCTATTTTAATTACAATCTCACGGTGAGCCCTAACCTTGTCAAAGACAGCCTTAGTAGCTGGATTCGTGATAGCTGTAATAATTGTCGGTGTTGCCGCCTTCTACGCCGGGATGAGCATCGCATCAAAGGGCATGACCACTACCGTAACAAAAACCGTAACCACGACGGTCTCCACTACCGGCGGGGGAGGGGGAACCGTAACAAAAACCGTTACCACCACAGTAGCCTCCACCACCTCCGGGGAGACCCCAGCAACTTGGACACCGCCGAAGGTAATTAAGGCCGCATGGATCTATGTAGGCCCCGTAGGTGATTTCGGCTGGAGCTACATGCATGACCTCGGCAGGAGGGTTGTCGCTGCATTGTATAAGGACTGGCTGAAGACAACGTATGTTGAGAGCGTGCCTGAGAGTAAGCTCAAGAGCACTATTGAGTCACTGATTCAGAAGGGCTATCAAGTATTCTTCACTACATCCTTCGGCTTCATGCAGGGAACCCTCGACGAGGCTAAGCTTCATCCGAACCTAATGTTCTTCCACTGCAGCGGCTACTTAAGGTACAAGAACATGGGCACGTACTTCGCTGACTTATACCAGGTATACTACCTTGATGGACTAATTGCTGGGGCCCTAACTAAGACAGGTCACATCGGGTACGTCGCAGCATTTCTCACACCGGAGCTTGTCAGGCATATTAACGCCTTCGCCATAGGTGCGAAGGAAGTTGGTCAGCAACTAGGCAAGAACATTCAAGTATATGTAATTGAAATAGGTGCTTGGTATAATCCAACTGCTGCTCGTCAGGCTGCCGCAACCTTGGTTAATCAATACAATGTTGACGTCATAGCTTACACCGAGGACTCAACCGCGATAATAGAGTACGCTGAGCAACTATATAAGCAACAGCATAAACAGATTTGGGTCTTCAGCCACTACAGCCCAGGATACATATATGGGCCCGACGTCGTTGCCAGCGGGCAGATCGTTAGGTGGGAGGTGATATACGCGGACATACTAGCTAAGATAAAGGCTGGTGTTTACACACCATACAACCTAGAGAACGTTGATTATTGGGACCTACTGAACTCAGGCGCTGTCGAGTTTGGTTGCTGGGTCTTCCAGAATGGCACGGTGATGCACATCAATCCGAAAGTCATACCCATATTAAAGAACATTCAAGTCACAGACAAGCTAACCGGGAAGAAGATGAGTGTCTATGACCTAGTGATGCTCAGGTATGAGGAGATGAAGAACGCGCCGATGCTGAACGCCCTGGACAGCCTAGCAATAACTCATAAGTACATGAACATAACCAAGATTTACATCGGCGGCAAGGAGAAGTACTACTACATAGCACCGGTCTTCGACCCGTTCACCGGGCCGCTTAGCGGGTACAACATAAAGACCGGCGCTAAGGTAACCGTGCCGGCAGGCGTGAGGCTAGGTCACGACGCGCTATGGACAATGCAGTGGTTCGTCGACTGGGTACACATAGTGGGCAAGAAGTAAACCCTGCGAGGTGAGGTAATCCGTGTCGGAAGCATTAAAACAACATGATTTTTCCTCAACCCAACCCCCGTCCTCAGGGGAGATAACTATTTTGGTTAAGAACCTAGTGAAAAGATTTCCTGGCGTACTCGCGTTAGACAACGTTAGCTTCAACCTACGTAAAGGGGAGATACACGCACTCCTAGGCGAGAACGGGGCCGGTAAGACAACCTTCGTTAGGATACTCTACGGCATTTACGTCCCGGACAGTGGTGAAATATACATTGAGGGGAAGCGAGTCGTATTCACCTCACCCCTCGACGCCATAAGGCACGGGATCTCCCTCGTGTCTCAGATACCGCAACTCATAGGTTCGCTGACTGTGAGCGAGAACATCATTTTAGGGTTAGAGAAGTACGGCATGATGGCTAACGTCCGCAAGGTCGAAGACTACATTAGGAGGGAGAGCGAGGAAATAGGCATTAAGATAGATCCAAGCACTGAGGTCTGGAAGCTGAGCTACACCCAGAAGCAGCTAGTCGAGCTCCTCAGAGCAGTTATACTTGGAGCGAAGGTATTAATGCTGGATGAGGCAATAACGTTCCTACCAATACGTGAGAAGAGACGCTTCTTCAAATTCATGCGGAAGTTCGCAAGTCAGGGGGGCTCCGTAATACTAATAACGCATAAGATACCGGAGGCGCTAGAGATAGCTGACAGGATATCTGTGTTAAGGAGAGGGAAGTACGTGGGCACCGTTGAAGCGAAAGCCGCTTCATTGGACACCGTGAGGAAAATGATGTTTGGGGAGCGGTCAACACAAATAACTTACGAGAGGTTACCCTCGTCAAAACCCGATGAAAAAGTAGTGCTGGAGGTTAAGGACTTATGGGTTATGGGCGATTACGGTGCGTTCTCCGTGAAGGGCGTTAATCTCCGGGTACGCGCCGGCGAGGTTCTCGGGATAGCCGGGGTGGCTGGTAATGGTCAGTTAGAGCTCGTGCAGGCAATCATGGGGTTAAGGAAGGTGAGGAAGGGTAGGGTACTTGTAAGTGCTGACGGCAACGTGATTGACGTGACTAATAAGGGGACAGGCAGGGTAAGATCCTTAGGGGTGGGGTACATACCTGATGAGCCGTTGAAGTTCGGCGTGTCCGTGGAGAACGACATAGAGGAGAACCTCGCCATGTTACCGTTGATAGCTAGGGGAGTAATTAAGTGGGGCAGGCTACGTAAGCGTGCGCAGGAGCTGATAGATAAGTTTAAGGTAGTTACGCCCTCAAGCCGCACGCCAGTCAAGCTGTTGTCTGGGGGTAATATCATGAAGGTGCTTGTGGGGAGAGAGCTCTCCGTTGCAAAGAGGCTCTTAGTGGCCTACAACCCCACGAGGGCCCTCGACGAGGTAACTGCCGTCACTGTTAGGAAGATAATTAAGGATCGGGTTCTGAGGGATAGGCTGGCTGTCCTACTAGTGTCCGAGGATCTAGACGAGATATTCCAGGTAAGTGACACAGTAGCTGTGATGAACTCCGGAAGAATAGTTGGGGTTTTCCCCATCGACAAGGCGGACCGGGATCAGGTAGAAAAACTCATGGTGATGTGAGCATGAGGCTCATTGTAACCAAGAGAGTCAAACCATTAAGGTTCGGTGGAATCGTAATCCCGTTTTTATCGATAGTTATAGGCATCTTCCTAGCCACGCTCGCTCTCTACGGCTTGGCTCAGGTCCCGCCCTCACTAGTCTACGGGGCCATAGGGCAGTCACTTGTCTCCCCTCAGATGCTTCAAACATTCATAATGCTAACAATACTGGGTGTTGCCTTAATAATACCGTTCAGCGCGGCTGTATGGAACATCGGGGCGGAGGGTCAGATAATCTGGGGTATGATTTCATCGGCGTTTATAGGGCTTTCAGTAGCGGTTAGGTACATCATGGTTTCCCCAACGGAATTACCTAAATACACTAACATGCCGGGAATGTTCGTGCTCCCAACACCCACAGTCTCAGGTGCGTACGCTGTCGAGGCACTAACCATGAGTCCAGGCGCAGCCATCTCACTAATGCTGATAGTGTCGGCCATCGCGGGAGCTATTTGGGCGTTAGTAGCGGGGTTGATGCGGGCATACCTAGATATTGATGAGGTCGCCACAACGCTAATAATGAATTACATAGCTTACTACGCGTATAACTTCATAGTTTACGGGCCACTCCAGGGGATAACCATCTCTACGAGTGGCTTCGGGTTATCGAACGCGCTACACCCCGAATTGAGGTTCGCCAGGATAAGCACGGCAACGACGGCCACGTGGGAGGGCGTGGCGTTAATGATAGGCATATTCGTGGCTGCGTGGTTCGTCCTCAGGCACACGACGTTTGGATTGAGGTTAAGGATACTTGGATCTAATCCAAACGCGCTTAAGGCTGCAGGTATAAACGTGCGTAAGTACATAGTGGCTGCGTTAGCGATTAGCGGGGCAATAGCCGGCATAGTTGGCACGATACTCTTCGCTGGGAACCTTTACCAGCTAATAAAGATAAAAACGATAACTACCCCGCCAACACATAACATAGGTTACACCGCTATCCTGGTCTCCTGGCTATCTATGTTGGATTTAAGAGGTATTCCCATAGCTGCGTACATCGTGGCGAGCCTCTTTCAGGCAGGCATTAACCTTCAGTCCTCGCTAGGTAGCGTAAGCAGCGGTAGCGCGATGATTAGTAGTGGAGCATTAACTTACGTACTCATAGGTTTCGTGCTAACCACTTTCACGGTGCTGAGGGTGTTCTCAGAATATAGCATAAAGGTTGTGCGTGAGAGGGGGTGAGGCGCGTGGACTCAGCATTAATTACTTTAATCCTTGGCGTGGGTCCTGCCTTCGCCGCATACTACCTGACCGCGATAGGCCACGGCCTCTTCGAGAAGTCGGGAGTGCTTAACTTAGCGATTGACGGTGTGTTCACCGTAGGCGTTGCTGTGGCCTACGTCGCCGCCTTATTCGCTGGGACAGCATTCGTGGGGTCGGTCGCGTCCTTAATAATAGCTGCATTATTCGGCGCATTAATAGCGTACCTAACTACGAAGTTACCGATAAGTCATGGAGCCATAGGGTTATCGCTGATGTTCGTTGGTTATGGACTCGCAGCACTCATAGCAGTGCCCATAAGAAGCCAAATAAATGCTGTCGTGTCCTACCCGTTGAATATAGGGGCTGATGTGGGCTTCATTGTATTCTCGGTGATCCTCGGCATCCTAGTACATTATATGCTGAGCAGGACGAAGTTAGGCGCCGCGATAAGGGCTGCGGGGGAGAACCCGCACGCCGCATCAGCGCTAGGCGTTAACGTGCTGAAGGTAAGGATAATAGCTGGCGTACTCGGCTACGCTTTAATAGGGTTGGGTGCCTCATTCTACTTCCTAGCATACACGCCCGCACCCTACAGTGAGGGGATGGGTATGGGTCAGGGCTGGATAGCGTTCGCGATATCGCTGTCAGCCGGCAGGCACCCACTGCTCACGATACTCTCCGCCGCCGTGTTCGCTGAACTACTCTACAATAAGTTCGTGTTGCAAGGATACCTAGGCCTCTCAGTACACATAACGAAGATGATACCTTACCTAGCAGCACTAGTGGCTATGGTGATATTCATGATAACCCCGCTGAGAAGGAAACTGGCTCCGCCGAGGGCGTTAGGTAAGATATACTTCAAGGAGGAAAGGACTGTCTAAGACGGGAGTTATTCTTTTTTGACTACTCCTTATTGGTTGAGTCATTACTTGGTTCTTCGTTCTTCAGCGATAATAGCTCTTACGCGTCCGCATTCGGTGAGTAGTGACTTAACTTCATCAACTGCCAGTCTCAGGTCGTAAAGGCCTGATGCCTGGAGGGGGGCTATCCTGTACTCGAGCACCACATCATCATTATTCACGAATATTAAGAGGATTAATGACTTCCGCCGACTAAGCAGCCCTCCTCGAGTCAGCACGGCGTAGGTGCTGGTGAGGTCCCTTACCCTGTAGCCCGCCTCCCTTGCAAGAAACTCCGCAGCCGCCCGCACTAACTCAGCCTGCTTGGAAGCGCCCTTCACGTTACGTATCACGCATATATGCTTAGTTAATCCCGCAGATCTGCAACGTATTCTCCCGCCCAGCAATTCGTATATATCCTTAAGCTCCTCAGCGTCGGTACTGGTGAGCCACACGTACAGTAATATCCCTCCAGACACCGCCAATACAGAGGAGAGAACCCACCCTACAGTGGCGAGAGGTGGTAATACATTCTCTTTTTCTAGAATCATGCAGAGCGCCAGAACCAAACCACAAACCAGCATGAAGGCACCCACTACACCCTCCCGCCTCAATGCTGTGCTCACCTATGCGCTAGGCGTGCCCTGCCCCTTAACCCAGTAGGGATTTTTGTCGCAGTATTAGTGTTTTTCCTCAAAACCTACTGCTTAAAAATCGTCCTACGCCCTAATGCTTGGGCGGTGATGTTGTGTTGCCCGCTAAGGCAATAGTGTTTGATCTTTTCGGGACGCTCATAACTGAGGACTCTGACAAAGTTGCTCATGAGGCTCTTTCTAAAACGCTAGCGAGTATGCATAACAACGCGTTCAACTGGGAGGAACACCTAAGGCTCTATGATGAGCTGGTTACGCGTGGCATGTCATCACTTGAGGCTACCTGGGAAGCGCTCTCGAGACTGCTCCGCAAATCTGGATTAAGGCCCTTGATAAGTAAGGATGGTTTAGCTAAAATGCACGTCGATTTCCACGCTAAGCACGCTAAGTTACGGCCGGATGCCCTTGAGGCGCTGAGAAGCGTTAGGGAAGTTGTCGGTAAGGTTGGCTTGGTGAGTGACGGGGATGGCGAGATCGTGTACGCCATCCTAGAGGCTACAGGGACTAAGGGGTTTTTCGACGCCGTCGTTACGTTCGATGATTGCGGTGTAAGGAAACCCAACCCGCTACTATTCCTAACGTGTTTGAGGAGGTTAGGCGTGAGTCCGGCCGACGCAGTGATGATAGGGGATAGGTGCGTGGATGTTGAGGGTTCAGTGAAAGCCGGTATGAGGGCCGTGCTCCTAGGTAATGCTAAGGACTGTAGTGTTAAACCTCAAGCAGAAGTCAGTAGCTTACTCGAGGCTGTTGATCAAGCGTTAATTTTACTTGGATTACGTTAATACATAAAGCATCGGTTGAGGTACGCGCCCGTACTCATTGATGGTATTTAATTATGTTTGATTGAATTACTCATATCGTTCTGACTTAATACTACCGTCAGTAGCTGTAAACATCATTAAGGGTTGGCGACACATAAAGTCAAGTGCAACTTTTTATTCCTATTCCATAATGAGATTCGGCAACGCATTACATGGTAGAACCGGGAATACCGCTTCTAAATAATTAACTTCATCAAAGCATGGTTTCTTGGTCATTAAATTAATAAATCCTCCAGATAAAAAGTCTACGAGGTGTTTCATCTTGGCCAGTGAGAGACAGGGCGAGCGAGAGCTTATTGAGAAGTTGTACTCATACCTCCTCTATAGGAGGTACTTGAATCCCTCGCTCATAGACTTCATCGACCAAATACAGAGTTACGAATACATACCGGAGATAACGCGTGTTGCAGAGGATATGGGTATTCACGCGTCAACGGTATGGAAATTTATGAACTTGCTTAAGAGTAAGGGACTTAGGTTCCTCGGCGTAATTGAGGTATCTAAGCTAAACGCTGAAGTTGTAACGATAATCTTGAATGAGTACGTACCCTATGAGAGATTGTTTAAGTCTCTAATGAGGGAGTACGCTCCCGTGCTTCCATGGGGCACCGCCATAACCTACATAATACCTAGGGGTACAGCGGAAACGTTCCTGAATGAGTTACTCCCTACGCTACCCAGAGAGCCTAAGGAAGTGATTAAGTCAACATACTCCATAGTCGGCAGGCCGAACCTCAAGAGGTACTACGACGTGAAGAGCAGGGAGATAATAATTGACTGGGAAGACCTCGCGAACATGATTAGGGCTGCTCCGCGTGAGTCAATACCGAGGGAATTCCTGCGTAGGGGGAGGGTAGACGACATAGACTTATTCATCCTACGGAAGCTCGAGATTAACCCCTTCGAGTCGCTGAGGAAAGTTACCGAGGAACTCAATAGGGAAATGAAGCCTGTGTCATCAGTAAACTACATTAGGGTGCTCAGGCACTTCAAGAATCACATAGAGGCGAGGGGCGCACTCAAGGGGGTAAGGCTAGATACCACGCCCCTCTACCCGTATGACACGGTGTACGTGAAGACCGTAATTAAAGGTAATCCTGCCGAGATCCATAGAGTGTCGAAAGTACTGACGACCCACCCAATGTTCCCCGAAGCCTTCCTTAACCCCTCAGAGGGTGTCTCAGTAATTAACGCGTTCATCCCGCTTACGAGGCTCTTCAGTTATAGTAAGTTCCTAGACAGCCTGAGGAATGAGGGCATGCTTAAGGAGTGGAGTGTGACGTACCTTGATAGAGATGGTTGGAGGAAGTTCGCGCTCCCAATAACTCTGTTTTCGAAGCCCGTGAACGTACTTGTGAGAGAGGGTAGTGACGAGTTCGTTGAGGAGATAGACATTAACCCACCCACGCCCCCACTGAATAAGTTAAGGAAGTTGAGAAGTTGAAGAAGAGGTTGGTTTTCATTCCCGCATACCGCATTGGGGGCAGTATAGGTTTTGATGGTTAGTGGAAAGACTTGACGCGGGTTGATGCTCAAGCTGAACTAAATGATGAATATCCTGCAGGGCATGGCCTCGCAGGCGGGGGCCGTGCCGTTGCCCTCGACAACCACTCATGGCCCCATAGGGTTTGAGCATCCTTAGGGCGAGGCGGAACTCCCTAAGGTGACTATGAATCCATACGAAGACTAATTAGAATGATTACCTAGGGGAAGGAAACCACTATTCGTTACGTGGTGATTTTATCAAGCGCTGATTTTTACTACTAGGTGAAGTAATTAATGCCAGATTATTCTTAAGTTTATTAGCTTAGCCTGGATTAGTCGTTTCCGGGATCTTATTTTGAGTATTAAGGATCTCCCAACCTTAAACGATGTTCAAGTGAGCGGACGTCGAGTACTGGTCAGGGTGGATTTCAACTGCCCCCTAGATAGGGAAGGGAATATCCTAGATGATTCGAGAATGCGTGCACACATACCGACCATAAGGAAGTTACTTGATGGGGGAGCAGCCGTCGTGGTAACGACCCACCAAGGGAGGCCGGGGAACGAGGATTTCAGGGATCTAGCTAATCACGCCGAGCTACTCTCGACCCTGCTTGGCGCGGAGGTTAGGTTTATTGATGACGTTATGGGTCCTGAGGCTAGGAAGCAAATAAGTGAGTTGGGTTACGGGGAGGTGTTAATGCTCGACAACATTAGGTTTGTCTCGGAGGAGGTTGTGGAGGCGCCGCCGGAGGTGCAGGCTAAGACTTACTTGGTGAGGCGATTAGCGCCTCTCTTCGACTTATTCGTGTTCGACGCGTTCGCAACGGCCCATCGATCCCAGCCATCAATAGTTGGGTTTCCTATGGTGCTCCCCTCCGTTATGGGGGAGTTGATGAGGAAGGAGCTTGAGGCCCTGCAGAGGGTTCTGGAAGCGTCTGAGCCACCCAGAATATTCGTGCTTGGTGGTGCGAAGGTGAGGGACACGATTAGGATAATCGAGTACCTCACTAGGAACGGGATAGCTGACAGGATACTAACCACGGGCCTTGTGGGCCTAGTGTTTCACGTAGCTAAGGGGGGAAGAGTTGGTAGGATCGTCATGAAGTTCCTTGAGGAGAAGGGCTTACTAGGACTCATACCGAGGGCTCGCAGAGTAGTGCTTTCCGGCGCACCCCTCGACACCCCCTACGACTTGAGGGTGCTTAGGGACGACGGTACCGTGGCTGAGGAAACCGTGCATAACCTCACCGGTAAGCCCATGGATGTTGGACCATACACTACTGCGATGTACTCCGAGTTAATAAGGGAGGCTAAGGTAGTGGTGATGCGGGGGCCAGCAGGGCGCATTGAGGACCCTAGATTCCGTTCGGGGACGGAAGACCTGCTTAGGGCCGCTTTAAGGAGTAACGCATTCGTCGTGATCGGGGGAGGACACTTAGGTGCGATGGCACGCAACCAAGCCAGGGAAGGCATCCACATATCGACAGGGGGTGGTGCCTTACTCTTCGCCCTCTCAGGTGAGACGTTACCTGCCGTAGCCGCGCTTGAGGAGTCCGCTAGGAGGTTTCTTAAGAAGAACTCAAAGGAGGGAGGTGATTCAGGTGGGTAGAATTCGAGTCGGCGTTAATGGGTACGGCACCATAGGCAAGCGCGTGGCTTGGGCCATCATGAAGCAGCCGGACATGGAGTTAGTTGGCGTGGTCAAGACAAGGCCTTCGTGGGAAGCGCTCTCAGCCACTGCTCGGGGAATAAGGCTGTACGTCCCGGAGGGCAAGGAAGAGCTGTTCGAGAACGCGGGAATCAGGGTTGCCGGAACCGTTCAGGACCTCCTCCACGCCATTGACGTGGTGGTTGACGCCACACCTGCCGGCATAGGGGCAACGTACGCGAGAAGGTATAGAGAGGCAGGTATTAAGGCAGTGTTCCAGGGCGGTGAGGAGGAGTCCGTTGCCGACGTAAGTTTCAACGCGCTATACACTTACGAGGCAGCCTTAGGTAAGGCGTCGGTCAGGGTGGTGTCCTGCAACACCACCGGAATACTGAGGATGCTCTACGCCTTCAGAAGGGCTGGTAACGTACGCAGTGTTAGGGTAACCATAGTTAGGAGGGGTGCTGACTTGAAGGAGGTTAGGAAAGGGCCCATCGAGGGCTTGCTGCTGAAACCCGCTAAGCCGCCGTCACATCATGCTGAAGACGTACGGAGCGTTGCCGGACGCGACCTCGACATAGTTACATACTCAATCGTTGCCCCAACCACCCTCGCACACATGCACGTGATGTTCGTTAGGTTCGACAGCAACGTCAGCAGGGAGGACATCATCAGGGCATTCGAGGAGACCCCGAGAACCATCCTGCTTGAGGCGAGCATGGCCTCCTCAACGTCCGAGGTGAGGGAGCTTGCCCGCGACCTTGGCAGGTGCGGTGATGTTTACGAAGTGATCGTGTGGCCGGAGAGCCTGTGGGTTAGGGGCAATGAGGCCGGCGTTGCATACATGGTTCATCAGGAGGCGATAGTGGTTCCGGAAAATATTGACGCAATACGAGCCGTCACCGGGATAGTTGAGGATGGGGCTCAGTCAATAAGGTTAACTGATGAGTCACTAGGTATTGGTGGGTGGTTGCCGTGACGTACGTCAGGGAACCGACCTACGAGGTCAGCTTCCTATTCAGGAGAGTGCTGGTTCCCGTCGACGGATCTGCCGCAAGCATGAAGGCTTTAGATGTCGCGCTTGACTTTGCGAAGAGGTACGGGTCACGAGTTACCGTTATGATAGCTAATGATGGCAGCGTCGGCGACGTTAACTCCATCGTCGAGGACATCGAGGCTAAGGCTAGGGGTGCGGGTGTGCGGGTCAAGGTCATAGTAACCGACGTTGAGGTCGGGCTAGAGTCCGCCGCAAGCAAGATACTTGAAACCATCGAGGAGGGGGACTACGACCTAGTAGTGCTCTCGGCGAGGGGGAGAAGCGCCAACCCCGAGGTAAACATAGGTTCTGTGGCGCTTTCAGTCATAGTGAATACCGCGACCTCTGTCATGTTGATAAGGTAATATCAGCGTTAAGTGTTTACCGGGCCGTATTACTGAAACCACCTAAGCCGGCCGAGCTTCATTTGATTCCCACCTTATAACCTGGAATTAAGACCAGATTGACTTAGGGGTTACTGAGGCCATGAGCAGGGCGTGCTGCGCTTTAATCTTAGCAACTAAGGTCCTCGGTATGTCTGCCTTGAGGGATCCACTGCTAATTCATAAGGCAATGTACATTGCTCAGAAGTTATTCGGGCTTAGGTTAGGGTATAGGTTTGCTTGGCTCTCAAGCGGGCCGTACTCAAGGTTATTGTCTAAGGAATTAACGACAACAAACCTTCCATGCAAATGCACCATCAAGAACATTGAGGAGGTCTCCACCAAGGTTGCTAATCTCATAACGCGTGTCTGCAGAAGTGCGGGTCTTTCCCCTCATGAAGCCTTGGACGTCATCGCCGGGATCGTGATGCTCTCAACAGATGTGTACCCCGTGCCAAGCGATGTGACTGGGGAAGTGAGGCGCAGGAGACCATCACTCCGGAGAGAGGCGATAGACTCAGCTGTTAAGGTGTTACTCCCCTACCTACGGGCACTCAAGCAAGGGACACGGTAACTACCTCCACGCTCCCGAGGGCACGCTAATTACCTTACTCACCCATTGTTAGGGTAGGTGACGTTATGGGTGATGCAGTGAAGTACATCTACGACGAGGTTCACGGCTACATACCGCTGACTGACCTGGAGCTCCGCATAATTGACACACCCACCTTCCAAAGATTAAGGAGGGTGAAGCAACTAGCGCAGGCATGGTTCGTTTACCCCGGCGCTGTCCACACGAGGTTCTCCCACTGCCTAGGGGCCATGTATTTGATGGGGCGTATTGCCGGTAAGTTCTCGAGGGAAGGCCTCCTCCCGAAGGATGACCTCCAGCTACTGAAGGTCGCCGCACTACTCCACGATGTCGGCCACACACCGTACTCGCACGCGATTGAGACTTACTTCAAAGAAAGATTCCAGGTTACGCATGAGGATATAAGCGCTTGGATAATAATGGAGGACCCACATATTAAGGATGCGTTGAGCGAGCACGGCATCGAGCCTAGGGAAGTTGCCGCCATAGTGTCGGGGAGGCATAAGGACCCAACGTATAACATGCTGTTAAGTAGTGACCTGGACGTTGACCGCCTAGACTACCTGCTACGTGACGCCCTGCATACGGGAGTGAAGTATGGGTTAATAGATATTCACAGGATAGTAACCACGTTAACGGTGGATGATGAAGGGTACGTAGCGGTGCCTGAGAAAGCTGTTCAAGCCGCTGAATCCTTCTACATAGCTAGGCTCCACATGTATAGGTCGGTGTACTACCACAAGACAATAACTGCCTACCAACTCCTCATAAATGCCATATATGAGGAAATGATTAAGGAACCTGAAGTGAGAGAGATCCTAGGTCCCTTCACCACCGGCGACGGCGTTCGGAGGGCCGTTAGGGCGGGTAAGATCTACCTGTGGGACGACTTCTTCATAGGCGGGTTAATGAACTACGTGATGATAAAGGGCCTAGGCGATGGTGTTCTGAGGAACTTGATACGCCTCTACTTGGGGAGGGAGGGATACCACACTGTCTTAGACAAGATAACGTATAATCCGCGTGAGTTGAGTGAGAGGCTGAGCAACACGCTCACTGAATTCAAGCAGAGGTTGAGAAGTGCTGGTATAGGGAAGCACGACGTTAAACCCTACTTCGATACCGTGAAGATAGTATCTGATGAGAACTGCGTTAGGGTCGTTACGGGCGCAGGTACTTCCGTTCCAATAACTAAGTTTCATGCCTCGATAATAAGTAGCATTCCGAGGTGCATGGGGATACTGAGGATCTACGCCTTACCCGGTTGTGCGGAGTACGTGCGTAAGTTAAGTATGAACCTCCTTAACCATCACGTAAGCATCTGAACCGTCCGGATAGTACTTCTGCTTAACACCGACCATCTTATAGCCGAACCTCCTGTAGAGCCTAATACCTTCCTTATTACTCTGCGACACTTCTAAGTATATCCTCTTGACACCGTCCCTAAGGAAGGCCTCCTCAAGCACCTTAAGTAGCGCCGACCCGAGACCACGCCTTCTGTGCGAGGGTAGCACCGCTAGCGACATGACGTGGCCGGACCCGTCCTCCTCCATAACCCCGGTAACGTACCCAACGACGCGGTTACCGCATTCAGCTACGAAGAAGTATTTCGGGTAAAGCACTAGGAACGTTATGAAGGCCTCCATAGGGTAGGGGTATGGGAACGACTTAACCTCAACTAAATATATGTCTCTTAAATCACTTCTCCTTGCCCTCCTAATAACGCATTCCTGCGATACCTGTATCCCATCCTCGCTCATCATCCCCGCCCAGACAGGTATCTTCCTTAGGGGAGCATTAAGCGTGACGGCCTCGCCCTACCTCGCCTCCAGCCAAAGCTTCATGATTTCGTCGGTGACGTGCGGGCTCCTAAAGTCCTCGACACTACCATCTGCGTGGAACAGGCGGAGCAAGTAATCGCTTCTCTCAACCACCTTACCTATGACGGTAGCATCTACCCCAGCTTCCTCCCTAATCACCCTTAACGCATCATTCACTTTATCTTCCGGGACCGTCACAAGTAATGCGCCGGAGGAAAGCATCTTCAACGGGTCAACACGCATTGCTGAGGCCAGTGACTTCGTTACTGGGTTTAACGGTATTTTAGTCTCGTCAATTATTATTGAGGTGTTGGAGGCGTAGGCTATCTCCGTTAACCCGCCGATCACCCCGCCTTCTGTGGGGTCGTGCATTGAATTAGCGAGTCCGTGCTTAGCTAGTGTTAGGGCTTCCTTAACAACGCTTACCTGCCTTATCAGTGCCTCTCCCTCCTTCACGACCGTGTAGGGAACTCCCCTACGGAGTAGTTCATCCCTAAAGTCTGAAGCAAGAACCGCTGTTCCCTCAATTCCCGCTGTTTTAGTCATGATTACCGCGTCCCCTGGTTTGGCGCCGGAAGTCCTAACTACGGATTCCTTCCTAGCTAAGCCAATCGCCGTCGTTATCACTAAAGGATGCGTTACGGCGTCAGTGACCTCGGTATGCCCGCCCACGACATGCCCGCCTATTTCCTGCAGGGCTTCCTTTACGTCATTGACTACCTTACTAACAGTGTCTAGCGGGGCCCCCTCCGGAATCAGGATAACGGGCATGAAGTATTTCGGGCGCGCACCAGTGGCCGCGACGTCATTGGCTGGTACGTGTACCGCTAAGTACCCGAGGAACTCCAAAGCCCCTGAGATTGGGTCTGGGTGCGTTACTAACGCGAGCTCATCGCCTAAGTCAATGATGGCTGCGTCCTCACCGACTTCAGGCCCGACGATGACTGCTGGGTCTGCAGGCCTTAATGCTTCAAGGATTTTCAGCAGTTCCTCAACGGCGAGCTTCACCATGAGTCACCACCTTAAAACCGTGAACCTAAAGCCTACCGCTACCTAGTACGGGGAGGCTTTAATGCTTTGACACGCCTTAACGATGTCACTAGGTGACGTTACGTTCACCTTAATGATGGACCTCCTCACCACGGTGACGCGCTTCCCGGTACGTCTGTCCACCCCGTCCTTGAGGTAAGTGCCCCAATAGAGTAGGGTTCCGCAGCACTCCCACGAATCACGGTCACCAATGATTTTCTCTACGTACTTAAGCATTCGCGGGAGCGGGGGCGTTTCGTGATTATTCTTAGCTATGCTGTGGTATAGGCTTGACACGTAGTTATTGAGCCCGACCCTCGCCCTGAATATTACGTAGGGCACGAACTCCTCAACATTAGTTAATCGGATCGCCCTAGCGTCGAAGTAGAGGGGCCTGTTAAGTTCTATTGAGACGTGGGAAGAGAGTATTGACGCCGTAACGCTGACCACCTTAAACAGCCTCCCGGAGTAGGGGAGCGTTCGGAATAACACGCTCACCTCATCCGAAACAACGTAGGCGGCCGACGCTGAGTACCTCCGCATGAGCTTCTCTGCAGCGTTGATTAAGGCTTCATGAACCCTCCTGTCTCTGGGCCACGCAAACCCCTCCTTAAGGGCCTTCCCGAACCCCACGCCATCCGCGCGCACCACTGCTGGAGGCCTTAACTTCCCCCCAGTAACTTCACGTTGCTTGTACAGCTTGGAAAGCGGTGCTGGATTCACCGAAGCGAATGCCTTAGCGACCTCCAGCACGTTACCCATACCTCAAGCCCCTCCTTAAGCGGGAGTTAGCCTTGATTAAGTTTCAGTGCAGATAACGTAGGGATCCATTATTGAGTACGGATGTGAGGAAGGTTAAGGAAGTCCGGAACAGGATCAGGCAAGTAATTTGGAGTAAATTAATGGAGGCTAGAGTAGCTAGGTTTCCCCTACCGGTTTATGGCCGCATACCTAACTTCGCGGGTGCTGAGAAAGCAACGCACAGGCTGATCCGTAGCAGGGAATTCATTAATGCGCGGGTCGTTAAGGTATGTCCGGACTCACCACAACGCGCTGTCAGGCTGGAGGCCCTTGAACAGGGGAAGATCTTAATTATGCCGACCCCCAGGATACGGGAGGGCTTCCTCCTCCTAGATCCCCGTAAAGTTCCTGCCTCAGCATATAGTCATGCATCAACAATCAGGAGCGCCTTTAGATACGGTGTGAAGGTCAAGCCTTGGGACCTGCCTAAGATCGACCTAATAGTCACGGGCTCCGTTGCCGTCGACTTGAGAGGCACGAGGCTTGGGAAGGGTGAGGGGTACTCTGAGCTTGAGTACGCTATCCTCCGCGAGTTCGACAAGGTGAGCGATGATACGCCTATCTTCACTACCGTGCATGACCTACAAGTGCTGAGCGACACAATACCTCGACTCCCTTGGGACGTTACCGTAGACGTCATCTTCACACCCTCGAGGACTATTAAGTGTTTAGGGCCGAAGCAAAGGACTAAGGGGATCCTTTGGGATTACCTCAGTGAAGATAAGGTCAGGGAGATACCCTTACTCAAGGAAATAGCTGAGAAGAGAGGTGCTAGGGTTGCTTAATGAACCATTAACTAAGGCTTTCGATGTTGATGGCGTGATCGCTGATGTAAGCCAGAGACTCGCAACAGCGCGGGAGTTAGCGGAGTACTACGGCCATGACTTTTGGGAAGTTTTCTTCAGCGACGAATTACTTACCCTAGATAGGCCGAGGCCCGTTGGTGTGGAGTTAGTTAGGCGCGCTCACGTCGAGGGCTTCCGCGTGATCATAATTACTGGGAGGCCCAGCAGGCTGAAGGGCTTTACCCTGAAACAGGTAGTTAAGTACACGGGAGTTACGCCGAGCGCCATCTACATGAGGCGGAACAGGGACCGAAGGCCCGCTGAGGTAGTGAAGGTGGAACTCCTAGGCGAGGCGCTAAGGGACGGTTTCGAAGTTATAGAGTACCATGACGACAGCGAGGACGTGTTAAGGGAAATTAGGGTTAGGTACCCGTGGGTCACGCTATTTCTACACGTTGGGAATACGTTTCAGAAATATTGAATAGGTAACGCTT
>Ga0256833_1000493_pt1 | contig 31054 bp, 30 predicted proteins | sample 356284metaG_FD_190535 | JGI IMG/M metagenome (GOLD analysis project Ga0256833, IMG submission 190535) | Hydrothermal vent microbial communities from Mid Atlantic Ridge, Atlantic Ocean - 356-284 | ecosystem: Environmental > Aquatic > Marine > Hydrothermal vents | place: Atlantic Ocean: Mid... | reverse complement strand
CGGTGGTGTTGCTGGCGGGAGGGTCACACCCGGCCCCATTCCGAACCCGGAAGTTAAGCCTCCCAGCGCCGATGATACTGCGCCCTCCGGGCGTGGGAACGTAGGTCAACGCCACCCTGAGAATTTCTTCATAAAAACCCCTTACCCCTTTATTTTGTAAATATCCATAACTACTAAAGAATTCTTCTTTCTTTTCCATGAACTTTCTATTATTCTGTATGCTTTTCGCTTGCCTGTTTTCATATTTTTTCTTCTGTGTTACAATTACCACTATCTGCGGTGAAAGGCTGTTATGCAGAAGTGGATTGTGGAAAAAGTGACTTATCTCCCTCGTAAGTCCCAGGAGAAATTCTTCGAGCGTTTGCGAGATAGGGCACTCTTGCGAACCCGTGCACGCCTGATCGAAAGCGGTGTGGACATTGAGAGACTCAGCGATGAGGAGCTAGAGGTGATCATTGCCGACGAGGAGGATAAGCTTGTCGGAGAATACAAGAGCAAAGGGTTGATCGCCCTTTTGGCCCTGTTGGGGATCAGTCTCTTCTAAGCCAATGTATCACTATCTTAAATGGGCAGCCCTGTCGCTCTTTTTCAAGCGTAATCTGCGCCATCTCATGGTCATCGCCGTTTCACTGATTGGTCTCTACGGTATCGATGCTCTCTACCGGGATTTTGTCGACTATTTTGTACATACGGAGCAGAGGGGGTATCTTCTTCCTCTTTTGCTAATCAAGTGGGCTGTGGTCGCCGGGCTGATAGTGCTCCTCCTCTATTCAATTATGCGTCTTGGTTTTGGCAGGGAGATAGAGAAGCGTTCTTTTAAGCCGAGATTCTTTGGTAAAGAAAGATTGGAAGAGAAGGGCGAAAAGGCGGATGTAGCTCAAGAAGATGCAATGAAGGTTCGTCTTGAAAAATTTCGATACAAAGGGAGGCTCCGGCGAAAAAGCGATTTGCTGATGGAGCGCAAAAAGGGAAAGCGATAGCTGGATGCCCCTTGGACCCGTATCGACTAAAAGAGTCGTCCAATCTTGCGGAATCCATAGAGATAGAGTGCTCCGCCCAACAGTAGGACTCCCGCGAAGTAGGGCCAGAGATCCCAAAAAGGCGTCCCACGGAAGAAAATGCTTTCACTCCCCTCGATATAGTAGCGTAGAGGGGAGAGGAGGGAGAGTTTTTGGAGCAAGGGATGCATGGCGTGGATCGGGGTCCAGGCACCGCTGAGAAAGATCAGGGGCATCATGATCAGGATTGCCAGTTGCGCGACCTGGAGCATGCTGCGACTGGCAGCCGCGACAAAGAGTCCGATGCCGGCACTGGTGAAGGAGTAGAGGAGTGAAAGGAAGAAAAAGGCCCCCAGAGACCCGTTGATCGGTAGTCCAAAGGCTCCAAAAAGCACCAGACCTGTTGCCAGAACGACTCCCACCATGAGGATCAGAACCTGGGAGAAGCTCTTGGCAAGGATGATGAGTCTGGAGTCGACGGGCATGAGGAGCATCATCTCCCAGGTGCCGTTCTCCTTCTCCCGGACGAAGACGGCGGCGGTAAGAATGACGCCTAGTAGGGTAATAACCGAGAGCATCTCCGCGAGGGACATGAACCAGGAGGTTCGGGAATTTTGGTTGAACAGCTTGTGGATCTTGAGACGGACGGGAAGGTTGAGATCGGACAAGTCGAGCAGGATGTTCTGGAGGTATTGAAGCGCCTGATAACTTTGAGTTGCGGAGACGGCATCAAGGAGGATATTGAGGGTGGCACGGCCGTTGCGGTCGTAGTCCCGTTCAAATTCGGGATCGAAGAGAATACCTACCATGATCTCCCGATTGCGCAAAGCGTTGTAGAGGGCCTTTTGATTCAAGAAGCGCCGGGGGGCGCGGAATTCGGGTCGGTGAAGCCGGCTGAGAATTTTCAGACTGATCCCTCCACCGGTATCGTCCACATAGCCGACGGTCACGTTTTTCGCCTGAAGCTCGATACCCTTGCCCGCGATGTAGATATCGAGAGTGAAGGAGTAGAGGACCACTGCTACGAGTCCCCAGGAGCGGAAAAAGGCGACAAGCTCCTTGGCGACCAGTGCCCAGAAAGTTCTCATTGCAGCTCCTTTTTCATCAGTACGGACCCCAGAAGCAGCAGTCCCGTGCCGTAAAAGGCGAGGATAAGGAGATAAAGACGAATTTTGGGGGAGTCGAGTCCCTGACCGATCAGGAAACTGTCGTAGACGATGTGGTTGAAATACATGACCGGATAGAGATGGGCTTCAATTTTCGACTCTCCGCTCATGGAAGAGATGGGCATCAGCATCCCTGAATAGAGAAAGCCCGGAATGATCGTAATGATGACCGTCAAGACGATGGCGACGATCTGGGTCCGGGTCACGATGGAGACCAGCAGCCCGATACCGAGGCTGCTGAGAAGGTAGAGCTCGGCGGCAAGGAGATAGAGGATGAAGCTGCCCCGGAATGGGACCTGGAAGAGCCAGGTGGCCCAGAGGAAGAGGACAAAGATATTGACGGAGTGGAGGAGAAAAGGGGGGGTTAGCTTGGCAACGAGAAATTCACTTTTGCGTACGGGAGAGCTGAAAAAATTGAAGATCGTCCCCTCTTCTTTCTCCTTGACGATCAACAGGGCGGCGAGGATGGCGGGAGCCACCAGAAGGATGAGGCCGATCAGCCCCGGGACGATGGCGTCTTCGTCCCGCATCGCCTGATTGAAGAGGTTGCGGACATTCAGGGAGATCAGGGTGGCGGGTGGGTGGAGCGAGAGGCGGGATGCAGCATCGTAAAGGACCCCGGTTACATAATGGGCCAGTGTTTGGGCCCTCACGGGGAAGGCCCCGTCGATAAAGACGCCGATCTCCGTCCTTACCCCATGCAAGAGTCGCCTCTCAAAGCCGGAGGGAATGACGATAAGAAGATCGGCTTTGGCGGTTTTGATCCGGTGAAGTGCTTCTTCCTCACTGACGGTCATCTCCCGGGTGTTGAAATATTTGGAGTGCTCGAACTTGGCGGCGAGCTCCATGGAGAGCTTGCTGCCGTCGTTGTCGATGAGAAGGGTCCGGGCGTGGGTGACCTCCATACGGATACCGTAGCCGAAGAGGATAATGATCATCGTCGGCAGCAGATAGACGATGACGATGAGGCGAGAGCGGATTAGCTCCCGGAACTCTTTGAGCATGTAGGCTTTGACGACTCCGAGTTTCATGCATCCTCCCGATAATAGTGCAGAAAAATCTCTTCGAAATTATTGGCGTCCGGAAAGCGACGGTAGAGTCCCTGGACGGTATCGTCGGCGATCTTCTTGCCCCGCTTGAGAAGGACGATTCTGTCGCAAAACTCCGCTTCGCTCATGTAGTGGGTCGTAATGAGGATAGAGATACCCCAGAGCTCCTTGAGCTTCTGGAGCAGCTGCCAAAATTGGCTTCGGGCGACGGCATCAACGCCGGAAGTCGGCTCGTCGAGAAAGAGAAGCACCGGTTCGTGAAGCAGGGCTGCCGCCAGGGAGAAACGCTGGTTGATTCCCAGGGGGAGGGCATCGGGCAGGTCATCCAGGTAGGGCGAAAACCCCAGCTCTTCGGCATAGCGGGCGATGCGCCGCCGGGCAGTCTGGGGCGGGATGCGATGCATCTGGGCAAAATAGAGGAGGTTCTCCCGGACGGTCATATCCCGATAGAGGGCGAAGTGCTGGCTGACATATCCGATCCTGGCTTTGAGTTCCCGACGGTCTTCGGCACTGCGAATCGGACGGCCCAAGAGCGTCAGCTCTCCCTCGTCGATGGGATAGAGCCCCAGAAGCATTTTGATGAAGGTGGTTTTCCCCGCGCCGTTAGCCCCGAGAAGGCCGAGGATTTCACCCCCGTTGAGGCGCATATCGATATGGTCGTCAGCGACAAAGTCTCCGAAACGCTTGGTCAGGCCCCGGGCCTCCATGACGACGGAAGGGATCGGCTCGGGATTTTCCCGAGGGCTGACTTTGACGGGAGGGGGAATTGTGCCGCGTTTCAAGGCATTGAGGAAGAAGAGGGCCTCGAGGGTCGGCTCTTTGTGGGGAGCATCCAAAGGATCGAGACTATAGGTGTAGTGCCCCGTAGTGACGCAGCGTTGGGTGGCACAGGGAAACGGGGCGTAGGTGAAGGGACGCACCGAATCGAGCAGTTCGCGGCTCGTTCCCCGTGCAATGATTTCTCCAGATTCGAAGAGGTAGATCCGGTCCATCTTGGCGGCTTCTTGCATGTAGGCGGTGCTGACGAGGGCAATCGTCCCCTCCGTAGTACGAATCTCCCGGAGGATCTCCCAGAGTTCCAGACGGCTGAGGGGGTCGACCCCGGTGGTGGGCTCGTCAAGAATCAAAAGACGGGGGCGGTGAAGGAGAGTACAGATGAGTGAGAGTTTTTGCATCATTCCGCCGCTGAGTTTCCCGGCCGGTCGATCGGTGAAGGCCGCAAGTCCCGCCATACGAAGAAGCCGGTCGCGGTACTCCCGGAATTTACGGTCCTTGACGAGGTTGCGTATCTCGGCAAAAAATTCCAAGTGTTCGCCGACGGTGAGATCGGGATAGAGGACGAGGCCGATCCCCTGGGGCATGAGACCGATCAACTCCTTGGCAGCTTCCGCCTCTTTAGGGGAGTGCCAGAGATGGGGCCCGAACCGGACGGTTCCTTCAAAGCGCTGGACGCCGGCAATGGCGTGTATGAGGGAGCTTTTTCCTGCTCCGTCAGCGCCGATAAAGCCGAGGATCTCTCCCTCCTGAGCATTAAGGCTTGCCTGTCGGATGGCGGGGCGTTTCCCGTAACGGACCGTGACCTCTTTAACTTCAAGGGTGTACACGAGTCTCCTCCTGCAGTCCTATGACTCGGTAGAGCGTGCAACTGACGAGGATACCGAGTCCCCAGCCTGCAATCACGTCTATAGCCCAATGGGCGTTGAGCACAAGACGGCTCGATCCGATCGCCAGGGGCCAGAGCAGCAATAAGAAGCCCAAAAAAACTTTGGCGGTACGGGAGCCGAGGGGGCGGGAGAAGAGGAGCCAGAGGCTCAGAGCCAGGGCAGCGGAGGTGGCACTGTGCCAGGAGGGGAAGGCGGGCGAGGTGATCTCGATCAGGCGTAACGGAGGACGGGGTCGGTCGATTAGCGTTTTGAGTACGGAATTGATTAGGGCCGTACCGGTGACGGCAAAGAGTAGAAAGAGGGCATCGTGCTGCCGGCGTCGATAGAGAAGGAAGACCGCAAACAACAACACGACAAAGCCCAAAGCCGGAGGACCTCCCAGCAGTGCCAGAAGCCTGGCCGGACCAAGAAGATCGGGGAGAGGCTTAAGGGAGAAATAGGCGGCAACGCTCCGATCGGGGGAAAACTCCGGCAGGACGAAAGCCCAGAGCGTTCCGACAAGGAAGAGGAACGCGCCCAGGGCCCATAAGCTGCGGCAGAAGGCGTCTCGGCTCATAGCGGCGGCAGTTCGTCGAGGGAGTGGGGAAGGCCTTTTCCGTCAAGGGAGATCACTCCGGTAGCGGGAAGCCCGAGCTTGAGAAGGGGATCGGGGTGTAGCGGCTTGAGATGAACAGCGAAGACCCGCTGGATCCGGTCGCTTCGCACGCTGACCTCCTTGGGGGTGAATTCCGCTTTTTGGGCGATGCGTACGACCTTAGCGGGTATGGGGCGGTCCGGTGATGCGTCTAGAAAAATCTCCGCTTTGTCTCCCAGCTTGATACGGCCGTTTTGGAGCGTGTCGACGAAAATTTTGAGATAGAGACTCTTGGGATCAATTAGGGTGGCGACAGGCATGCCGGCTCCTACCACTTCTCCCGGTTCGGCGAGTTTTTCGATGACATAGCCGTCGAGGGGTGAGCGGAGCTCCATCTGCTCCAAGATTGCCTCGATCTGCTGCACCCCCGCCTCAAGAGCTTTGATTCCCTCGGCGAGGGCCGAGAGGGATTGCCGGAGAGCTTGAAGGCGCTGTTGGAGGGCCCGGGCTTTTTGGAGATCGGCCTTCGCGGCATCGACGGCAGTGCGGGCCGCTTCGCGTTTCATGGCAAGCCCTTGGAGACGTTCCCGGTCTACGGAGAGTCTCAGCCGGGCCTTTTCCAGTTTTTCTTTTTCCAGTAATTTGCGCTCGTAGAGATTTTGAATTCGCGACAGATCCCGCCGATCCTGGGCGACGACCTGCTCTTGGGCTCCGACCTGGCTCGCAACTCCTTTGAGCTCCGCCCGGCGGGCTTTGAGCTGGGCTCGGGCCTTCTCGAGAGTCAGAGGCAGGGTTTTGCTTGTGATTGCCAGTTCAGTCTTGCGGGCGGCATACTCGTTCTTCTTTGCTTCCAGTTCCGCACGCATCTGGTCGAGCTTCGCCTCCTGCTCCTTGCTGTCGAGACGGGTTAGGAGCTCTCCGTGGCGTATAGGCATCCCCTCCCGCGCTCTCTGAAGAAGGATCCGGCCGGGGTATTTGGCGTTGAGGCGCACCAGGTCACCGTCCATGCGACCGACCCCCATGACCAGGTTGCTCGGAAGGGCTTTGGGGTGGAGTTTGAGATAGATCATCCATCCGGCCGCTGCAATGAGAAAGAGGATAAAGAGCCCGGGGGCGTAGTGTCGCAACTGTTTCATGGTGTTTCGTCCTTTTCGGAGTGATTCCGGGGAAGCGTCGCGAGGAAGTCCCGGGCGATGAGGCGTCCCGTTTCGATTACCTCCCAGGCCTTATGGAAATCCAGCGCACCGCAGACACTTTCGGGGATCTCGATCATATAGTCGGGGGGGTAGCCTCCCAGCCGGTAGCCGATCAGGGTCTTTTGCATCGACTCGATCGTCGCATCGAAAACATCGAAAAGGTGGTAGCTGGTCTTGGGCCGGGGCTCGGTGTCAAACCACTCCCGGGCCCGACGATAAAGTTCGTCGGCAAGCTCTTCAAGGCGACTTTCCCGTTCCTGCGCCTCTCGGGGCATGGGAATCCGGGGTGCTTCGCCCCGGCCGAAGAGACTCACGGCCAGGGTCAGGTCGCTCTGGACGGAGACCGTCGGGGCGACAGGCAGAGGGTTGAGAACACCCCCGTCGACGAGGAGCATGCCGTTGCGTTCTACGGGAGTAAAAAAGGTGGGGATGGCGATGGAAGCGCGTATAGCGTCGAGAAGGTCGCCCCGTTGAAACCAGACTTCTCGATTGCGTCGCAGATCGGTGGCGACGGCGGTATAAGGGATGGGCAGCTTTTCGATCGGAGTCTCGCCGATCAACTCTCTAAGCTTTTTCATGACCTTTTTCCCGTTGATGACGCCGTGGCGAGTCCAGGAGAAATCCAGCAGTGCCGCAACATCCAGGGCGTCGAGTCCCAGGACCCAGTCCTGATAGTCGCGAAGTTTTCCGCAGGCATGGAGCCCGCCGATGAGGGCCCCCATCGACGCCCCGCTGATGCAGGCGATCTCATACCCGTGGCGCTGTAGTTCCTCGATGACACCGATATGGGCGTAGCCTCGGGCCCCGCCGCTGCCAAGAACGAGAGAAATCGTTGTCCGTTTCACTGTACGACTCCTTGAAGAAAGAGCGCGAGAAGCTCTTTTGCGTCGCGTTTAGGCTCCCGGAAGGGGCGGTCATAAAGAAAGCAGAATTCGATGGCACCGGTGATCTGGCCGTTGTAGAGGTAAGCGAGACGGAGAAAGTCCTTCTCTCGGAGCGGACGTTCGCCGTCGAGTCGGCGAAACTGCTCTGCCAGATACTCGGCGATGGGAGTGGCGGGATTTTGGCGACGGATGTTCATCTTGAAGAAAAAGAGGGGATCGCCTAGAATCGGATCTTCCAGGGCATGGCGCTTGGCATGGAGGGTTTCGATCTTCAAAGCGGCGAAGCGCTCCAGGCACGCCTCAGGGTGGGGGAGCCCTTCGCATTCTTGAAGAAGTGTTGTGTGAAAGCGACGGATCTGATACTCGGTATAGGCGTAAAAAAGAGCCTCCTTGGAAGGGAAGAGCTTGTAGAGGGCGCCGACGGAGATGCCGAGGCGCTCGGAGAGATCGGCCATTTTGACCGATGAGGGGCCCTCCGCTTCGAAAATGGGGGAGATCTCCTCGAGGATCATCTCCCTCTTGGTCTGGAGGATTTTCTCTTTCATGCGTTGCTTCATGGACTTCCTTACTCCTCTCCCGTTCTCGATCGGGTGGATGCTTGGATAATCCTATCTCAGTCTCTCTTAATTTTGAATGAGATACCATAACCGTGAATTAAATTCACAGCCCGGGAGAGTCGATGGCAAAGCGCATGGGGACCTTGATTATAATCGTACTGATAGTTCTCTTTGCCTGGATGGGGTACGACTATCTTCACTACCGTTCCGTAAATGCCGTCAGCGATGCTGCCTTTATCAAAAGCGATCGGCTGGCGACGCTCTCTTTCAAAGTCGGGGGAAAAGTCGTCGAGATGACAAAAGAGGAGAATGCTCCGGTCAAGAGGGGCGAACTCCTGGCCCGGATTGATCCGAAAGATTTCGAGCTAGCCAGAGCAAAGATGGAAAAAACCGTCGCCGCCGCAGAGAATGCCATCACGGCTTTGCGGCTCAAACGGGAGCGTCTGGAAAAGATCCTGACTTTCCGCGAGAAGATCTCCGGTATCGATATCGAAGCACTCGGCCAACGGGTGGAGTCGTTGAGCTTTCGGATCGACGCGACGACACGAAAGCTGGAGAAGCTGAACAAAGATGTGCAACGCTACCGTCGTATGCTGGAGCAGAAGCTGATCGCGTCGACAGATTACGAAACGCTGGCGACGCAGCGTGATGCTCTGGCTGATGAGGTGGCGGCGATGAAAAAAGAGCGTGATGCTCTCGTGAATCAAAAGAAAAAAGCTCTTGACTCTTATGAAATCTCTCGGGTTAATCTCCGACAAATCCGGGAGGTGGCGGAGATGATCGAGGCGAAGACCCGGGAGCGCGATGCGCTGATTAAGAGCCTGCAAGCGTTGCAAAACAAGATCGCCTACACCCGTCTCTTCGCACCTTTTGACGGTGTGATCGCCAAGAAATTTATCGTCGCTCCCCGGGTGGTGAAGAAGGGATCGCCTATCTACGCGCTGGTCGATCCGACAAAACTCTATTGCGAAGTGCTTCTCTCGGAGAAGAAGATGCACGGTGTCAAGCCGGGAAACAAAGCGACGGTGGAAGTGGAGGCCCTGGAAGGTAAACGCTTCGAAGGAACCGTCGAATCGATCGCCCCTACCAGCGCCAGTACCTTCAGTCTGGTCCCCCGGGACATCGCCAGCGGGGAATTCACCAAACTGGACCAGCGATTCGTCGTTCGGATCAAGCTCAAAGAGATCGAGGGATTGAGAGCGGGGATGGGGGCGACCGTCGCCATCCGGAGAAAGTAGTATTGGTTATTGGTGTATTGGGTAGCGAGATGAAAACACTTGGAAATTTAGAGATTTATCGCTTGTCGTTGGGGTTGTCTGAGACGGAATGGCAAATCTATCAAAATCTTCCCAAGACGTTCCGGTTCGATATCGGATCGCAGCTTTTGCGTGCGGTCGACTCTATCGGAGCGAACATCGCAGAAGGATATGGACGGTTTCATTATAAAGAGAGTATGAAGTTTTATTACAACGTTCGTGGATCTCTCTGGGAGAGCAAACACTGGATTCTTCTTTTGTATAGACGGGACTTTATTGAGAAAGAGCTTTACCTTGCTTTGCTTGAAAAAATCGAGATTCTCGGGAAAAAACTCAATAACTGTATCGGTAGGCTGAAACATGCCCAATAACCAATACACCAATACACCAATTACCGAAGCAAAGAAACCGTGGGAAATTAGCTCTAAAGAACGGGCCATCTTCTCCATCATCGTTATGACCGGGGCCTTCATGGCGATCCTCGATACAACGGTAGTGGATGTGATTGTCCCCAAACTGACGGGACCCTTGGCGACGGATATGTACGGGGTACAGTGGATCATCACCAGCTACATGGTCGCCGCGGCAATCGCGCTGCTAATCACCGAATATCTGATCAAGCGTTTTGGGGCCAAGACTATTTTTCTCAGCGGGGTGGCGCTTTTTACCGCGGCATCTTTGGCCTGTGGCCTTTCGAATTCTCTGGAGGAGATTGTGATTTTCCGGGTGATCCAGGGGGTAGGTGAGGCACTGATCATGGTGACCAGCCATATCATGATCTTCAGCTATTTTCCTCCGGAGAAGCAGGGCCTGGCCATGGGGATCTACGGCCTGGGAGTGAGCTTCGCCCCGGCACTCGGTCCGACTATCGGGGGCTATCTGACGGAGTATTATCACTGGCGCATGGTTTTTTTCATCAATGTTCCCGTTGGACTGCTGCTGGTAACGGCGGGCTTGATCTATCTGCCTAAGGAGCGGTTTTTCGAAAAGCTTCGTTTCAACTTCATTAGTTTTTTTTGGATCTCCGTGGCGACGGTGGCGCTCCTGGTGATGCTGAGCCGGGGGCAGCAGTTGGGCTGGTTCAACAGCTCCGAGATCGGAGTCCTGCTTCTGGTCACGGTGGTGGCATTTCTGCTCTACGCTCTGAGTGAACTTTGGTCCAAGGCGAAGCTGATCGACTTCAGCCTCTTTAAAAATCCGACCTTCGCCAACGGGATGATGATCTACTTTTTCATCCTGGGCTTCTCTATGTACCAATATTTTTATCTCTTGCCGGTCTACTATGAGCATATCAAGCGTTTACCCACGCTTGACGCGGGGATCGCCGTCTTCGCCTTCGCCGTCTTTATTGGCCTATTTTCACCTCTGGCGGGGACCCTCGCCGACAAGATCGGGGCCAAGAAAGCGGTGGCGATCGCCGCAGGATTCTATGTCCTGACTTCCCTGCTATTCCTCCCTCAGCTCAACTACTATACGCCGCTGCATCAGGCGATGCTACTGACGATTCCCTTTGGAATCGGGATGGGGCTCTTCTTCGCTCCGGTGACGGTGATGGTGCTCCAAAATGCCCCGGGACACAAAGGAGAGCTGGCGATTGTACTGATGGACTACTTTCGTTTTGTCGGGGGAAGCTTCGGGACAGCCCTGGCGACGAACAATATGGAGTACTTCAAGAACTTGCATTTCCTAAGAATGGAGGAGTTGCAGAATATCGAATACCTTCGATGGTTTTTGGATAAAATGCAAGCGATGATGGGGGCGACGGAGGCGGCGACCAAGGCGGCTTTTGCCCAATACGAGACTCTGATGGCATATAACTACGGTTTCTACAATGTCTTTATGCATGCGGCCTACTGGGGTGTGCTGGGGACTCTTTTTGTGGCATTGCTTTTTGTCGACTTTTCAAAATGGAGAGGAATGAGATGAAAAAAATAGGATTTTTGGCGGTGTTTTTTGCCGCGGCAACGGCCTTATCTGCCGAGGGATACCGGGAGCTAGTGCAGCGGCTGGAGGCGGCTCCAATGCTCCGGAGTGCCGCTTTGATGGGAGCGGCGGCCCGTGAACAGGCTTTGGCCGCCGAGGGGCGCAATCTCCCCTCGCTGGATCTGATGTTCCGGGGAGCCTGGCTCAAAGAGACCCCTACCATGACCCTGCATACGGGCCTGGGCCCTGCCCAGCCGCTTCCGATGGGTAAGAAACGGCAGTTTGTCGGAGAGTTGCGTCTGAGCTATCCGCTCTTTACCGGTTTTGCCGTAACGGCCCAGATCGACCGGAACCGCTGGGAGGCTGTACGGGCCCGGCTCAAGCGTCTCGATCTGAGACGCAACCTGATTCTGCGACTGACGGGGCTCTATGGGGCGGTTCGGGCCCAGCGGCGGGTCCTTGTAGCACAGATCGAGGCAAAAAAAGCGATGCTTTCAGCACGCAAAAAAGCGGAGGGGCTTTACAAAAACGGATTGCTCCCCCCTGCAGATCTTTACAAAATCCGGGCGAAGGTTTACGAGGTGGATGCCCAGATCGCCCAGACCCGTAGCCGGATCGGCCAGATCCTCAACGAACTGGGCTACCTGACGGGGTGCTCCGTCCATAGCGTGGCCGGGCCGATTGTACTGCACTCCCTGCCGGGCAAAGCTCGTCTGAAACGACGGGCATTTGCACAGCGCAGCGACCTCAGAGCGCTACGGGCCCTACTCAAAGTGGACGAGGCCCAGATTAGATTGGCCGAAAGCCGCTACTATCCTACCGTCGCACTAGCGGCCGGGCTAAAACGGCACGGAGATACTCCGGCCCTGAGAGGAGACGGTTTCACCAATGCCGATCAGAGCTATGTGGGAATGAATATCTCGTGGAATCTCTTCAACGGCCAGAGCGACCGGCACCATCTCGAGGCTGCCCGCTACAAGCGCCTTGCCTCGGCCCAGCAACTCCTGGACTATCGCCACCGTATCGCCACGGAGATCGACAACGCTTACCTGGATCTACGGACGCTGCGGGCCAAACATCGCAGCGCCGTCATGCAGGTCAAGGCCCAGGCGGAGTACGCCAAGCTGACTCGGGGGCGTTTTGACAATCAGCTCGCCGGTGCCGACGAACTGAGCCGGGCCATTGCCGACCTGGCCAATGCCAAGGCTCTGGAGGGGGGATTGCAAGAGCAGATCCGTATTCAGCGGGCCAAGATCTGGCTTCTCGCCGGGGTCAAAAGTTTTGAGAAAGCATTGACTGGGAAATAAGGGAATGATATAAAAAGGACTTAACAAAAGTGCAACCCATGTAAAATCTCTTAACTCTTACAGTCCTGCTTCCTGGATCGCTTCGGCCTGGGCATGGGCGATGAGGGGATCGATGACCTGTTCGAGGGTGCCGTTGTTCATCACGTCGTCCAGGGCGTAGAGGGTCAGACCGATGCGGTGGTCGGTGATGCGGTTTTGGGGGTAGTTGTAGGTGCGGATCTTTTCGCTGCGGTCGCCGCTGCCGACCTGGAGTTTGCGCTGGCTGGCAGTGGCTTCCTGCTGTTGGCGCATCATCGCCTCGTAGACCCGGGCTTTGAGGACTTTCATTGCCTTGTCCCGGTTTTTATGCTGGGATTTTTCATCCTGGATCGCTACGACGATGCCCGTGGGAATGTGGGTCAGTCGCACGGCGGAGTCGGTGGTATTGACGCTCTGGCCGCCGCAGCCGCTGGAGCGGTAGACGTCCATCTTGATCTCGTTGGGCTTGATGTCGACTTCGACATCCTCGACTTCGGGAACGACGGCGACGGTGACGGCGGAGGTGTGAATGCGCCCCTGGGTCTCGGTAGCGGGGACCCGTTGGACCCGGTGGGTACCCCCTTCGTATTTGAGTTTGCTGTAGACGCCTTCGCCCTTGATGAGTGCGATGAGCTCTTTGTAGCCTCCGGCGGTGCCTTCGGAACTGCTGACGATCTCGACCTTCCAGCCCTGGCGTTCGGCGTAGCGCAGATACATCTTGAAAAGATCCTCGACAAACAGGGCGCTTTCGTCGCCGCCGGTTCCGGCGCGCAGCTCCAGGTAGATATTTTTCTCGTCATTGGGATCCCGGGGGAGCATGAGGACCTTGATCTCCTCCTCCAGAGCGGGAAGGCGGGGTTCCAGTGCGGAGAGCTCTTCCTTGGCCAGCTCGCCGAACTCTTCGTCTCCCAGCATGGCACGGTTCTCTTCGATCGCTTCGGCGATCTGCAGATACTCCCGAGCCTTCTCCACCAGGGGGGCGAGCTGGGACTGCTCTTTGCTCAGCTCGGTCATTCTTTTGATATCGGCCGCAATTTCCGGAGAACTCAGCAGGCGGTTGATCTCTTCATAGCGCTCGATGAAGGGGTGCAGTTTTTCTTGGAACATAAAATTTCCTCAGTATGGAGGGATTTTGGTTTATTGTAGTGAAAAAAAGGTGAAAAATCCGGCGGGAACACCGGGGATATCAGATGGAAGTTAGGCGGCTTCGATGCTGTTGACAAGCTTGTGGAGCCGGCTGACTTTGCGGGAAGCGGTCTGCTTCTTGAGGAAGCCTTTGCTGACGTAATGGTGAAGCTGCTTGTTGGCGATTTTGAAGGCCTCCTGGGCTTTGGCCTTGTCGCCGGCTTCGGCCGCTTCGCGGACGGCGCGGATGATGTTTTTCATCCGGGTACGGTAGTAGCGGTTGCGCTCGGTCTTCTTGATGGTCTGCTTGATGCGTTTCTTTGCTGACTTGTGATGTGCCATGAACTCATTCCTTTTTTTTGTAGATATTTCATTTAGAAAAATAGCCCGCTTCTCTTCAGGGTCTATTAAGTGGGCGAATATTACCCAAAAAAAGATAAAAATTTTATGAACATCCTCGATTTTTTACTTGATTTGGGTAAAATTTTCCATATTTTTTCAAAAAGAGAGCCGACTATTGCTTCAGCAGGCTTGAAAAAGCAGGAGAAAAATCAATGAACAACAAACTTTTTGGGACCGACGGAGTCCGGGGGCTGGCGGGGCAAAAAGTCTCTGCGCCTGCGGCGATGCGTCTGGCGATGGCGACGGGGATCTATTTTCGCTCCCTGGATCGGCAGGGGACCAACCGGATTCTCGTAGGCAAAGATACCCGCCGCAGCGGCTATATGATAGAAAACGCCATCGTCTCCGGCCTGACGGCGGTGGGATTTGACGTGATCCAGATCGGCCCCATGCCGACGCCGGCGGTGGCCTTTTTGACCGAGAGCATGCGCTGCGACGCCGGGATCATGATTAGCGCCAGTCACAACCCTTTTCACGATAACGGTATCAAGTTTTTCGACGCAGAGGGTAACAAGCTCAACCGTAGCGTCGAGGAAGAGATCGAAGCGATCTACGAGAACGACGAAGCCGTCGAAGCGGGGCAGGTCACGGGCAAGGCGATCGGCAAGTCCAAGCGTATCGACGACGTGATCGGCCGCTACATCGTCCATATCAAAAACTCCTTCCCCAAGCATCTGGCGCTCTCCAATCTCCGAGTGGTCGTGGACTGTGCCAACGGGGCGGGTTACAAGGTCGCTCCGACGATCCTCAGTGAGCTGGGGGCCGATGTGGTGGTCCTTGGGAACGAGCCCAACGGCTTCAACATCAACGAAGGATGTGGCGCCATGCATCCGGAGTATCTGGCCAAGGAGGTGCTGCGCTATCGGGCCGATGTGGGGGTGGCCCTCGACGGGGATGCCGACCGGCTGGTGCTGGTGGACGAGCGAGGCGAAGTTGTCGACGGAGACAAGCTCATGGGGGTCCTGGCGGTCTATCTCAAAGAGCAGGGACGGCTTGAAAACGACGGTATGGTCGCGACGGTTATGAGCAATCAGGCCCTGGACGACTATCTGGCCCGGCATGGCATCACCCTTTACCGCAGCGCAGTAGGAGACAAAAACGTGGTGGAACTGATGCAGGAGAAGGGACTCAACTTCGGAGGGGAGCAGAGCGGACACATTATCTTCAGCGATTTCGCCAAGACCGGGGACGGCATCTCCAGTGCCTTACAGGCGCTTGCCTATCTGGTTAGCAGCGGCCGGAAGGCCAGCGAAGCCTTCAACGCCTTTGAACTCTATCCCCAGAAGCTGGTCAATCTCGGCGTGGCGAAGAAGCGGCCTCTTGAGGAGATCGACGGCTTAGCGGAGCTTCAAGAGGCTATTGAAAGGGCAGGGATGCGCCATCTCTTCCGCTATTCGGGAACGGAAAACCTGATCCGCCTCCTGCTGGAGGGCGAGAACGATCGGGAGCTGGAGAGAATGATGGAGGAGGTTGAGTCCTTTTTCCGCAAGGAACTCTCTTAGTGCGTCTCTGGGTCGTCTTCTTTCTTGCGGCTCTGGGGACCTGGTGGGTCGATCAGGGGATCAAAGAGCTGTTTCTCGCCGGATATCAGTGGCAGAGCCGATGTCTCTCTCTGGAGCTTCATCTCAATCGGGGAGTGGCTTTCAGTCTCTTTGTATTTCTTGGTCCCTGGCTTAAATGGCTTCAAGCGCTTCTGATCGCCGGAATGCTACTCTTTTTCCTGAAGGAGGGATGGATACGCCGCCATCCCTTTGCCTTGGGAGTTCTGCTCGGGGCAGCTCTCGGTAACCTCTGGGATCGTTTCGCCCACGGGGCGGTGGTGGATTATGTCTACTGGCACTGTGGGTTTGACTTTGCCGTCTTCAACTATGCCGATACGATGATCGACCTCTCCGTGGCCTGGCTCCTCTGGAGTGCCTGGCGGGAGCATCGGAGGGCTCGGGGCTGATGAGGGGGCTCCTGTTTTTGTTGGTGCCCTGGGTGCTTGCCGCCGGGGTTTTTCGGACCGACCTCCGCCCTGAAGATATCAAGGGAGATCGGGTCGGATCGATCCGGATCCTGGATCAGAGGGAATTGCTTTTCGACAAGATCGGCGGCCGGCATTTCAGTGAGATTTCCGATCTGGCCTATCTGAAAAAGCACCGTTGGCTCTTTATGATCAGCGACGAGGGGAAGCTCTTTCGTTTCGAAGCCCGTTTTGATGCACGGAAGATCCTGGAACTGACGCCGATGGATGCCGATCTCCTTCGGAAAAAGAGCGGGAAGAAGCTCAAAAAGCGGCGCAGAGATTCGGAGGGGCTCACCCTGGATGAAAGAGGGCGACTCTATCTAAGCTTCGAGGGCAAACCTCGAGTCGCCCGGATCGCCTATGACGGGAGAATCTTCTCCTACCTCAAACTTCCCTCCGCGATAGATCGGGCCAAAAAGATGTGGCGGAGAAACAAGGGGCTCGAAGCCCTGGCCTGGCATCCCCGATACGGTTTGCTTACTGCTCCGGAGTATCCCGTCAAGGGAGCGTCGAGAGAGATCCAGACGATCTATGCGCTTTCGGGAAAACGCTGGAGTTATCGGAGGGGAAAAGAGCCCAATAGTGCCATCACTGCGCTGGAGGTCCTGGACAACGGCAATCTCCTGATCCTGGAGCGTTCCTATGCAGGCCTGAACAGACCGGTAGTCGTCACGCTTCGCGAACTGGAACTCGACCGCTGCGGTGGTCGACGACTCTGCCCCGTTCGCGTCCTGGCCCGACTGGACAGCAGCAAGGGGTGGGCGGTGGAGAATTTTGAAGGCCTGGCCAAGGTCGGCCCCAATCGTTTCCTCATGATCAGCGATGACAACGATAATTTTTTCCAGAAGACGATTTTGGTTTATTTTGAAGTAATGGGTAACGAGTAACGTGTTACGTGTTTACCGGCTTGATAAAATTTATCAGAAGCGTAAAATCTTCCATCACTTTCCCTTCCCGTATTCGGGCAGTAGATCAAGGAGAGCGCGATGGATCGCCGGTGTCCCTGCGACGATGCCTTTGTCCCCGAAGCGGTAGGGGTCTCCTCTGAGATTGCTGACGATGCCTCCGGCTTCCTGGACCAGGAGAATCCCCGCGGCAACATCCCAGGGTTTGAGGTCGATTTCGTAGAAACCCCCGAAACGTCCCTGGGCGAGATAGGCCAGATCCACTGCGGCGGCTCCGAGGCGGCGGATATCCTGGATTTGGGGGAGCAGGGCGGCAAAAGTTTTGACGACCCAGCGATATTCGGGCCCCCGCTGGACTTTGGCGTAGGGGAATCCGGTGGCGATGAGGCTGTTTTGTAGGAGACGGTCGTCGCAGACCTGCAGTCGCGTCTCCCCCAGCCAGGCTCCCGCACCCTTTTCGGCTCGGAAAAGTTCGTCGAGAATGGGATTGTAAACGACGGCGAAGCGGGGCACTCCCTCCTCCCAGATTCCCAGGGAGACGGCGAGATGGGGAATGCCGTGGACGAAGTTGGTCGTCCCGTCAATGGGATCGATGTAGACGGCTCGCTCCAGATCGTAGGAGCCCCGGTAACTCTCCTCCCCCACGAGGGTATGTTCGGGGAAGGCTTTTCCCAGGGCGTCCATGAGGTAGGCTTCCGTCTCCAGGTCGAACTGGGTGACGAGATCGACGACGCCTTTGTGGTGAATCTCTTTGTGGGTACGGTAGCCCTTTTGGATGATCCTGCCCGCTTCTCGGGCGATCCGCTCCAGTTGTTCCAGCTCCGTCATTCTCTCTCCTTGGGATGATTGACTTCGTTATAATGCCTCCATGAAGGTTAAAAGCATATTGGGTCTGGTCTGGGTTGTTTTGCTGGCGGTGACAATGGCCTGGCTGGGGAAAGAGGGATATCGTTCCGCCGTGGCCTACGAGAAGACGGCTCAGCAAATGAGTGAGCTGATGCAAGCGGAGCGCATAGCAGAGTCGCGCCTCAAAGATCTGGCCAGCACCCTGACCTTCGGCATGGTCAAAAACGACCTGGCCGAGAAGATGGATCGCCTCCGAGAGTTGCGCCGACAGCAGCATCGGCACAACCGGGACCTGGCTGCCGCTTTCGGTCTCGCCTCGGTTGCAGCCTTGGCAAGCGGCCTTTTCCTCTCGCCCCGGCTCTACACGGCACTGCTCTCTCTTGGAGCGCTGATCGCCCTGATCAACGGTCTGATCACGCCGATTTTGATGATCGTCGTACATAAAAATGTGGAGTACCTGGGCGATGTCGTGCTCTCTTTTGAATCGAAAGGGATCCTTGGGAGTATCGAAAAGCTTTTTGCGGAAGGCAATACGCCTTTGGCGCTGATCGTGCTGCTGTTTTCGGTACTCCTTCCGGCGCTCAAAACTCTCTCACTCCTCTTTGTCTCTCTTTTCGAATACCGTCCCTTTGCGGCGAAGCTGGTCCGTTTTTTCAAAACTCTGGGGAAATGGTCCATGCTCGATGTTTTCATCGTCTCGCTTCTAGTAGTTTATCTGGGAAGCGGCAACAGTAACGTGAGTCGTAGCGAGATCGAGATCGGCATCTATTTCTTTGTCGCGTATGTCTTTCTCTCCATGGCGGCAAGTCTCGCGGCGGAGCGGATGCTTGAAGGGGCGGGAAGGGAGAGGCAGAGCGTTTAGATCACGATCTCTACGTCCTCATGGTCCTGAAAGGCTTTGAAGAGCCGGTCCCGTTCCTCCTTGCTCTGGACATGGCAGCTGGCGTTGTAGCTGTGGTATTTCCCGGTGCGAGAAGTGTTGCCCGGAGAACAGAGGTGCTCTTTCTCTCCCATGACCTCTTTGATCACGGCCGCAAGCTTCTCCTTGTCCTTGCCGATGATTTTGAAACCCCATTGACGGGGATATTCCAATTCGGCTTTTTCAATCTTTTCGTTGAAAGTCTCCACTTTTACCTCCTGTTTTAGACTCGAGTCGGATATCGCGGATGACCATCCCTTTGTCGATGGCCTTGAGCATGTCGTAGATTGTCAGGAGCCCGACGCTGACCCCCGTCAGAGCTTCCATCTCTACGCCGGTTTTCCCCGTCAGTTTCGCCGTCACCGTGAGGCGAAAACCCGGAAGATCGGGTAGTTCCTCCACATCGGTCTTGACGGAGCTTAGCATTAAAGGGTGGCACATGGGAATAAGGTCCGGTGTGCGCTTGGCCCCCTGGATAGCGGCGATGACGGCGGTTTGAAGGACGGGGCCCTTCTTGGTGCTTTGGGTGATGACTGCCTTGTAGGCCTCGGGAGTCACTTCGATGACGCCGCTGGCCGTGGCAGTGCGGACGGTCGCTTCTTTCTCGCTCACATCCACCATCTTCGGCTTATTCTGTTCATCCAGATGGGTCAGTTTCATCTTGGCTGTCCTTGTCGATATATTATGAATTCTTATCGCTATCTATAGAGAAAAAGATTATACCACAAAAAGTGACGAAAAAACGAAGAAATGACGCAAAAAAGAGAATATTTAAGAATTATTTCATCAAGTTGCGGCTAAACTTCCGCCTGAGGGTTAAGGAGTTTGATGTGACATATACACTGATTAGACAACTCTCCGGTGACGAGTCACTGCTTGAACAGCGGGCTGCAATTCTGGGCTACGCGAAGCAGGCCGGATTGACCCTTGAGAACGAAATGATCGACTTCTCACCTCTGGAGCGGCCCCTCAAAGAACGAGGGGCTTTCCAGGACTTTCTCCATTCGCTGGGAGAAGGGGATGTGATCATCATCGATCGCATCGAGGTGCTGGGGCAGGATATGGAGGAGGCGGTCGTGGTGATCAACTGTATGTTGAGCCGCGGAGTCTCTTTGCATATCGCTTCTCAGAGTTTGCAGGTGGAGAAGGAGACCGGCTTGGCCAGGATCCTCCCGCTGATCGTCCGACTGGGAGATCGGCCCCGAACGCCGCAGCGCGACAGCCGGGTGGGCCGGCCTAAAGGGCGACGCTCGGCCTCCAAGTTCGACGTCTATCTGCCCCGGATCATGGAGGGGCTCAAGGCGGACAAGAGCGTCAGCGCCATCGCCCGAGAGCTCGGAGTGAGCCGCAGCTCCCTCAAGGACTACATCGAATCGCGTCATCTCAAGGAGATACTCGACGACTCGTGGCTGGAACGAGCCAAAAATGACCACCGAATCGCGGAGGCGTCCGAGCCGGAAATGGCCTGTACGCTTAGTGAGACCGCTCCCATGGCGGGACAGACAAATCCACACTGAAAAGGAACCGACGATGCAAGAGGCAACACTCAACGCCGGCGCAGCGCCCAAGCCGAAGAAACAGAAAAACCGGGCCAAAGAGTATCTCAAGGGCTGGATCCCTTACCGGATCAAGCGTTATTGGACCTTCGCGGCGATTACCATCATCGCACTGGTACTCCCCTGGATCAAGATTAACGGTAACCACTTCTTCCTGCTCAACTTTGACCACAAACAGCTGCATTTCTTTTTCGTGCGCTTTGACATGCAGGAGCTCTATCTGATGCCCTTTTTGCTGATGCTGCTCTTCCTGGGGATTTTTGCCATGACCGCCGTGGGCGGCCGGGTCTGGTGCGGCTGGGCCTGTCCTCAGACGATCTTCCGGGTCATCTATCGTGATCTCTTCGAGACCAAACTGCTGCACCTGCGCAAGCGGATCAACAACAAGCAGATCGAGCCGGATTGGAGCAAACCCGAAAATCAGATCAAGCGTCTGATCGCCATCGGCCTCTGGTCGATTCTGGCTCTGATCGCCGCGGCAGATTTTCTCTGGTATTTCGTACCGCCCGAGGACTTTTTCCGTTATATTCAGGATCCGGCGAACCACACGATTCTTATGGGCTTCTGGCTGGGAATCGCCGCCTTTTTGATCGCCGACGTAGTTTTCATTAAAGAGAACTTCTGCGTCTATATCTGTCCCTACAGCCGGGTCCAGTCGGTCCTCTACGATGACGATACGCTCATGGCGGTCTACGACCCCGTCCGGGGCGGCCATATCTATGAAGGAGAAGGATATGAGCGCCACAAGGTGGTCAGCTCAGTCAAGGAGCTCCACCAGAAAGAGCCGGAGGCGGAGTGTACCGCCTGTGAAAGCTGCGTCAAGGTCTGTCCGACGCATATCGACATCCGTAAGGGCCTGCAGCTCGAGTGTATCAACTGCCTCGAGTGCGTCGATGCCTGTACCAAAGTGATGGGAGCCCTGGGCAAACCCTCTCTGGTGCGCTGGTCCAGCGAACGCGAAGCGGTGCTGCACGAGGGCAAGACCCGGATCTTCCGTCCCAAGGTCATCGCTTACTTTACCGTGCTGGCGATTGTCCTGGTGGCACTTTTTGTCATGGGAAGCAAGAAAGAGCATATGCTGCTCAACGTCAACAAGACGACCCGGCTTTATAAGATCCGCCCCGGAGGAACGGTCGAGAACGACTATCTCTTCCTCTTCCAGAATACGGATATCAAGCCGCATAAATATACCTTCAAGGTCGTGAGCCATCCCGAGATCAAGATTGAGCGGCCCAAAGAGGCTTTCCATCTCGGCGCCGGCAAGAAGAAGAAGAAGGTTGTCGTCCTGACTACCGACAAGGTCTTGGCGAAAAACATGAAGAAAGATACGCCGATTCCTATCACGATTCGGGCTTATGCGGTGGACGAGCCTAAGAAAATCGTCGTCGAGCGCAAGTCGGTCTTCGTCTACCCCCGCTACGATGAGGTGCAAAAAGCGAAGCAGGCTAAGTAGTAGCCTTCCGCATCGTTACCCGTACCGTCAGCAACGGTGCAGCCCTCCTCCCTGGGTCGGGAAGAGGGCATTTTTTAGGCCAAGCTTCAGATACTTATAAAAATTATAATTATTATGAATAAAAGGAGTCGAAATGTCTGCGCAAAGAGCGAAAGTATTGATCCTCGGAGGAGGCTTTGCCGGAGTCGAAGCGGCAATCTTCTTGCGCAAGAAGGGGTATCCCGTGACCCTGGTAAGCGATCGGGACTACTTCTACATCTACCCCACTTCGATCTGGATTCCTACGGGAGAAGCCACCTTTGAGGAGATCAGCGTACCTCTCAAGGATCTGAGCGAAGCTCACGGTTTCGAGCTGGTGATCGACCGGATCACCCGGATCGTTTCACGGGAACATAAGGCGATCGGAGAGAAGGGTGTGTATGAAGGAGACTATCTAGTCATCGCCATGGGTAGCGGTAAAGTCAAGCACGAAGGCCGCGAACACTTCCTCTCAATCTGCGGTAAACCCGAGGAGTCTTTGGAGATCAAAAAACGCCTCGATGCTTTGATCGAAAAAGGAGGTGGAAAGATCGCCATGGGATTTGGCGGCAACCCCAAAGATCCCAGCAATGTCCGGGGAGGTCCGGCCTTTGAACTGCTCTTCAACGTTCATAACCGCCTGAAAAAACTCGGCATACGCGACAGTTTCGAGCTGACCTTCTTCGCCCCGATGAAGGAGCCCGGAGCCAGGATGGGGCCCCAGGCACTGAAGATGATGGATATCTATTTTCGTAAGTTGGATATCCATACGCACTTTGGCAAGAAGATTATACGTTTCGAGGCCGACGGTATCGTCTTTGAAGACCAAAGTAAACTTATGAGCGATTTTACGATGTTCATCCCCGCGGGTGACGGCCATCCGGTCTTCGCCGATTCGGATCTGCCTCTTAATGAAGCGGGCCTGATCCGAATCAACGATTATTGTGAAGTAGCGTACGACTCCGACGAGGCGTCGGAGCGCTACAATATCTTTGCCATCGGAGACTCTGCGGCGATCGAGGGTCCGGATTGGCGGGCGAAGCAGGGGCATATCGCCGAAGTAATGGCTCGCAATGTCGCCTTTAATATCGATGCCATGGAGAGAGGAAGCAAGGAGCGAAAAGGGTACAGGGAACATCTCAATATCCTCTGCGTCATGGACAGCGGCGACGGGGCGGCCTTCGTCTATCGTGACCACAAAGGGGGCAAGATGATCCCCATGCCCGTCATCGGCCACTGGCTTAAAAAGGGATGGGGTTGGTACTGCCGCAACTCCAAACTCGGGAAGATCCCTCGTATTCCGGGGATGTAATTCACCCAGGTACCGAGGCAGGAGCCTTCCCATCGGTGTCGTGCCGGATCCATTCTCCTCCGACCTTTTTCCGTTTGTGTAGAAAAGAAACACTCAGAGGGATCAAGTACAATTCTTTTTAAATCGGACAAAAAAACTCTAATTTAATGCTATCATATCGGCAGGAATGGCTTTCGAGTCATTGAATATCACCAAAATGAAAAAGGATGTCACATGGCAACTGTAACCCTCAAAGGCAACGAGTGCAATCTCACCGGAAACGAAATCAATGTCGGAGATAATGCTCCCGAAGTCACCGTCGTCAAGTCCGACGATCTGAGCGAAGTCACCGTCGGCGGAGCGAAAGATAAGGCCCAACTGGTCATCGTCGTCCCTTCTCTGGACACTCCCGTCTGTGCGATGGAGACTACCAAGTTCAACAACCAGGCTGCCGGGATCGACGGTCTGGAAGTGACTGTCGTCTCTATGGACCTGCCTTTCGCGGCCAAGCGTTTCTGCTCTACCGAGGGGATCGAAAACCTCACCGTCGCTTCTGATTTCCGTAACAAAGATTTCGGTAAAGCCTACGGGATGCTGATCGCCGACGGCCCCCTCGCTGGCGTGCTGGCCCGGGGCATTTTCGTCATTGGAAAAGACGGCAAAGTCGCCTATAAGCAGCTGGTTCCCGAAATTACCGAGGAGCCCAACTACGACGAAGCCCTCGAAGCCGCCAAGGCTGCTACTGCCTAAGGCGCATTCCGCCGGGCACGTTGCACGGCTTTGTACCCCGTTTTTTTTCCATATTTTCATACTTCTCCTCTTTTTTCTATGGTACAATGACGCCAAATTAACGGGCGATTTTCGTCGCGTTTCTAAAGGAAGAAGATGAAACGATGGAGCATGGCATTAGCTGCAGTCTTGGCGCTGATTTTGGCCGGATGTACCGCCCCCACGGGCAAGACCGGAGGCTACTACGGTCCCAAAGATTGGAAGCAGGTCCCCTATCGTCCCGACCGCGCTGCGGACAAGATCGTTATCAAGCAGCGGGAGCATCGCCTTTACGTCTATCACAAGGGTAAGGTGATCAAAACCTTCCCCGTCTCACTGGGCAAAAAGATGAAAGAGGGCCCTAAGGTCAAAGCCAACGATTTTCGTACCCCCGTTGGACACTATACGATCAAGGACAAACGGGTGCATCGGATCAAATATCGGGCAATGACCATCTCGTACCCCAATGCCGAGGATATCGCCCGGGCCAAAAAGCTCGGCGTCAATCCCGGTAGCTACATTACCTTCCACGGCCAACCCTACTGGAATCGTGACGGCCACGGAGACAGCTACACCCTCAAACACGATTGGACTAACGGCTGTATCGCCCTGACCAACAAAGATCTCGACTGGCTCTGGAGCGCCGTCAAGCCCGGTACCCCCGTCATCATTGAGCGATGAGTCCCTCCGCCTCCGGCCATTATACCCCCAAACAGATCGAAAAATACCGCCGTCAGAAATATATTGCCCAGCTTGAAAAGATCGGGAAAAATCTTTTTCGGATGTTCCGGGATAAGCAGAGCACGGCGGCGAAGTTTCTTGAGCGATTTGACGAATTGATGGCGCGACTCGACGCCTTGGAGAAGATCCGTCTAGACAGCGAATACCTCAGAGAGAGCGAAGCGCACTATCGCAGGCTGCACCGAAGTCTCCATGAGAGATCCTTCGATGATGAAGAACTCGACGGCATGCGTGAAAGTGCCATGAGTGAGCTCAACCGCCTTCAAAAAATGAAAAATGGTAGCAGTTATAAAAAAGCCAAACACAAAGAGAGGGAGCGAAGCGACGGGTGGGAATGAGTAGCGTACTTCTCTTCCTGCTCGGTCAGATGGGTCTATAGGCTCTGGAAAATAGATACGAAATGTCGTGATGAAATTTTAATTCTCAACAAGAGATTGTGTTGGGAGAAAATGGTGGACCCTACCGGGATCGAACCGGTGACCTCCACGCTGCCAGCGTGGCGCTCTCCCAGCTGAGCTAAGGGCCCTCCAAAGAAGTGACGGCATTATAGCCGAGGGAACTTTAAAGCTTCTTGAAAAGCAGTTCTCTCAGGGCTTCAGAACAAAATATTTCTGTGCTTCAGCCTTATTATCGAAAGGTTCAGCTTCTACCGTGTCTTCTCCGATGCGCACCTCGTAGCGCTGCCCGGGACGGCTCTTGCCGTAGGTCAGAGCGATACGGGCGGCCAGGAGGCGATCGGCGGAACTGGCCTCCCGGTGGAGGAGGGAGTAGGGACCGGTGACGGGGAGGCGAAGGGGCAGGTAGTCGGGATTGACGATCTTCAGCAGCGCTTCGTTGTCCTCCTGGTGGCGTCCTACGACCAGCTTGGCACCGTCGGGGAGGCGAAAGTGCCGGCCGTATTTAAGGAGATCGATGTCTTCGACGCCAAAGGTCTCATGAGCAATAAAATCCCGGATCTTTGCCGCATAGCTCGGCTCGGTCAGCAGACATCCGCCTCCCGGACTCTCATAATCTTCCCAGCCGTACTCCGCCGCCATGGCCAGTTGCCGCTCTCGACTCCGGCCGTTGATATCCAGGAGACGATCGCGATCGACCCACCTTTCGATTTCGGGTTTGGTCGGTTCCAGAAGTTTGGCACTCAGAGGGCGAAGAATCAGACGATCTTTATTGTCACCGGCGAGCTTCTGTACTTGCTTGAGGGCGTCGGGGCGTTGGCTCATGGGGCGCTGGCCTACGACTTCGCCGGTGACGAGGAAAGAGGCCCCCAGCTCGGGCATCATCGCTCGGGCGATCTTAAACATATAGCCGTGGCAGTCGATACAGGGATTGAAGTTTTTCCCATAGCCGTAAACGGGGTCGAAAAGAATCTCTCGGATATACTCCTCCCGCACGTCGACGAGGCGGAAATCGGCTCCGGCGAGCTCGGCCCGGCGCCGGAGCTGCTCACTCATGTCGCCTCGGCTGCCAAAACCGATGTAGATATGTAAAGCGGTGACCTCGATGCCCTGGTCGCGCATGAGACGGATGGCCAGCATGCTGTCGAGGCCGCCGCTAAAGAGGGATATCGCTCGCATAGGGTACCGGCTCTCCTTTTCGTAGTCGGGGAAGTATATCGGTTTTGATCTTGCGGATCAAATAGCTTTTGCGGTCGTAGGGCAGGGCCGTATCCCGGGTGAGCTCCTGCAGTCTGCGCCGGTAGAAGCGTTCCATCTGGGCGCAAAGTGTCCGGCGAAACTCGGCCTCCTCCAGGGGGCGAATCGCCTCATCCAGGGTGAGACGCACGAGATAGGGGTCTTCCCGCTCTCCCCGCAACAGCGCCTCGTAGGCCGACCGGTACTGACCGGCCATCTCCGGTGTGATAAGGTCCACCGTCTCGTCGATGAGTTCCTCCCGCTCCAGGAGCGTGCGCAGAATCGCCTGCCAGGCGGGATCCTCCTTGCGCTCGGCGAAACGTTCCGAAGGAGGCCGTCTCCCCTCGGGGCTCTGGCGGAAGAGGCCGGAGGAGACCCCCAGGATCGACGCCGCCTGGGGAAGGACGCTTTCACGGACGATAGGGCTGAGGCTCTCCAGATAGCTCCGCATCTCGGCGAAAGCCCTCTCCTTGGCGCGGGGATCGCTCAGGTCGTGGATGGAGGCGATACGCTCCAAGACGAAGGGAATCAGGGGCGTGCCGTGCTTCAGCAGGTCGGCCAGCCCTTTCAGATCCCCCTGCCGGACCATATCGGCCGGGTCTTGTCCTCCAGGAAAGAGTACCACCGAACCGTCGAAGCCGTGGGCACTCAGGAGACGAGCAGCCTTGAGGGCGGCGGCGATCCCGGCACTGTCCCCGTCGTATGCCAGGAGGATCCGGGGCTCTCCCTTGCGCAGCAGCGGCAGGTGCTCGGCGGTCAGAGCGGTCCCCAGTGTGGCGACGGCGGTGGTGAATCCCGCCTGATGGAGCATGATCACATCGAGATAGCCTTCGCAGACGATCAACTCCTTCTGGCGGTAGATCTGTTCTTTGGCCCGATGGTATCCGTAGAGGAGCCGGGACTTGTTAAAAAGGCGGGTCTGGGGAGAGTTGATGTATTTGGCGGGATGGTCGCCGAGAGTCCGTCCTCCGAAGCCTACCAGCCCGCCGGCGGGGGAAAAGATGGGGAAGGTGATCCGCCGGTTGAGCCGCGCATAGTATTCCCCCCGCTCGCCTTTGGCGATGATTCCCGCCTCTTCGGCCCGGGGCAGAGGGATGCTCCGGGAGCGTAGAAAATTTATCACTTCCTGTCCCGACGGGACGTAGCCGATACCGAACGCTTCTACGGAGGCTTGCGTGATCCCTCGTTCTTTGAGATAGTTTCGCGCCGACTCCTCCCGGTCGAGGTTGGCCGAGTACCATTGCTGTATCATCTCCAAGATCCGGCGGGTTTCGGAGTAGTCGCCCTGCCCCTGGGTATACCGCAGGGAAAAGTTGTACATCGAGGCGAGTTTTTCGATCGCTTCGGGGTAGCTGAGCTTCTCGTATTCCATGACGAACTTGATGGCATCGCCCCCCACGCCGCAGCCGAAACAGTGGTAGATCTGCTTGGCGGGGCTGACGTTGAAGCTGGGGGTCTTCTCTCCGTGGAAAGGGCAGTTGCACTTGTAGTTGGCCCCGGCTTTTTTCAGCTCCAGATAGTTGCCGATGACATCGACGATATCGATCGTCTGTTTGAGGGCTTCGATGGAAGAGGGATCAATCATAAGGGGGATTATAGTCTATTTTTCCCAAAGCCGATGCCGATACATTACGGCGACCAAGCCAAGATGAATAAGATGCACCATTTTGATGTGGCGTATAACTACACATTCAAAAAGAAACGCAGAGATACAATGCCGCTGACGCCTGCTTAAACTTTCTGAGAATAATGTATGCTAAAATTCCCAGTGGGAAGGAAATGGGAAAGAGCTCGATCAAGCACTTTCGACTATTTGAGTGATTTTCCCACTTTTGCCTCTCTTTACCATCTGCTTCAAGGAATTACTATGTCGCTACGTCATCTTTTTTATCTACTCTTTACCGTGATTTCCCTCTCCCTCTTTACCGCCTGCGGCGGAGGTGACGGATCAGGCAACCGACAGGAGCAAGTCGAGGCTTCCGTCGTCCATACCCGTCAGCTGCAGGCCGTTAGCGGTAAGACTCTAAAGATCGATCTGACGATCAACGGCTCTCAGGGATCCGCCTTGCGTTATCGCCTCTCCCAGGCTCCCCGGCACGGAAAGCTCGAGGGGACTCCGCCAAAGATCAGCTATACGCCGGATGCAGCTTATCAGGGAAAGGATCACCTGCGTTTTGACGTGATCGATGCAAGCCGGGGGATGCCGATCGCTCGCGTTGATCTGGAGATCAAAGTCGTGGAACAAGATGGCATTAATACTACGAACGATGGGAGCGAGAATAGTCACTCTGCGGGGGATGGCAATGATCATACCCCTGCAGGTAATTCCAATAACACCGGATCAAACGGAGGCAATCAAAACCCTGCTGGCGGAAAGCAGAATAGTCATTCAGCGGGGAATGGCAATGGTCATACTCCTGCAGGTAATCCTAATAACACCGGATCAAACGGAGGCAATCAAAACCCTGCTGGCGGAAAGCAGAATAGTCACTCTGCGGGGGATGGCAATGATCATACCCCTGCAGGTAATTCCAATAACACCGGATCAAACGGAGGCAATCAAAACCATGGCAGTAAAAAAGATGGGAACTCTACATATGGAGAAGATGCTAATAATACCACAGATGAAAAGGACATTACCCCACCAGTAATAACTCTTAACGGTGATGCGAACATAACCCTAACATTGGGGGATCAGTATGTTGAATATGGGGCGACTGCGGTAGATAGTCATGATGGAAATGTTGACATCAAAATAGTGGGCAATGTTAACACAAGTAAAATAGGCACATATCTAGTTAAATATATAGCCAGTGATAAGGCAGGAAATGAGTCCATTGCTACACGTACTGTTACAGTGGCTGCGCCTGTATACTCCCAATTTGATTATCCAACTTTTAAAGATGACACTGTTATCATATCAGTCAAACCGTTTGGTCATGGTAGTTTTAAATCAAATTTTGGTGACATAAAATATGATCCAGATGTCAATATTTCACTAAACCATACATATGATTATTTCAAAAAGTCCGACAGAAACCTTACTATTTCTGCCACTCCAAAAGTAGATTCAGAGATATACACTTGGCTGGGTTGCGATAGGGTTTCCAAGGATAAAAAAACATGCTATGTATCTCTTCTGCACTCACATGATATTGTACCTATTTTTAGATATAAAGAATTCAAAACTGTAGATAACCTTTATGATATTACACCGGCAAAATCGGTAAAGATAAAGATTGGTATATCACAAGACAAAAAAAAGAGTATAGGGGAGATCACAGTGTCTGATGACAACATCTCTATTATTAGTAAATTAGAGAATGTGCACCCCGGAGATTATATAAATTATTCTGGCAAAGAAAGAGGATACCTATTTAAAGTAGTGTCTATTTCAAAAATCTCTTCAGATACCTTTAAAATAAAAGGAGTAGAAGCTCCGCTTGGAGATGTTATAGTAAAAGGAACAATTTTCATAACAACTCCTATTTATAATTACACAAATATAAATAAAAAATCACTCTATAGGCGCTCTTACCAACCCCGGCAGTCGTCTCAATCAGCAAGTGCTTCTAAAGAAATTTCTGGTGAGGGCTCTACCAGCGGCGACGGCTATAGCGCTAAGGGAGTCATCCACCTTGGAGAGACGGTATCGTTAGCTTTAGATTGGGATAAGGGGGGCAGTCATATCGGTGCTGTTTTTTTTATGACAGGGCACTTGAATGCTCTGTTAACAGGAAGCGCTTCTAGATCTTTTTCTTACAAGAAGGATCTATGGAAGCCAAAGAACTCCGATGATAAATTACCAAAAATTCATTATGGCGTATTCACCTTCAGTCCTTATGTTAAGGTTTCTGCACCTTTTGAGGCAAAAGCTGATATTTCAGTAGAAAACTTACCTCTCTCACTCAAAGAGGCTCTTTCTGGCTCAATGACTGCCACATTGCATTATGATAGTCGTACAGGCCTCGAGAAATCCTCAACCTCACACGGTAGTGAAAGTCATAGCGGGGAAGTGAAAGCAGAGGGTACTCTTAAGGCCTCTATTTCATTTAATGCTGAAATGGGACTGAAGGGATATTTGCTGGACTTTGACGATATTAATCTTTATGCGGGAGCTGGGCTTAAAGTGGGGCCCTACATTCGTGTAGCGGGTAAATGCTCTAGATGCTTTGGAAAGGGTATAGGAGATGTAGGTTTTAGCCTTGATGGATATCTCAAGGGGGGATTAGATACAAAAGGACTTGGGGCTCTTATTGAAGACTTTTCAGCAAAATATTCAAAGGAGATTTATGACGCTCATTACCAGTTTTTGAATACCGACCTTCCCATGTGTCAACCGAAAGATAATAGTTTTGGAGAATCACATGGCGGTTTATTTACTGCAAATATAAGCTGGGGTCAAAAAACAGTTGATCTTGTTGGCTCTAACTCCTTGATGAACGGCACTCAAACCAGTTGTACTTCGTATTCTATGGGCTCGGATAGTCTGACATTATATGATGTATATCCTGGTACGTATCCAATCACCATCTCGGCAAAAAATACTGAATATGTTTCGGAAAAAAAGCTTCCGGATACGGTAACGCTTTCGGTCCATGCAGTGACAGCAAATGCGGTAAGTTCTCAAGAAGTATACAAAAGAGATGAGTATTCTAATCTTGGAGTCGGTGGCCATGTGGCCGATATCGTCATCACCCGGCCCGACCCGGGCAAGCCTCCCGTCCCGGAGCTGATCCCCGCGGTCGGCGGAGGCGGAGGTGGCGGCGGTTACGGAGGCGGAGGTGGCGGAGGCGGCG